>Ga0070734_10004526_pt1 | contig 13124 bp, 13 predicted proteins | sample Coa_R1_8_FD_66444 | JGI IMG/M metagenome (GOLD analysis project Ga0070734, IMG submission 66444) | Surface soil microbial communities from Centralia Pennsylvania, which are recovering from an underground coalmine fire - Coalmine... | ecosystem: Environmental > Terrestrial > Soil > Unclassified ...
GAAGCGAATTTCCTCCAGACCACAAAAGACCTCGACCAGATCAAGGACTCGCTCAAGCAGGCCGAGGAGCACTCCAACACGGATGCGCTGACCGGGCTCGCCAACCGGCGTTCGCTCGAAGCCTTCCTGCGCGCGGCCCAGATCACGGCGATGGAAGCGGGAACGCCGCTCTCTATCCTGATGATCGACATCGACCACTTCAAGAAGTTCAACGACACCTACGGTCATCAGGTCGGCGACCAGGTGCTGCGCCTGGTCGGCAAGGTATTGGGCGAGAGCGTCCGCGATTGCGATCTCGCCGCGCGTTACGGCGGCGAGGAACTGATGGCGATTCTGCCGGGCGCGTCGGTTGAGGCCTGCTTCGAAGCCGCCGAGCGTATCCGCCGCCGCATCGCCGAGGCGCGGCTGACCCGGCGCACCACGGGCGAGGAAATCTCGAGCGTGACCGTCTCGATCGGCGTGGCACAATTCCGCATGGGTGAAACGGCCGAAGGCATGATCGAGCGCGGCGACAAGGCGCTCTATCAGGCCAAGCACGCAGGCCGCAATTGCACGGTCAAGGAAGCGGACGAAGAAGAGATCGCGGCGTAATTCGGCCGCTAGATCATCGCTGCAATTTTCTCAAGACCGATCAGCCGGGCGAGCGAACGCACTTCGCGCTTCTGGTCCTCGCGCAACTGGAACAATAGCGGCATCGCGGCCGCTTTCAGTTGCTCGACCTCTGTGGAGTCCGGGTCGATGGCTGCTGCCGCATTGGGATCGGTTTGCCGCGTGGCGTGAAGCTTGCGGGCAACCGCACGCAACGCGTTCTCCACTGCCGGCCAGTAATATTCCTGCGACGCCGACAGTTTCAGCCGCTCCTTGATACCGGCAATCTGGGCGTCGCTGAGCAGCGTGTAGGTTTTCTGCGCGGGCGGCTTCGCAGCGATTTTGGCTCTCGGTTGAGCGGCTGCGCTTTCGACCGCCTTGACCGCTTCGGCTTCGCCCGCCGTCGTGGGTGCAAAGGCCTGCCGCAGCGGCTCGGCGGGAATCGTGCCGGTCGAGGCCGGCTCGGCCGGGACAGGCGCAATCGCTGCAACCATCAGCCTGTCCGACTTGCTCGCCCGGTTCGGCACGACCACAGTGACGGTCGGAGCGACGTCGGCCGCACTTGCGGGCATATCTTCACGACCGAGAATGGCGGCAGCCGCCGCGCCCACGATCAAAAGGCAGGTCAACGCGGTAATGGTCAGGGCTTTCGACAGATGGCTCTCCATTTTTCCGCTGGTTTCGACTTGACCGCCGCGGCAGGTTTTGCCGCACCTTTTGCGACAATAACGGCAGGAAATATGGCCTAACGGTGCCGCCACGGTGACGATTCGCCTTGGCCGGGACGGAACCGGCGGCGAGCGATCAGGCGGCGATGAGCTCGTAGGCATCCTGAATGTCGGCAACGATGTCGGATGCTTCCCACAAAGCGTCCGGCGCGACCGTCTGCCAGCTAATGGTCCAGTTCCGGCCCCTTGCGGAGGGCGGCACCCTGACGACATCGAATTTGACCTGACGGCAGAGCGGGTGACGATCGAGCGCATAAGCGACCCGGCGCCTGATCTCGTCGAGGGTCGCCGGCGTTTTCGCAAAGCGCGTCTCGAAATCCATGTCGCGTCCCCTGCAACGGGAGTTTCCCCGCTGCAGCGAGCGCGGCGGGCTTGGACATGAATCTTGGGGCGGGCGTGGTTAATGGCGCGTTAAACCACGGACCCGGGGAACTGATCCGGCAGACAGCCAACGGGGATCGCTCAGGCCTGCGGAAAGAAGTCCGGCCACATCGCTCGCCACTTCTCGCCCAGCGGGGCGAAGTCGTTTGGGCCGATGTCATGGCATTCGGCGCCGGCCGCGGGCGATACCCAGCATTGAGCGCTTTTCATGAACATATGCGCCACCGGAACCAGCCATTTCGTATCATCGAGCGTTCCAGCCCGGATATTGACGATCGCCTCGCGCCCGGCGCGGTCGCCATAGAGCCGGGCACCGCACACCCCGCAAAACCAGGAGATCACCGCCACGCCCGACGGCGACGTGTGATGCCACCCGTTAGGTTCGCCTTGACGGAAGTGAAAGCCATTGCGCAGCACCGGCATGTTGAGCGCAAAAGCGCTGCCCGACGCGGTCTGGCAATTGGTGCAGTTGCACGCGTAGAGCAGCAGCGGAAACGAAGTGATCTCGTAGCGGATCGCACCGCACGAACAGCCGCCGGTCATCGGAAGCACAGGTCGCGTCGCGCTCATGCCGGTCTCCCGTACAATTCTCCCCTCTCGCGACGCCGCCGTCACAATGGCAGATCGCGCGCCTCGTCATACTCTTGTTTGAATCGCGCAATCAACTCGGCCGCCGGCATGATCTTGCCGACGCTGCCGACTCCCTGACCGGAGCCCCAGATATCCTTCCAGGCCTTGGCCTTGGCGCGCTCGCCGGAGGCATCGGTGCCGAAGCTCATCGCGGACGCATCCGACTGCGGCAGGTTATCCGGATCCATGCCGGCCGCCACGATCGACGGCTTTAAATAATTGCCGTGCACGCCGGTGAAGAGATTGGAATAGACGATGTCTTCCGCGCCCGAGGCGGTGATCATTTCCTTGTAGCGCTCGACCGCGTTGGCTTCCTTGGTGGCGATGAAGGCCGAGCCGATATAGGCGAAGTCGGCGCCCAAAAAGCGCGCGGCGCGGATCGCGCGGCCATTGGCGATGGCGCCCGACAGCGCGATCGGGCCGTCGAACCACTGGCGCGTCTCCGCGACGAAGGCGAACGGGGAGATCACACCGGCATGGCCGCCGGCGCCAGCCGCCACCAGGATCAGGCCGTCGGCGCCCTTCTCCACCGCCTTGTGCGCGAATTTCTGGTTGATCACATCGTGAAAGACGATGCCGCCCCAGCGATGCGCCGCCTCGTTGACCTCCTCGCGCGCGCCGAGCGAGGTGATGATGATCGGCACCTTGTGCTTCTCGCATAGCGCCAAGTCATGTTCGAGGCGGTTGTTCGAGCGGTGCACGATCTGGTTGACCGCAAACGGCGCCGACGGCCGTTCCGGATGGGCCGCGTCGTATGCGGCGAGTTCCTGTCTGATCCGCGTCAGCCACTCATCCAGCAGTTCGGGCGGCCGCGCGTTCAGAGCCGGAAACGCGCCGACAATCCCGGCCTTGCATTGGGCGATCACGAGATCGGGCACCGAAATGATGAACAGCGGCGCCCCGATCGCCGGAAGCGACAGGCGGCCCTTGAACAATGCAGGCATCGACATCAGAAAAATCCTCTTTATCCCGCGCGGCGGGAAATCCGTTAAGCCGGCTCAAAAGATGCCAGACATCATATCAAGAAGGCAATCGCGCTTCTCGAAGGACGCACCATGCTATTGGCACAGAGCGCGGGTGACAAAATTGTCGGTGCGGCAGTCGTCCGGTTTCCGGGTCCGGCCCGGAATGAGAACCTTGGGCGAGCAGACCTCAACCGAATCCGTCGTCAGGCTCTTGCCGTCCTTGAAGCTCTTGGACTGGCAAAGCTTGTCGGCGGCGGCCTTGCAGTCGGGTGCGCCGTTGGCGGAAACCGGGCACTTGGTGCGGCCGCTCACCAGGGAAGAGGGACTGGCCAGACGCGACAGGCTTTCGCCGGCATCCTTGGCGACGCCCTTGGCCTTGGCATTGAGATCGTCGATCGTCTCGCCTGTGCTTTTCAGGGTCGGCAGGATCGACAGCGATTTTTCCAGCGCCTTGCCCATTTCGTTCAAAAGGCCCGGATTTTCCGCAGCCGGTGGCTGGGTCGCGGGCGGCGGCGCGCCCTGTTGCGGCCCGGCTTGCTGCGATGACGTCTGCTCGGGCTGGGGTGGTGCGGCCGGCGGCGCCACAGTTTGCGGCCAGCCGGCGCTGACGGCGACCACCGAGAACAGTGCGGCAATCGCGAGCGACCTCAAATCAGTTTGACCGCGACGACGAAACCACCGGCGAGCACCAGCAGGAATGCGGTCAGCCACAGGCCAAGCCGCTTCTCGATTTCGGCCCGGATCACGTCGCCCCAGCGGTTGAGCACGATTGCCACTATAAAAAAGCGGCCGCCGCGGGCTATGATCGAGCACAGGATGAACAGCCAGATGTTGTAGCCCGCAAAGCCTGACGTGATGGTCACGAGCTTGTAGGGGATCGGCGTCAATCCCTTCAGCAGGATGATGACGCTGCCCCATTCGGCATAGGACGCGCGAAAGGATTCGACCTTGTCGCCGAGGTGATAGAGGTTGATCAGCCACTGCCCGACCGAGTCATAGAGAAGCGCTCCGATCGCGTAACCGAGCACACCGCCGGCCACCGACGCAATCGTGCAAAGCGTCGCAAACAGCCACGCGCGCTTGGGGCGCGCCAGCGACATCGGCAGCAGCATGATATCGGGTGGAATCGGAAAGAACGAGCTTTCCGCGAACGCGACCGCTCCTAAAATCCACAAGGCATAAGGCTTGTCGGCAGCGTCGATACACCAATCGTAGATACGTCTCAGCATGCCGCGATGAAGCATCTAGCGGCCTGTTTGTCCATGCCGGAAAGTTCGGGGGAAGTCGCGCGAATTAGTGGCGCTTGCGCAAAGCGCGTGCTTCGAACGCGACATTTGGCCGCCGCGCCAGCCGGGGTTCCGGGACCTTCACCGGCGACTTCGGCATCTTCTCGGCAATGCCAAGCAGATCCTCGCGCCGCTCCATCTCGCGCCAGACGTCTTCGGGGCGGACCCCAGCAGCAGCCCACAGCACTGTCAGATTATAGAGCAGGTCGGCGCTTTCGCGGATGACGGCATCGGTCTTGCCATTGACGGCATCGATGACGACCTCGATGGCCTCTTCAGCCAGCTTCTTCGCCATCTTGTCGGGACCGCGCTGAAACAGCTTGGCCGTCCGCGAGACCGAAGGATCCAGATCCTTGGCCGCGATGACTGCCTGATAAAGCCGTTCGAGCGAATCACTCATGCGTCGTAAGATAATCCAAACGTCCCGCCGTCGTGTTAACGACATCACAAATAAGAGGAAAACCGCTGGCCAAAGTGACCAGCGACTTAACTCGGTCGTGAGATTTGAAAGGCCAAGGGGCCAGCGGCGCGCCTGATGCGGCCCGGGTCGCCTCGCCAAGATCAAGCCATAGCCACCGCGGGAGGCCCCGTCATCGCCGTAATACTACGGAAGCCGCGCATATCCCTCAGATGTGAACGACTTTGTCGCCGAATTGATAAGCAGGCGCGCACGCATACCAATCAGAAACCACGCCTGCTCACCCGCGGTTCACATTGACCTTGGCAGAATGTGAAATGCCGGTGTCACGAGACCGACATAACCAGTGATCCAAGTCTAACGTAGTCCATCGCGAGCGGCCACTTTTCGAATTTTAGAATTCAGGACCATTGGTAAATTCAGGTTGCCGGCGGAGTTTAGGATTTAACATTCGCTTTGCGAACCCGCGGCCAAGGGTGTAGCGAATGTCAAACCCACGCCACCAGTATAGGCTTTGGGACGGGTGTGTTGCCGATGCGTGCAGTTCAGACCCTCATCGCTTGCAGTTGTTTCGCCGCCTGGGCCGGCCTTGCGGGCGTGAGCGTTTCGGCAGGCCGCGCCGAAAACCCTCATCCGGTCGCGGTCGAGCTTTCGCTCGATCGCCCGATCAATGCCGGCGAAGCGCCGGTCGTGCTTGCCATGACCGACGGCCTGTTTTCGTCCGAGGGGCTTTCAGTCACCGCGAGCCCAACCGCCGGATCGCCCGAGGCGATCGCGCGCGTCGCCTCCGGGGCGAGCGAGTTCGCGCTGGTCGACCTCAACGCGCTCATCCGCTTCCGCAGCCGGAGCTCGCCACAGCTCAAGGCCGTGTTCGTACTCTACAACAAGTCCCCCTACGCCATCGTCGCCCGCAAGAGCCGGGGCATCCACGTGCTTTCGGATCTCGACGGCAAGACGCTCGGGATTGCCGACAGCGACCTGTCGGCCGGGCTATGGCCGGCGCTCGCGCGCCATAACGGCATCCGCCTCGACCACGTCAAGATAAGCCCGATCAGCAATGCCGTGCGCGAACCGATGCTCTCGGCCGGCCAGGTCGATGCCGTCACCGGCTTCTCGTTCATGTCAGCGGTGAATTTGCGGGATCGCGGCGTGCCTGCCGATGACCTCGCGGTGCTTCGCTTTGCGGATTATGGCTGCGACGCCTACGGTTTTGCGGTGATCGTCAATCCCGACTTTGCCGCCAAACACCCCGATGCCGTGAAGGGTTTTGTCCGCGCCCTGATCGCCGGCATCAATCTCACGATCCGCGACGAAGGCCATGCCGTCGATCAGGTCCTCACCCGGATGGATGGCGGTTCGCGCGATCTGGAGCTGGAGCGGCTGCATACGGTGGTCCGCGACAACATCATGACCGACGAGGTCAATCGCAATGGGCTCGGCGGGGTCGATCCAACCAGGCTCGAACGCGCGATCGATCAGGTCGGCGAGGGCTTCAAGTTCGCACACCACCCGACGGCGGCCGATATTTTCGACGACCGCTTCCTGCCCCCGCGCGCCGACCGCCTGATCAATTGAGCGGCTGGTCCTTCGCCGCGATCCCTGATTAAGATGCAGCGGCAGGACGACAACCGTCCTGCTCTGCGGGAGTCTCATGTCCCTGCTTCGCCAATATGCGCGCGTGCTCGAACTGCTCGGCAAGGAAGCGCGGCTGGGCTGGATCCTGGCCGGCGCCAATCTTTTGCTCGCCTGCGCCCAGTTCGCCGAACCCGTGCTGTTCGGCCGCATCGTCGATGTGCTTTCCGGCAAGCCCTCAACCGGCATCTTCGGATCGTCGTCCGCCTGGCCGATGCTGCTGGCCTGGGCCGCCTTCGGCCTGTTCACGATCGTCTGCGGCGCCTGGGTCGCGCTGCATGCCGACCGGCTCGCGCATCGGCAGCGCCAGGCCGTGCTGACCAGCTATTTCGAACACATCCTGCAATTGCCGCTCACCTTCCACACCGGCACGCATTCCGGGCGGCTGATGAAGGTGATGCTCAACGGGACTGACGCGCTGTGGCGGCTGTGGCTCGGATTTTTCCGCGAGCATTTCGCTGCGATCCTCTCGCTGGTGGTGCTGTTGCCGCTCGCGCTTTACATCAACTGGCGGCTTGCCATCCTCCTGTTCCTGCTCTGTATCGTGTTCACCGTGCTGACCACGCTCGTGGTGCGCAAGACCTACGGCATGCAGAGCGACGTCGAGACTTATTACAGCGACCTCTCGGCGCGCGCCTCGGACGCGCTCGGCAATGTCGCGCTGGTACAGAGCTTCGTGCGCATCGACGCCGAGGTGCAGGGCGTGCGTTTCGTCGCCGACAAACTACTGGCGGCGCAGATGCCGGTGCTTTCGTGGTGGGCAATGGTGACCGTGATCACGCGGGCTTCGACCACCATCACCATCCTTGCGATCTTCACCGTCGGCATCATCCTGCACGAACGGGGCCTCACTTCGGTCGGCGAGATCGTGATGTTCGTCTCGTTCGCGACGCTGTTGATCCAGAAGCTCGAACAGGTAGTGAGCTTCATCAACAGCGTGTTCATGGAGGCGCCGCGTCTTGCCGAATTCTTCAACGTGCTCGATGCGGTGCCCGCGGTACGCGACCGGCCTGATGCGATCGATACGGGCCGTCTCGCCGGCCTCGTCGAATTCAACGACGTGTCCTTTTCCTACGACGGCAAGCGGCCGGCGGTCGAAGACCTGTCCTTCACCGCGCTGCCCGGCCAGACCATAGCGCTGGTCGGCCCGACCGGCGCCGGCAAATCCACCGCGATCGCACTGCTCCATCGCGCCTTCGATCCGCAATCCGGCTTCATCAGGATCGACGGCATGGACGTGCGCGGGTTGAAGCTGACGGCGCTGCGGCGGAATATCGGCGTGGTGTTTCAGGAGGCGCTGCTGTTTGACCGGACGATCGCCGACAATCTGCGGGTCGGCAAGCCGGATGCGACCGATGAGGAATTGCGGATCGCAGCACAGCGTGCACAGGCGCTGGAGTTCATCGAGCGCAGCGAGCGCGGCTTCGATACCAATGCGGGCGAGCGCGGGCGCATGCTGTCTGGCGGGGAGCGGCAACGGCTGTCGATTGCGCGCGCGCTGTTGAAGGACCCTCCGATCCTGATCCTCGATGAGGCGACCAGCGCGCTCGACGCGGTCACCGAGGCCAAGGTCAATGCCGCGCTCGACGAAGTGATGAAGGGACGCACCACCTTCGTCATCGCGCATCGGCTGTCGACCATTCGCCATGCCACGCTGATCCTGGTGTTCGATGGCGGACGGGTGATCGAAAGCGGAACTTTCGATGAACTTGTCGCCAAAGGCGGCCGTTTCGCGGAACTGGCGAAGGCCCAGTTCATGGTGCAGCGGAGCACACGCGCGAGTCTTGAAGCGTCATAAAATGGAGCGGATTTGAAATTCGCGGTCGGACAAACCACGAACCCGCCAGGCGGACGTCACATCATCTGCATCAAGATTGAAGTACCGTCGAAATTCGGCCTCTATCGCCGCCGAATTAGTTATTGAGCCTCGGCAGTGAGCCGGTTAGGTTGGCCGCGCCGGATACGCTTGAAACCCTGACGTCACATCGTGCGGGCCTCCTTTGTCCAAAGGCGGGTCTCAAAGGACCGGAACGGAATCGTGCATTTTCATCGCCCGTCGCTTTTCAGATCGCCATTGCGTTCGATCGTCATTCTCGGAGCCGTCGCGCTTGCCACCGCGCAAGCTGCGAAAGCCGAAGCGCTGCTGTTGGTGGAAGCCGAAAGCGGCAAGGTGCTGCAAGCGGAGAACGCGACCTATCCCTGGTATCCGGCCTCGGTCACCAAGCTGATGACGGCCTATGTGACGCTCAAAGCCGTCAAGGAAGGCCGCGTCACCCTCGATACGCTGTTGACGGTCTCGCCGGTCGCGGCCTCGCAATCGCCGTCGAAAATGGGATTCAAGCCGGGCACGCAGGTCACCGTGGACAACGCGCTCAAGATGATGCTGGTGAAGTCGGCCAACGACATGGCCGTGGTGCTGGCCGAAGGCGTCGGCGGTTCGATCGACGGCTTCTCGGCGCTGATGAACCAGAACGCGCAGCGGCTCGGCATGACGCAGACGAGCTACGTCAATCCGAACGGACTGCCGGCCGATGGCCAGATTACCTCGGCGCGTGACCTCGCGATCCTGGCGCGCGCGATCATCAAAGACCTGCCTGAATACGAATACTTCGTTCACATCCCCTCGATCCGCTACGGCCGCAGGATTACGCAAAATTTCAACAAGCTGATCGGACGCTACCCCGGCGCCGACGGCTTCAAGACCGGCTTCATCTGCGCTGCCGGCTATAACCTCGTGGCGTCCGCAACGCGCAATGGCAAACGGTTGATTGCGGTGGTGCTCGGCGCATCGTCCGGTCAGGCGCGCGCGGTCAAAGCGGTGCAGATGCTCGAGCGCGGCTTCTCCAACGACACGCTGTCGTGGCTGCGTCCCTCGCTCGGCACGGTCGACAGTCTTGCGCCGATCGACGCATCGCCGCCGAACCTGCGCGACGAGATGTGCAACGGCAAGCGGCACAGGCCCGCCAGCGACGAGGACGAAGACACCGTCGCCGGCAACGGGACGTCCGAAAGCTCCAGCCAGGCGCTGGCCTTTTTTGCAACCGGTCAGATGGCAGTCTTGAAGCCGTCGGAAATCCTGGCGGCCGCACCTGCGCCATCCGAGCCGATCTCCGTCTATACCGGACCGACCCGAACGGGCACCGCGCTGATTGCGGCTGTCGCCGCCGATGCGGACGCGCAGGCGGCCGAGGCGGCGCGCCACGGCAAACGCGGACGCCACGGCGCGAAGAGGCCTCCCGAGGCCGGACCGGACGAGGCGGACAAGCCCAGGCCAGTCAGGCATGCCAACGCCAGACCGGACGCAGCGTCGCCCAAGACCATCGACAAGCCGGACGCCAAACCGGCCAAACCGAAGGCCGCCTCGAAACCGGCCAAGCCGAAGTCCGACAAGAGCAACGGTTGAGGCTGGCGCAACCGCCCGCATTTATCGCCGGTTTTCGCGGTTAGCGGCTGCCACCACGTTCCCGTGACCCCTGCCACTAACCTCGGCCACCGCTTGCCATCGGCAGCGGCAGCGCTCAATATTGCCGAAAAATAATATGTCCCGTCGGGCAGACGGGCGGCAGTCCTGAGGAAACAACGAAGAGGGGAAGTGACATGGAGCGCATCTGGCTCAAGCAATATCCGGCCGGCGTGCCCGCCGATATCGATGTGACCCAATATTCGTCCCTGGTCGAACTGCTGGAAGAAAGCTTTGCGAAGTTCAGGGATCGCAAAGCCTTTATCTGCATGGACAAGTCCATCAGCTACGGCGACCTCGACGAGATGTCGCTGGCGCTTGGCGCCTATTTGCAGAGCAAGGGCCTGCAAAAAGGCGCGCGCGTCGCCATCATGATGCCAAACGTGTTGCAATATCCGATCGCAACAGCCGCCGTGCTGCGTGCCGGTTTTGCCGTCGTCAACGTCAATCCGCTCTACACGCCGCGCGAGCTCGAGCACCAATTGAAGGACTCCGGCGCCGAAGCCATCATCGTGCTGGAGAATTTCGCGACCACCGTGCAGCAAGTGGTCGCCAGGACCGCCGTCAAGCACGTGATCGTCGGCAGTATGGGCGACCTCTTGGGCTTGAAGGGCGTCATCGTCAATCTCGTGGTCCGGCGCGTGAAGAAGATGGTGCCGTCCTACTCGATTCCGAACGCCGTCTCCTTCAACGACGCAGTCGCGAAGGGCCGGACCCTGACATTCCAGAAGCCGCGGCTGATGGCTGACGACGTCGCCTTCCTGCAATATACCGGTGGCACCACCGGCGTCTCGAAGGGAGCGACGCTGCTTCATCGCAACATCCTCGCCAACGTGCTGCAAAACGATGCGTGGCTGCAGCCGGTGCTGAAAAAGCCGCCGCATATCGATCAACTCTTCATCGTCTGCGCGCTGCCGCTCTATCACATCTTTGCGCTGACGGCCTGTTACCTGCTGGCGGTGCGGGCCGGCGGCGTCAATCTTCTGATCCCCAATCCGCGCGACATGGCAGGCTTCATCAAGGAGCTTGCGAAATATCAGGTCAATTTCTTTCCGGGGGTCAACACGCTTTACAACGGCCTGTTGCACACGCCCGGCTTCGACAAGCTCGACTTCTCGAAGCTGAAAGCCTGCAATGGCGGCGGCATGGCGACGCAGAAGCCGGTCGCGGACAAGTGGCTGGCGGTGACGCACTGCCCGTTGTCGGAAGGTTATGGCCTGTCGGAGACCTCGCCGACGCTGACCTGTAATCCGGCCGACGCCGACCGCTTCACCGGCTCGATTGGTATTCCCGTGCCCTCGACGTGGCTGTCGATCCGCGACGACGACGGCAACGAAGTGCCGCTCGGCGAAGCCGGCGAAATCTGCGCCAAGGGTCCGCAGGTGATGGCCGGCTACTGGAACAGGCCGGACGAGACCGCCAAGGTGATGACACCGGACGGCTATTTCCGCACCGGCGATATCGGCGTGATGGGCCCGGACGGCTACACCAAGATCGTCGACCGCAAGAAGGATATGATCCTCGTCTCCGGCTTCAATGTCTATCCGAACGAGATCGAGGAAGTGATCGCAAGCCATCCCGGCGTGCTCGAATGCGCCGTGATCGGCGTGACGGATTCCAGGTCCGGCGAAGCGGTGAAAGCCTTCATCGTCAAGAAGGATGCAAACCTCAGCGCCGAAGACGTCATCAAGTACTGCGCCACGCAGCTCACCGCCTACAAGGTACCCAAGCAGATCGAGTTCCGCGCCAGCTTGCCGAAAACCAATGTCGGCAAGATCCTGCGCCGTGAGCTGCGCGACGAGAAAAAGGCGGCGGCGGCTTAAGGTCAACGCGGCCGCGCCGGATGCGATGACAGGCGTTCCGACAGCTGGCGACGTCATCGACTTCTGGCGCGAGGCAGGTTCTGAGCGCTGGTACACGCGCGACGACGGTTTCGACGCAACCATCCGCGAGCGCTTCCTCTCGCTGTGGCAGGACGCCGCGAGCGGCCGGCTGTCGTCCTGGGAAACAACCGATGACGGTGCGCTGGCGCTGGTCATCGTGCTCGATCAATTCCCGCGCAACATGTTTCGTGGCGACGCGAAGGCCTTTTCCAGCGACGCGCCGGCGCTTGGGGTCGCAAAGCGCGCGCTCGCGCGCGGCGTCGACCGGCGCGTCGCGGAGCCGCTGTTGCAGTTTCTCTACCTGCCCTTCATGCATTCGGAAAATCTGGCCGATCAACTCCGCTGCGTTGAACTGTTTCGCGCCGGCAGCGACCCGGAAAACCTGCGATATGCCGAGGACCATGCCGACATCATCCGCCGGTTCGGACGTTTCCCGCACCGAAACCGTGCTCTCGGACGGGTCACAACGCCGGAAGAACAGGTCTTTCTCGACGACGGCGGGTTTTCGGGCTAGCGCTGTCCATCCGCCAATATTGTGCTGCGCACCGGCCCGGTCTAAAACCATGCGCCCCATCTCAAGGAGAGTACGATGACGATCAAAGTTGGCGACAAGCTGCCCGAGGCCAAGTTTCGCCTGTTGACGGCCGATGGCCTCCAGGTTCGGACCACCGACGACATCTTCAAGGGCAAGAAGGTCGCGCTGTTCGCCGTGCCCGGCGCCTATACCGGCACCTGCCACAAGATGCATCTGCCGAGCATCTTCCTGAACGCCTACGCCATGAAGGACAAGGGCGTTGACACGATCGCGATCGTGTCCGTCAACGACGCCTTCGTCATGAGCGCCTGGAAGCGCGACACCGACCAGCGCGACGAAGCTACTTTCCTTGCCGACGGCAATGCCGAATTCGCCAAGGCGATCGGCATGGAGCTGGATGCGTCCGGCAACGGCCTCGGCATCCGTTCCAAGCGTTACTCGATGCTGGTGGACGACGGCGTGGTCAAGAAGTTCAACCTCGAGCCCGCGCCCGGCAAGGTCGAGGTCTCCGGCGGCGATACGCTGCTCGGGCAGCTTTGAGTTTCGTTCGTCATTGCGAGGAGCTGTAAGCGACGACCCGTCTTCGCTCGCTTCGCCAGCTACGCCGGGCAGCAGTCC
>Ga0070734_10004527_pt1 | contig 13124 bp, 9 predicted proteins | sample Coa_R1_8_FD_66444 | JGI IMG/M metagenome (GOLD analysis project Ga0070734, IMG submission 66444) | Surface soil microbial communities from Centralia Pennsylvania, which are recovering from an underground coalmine fire - Coalmine... | ecosystem: Environmental > Terrestrial > Soil > Unclassified ...
CAGCGCCTAATTTGTAGAAAGGGAGAAAATTATTATGACAGTCCAGAGCATGGAACGGCACATCGAGCAGAACGTGGTTGGAGACAGAAAGAACCAAGGCTCATGCAAACAACAAGATTGAGCAACAAACACCTCCACACTCTGGAGCACATTTTTCAGCATCCCACCACGCACACCCTGGAATGGCACGATGTCAACGCCCTGATCGCCCATATGGGAACGGTGAAGGAGGGGGAGAAAGGGCAACTGACATTTACATTGAAGGGCGCTTCTCAGGCATTTCATCGTTCGGAAGAGAAAGAGGTGTCCGCAGTCTCTCAGGTGCTGGAACTCCGACGTTTTTTGGAGGAGGCAGGAATCGGGAAGGATGGCCCCGTTGCGACCGAGGCGTTCGGCATCGACACGAAACTGCGATTGCTGGTCGTGATCAACCAGGAGGAAACCCTTCTATTCCGGTCCGAAGATAAGAATGCTGTGCCTGAACAACTGTACCCCTACGATCCGCATGGCGCCCTGCATCATCTGAATCACCTCAAAGGGGCAGACAAGGGGTCACGCATGCCTGAAAACCTCACCTATTACAAAGAGATCGCCAGAGCGCTGGTTGGAGCCGAGGAAGTCCTCTTTATAGGGAATGGAACCGGGGCAAGCAGCGCGATGTCCCACCTGACAGATTTTCTTACCACGCATCATCCGGAGATCGCCGAAAAAATCGTCGGAACCCTTACCCTGGATCTGGAGGCACTGACCGAAGGGCGGCTCTTGCAGCAGGCACGCGCCTTCTTTATGCATCGCGATGGTCTCGGCCTGCGGAATAGCATGGATAGCGGGCCGAGCATAATGCCCAACATCTACAAGGAGACCTGAACCATGATGATCCAAACTCTCTCTCCGGAGATGCTTGCCAGGATGGATGCCTACTGGCGCGCCGCCAACTATCTGTCGGTCGGCCAGATCTATCTTTACGACAATCCGCTGCTAAAGCATCCGCTGACGCTCCCAGATGTGAAGCACATGCTGTTGGGACACTGGGGCACGACCCCCGGGCAGAACTTCATTTATGTACACCTGAACCGGGTCATCAAAAAATACGACATCGACATGATTTACGTCTCCGGCCCCGGACATGGCGGCCCGGCCGTCGTGGGCAACACTTACCTCGAGGGCACTTACAGTGAGATCTATCCCGACATCAGCCAGGATGAGGCCGGGCTTCGGAAGCTCTTTCTGCAGTTTTCGTTTCCCGGCGGGATTCCCAGCCACGCATCGCCGGAGTGCCCGGGCTCGATCCACGAGGGCGGCGAACTGGGCTATTCGCTGAGCCATTCGTTCGGGGCGGTGTTCGACAATCCCAATCTCGTCGTCGCCTGCGTCGTCGGCGATGGCGAGGCGGAGACCGGACCGCTGGCCACAGCGTGGCATTCCAACAAGTTCCTCGATCCCGTAACCGACGGCGCGGTGCTGCCGATCCTGCATCTCAACGGCTACAAGATTTCCAATCCGACGCTTCTCGCCCGCATCACTCGCGAGGAATTGGAACAGTTGCTCCGCGGCTATGGGTGGACGCCCTACTTCGTCGAGGGCCACGAGCCAGGTTTGATGCATGAGGCCATGGCCGCGACACTCGACATAGCAGTGGAGCAGATCCAAAAAATCCAGCAGGACGCTCGCCTCCACGGCAACTCCGCGCGCCCCCGCTGGCCCATGATCGTCCTCAATTCCCCCAAGGGCTGGACGGGGCCGAAGGTGGTCGATGGACTGCAGGTGGAAGGCACCTTCCGTTCGCACCAGGTGCCCCTCTCCGACCCGGCCACCCATCCCGAACACCTCAAGTTGTTGGAAGACTGGTTGAGGAGCTACCGCCCGGAGGAACTCTTCGATGCGCAGGGCCGCCTGAAACCGGAACTGGCCGAACTTGCGCCCCAGGGCGAACGGCGCATGGGCGCGAATCCTCATGCCAATGGCGGCATGCTGCTCCGCGACCTGCGGATGCCGGATTTCTGTGACTACGCGGTCGAAGTACCCTCGCCTGGCGTGCGCGGCATCGGCGACACGCATGTACTCGGGCGCTTCCTGCGGGATGTGGCGAAGCGGAACAACGAGCAGCGGAATTTCCGGGTCTTTGGCCCGGACGAGACACTCTCGAACGGCCTGGAAGCCCTCTTTGAAGTGACCACACGCCAATGGGACGCCGCGACCGTGCCGAACGACGAATTTCTTGCGCCCACCGGGCGCGTGATGGAAATGCTGAGCGAACACCAATGCGAGGGCTGGCTCGAGGGCTACCTGCTCACCGGGCGGCATGGACTCTTCAACTGCTACGAGGCGTTCATCCACATCGTCGATTCGATGGTCAACCAGCATGCCAAGTGGCTGAAGGTCACATCGCACCTGCCATGGCGGCGGAAGATCGCCTCGTTAAACTACCTGTTGGCCTCGCATGTCTGGCGTCAGGATCACAACGGCTTCACGCACCAGGATCCCGGTTTCATCGACCATGTCGTAAACAAGAAGGCCGAGATCGTGCGGGTCTACCTTCCGCCGGATGCAAACTGCCTGCTGTCGGTGATGGACCACTGTCTGCGCAGCCGCCATTACGTCAACGTCGTGGTCGCGGGCAAACACCCGGCGCCGCAGTGGCTGACGATGGATGCCGCCGTCAAGCACTGCACCGAGGGCATCGGCATCTGGCAATGGGCCAGCAACGACCAGGACATTGCCCCCGATGTGGTCATGGCTTGCTGTGGCGACGTGCCCACGCTGGAGACGCTCGCCGCCGTCTCCATCATGCGCGAGCATCTGCCCGACCTGAAAATCCGGGTGGTCAACGTCGTTGACCTCATGAAGCTGCAGCCGCAAACCGAACACCCGCACGGGTTGAGCGACATGGATTTCGACGAACTCTTCACCAGGGACAAGCCGGTCATCTTCGCCTTCCATGCCTACCCATGGTTGATCCACCGGCTGACCTACCGCCGCACCAACCACCACAATATCCATGTCCGCGGCTACAAGGAAGAGGGTACCATCACCACGCCCTTCGACATGACGGTGCTGAATGAACTGGATCGGTTCCACCTTGTGATGGATGCCATCGACCGCCTGCCACAGACCGGTGACAAGGGCATCTACCTGAAGCAGCAGCTCAAGGACAAACTGATTGATCACAAGCAATACATAGATAGATTCGGCGAGGATCTGCCCGAAATCCGCAACTGGGAATGGGGATCGTGACGCACTCCTGTCTGCCTGGATGAATAGGTTATAGCCTACAGGACTCAGGCTAAGGGGCCGAATACTCGGGCACGCCGGTGATCAGGCCGCGATAGTCTTTGAGGCGTTGGCCGATTTCCATACCTTCGGAGGTGATTTCGTATTCGCAGATGTCTTTGCTGTGGTTGCCGCCGCGCATCTTCACCACGACCAGGATCTTGCGCAACTGCCCTTCGATCTCCACATAACGGAGCCGAATAATGTCGTCGGTGAGAAATGAGATCGCGTGCGGGCTAAAGAGCAGGCTGGTAAACGCCTCCGGGAGTTCGACGGTGCTGAGGATCGTAACGCCGATCCCCGTCAGGGCGGCAATCATGCGGTAGAGCGATTCGCGAAAATCCTGGCGGAACGCAGGCGCCAGCGCCATTTCGAAGCCCGCCAGCGAATCGATCACCACCCGCTTTGCCCCGATCTTCTCGACCGCCTCCAGCACCTCATTCAGCATCTCATCCACGGAGAGGTCGAGGGGGCGCAGGTAGAGGATCTCAAGCCTTCCCGTCTGCTGCGGCGTGTCCAGATCCATGCCGAGGCCGGTGGCCCGCGCCGTGTACTCCTGTGGACGCTCCTCGAAGACGGCGATGATGCCCGGTTCGCCCTGCCGGACGCCCTCGGCAATGAACTGGGTGGCGAGAACGGATTTTCCCGTCCCGGAAGGGCCGGCCACCAGCACGCTGTCGCCTGCGGGGATACCGCCGCCGAGCATCGCATCCAGGGCGAGGATGCCCGTAGAGAGCCGCCGTGGGGGCGGCATTTTTGCTTCTTTGCCGATAAGGCCGAAAGTGCGCGGGAAGACTTGGAGCCCGGCGTCGGTAATGCGGAAGGTGTGCAGGCCGGGCACGGACGCCTGCCCACGCAGCTTCATGATCTGCATCTTCCGCACAACGGAGTTGCGCTCCACATTCTGTGAAAGCCAGAACAGGCCGTCGGCAACGGTGAAGACGGGATTGTCGCGCATCTCTCCCTCCACATACTCCCCCAGAAGGAAGGTGGTAGCCTGCCAACTGGTGAGCTGCAGGGCGAGGCGCTGCACGAAGGCTTGCAGTTCCATTTCATCCGGAGGGCCGGACTGCATTCTCCGCACGACGGTGCGAAAAGAATCCACCATCACCATGCCGGGATTGAATTCCTCGACCTCTCGAGTGATCTCCTCCAGAACGGCGTTCAGGTCGTTCTCCAGCACCACCTGACTCAGGTTGATAAAGCGGATGGATCGGGACAGTTTGGCCGCGTCGAAGAACTGGAACTGCTGCTGGTAGCGCAGCATCTTGAGGGCGGGTTCGCCCAGAACCGTAAAGTAGAGGGCGGTCTGCTCCTGGGAGGCGTTGGCGAACATGATCTGGTGCGCCAGCGTGGTCTTGCCGGTTCCCGGCGCGCCCGCGAGGATATTGAAGGAGAACTCCGGAAGGCCGCCTCCCAGGACCGTATCGAGGCCCGGTACGCCCGTCGCAAGCCTGCCGATGCGCACTCTGCCTTGATCGCTCATTCGGGTCTCTCCTCCCCACTTGTGCTGATGTCGTTCAGGGATGCATCCGGCCAGACATCGCGCACCAGACGCAGGGTCAAATACTCGCCGATAAAAGCGATCAACAGTCCGAGCAACTGCGCCAGGAGCGTCTCGCTTCCCTTCGACTCTGTGTCCGCATCCAGCGGCTGCGCCGCCTCGCTCCACCCTTCCAGAAAACCGTCCGCCCGGACCTTAACGGCTGCCAGCCAGGAAACTTCGGCTTTTGCCAGCGCCAGGGCGCGGGCGAGGAGCGCCTGAAATCCGGCGACACCCACGAGCTTCACCATGTGCCTGCGAATTTTTTCGAACGTGCGCAACGTGGCGTGCGCCTCTGTTTCCGAGGGGGCGCTCCCCTCGGCCTCCTGCGCCAACAGTTGCCGGGCTAAGTCTCGTGCTGCGGGAGTCGTCTGTTTCATGTCGTTGGTCTCGCCAATCGGTAGGGCCTACCTTTTCACGTCCCGTGGCACAAAACTGCGGTCCCGACGGGCCGAAAAGCGAATCGAAAAAGTTACGCGGCATGTTCGTGCCTTCAGGGAGTTCTTAATGTATTCTCTTCCATTTCACCATATACCTCTAATATGGCAAAATGTCAATTCGAGACAAAAATGCCAGGGTTTCACCCTGAACGGTCCGTTACGTCGTACTCAGTTGTCCGAAAGCGCTTTTTACGTCTGTTAGTATTTCAAATCACATATCAAATTAGTTTTTTTAATTTTTACGTTAATTAAAACCAGGAACAATGGCCGTCTTCTTTTCGTCTTCTCGTTAGATATTTGAAAAGGATAACGATGGGACAAGGAAGCGAACATGAGCAGCAACATCAGACTGGTGCAACTCGACAACAAAACAGAATCCGAAGGTATGTTCACAAACCTGGAAACCTCCGCTGATGACGTAGCGATCAGCGCCAATGGGCCTACCAATACCCCCGGACAGTTTGGAGATGGATGTCACATACCGGATTGTACCGGAGGAAAGTGGTGGGACGGGCATCGCATGACCATCACCTTGGACAAGACCATTATCAGTCTTTGGAAAGAAGGCCGAAGTGTCTATTACCGCTTAGACCAAACGGTCTATCCGGGCGAAGGCCGTGGTGTGTTTCTCTGGGAGGACAACGGACTGCCCGTTGTCCTCAACATTGCTCCTGACACCATCCCGACCATGACTAATCCGTAAGGGGCAAACTTATGGGCGACATGTGATCGCGGACATAACCGCAAAGAGAGTAAGACAATGAACGCAACACGCAGCAAATCTGTTTTCGCCGCACTGGCCGCCATGACGCTCTGGGCCGCCGCGCTCCCGATGGCGCTCGCTCAGGAGAAATCCAAAGGCGCCATCGTGGTCTATCCCGTGGTCTATAGCCGCAACACCGGAACCGAAACCTCCCGCAAGACTGGCGTCCGGTCCGTGGAAGAGGTGCTTCAAAAAGCAGGACACACCCTGATTTCCAGCACCGTCGCCGCCAATACCTGGAGACGGCTGGGCTTTCCCATGCCTGAGACGGACAAGCCGGCACCCCTCAAAGACATCGTTCGCTTCGGCAAAGCGATCAAAGCGCACTATGTCGTCACCCCGGTGTTCGACTTCCACTCCCGCAGCATCTGGGTAGATCTGGGTCCGAAAACGGTCTCGACGGTGATCGTGGATATCGTGATTACGGATGTGGAGCAGAATAAGGTGGTTTACACCAGAGAGGATGTCTCGGCACGCGACGACGAGAAATTCGACGCGGTAAAGGCGGGGCTCGATGTGCTCGTTTCTCCTCTCGTCTCGATTGTGAGCGGCGGTCCGAAGACTCCGCATGAGCAACGCGCGGTACAGATCGCGGTGGCGAAGGCGCTCAGGGACTGGGTAAGGCCTGCCGAATGAGGGAAGGGGTATTGCCGCCTCCCAGGATAGGAATTCTTAGCAAGAGCGGCCCCACCCAACAATGGGGAAACCAATAGCTCCCCGAGAATATGCGACAAGCGCCCCATGAAGGAGTATCGAACATGTCTGACAAAACGACGCCGTCTGGCAAGCGCCAGAAGCAGCCCTTCGACAAGAATCACCCCTATCACCCGGACTATACGGGCGACAATCCGAGGAGTATCGGGCGCGATATGGGGGCGGAGGACGCGCCTAATCGTTCGTCCACCGCAGCACAGGAGCGTGAGCATAACCAGCACGCCGAGCTGCAATTGAAGCAGCAACTGCGCGAACAGAACGAGCGGAGCGCATTCCAGAAAGGGAACGCGCAAGAGCATCAGCAAGGGAACAAACAGCATTAAACAATAAAGCGGAGGTTAACAATGCCCGACAACGCCGAGATAAAGCCGCCTTCCGGGGCGTTCTGGAGTTTACCTTCAGCGGAACTGCTGTCAAGCCTCCATGCCATACCGCAGGGCTTGACCAGTGACGACGCCCGGAAGCGGCTTGCAAATGAGGATACTCGAGCACGCAAGGGCAAAGGCGGAACCCATACACTGATGCTCCTGGTGTCTCAATTCAAAAGCCCTATCATCCTCATCCTCCTCTTCGCTGTCGGGCTCTCGTTTTTTCTGGGCGATGTTACCAATGCCCTCATCATCCTCGCCATCGTCCTGATGAGCGGACTGCTGGGGTTCTGGCAGGAACGCGGGGCGGCAAACGCCGTGGAAAAGCTGCTCGCCATCATCCAGGTCAAAGCAACGCTCCTGCGCGATGGAAAGCCGGCAGAGGTCGCCATCGAGGAGATCGTGCCGGGTGACATCGTGCTTCTGCATGCCGGAGATGTCATTCCGGGCGACAGTCTCCTCCTGGAGTCCAACAACCTCTTCGTCAATGAAGCGGCCCTGACCGGCGAAACCTTTCCGGTAGAAAAGACGGCAGGGGTCTTGCCGCCCGAGACACCGCTCAATAAGCGCACCAACTCCCTATTTACCGGAACGTACGCCGTCACGGGTACGGGTACGGCGCTGGTGGTCAAGATTGGCAAAGAGACCGAGTTCGGCCAGGTGTCCGAATCGCTGAAGTTGCGACCGCCGGAAACGGATTTTGAGCACGGCATTCGACGCTTCGGGTATTTACTCATGGAGGTGACGCTGCTGATGGTCATCTCCATCTTCGCCATCAACGTCTACCTGCACCGCCCGGTTCTGGAATCCTTTCTCTTCGCCCTGGCGCTGGCGGTCGGGCTGACGCCGCAACTGCTTCCGGCCATTATCAGCGTGAACCTGGCGCGCGGCGCAAAACGCATGGCGGAAGCCAAAGTCATCGTGAAGCGGCTCGCCTCCATCGAGAACTTCGGCTGTATGAATATCCTCTGCTCCGACAAGACCGGCACGCTGACACTGGGCGAAGTGCAGCTCAACACCGCCGTGAGCGTGGATGGCAAGCCAAGCGACAAAACGCTGCTCTACGCCCAATTGAATGCGTTTTATCAGACAGGATACACCAACCCGATTGACGCGGCCATTGTCGCCTATCGCCCTGTAGAGGTGTCCGACTACAAGAAGCTTGACGAGGAGCCCTACGATTTCGTCCGAAAGCGGCTGAGCATCCTGGTTGCAAAGGGCGACACGCATCTCATCGTGACCAAGGGGGCGCTCTCCAACATCCTGGAGGTCTGCACGACCGCCGAAACGGCGGACGGAGTCGTGGTCGGGATCGCCACACTGCAGGCGCAAATACAGAAGCAGTTCGAGGCGTTCAGTGCGCAGGGCTTCCGGGTGGTGGGGGTCGCCTATCGCGAGGCAGGCACGCAGACAGGTATTTCCAAAGACGATGAGAAGGAGATGACTTTCCTGGGTTTCCTCGCGCTCTTCGATCCGATCAAGCCCGGAACGGTGGATATCATTCAGACCCTCCGCAAACTCGGCATCTCGCTGAAGGTCATCACCGGTGATAACCGTCTGGTCGCCGCGCATGTCGCCGGTCAGGCAGGCCTCTCCAGCGCGAACATTCTGACGGGGCCCGACCTGCGCGAAATGAGCCAGGAGGCGCTGCGGCGGCGCGTCAACGAGGTGGACGTCTTCGCCGAAATAGAGCCCAATCAGAAGGAGCGCCTCATTCTCGCGCTCAAACAGGCAGGCCACGTTGTTGGGTACATCGGCGATGGCATCAATGACGCCTCCGCGCTTCATGTCGCTGATGTTGGCATCTCCGTGGCAAATGCTGTTGACGTTGCCAAAGAGGCGGCGGACATTGTCCTGCTGGAGAAGGATCTGGCGGTTCTTGAGCATGGCGTCCGGGAGGGAAGGATCACCTTTGCCAATACGCTCAAATATGTGTTCATGGCCACGAGCGCGAACTTCGGCAATATGTTCAGCATGGCAGGCGCATCCCTCCTGCTGAAATTTTTACCGCTTCTGCCCACGCAGATCCTGCTCACCAACCTGATGACAGACTTTCCCGAAATGACGATCGCTAATGACAGCGTAGACAGTGAAATGGTGGACCGGCCCCACCGTTGGGACATCGGCTTTATCCGCCGCTTTATGATGGTGTTCGGGCTGGTGAGTTCGGTCTTCGACTATCTCACCTTTGGCGTCTTGCTATTCCTCCTGCACGCCACCCCGCAGCAGTTCCGTACCGGATGGTTTATGGAGAGCGTTGTCTCGGCCGCGTTGATTGTGCTCGTCATCCGGACCCGCAAGCCCTTCTTCCGCAGCAAGCCGGGAAACTATCTTCTTATCGCGACCCTGGCGACCGTGGCGGCGACGCTTCTCCTGCCCTATACACCGTTGGCGAGGGTATTCGGATTTACGCCCGTTTCCCCTCTCTTCCTGCTGGCGTTGGCGCTCATCTTGGTATTCTACATCGTCGTTGCAGAAGTGGCGAAAGTACTCTTTTACCGACATGAGGGAAAGTAATAGGACTAAGCTGCCCCGTGAAGGGCCCGTTCCTTAGCTTCCGTATCCGCTTCCGCCTTGCGTTGACGCGCTGTATCAAAAGGTTCCAGGAGCCGCGCACCTGCGCGTTGCAGTTGAAGCGCCTGTTCCTGTATTTTCATCCCAGTTGCGCCTATCGTTTCTGCCAGTGCGGTCCAACCGGAAGTCACTGACAAGGATTGGTCGAACTCTGAGAATGCCAGACCATCCAGGGCCTCGAACTTCCTCAGCAGGGCATCCGCGGCTTGATTCAACCGCTCCGTTTCCGATGTCAGCGTATTGACTGCGCTGCGTAGTTCACTCACCTCAAAATGCAACATAACGAAACCTCTTTCATCTTCTGTATGGAACTTATGGGCCTCTCCGGCCCTCTCATAGGAGAGATACGAAATCTAATAAAATAAGTTCCTATAACTTAACTGATAAATTTCTATATATTTATTTATTCCATTGCTTTATTGATAGTTTGCCGTGTTTTAGGAAATACTCTGCTGGAATCTCGAATATAGTACTTTTCAAATCCATTCGTCTATTATCACGCGGAACTATCGTTTGTTGGTAACGATAGGCTCGCGGCCCCGTATAAGTATTTAGGAGCATCCTCACCTTTCGGTCTAGCTTCCTTTTCAACCAGAGTTAGGCCGCCTGGCCCGGACCGATTCGCAGTGTAGTTTCCTTCTCTCCTACAGGCTTATCCTTCCACTTAGAAGCACTACTATTTATGTTCCAGGAGACACACCATGGCCGATCAACCCGGCAAATCCAAAAGCCTGATTGCCCAATCCAGTTGGTATCGCACGCTCGCCAAGTACGAGAAGCCCGATCCTCGTAAGGCGGTTTGGCAACTGCTCAACACCCTCATCCCCTACGCCGCCCTCTGGGTTGTCATGGTCTGGATGATCCGAACCGGAGTCTCCTACTGGCTTGCCTTGCCCCTCATCGTCGTGGCCGGGGCGCTCTTGATCCGTATCTTCATCTTCTTCCACGATTGCTGTCATGGATCGTTCTTCGCTTCTCGCACCGCCAACCGCATCTGGGGATACATCTGTGGCGTTCTCACCTTCACGCCCTACGATGATTGGCGCCATAAACATGCGGGCCATCATGCCACCGCCGCCAACCTCGATCGCCGGGGTGTGGGCGACATCTGGACCATGACCGTCTCAGAATACCTGGCAGCGCCGCTGCGCACCCGGATCGCGTATCGCTTCTTCCGCAATCCCCTGATTCTATTTGTTCTGGGGCCTCCCCTCGTCTTCATCATCTCTCAGCGCTTTCCGGACAAAGGGCATGGTCCCCGTGAGCGCAACAGTGTGGCGCTCACCAACCTGGCGCTTCTGGGCATCCTCGCAGCAGCCATCTGGACCATCGGCTGGCGCACCTATCTGATGATCCAGGTGCCGACCATGGGCATTGCCGGGGCGATCGGGATCTGGTTGTTCTATGTGCAGCATCAATTTGAGAAAGATTACTGGGCGCGGCAGGAGGATTGGGACCCGATGCGGGCGGCGTTGGAGGGCAGTTCCTATTACAAACTACCGAAAGTGCTACAGTGGTTCACCGGCAACATCGGCCTGCACCATATCCATCATCTGCGGCCCCGCATTCCCAATTACAACCTGCAGCGTTGCTACAATGAGATCCCCGATCTTCAAGCCGTCGAGCCGCTGACCTTCGGTCGCAGTCTCACGTCGCTCTGGATGAACCTGTGGGATGAGACCAGCCAGAAGATGGTGAGTTTCCGGGCATTGAAAAAACGAAGAGCCCAACGGCTCTGAAGAAAGGAGGCAACCTCTCATGGCAAAGAAGAAAGACAAGAAGAAGAAAAAGGGCAAGAAGTAAGCCCTACCACTTAGAGACAGCACAGGAGCGGCCAATTGGCCGCTCCTGTGCTGTCTCTGCAACTCGCTCGTACCTGAAGGGTCTCCGTTCTAAGAAGACGGGCCGGAGGCGCTTCGATACAGGATTACAGGATGGTACGACAGACCGCTACGCCGATCCTGGAATCGGCCGTGCCGTAATAGAGGAACCATGCGCCTTTGAACGGGACAAGCCCCTCGATGAAGCAGACGTTGCCGACCTGACCGGTGATTTCGTAGGGCCTGTCCGGATGCAAAAACCAGGTGTCGCTGCGTTGCAGCACACGGGAGGGATCCTTTGCATCGAAGAGTATCTGCCCTGAGGCGAAGGTTCCGGGCGGGAGCATCGCTTCCCCGCCCTGCTTTGCATTGACACCGTTGTAGAGCAGTAAGATGCCGTTCGAGCGGAGTAAGGCGGGCGGGCCGGGCTCTACGAGTTCACTGTCAAATTTGCCGGGTCGCGCTCCAAAGACGACCAGCGGGCTGCCATCCGCTCCGGGCGCCGCCTTCCAATGGAGGAGATCCTCGGAGGTAGCGAGCAGGAGTTTCGAGTCCCGGAAATACATCCAGTACTTGCCGTGGATCCTCTCCGCAACGAGCCGGTCTCCCACCTGGCGGCAGACGATGGACCCGCTCTTCGTCCACTCGTCGCGCAGTGCGCCGTCGAACGCAAGGCCGCGCTTTTCCCAATGCACCAGGTCGCGGGACGTGGCGATGGCCATCCGCGCCGTTTTGCCGTCATAGGCCGTGTAGGTGAGAAGATAGGTTCCCCCTCCATCCTCGACAATACGGGGGTCTTCGCAGCCGCCCGTCTCGAAGTCCCGCATCCTATCCTCCGCGGGAAACAGCACCGGCTCCGGGCGACGTGTAAAGTGCAGCCCATCTTCGCTCCAGGCGAGGCCGAGACGGGATACACCCGCCTTATCCTCCGCCCGGTAGAGCAGCCACACCTTGCCATCGCGCACTACGGCGGCAGGGTTGAAGACGTGCGCCTCCTCCCACTTCACGAGGCCATGAAGCGGACACATGAACGTCGATTCCGCACGCGGTTCGAGGCAGGGATTGGAGGCATCGGCCTTCACAAACGGTTGCAGGCTCCAGTTGTTCACAGAGTTTTCCTTTGGCAGCGTATAGGCATAGTCGATGACGATGCCATTCACACGCATTCGGCCCTCCGTCGCTGCCGCACGGCCGCCCGATGGAACCACCACCAACACCATCGCGGAGTCGGGCGAGAGGGTCACCGTTGCCGCGTCTTTCGCCTTTCTCACCACAAAGCGATGGGTCACCGCATCGTAGAGATCACTGGTCGCAGAGCCAATGGAGAACCGAACCGTCTTCCGCTCTGCGTAGGGGTTATAGAGGAGGTAGCTGGGATAGGCCGGGGCATGGAAGTAGTCGGTCTTGAGCAGGTTGAGCAACAGGATCCGCTCGTCGCCGGTATGTCCGACGATGCCGCCCAGGATACCCACATGCGAGGCTCCGTAGAGGCAGAGGTTGGAAGGTCCTCCGTTGCGCATCGCATCGCCTGTCGCGAACGGGCCGAGGGTCGGGGGCAGCGTGCTGCGCAGCGCCTCTTTCCGCAGCCCCTCATAGGCCAGGCAGTGGGCCAGGTCGTATTTGTCGGCCCAG
>Ga0070734_10004528_pt1 | contig 13121 bp, 13 predicted proteins | sample Coa_R1_8_FD_66444 | JGI IMG/M metagenome (GOLD analysis project Ga0070734, IMG submission 66444) | Surface soil microbial communities from Centralia Pennsylvania, which are recovering from an underground coalmine fire - Coalmine... | ecosystem: Environmental > Terrestrial > Soil > Unclassified ...
TCTCGGCGACATTGTCGATCGTGCCGGCCATGTCGACGGCGATCTTCGAACCGCCGAGCTCTTCCTTGGTGAGGTCCTGGCCGAGCGAGCGTTTCACCACGGGAGGGCCGGCGGCAAAGATGTGGCTTGAGCCCTTCACCATGACGGACATGTGCGACAGGATCGCGCGCCCGGCCGGACCGCCGGCCGCACTGCCGAGCACCGCACTGACGACAGGCACCTGGCCGAGCAGTGCGCAGGATTGCTCGAAACCGTGGATTCCCGGCAGCGCGGCGTAGCCGCGGCGGCTTGCGGAGGTCACGCTGCCGCCGGAGCCGTCGATCAAATTGACCAGAGGAATACGATAGTTGAAGGCGAGATCTTCGACGAAGCCGCCCTGGCCGCCCTTGCGGCGATCGCTGCCCCAACTGGAGCCGCCGCGCACGGTAAAGTCCTCGCCGCCGATCGCCACGTCGCGGCCGTCGATCTTGGCAAGCCCCATCACGTAGGGCGCGGGCGTGACCGATTTCAGTGCGCCGTCGACATAGTGGCCGCTTCCGGTGAGACGTCCGACCTCCTGGAACGAACCCGCATCGACCATCTGATGCAGACGCTCGCGGATGGTTTGACGGCCCGTCGCATGCTGCCGCTCGATCCTCTCGGGCCCGCCCAGCCCCTCCGCAAAGCGGCGGCGTTCGGCGATCTCACGGGCCTCAACATCCCAGCTCATGGGCAAAACCTCACGTCTCGATCACAATCAGCGCCTGGCCTTCGTTCACATAGTCGGCCTCCGCAACCAGGATCGAGCCGACTTTGCCCGCGAACTCGGTGAAAACGGGAATTTCCATCTTCATGGATTCGATGACGATCAGCGTGTCGCCTGCGGCGATCGCTTGGCCCGGTGAGACCTCGACCTTCCAGATGCATCCGGTCACCTCAGCCTTCACCTCGATCTTTGCCATTCGTTCCCCCCTTTCTGCTGATTGCGTTTGTGCACCGTTCGCGCTTTAGCCCGAGCCGGTATCGGGTCCACTCAGCGGGGTCGCCGCGCAGGCCACGATCCCCTCGGCCTGGAGCCGGTCGATCTCTGCCGCGCGAAGGCCCAAGATGGTCTCGAGCACGTCCCTGGTGTCCTGGCCGACCAGGCCGCCACCGGCATGACGCACGCGCCCGGGAGTTGCCGACAAACGCGGCACGACGTTGGCCATGCGGATCGATCCCAGTTCCTCGTCGGGCGCGGCAACGATAGCGCTGCGCGCGGCAAAATGCGCGTCCCGAAAAATATCGGCCATGGTGTAGATCCGCGAGGCCGGCACATGGGCGTCCTGCAAGAGCTGCTCGACCTCCTGCTGGTCATGCGCACCGGTCCAGGCGGCGATCGTCTCATCAAGCTCGTCGGCGTGCTTGCTGCGGAGCAGTCCGGTCGAAAACCGATTTTCATCGGCAAGCTCCGGTCGCCCCATCACGGCCGCCAATCGGCGAAACAGGGAATCGCTGATCGCGGCGATGTGCACGAAGCCGCCGTCTCGCGTGGCGTAGAGATTGTTCGGCACATTGTCGGGCAGTCGCGGACCCGCGCGATTGGCGACATGGCCGAGCTTGTCGAAGGCCGGGATATGAGGCTCCATGAAGGAGAAAGCCGCTTCGTAGAGCGCGCTATCGACATACTGTCCCTGGCCGGTTTGGCGTTTGACCAGGATCGCCATGACCGCGCCGAAGGCGCCATAGAGGCCGGTGATATAGTCGGTCAGCGACACCGCAACCCGCGCCGGTGGCCGGTCCGGATCGCCGGTGACATGACGGAGGCCACTCACCGCCTCGCTGATCACGCCAAAACCCGGGCGCTCGGAATACGGGCCAGTTTGGCCGAACCCGGAGATTCGCACCATCACGAGCCCCTTGTTCTCGGCGGACAGTTGCTCGTAGCCGAGCCTCCAGCGCTCCAGCGTACCGGGCCGGAAGTTCTCGATTACGACGTCGCTTGTTTTCGCAAGCTTGCGGATGATGTCCTGGCCTTCCGGGACGCGCAGATCGACTGAGATCAGCGACTTGTTGCGGAAAATGCTCGCGGCATAGAGCGAGCGGCCCTGGAGTTGCTTGCCCATGGCGCGGACCGTATCGCCGTCGGCTAACTCCACCTTGATGACCTCGGCGCCGAAATCGGCGAGCAGCCGTCCGCAGAACGGGCCTGCGACCGTCGATCCCAACTCGAGCACGCGCACGCCCGTAAGCGGGCCGTTTTCAAGCGAACCAACGCGTGGCTGAAAGGTCATCTGTCAACTCGCGAGTGTTTCGGAAAAGAGTGGCGCGCGAAAGCGCCAGAACTTTTGCGGCGAAACAAAATTGGAGCCTTTTGTCCCGATAGCCTATCGCGGCGGTGTCGCGTGTCAATCAGTGTGAACATAATTGTCGACAATTCTTCGCCAATAACTGGAGCACGCCGCTGCAAATTGGGGCTCGCCCTTGGTGAAACGGAGTGTGACGGCAGAGGGTCTAGGCAACGCGATCGGGCCAGTTTCCTTAACCCTTACACTGATTCAACCCTGATCTGCACTGTGTCAGCTTGTTTGACAGGTATTATGTCGTCTAGATTGTTGACAATCGAAGCGAAGATATTGCTGCCTTGGCGAGGCCGCGCAGCCGATCGCGAATGTCCTTGCCGAGGGCGCGATGCAGGATCACCAGGAGATGCTGATGGACAGCGTCCAAAAGCGCGGCTCGACGAAGCGGGTCCAGAATAGGGAGTTGCACTCGCCGCCGCCTCTGCGCGCCGTCCCTGAAAGCGGGAGTGCACGGATTCGTACCGCCCGCACCGGCGCCTCGGAGATGTTGCGCGTGCTGCGCGATCGCATCACCAATCACGAATTGCCGCCCGGCACCAAGCTGATCGAGCAGGACCTCGCCGCAACGTTCAGCGTGTCGCGGGCGCGGGTGCGCGATACCTTTGCGGTGCTCGAGCAGCGCGGCCTGATCGAGCGGATTCCCAATCGCGGTGCGATCGTCGCGCGGCTCACCGCAAAACAGGTCATCGATCTTTACGAGACGCGCGAGGTACTCGAAGGGCTTGCCGTGCGTCTCGCTACGCAAAACACCAAGCGCAATCACTGGGATGACCTTATCGTCAGCTATGGTGCGCCGGCGGAGCAAGCCATCAAGAACGGCGACTTCGAGCAATACGCCACTATCCTGAAGGTGTTCCGCCGCGAAGTGATCGCCACGTGCGACAATGTGTTATTGGCCTCGCTGCTCGATTCGATGCTGGAGCGAACGGCCGTGGTCGTTCGCCGCATGATCATGGTGCCGGGCCGCGCGTTGGAAGGCCTGCATGACCACCGCGCCGTGCTCGCGGCGATGAAGGCGGGCAAGGCAGAAGAGGCCGAACGCTTGAAGCGCTCCAACATCCGCGCGGCGCGCCAAGTGTTCGAGCGCTATCAGCAGTTTGTGCTTTGAGCGGAGCTTCGGCGGCCTATTTCGCCGCGATCACCATGATTTCGACGTGATAGTTGGGTGCTGCCAGCTTGACTTCGACGGTGGCGCGCGCCGGCGTGTTGCCGGGCGAGACCCAGCCATCCCACACGGCATTCATTTCGGCAAAGTTCTTCATATCGGTGATGTAGATCGTCGCGCTCAGCAATTTCGATTTGTCGGTGCCGGCCTTGGCCAGATGGCCGTCGATCACGGCGAGGATTTCCTGGGTCTGCTTGGTGACGCTCTCGCCCGCTGTCTTTCGGGCGACAACGCCGGCGAGGTAGACGGTGTTGCCGTGCACGACGGCCTGGCTCATGCGTGGGCCGGTTTCGAAACGCTGAATGCTCATGGCTTTCTCCAACTGAAGATCGCCTCTTCTCTAGCCTGCTATCGTGCCGCGCGCTACCTAGCGGTCCGATGGCGTTCGCATGACGGACCCACGGCGGGCGGGTAGCGAATCTCAAATCCGCTCCACCGGCCCTGGCTTCATGCTGCGTCACGGAAATTTCTTGAAAAATTCCCAGATCGTCTCGGCGGCGTCGATGTCGTGGTTTTGCGGACCGAACACGTAACTCACCAGGCGCGCGAATTTGGTGTCCGAAAAACTCGCGGGCATGCGGTGGCCTCCACCATTAATCCGGTAAAGCAGGACGTCGCGCCCCGGCGGGCAGGTCGAGGAGATCCGCGTCACCGTGCTCTCGTCGTTGGGGTCGCGGTCGTCGAGATCGACTGAGGCCGCGTCTCCCGCTTCGCAGGCGTTGATCTGCCGCCAGAACTGCACCGTTTTTTCCGTCGACCAAAAGCCTTCCACCGCAAAGCGGCTGGTGCCGCGGCCACCCTCATAGGGCACCAGGGGATCGGCGGTGCCATTCATGATCAGCATCGGCATCGGGCGTGAGGGATGACAGGCTTCCGCCATCTCGTCGGTAAGATTTATGATGACGCTGGCGGCAGCCGCGAACAGATCGGCGTGCTGGCAGACGAGCGTGTACGTCATCGCGCCGCCGTTGGAGAGGCCGGTGACATAGACGCGCTTCGGGTCGGCGATGCCGTCAGCGACATATTTCTCCACCAAACTTGCGATGAAGCTGACGTCGTCCGTGCCCTCCGGCGGCAGGCGGCCGGCGCGCTTGTCGCCCGGCCGAAGATCGGCCCAGGCGCGGTTGAGCCCGTCGGGAAACAGCACCGCGAACTGCTCGCGTTTTGCTACACGCGGCCACGATGTCCGCGCCACCATATCAGCGCCGGTCTCTGTGTTGCCGTGAAGCACGATCACCAGCGGCGCCGGTTTTGTGCCGGGCAGCTGTGCAAGGAAGGTCCGGGTCGTGCCGTTGACGTCGATCGTCTCGCCGCGGGCTCGCGCGGACCAACACGCCAGCAAGAGGATGAGGGCGATTGCCCATGGGCGCCGGAACTTCGCGATCCAGTTTCTCGTGATGCTCACTTTGCAAGTCCCGCTGCATTGATCTTGTGCGTGTGGGAACGTCGCGGTCACCCGCCACCTTGTTTGCCGGTGCTGCAACGATATCGCTTTAAGCTACCGTTAACTGGTTCCGGATTGGGACCTTTTTTCCAAGTGACAGTCCGCGGCGACAGAGTGCAGCACGTCTGCAACACCCAATGTGAATTTGTTTTGAGGCGTTCCGCCTGCCTAGACAAAACCACGAAGTCGCACGACGCTGCGTCCCGCATCACTGAGGCCGGCAGATTCGGTTTCGACAAAAGATTTGGGTTTGGGGCTGGGCATGAAATTCGTGACGGGGTTGCTCGCGGCGGTTCTCCTGCTGGCAGGGGTGGCGCAGTGCCAGGCGGTGGTTCGAATTGCCGATGACCGCGGCGGTCGTATCGGCACCTACGTCGACAAATATCAGGACCTGCGCAATTCCGGCGAAGCCGTCATCATTGACGGGTTGTGTGCCTCGGCCTGCACCATCGTGCTCGGTGCGATCCCCCGCGACAAGATTTGCGTCACGTCGCACGCCACGCTCGGCTTCCACGCTGCTTGGGATTTCGGCGCCAACGGCCGCGCGATCACCAATCAGGAAGCGACCCAGATGCTCTATTCGATGTATCCGTCGCCGGTAAAACGTTGGATTTCCGCCCGCGGCGGCCTGACGCCGCACATGATCTTTCTGCGCGGCAAGGAACTGCTGAGCATGTACCGGCCCTGCTATATGGACGCCCAGGCGTCCGCCAGCAGGTTCGCGGGTCCATCGCGCTGAAACGGCGGCGTCCTTCCCCGTGAGTTGATCGGCGGCCGCATCGAGTGGTCCGATTCCGACATTCGCACGGTGCTTTGGGAGGCATTTTTGCGAATGCCGGAATCAAAGGACCACTCGCAAATATCATTGCTAGTGGAGCTTTGGATTTGACGTTCGCGTGAGGAATCGCGGCGAACTGGTCGCGAACGTCAAATCCGCTCCACGAGGCGCTTGCCCGGCCGCCTGGCGCGGCTTATTTGAACGCCCATGGCTCAGCCGGTCTTAACCCAGCACCAACCTCGTGTTCCCGCGTCGTCTGTGCGCGCGGCCATTATTTGGGGCGGTGCGGGCCTCGCTGGCCTGGCGGCGCTCGGCGCGATCGCGCTCTGGTTTTACTACGGCACGACGGTGTTTTTCGAGATGATCGCCTCCGGCATCTCGGCCTGCTTCTAACGGGGAATTTTCAAGATGGACCGCACCGCCGCCCGCCCGTTGGTCATTGTTTCAGCCTTCGCCGGCAGCCTGTTGATCGGGCTTCTGGTCATGTTGTGGGCGCTGGGCGGCGCGCGCGGCGTCACCGCGCCGGCGGCGATCGGCGGGCCATTCCAACTGACCGATCAGAGCGGCGCGACCGTTACCGACAAGTCTCTGCAGGGCCGGCCGACCTTGATCTTTTTCGGCTTCACCCATTGCCCGGATGTGTGCCCGACCTCGCTATTCGAGATGTCCGAGGTCTTGCGGGCGATGGGCAAGGATGCCGATCGGGTCAACGCCTATTTCATTACCGTCGATCCTGAGCGCGACAGCGCGGCCACGATGAAGGATTATCTCTCGAGTTTCGATCCGCATCTGAAGGGCCTCACAGGCGATCCCGCGGCGGTGGCGAAGGTTACTTCCGAATACCGGGTCTATTCAAAGAAAGTCCCGTTGAAGGACGGCGACTACACCATGGACCATACGGCGCTGGTTTATCTGATGGATCGTGACGGCAAATTCGTCGCCCCGTTCAACCTGAACCGGCCGCCCGAGGAGGCCGCGGCCGAACTGAAGCGCTATCTCTAACGGACGCCACGCGGTTCCGGCCGGGCAAGAGGCTGGTCGAACTTTTTGAAAGATGGTCTATAAGGCCGTTCGATCCTAACAATTTCTAGAGAGACCCTTAAGGCCTCGACCCTTGCTATCAGCTCCTTTGACCCGCGCGAGATTGCATTGCCCCGGCCATCGGCTGGCCGTGCCGATCATGGCTGCGCTTGCGGTGGCGCTGTCGGCGACAGTGGCGGACGGCCAAAGCGCGCCCGCGAAGCCGCCGCCCAAGCAAACTGTGGAACAGGCCGCTCCGCAGGCCGTGCCGGGTTTTTGGGACCCGCGGCGCCGTCCCGAGCGGCCGGACCTGTCGCGCATCTCGGTGATCCGCTTCATGACCGAGACCGATTATCCGCCATTCAATTTCACCGGCGCTGACGGCAATCCTGCCGGCTTCAATGTCGATCTCGCGCGCTCGCTGTGCGAGGAGATCAAGGTCACCTGCACCATCCAGATGCGCCGTTTCGAAACGCTGATCGATGCGATCTCGAGCAACCGGGGCGATGCCATTATCGCCTCGATGGCGGAGACGCCGCAGCTGCGCACCAAGGTCGATTTCACCGATCCCTATTACCGGGTGCCGGCTCGTTTCGTGTCGCGCAAGGAGGCGGTGATGCCGGAGATCCGTCCCGAGTATCTCGAGGGCAAGAAGGTCGGCGTCATCGCCGGCTCCGCGCACGAGGCCTATCTGAAGGCGATGTTCACCGATGCAGAGCTGCACTCCTATCCCAACGACGAGGCGCTGCGGCTGGCGCTGCGCCGCGGCGAGGTCGATTTCATTTTTGGCGATGGCATTTCATTGGCGTTCTGGATCAACGGCACCGATTCGGCCGACTGCTGTGCCTTCTCCGGCGGGCCGTTTGTCGAGAGCCGCTATTTCGGCGAAGGCGTTGGCATTGCCGTGCGCAAGGGCAACGATCTGTTGCGACAGGCGTTGAACTGGGCTCTGTTCCGCGTCTGGGAAAAAGGCCGCTATACGGACCTCTGGCTGCGCTATTTCTCGGTGAGCCCGTTTTAGCGGACATCTGTCATCGCGAAACGCGTCAGCGACGAAGGAATCCAGCACTTTTCCTGTTGCCCTGGATTGCTTCGCTTCGCTCGCGATGACAGTTATAATATCAGTTCCTTCGGAGAACCTTGCTTAAAATGTCCACCCTTGATCTTTCAGCTGCCGGCGCGAGCGACCTGCGCGCGCTTGCCGAACAATCCAACGCCTGGCCGTTTGAGCAGGCGAAAGCGATTGTCGCGCGGCTGAAGAAAAAACCGAAGGACGAGGTCTTGTTCGAGACCGGCTATGGCCCCTCGGGCCTGCCGCATATCGGCACCTTCGGCGAGGTCGCGCGCACCACCATGGTGCGCCACGCCTTTCGGGTGCTGACTGAGGACAAGATCAAGACACGGCTGATCGCCTTCTCAGACGACATGGACGGCCTGCGAAAGGTGCCGGACAATGTGCCGAACAAGGAGCTCTTGGAGCAGAATCTGGGCAAGCCGCTCACCAGCGTGCCCGATCCGTTCGGCACCCATCCAAGCTTCGGCGCGCACAACAATGCGCGGCTGCGCGCCTTCCTCGATCACTTCGGCTTCGACTACGAGTTTGCAAGTTCGACGGACTATTACAAATCCGGAAAGTTCGACGCCGCGCTGATACGGATGCTGGAGCGGATCGACAAAGTGATGGCGATCATGCTGCCGTCGCTCCGCGAGGAGCGCGCGGCGAGCTACTCGCCGTTCCTTCCCGTCTGTCCGCGCACCGGCGTCGTGTTATACGTTCCGATCGTCGCCCACGACCCCAAGGCCGGCACCGTCTCCTATGACGATCCCGACACGAAGGAGCGCGTCACGCTTCCGGTCACCGGCGGCCATTGCAAGCTGCAATGGAAGCCGGATTGGGCCATGCGCTGGTATGCACTGTCGGTTGACTATGAGATGGCCGGCAAGGACCTGATCGATTCGGTGAAACTGTCCGGCAAGATTTGCGCGGCGCTTGGCGGCACGCCGCCGGAAGGATTCAACTACGAGCTCTTCCTCGATGAGAAGGGCCAGAAGATTTCGAAATCGAAGGGCAACGGGCTCACCATCGACGAATGGCTGCGCTACGCCTCGCCGGAGTCGCTGTCGCTGTTCATGTATCGCGAGCCGAAAGCGGCCAAACGGCTCTACTTCGACGTGATCCCGCGCAATGTCGACGAGTACCAGCAATTTCTGGAAGGCTTTCCGCGCCAGGATGCGCGTCAGCAACTCGGCAATCCGGTTTGGCACATCCATGCCGGCCATCCGCCGAAGGCCGACATGCCCGTCACCTTCCAGCTCCTGCTGACGCTGGTGTCGTCGTCGAATGCGGAGAACGCCGAGACCTTATGGGGTTTCATCGGCCGCTATCGGCCGGGGGTGACGCCGCAAACGCACCCGAAACTCGACGCCATGGTCGGCTATGCCATCAACTACTATCGCGACTTCGTCGCGCCCACCAAAAAATTCCGTGAGCCGACCGAGACCGAGCGCGCTGCGTTGCAGGACCTGCGCGATGCGCTGTCGAACCTGCCGGCCAACGCGTCTGCCGAGGAGATCCAGACCGTGGTCTACGAGATCGGCCGCCGCGAGCCCTTCCTGGACCATGTGAAAAAGGGCAAGGACGGCCGGCCGGGCGTGACGCTCGACTGGTTCAACATGCTCTACCAGGTGCTGCTCGGCCAGGAGAAGGGCCCGCGCTTCGGCTCCTTTGTCGCGGTCTATGGCATTGCGAATGCAATCACCATGATCGACGGAGCGCTGGCGCGGTCGGGCTGATCGCTTTTCCGGCGCTTCAAAGCGGTTCGCCGGATTTGGTGGTGTAGCGATATTTTCCGTCCGGCCCGAAGACGGCGTGCATGTCCACCTCCGGATAGGTGATCTCGTCGCCGGCCGCGCGGTCGCCGATCACCAACAGCCTGACGTCGCTTTGCGTTCGGTTGAGGAAGCGGTGCGCATCGCCGCTTCCTGCCGGAAAGCCGGCGCACATGCCGGGCCGCAGAATTTGCTCGCCGCCATTGGTTTGAAGCACCACCTCGCCGTCCAGCACATAGACGAACTCGTCCTGGTGCGAATGCGCGTGCCGGTAGGATGACTGTCCGCCCGGAAGGATGCGGGTGAGGTTGACCCCAAAATTCTTCAGGCCTGCGTGGTCGCCGAGCCGCTTGTTGTAGCGCATCTGGGTGGCGGCACGGTACGGCTCAGGAACGATGGTGAAATTGCTTTCGGCCACCACGCTCGGATCAAAGGCCGGCAGTTTTGGTTGCGATATCTCGGTCATTGCCCTCTCGCTCGTCAGCCTTTTTCGGCTCCCGTGTATCATTGCGTGGTTGAAGCCGCAAAGCGGAATGGGCGGTCTGCGCGATTGCCTGCCATCTCAGGCGCAAATTGCGGTACAATGGCTTTAATGATGAACATCGCGAAAGGAGATTTGCCTATGCAGTTCAGGGTTTCGCCGAAATCGGTCTCCGAGTGTAGCGCCGAGGAATGGCAGGCGCGGGTCGATCTCGCGGCCGCCCATCGGCTGGCCTATATGCACGGCTTTTCCGAAGGCATCTTCAATCACCTGACCCTCGTGGTGCCCGGCCGCAGCGACCGCTACTACCAGATCCCGTTCGGGATGCATTGGTCGGAGGTGACGGCATCCTCTTTCATGGAGGTCGGCATCGACGACGGGCTGGTCAAGAGCGGCGCCGGCGACGTCGAGCGCTCCTGCTTTTGCATCCATGCGCCGATTCACAAGGCGCTCCCGCAGGCCAAGGCGGTCTTCCACACCCATATGCCCTTTGCCAGCGCGCTGACGCGGCTTGAGGATCCGCGGATCAAGGAGATCGGCCAGACCGAGGTCGGCCTGTCGGACGAGATCGCCTATGACGATATCTACACCGGACCCGCCATCGATCCGGAAGAGGGTGCCCGACTCGCGCGTGTGATCGGCGACAAGACCATTCTGTTTATGGCCAATCACGGCATCTCGACCGTCGGCGCGACCGTCGCCGAGGCTTATGACCGGCTTTATTACATCGAGCGCGTCGCGCAGGTGCAGATCTATGCGATGTGGACGCATCAGCCATTGAAGAAGCTGCCCGAGCCAGTGGTCCAGAAGACCTTGCAGACCTACGGCGGAGCGAGCCGCTACAACCCGCCGCCGACACAGCGGCATTTTGATGCGTTGAAGCGGATTCTGGACCGGAAAGAACCGGACTACGCGACTTAATACGATGTCGTCCCGGCGAAAGCCGGGACCTATACCGCGTGATCTATCGTTGGTGCGCTGTTGCTAGTCGCCTTCGCGAAACTGACGCGTGTGGTTATCGGTCCCGGGTCGCGCTCGTGATGCTCGCTTGCCCGGGACGACGGATCACTGCCTTGCCCACACGATTCGCGCGACCCAGGCGACGCTTGAGGCCGCTAGCGTCTGATCAGGGCGCGGCGGATTGAGCGCCTGTAGCTCCAGCGTCTTCGCGGTGCGGCGTTTCAATTCGCTGACCACGACGTCGCCCTCGCGGGTCTTCACCACCACGCGGTCGCCGCGGCGGATTGGCGTCATCGGCGACACCAGGATAACGTCGCCGTCGCGATAGACCGGCTCGAGCGCATCGCCGGAAACTTCAAGTGCGAAGGCGTGGTCCGCGCCGCCGTCGGGCAGGGGCATTTCGTCCCAGCCCTTGCCTGCGGGAAGCCCATCGTCGTCGAAGTGACCGCCGTCGCCGGCCCGCCCGAGCGCAAGCAACGGCACCGACCGCGTGGGCCGCGGTCCGTCGCCGATCATCAGCACAAAGGCGTCGATCGATTGGCCGGTGGCGGCGAGTGCCTTGGCGACCGACTCGGTCGAGGGCCAGCGCTCGCGCCCTTCGGCGGTGGTGCGCTTGGATTTGTTGAAGGTTGTGGGATCGAGCCCCGCGCGCCTGGCAAGTCCGGAGGGCGACAGCCCGGAGCGTTCGGCCAGCCGATCCAGCGCCGTCCAGATCTGCTCGTGCGTGAACGTTCGCTGCGGCTTTGGCGATCTGGCCATCCGGCACCAAAAATAGGAATAATTGCCTGAATAAATCCGCTTTGCCAGGGTTGTGCAAGAGCTGGGACGCCGGCCTTGAGTTCAGGGGATGGCGTCGATACGGTCGACTGGTGTCCCGGTTCTGACATTCGTATCAAGTTGCGGCAAACTCCCATACGAATGTGAGAACCGGGACACCAGCAAAATGGTCTAAGCTCGGACATACTGAGCGAATGTCAAATCCGCCGCGCCAGCGGTCAGAAAGCCCAACAGAGCCAACGCCGACGGTGGCCACGATCTATAAAATTTGTTCCGCATCCGCCTGGCGAGAGGCCGAGCGACAGGGCGTCTACCGTGGCAGCACCGACGATGCACGCGACGGCTTTATACATTTCTCGACGGCCTCCCAGGTTGCGGAGACGGCGCGAAAGCATTTCTTTGGCCAGACCGGGCTGTTCCTGGTTGAAGTCGACGCCGACGTGTTGGGCAACACGTTGCGCTGGGAGCGATCGCGCAATGACGAGCTGTTTCCGCACCTCTACGGCGAGCTCGACCTCGGCGCGGTGCAAACCGTCAAGAATCTCAACGCCCGCTCCGACGGCGGCCACGACATCCCGGAGCTGAAGCCGTGATCCGTGCCGTCGATCTGTTCTCGTTCTCTTTGCCGCTTCTGCGCTGGCTCGATCCGGAAGACGCGCATCGTCTTGCGATCCAGGGGCTCAAACTCCTGCCCGCGATACGGCCGAAGAGCGACGACCCAAAGCTTGCGGTGCGGGCGTTCGGCTTGAATTTTCCCAATCCGATCGGCATGGCCGCGGGATTCGACAAGAATGCGGAAGCCACGGATGCGCTGCTGCGCCTCGGCTTCGGCTTTGTCGAGGTCGGTACCGTGACGCCGCAGCCACAGGACGGCAATCCGCGGCCGCGGTTGTTTCGCCTGGAGCGCGACGAGGCGGTGATCAACCGCATGGGCTTCAACAATGACGGGGAGAGAGCCGTGCTGCGGCGCCTTGCGGCCCGCGCCAATCTCGGCGGCATCGTCGGCGTCAATGTCGGGGCCAACAAGGATTCACCCGATCGCGTCGCCGACTATGTGCGGCTGATCGAGGCGTTTGCCCCGGTCGCGAGCTATTTCACGGTCAACGTCTCCTCACCTAACACGCCGGGCCTGCGCAACATGCAGCAGGCGCACATTCTCGACGATCTTCTCGCCAAGGTGATCGATGCGCGCGAGCGGATGCGCGCGAAGGCCGGCGATTCACCGGTGCTCCTCAAGATCGCGCCGGACCTCAGTCTCGCCGAACTCGACGAGGTCGTTCACGTCGCTCGCTCGCGCCGGGTCGACGGCATGGTTGTCGCCAACACAACGGTGGGGCGGCCGGTCA
>Ga0070734_10004529_pt1 | contig 13118 bp, 11 predicted proteins | sample Coa_R1_8_FD_66444 | JGI IMG/M metagenome (GOLD analysis project Ga0070734, IMG submission 66444) | Surface soil microbial communities from Centralia Pennsylvania, which are recovering from an underground coalmine fire - Coalmine... | ecosystem: Environmental > Terrestrial > Soil > Unclassified ...
TCAACCAGTTCATCGTGTAGTATCGGAGCAGTTATTTCCAAAAGAGCCTGCATTTTAATGTGATATACTTAATAGTCGCAGCCATTTGAAGGATGTTGCATGAGATTAAAAAAAGTTTTCAGTTGCCAGTTTTCAGTTTGCAGTCCCAAATCCGAATGTTCGCCATGAAAATAAGGCTTTTGTATCTAAAAACTGTCGACTGCCAACTGCTGACTGACGACGGTTTTGATACTAGCTAACGAACTCCGATTGGGCATCCTTGCAGCTTGTCCGCCGCGGCGGATCGCAATCCGTTCATCGTCAGTGCTGCTATTGAGCTTCAGTCTGATAGTGCGTCTCTAAAACTAATTGCAATCAGCTATTGTCTGAACCATGATTTGTCTGATTTATATGATTCACCTGATTTGATCATAAAAATCAGTCTAATCGCATAAAATTGTGGTTATGATAATGGGCAATCAACCAAACTTTTAACTGCCAACTGATAACTGCCAACTTCTTGCTCAGAACTCTCAACTCCCGACTTTGCCTTACTTTTGCCGCAAACTTAAACGATTGTCATGGCAGCAAAAACTGATGTGTTCCAAAGCCCGGATTATTTTTTAGTGGATGAACTATTAACTGATGAACAAAAGCTCGTCCGCGAATCCGTAAGGACTTATGTGAAAAAGGAAATCTCCCCGATTATTGAAGATTATGCGCAGCGTGCAGAATTCCCGCAGCAGATAGTAAAACAGCTCGGTGAGCTCGGATGTTTCGGGCCAACCATTCCACATGAATATGGCGGCGGCGGGTTGGATTATATCAGCTACGGATTAATGATGCAGGAACTGGAAAGAGGCGACAGCGGCGTTCGCTCGACAGCATCCGTACAAGGTTCATTAGTCATGTTCCCGATTTATCAATACGGAAATGAAGAACAGCGAAAAAAATATCTCCCAAAATTGGCGAGCGGCGAATGGCTCGGGTGTTTTGGATTAACAGAACCCAATCATGGTTCGGATCCATCGAGCATGCTCACCAATTTTAAAGAAGATGGCGAACATATTATTTTAAATGGCGCAAAAATGTGGATCAGCAATGCGCCATTTTCGCAAGTGGCAGTAGTATGGGCTAAAGATGAACAAGGCGAAATTCGCGGAGTGATTGTTGAACGAGGAATGGAAGGATTTTCTACACCAACAACACATGGCAAATGGAGCCTGCGTGCATCGGCAACCGGCGAATTGGTTTTTGATAATGTGAAAGTGCCGAAAGAAAATATCCTTCCGAACGTGAAAGGTTTAAAAGGGCCATTAAGCTGTTTGACAAAAGCACGCTACGGAATTGCTTGGGGGACAATCGGCGCAGCAATGGATTGTTACGACACTGCTTTGCAATATAGCAAAGAGCGTGTTCAATTCGGCAGACCAATCGGCGGATTTCAACTGCAGCAGAAAAAATTGGCTGAGATGGTTACTGAAATCACCAAAGCGCAATTATTAAATTGGCGAATGGGCGTTCTGATGAATGAAGGAAGAGTAACACCTGCACAGGTTTCGATGGCAAAGCGCAATGGTTGCGAAGTAGCTGCAAATATCGCACGCGATGCCCGTCAAATGCTTGGCGGCATGGGCATCACCGGCGAATATTCCATCATGCGCCACATGATGAATATTGAAAGTGTCATCACTTATGAAGGAACACACGATGTTCATTTATTAATAACGGGAATGGATGTGACGGGATTGAATGCATTTAAATAATGTGCGAATTTTCAAATTTTGAAATTGCAAAAGATTTTTCTCATCGGCTTTATGGGCTCCGGTAAAACGCACTGGGGGCGATTGCTTTCTTCAAAACTTCATTTGCCTTTTTTTGATTTGGACAGTGTGATTGTGAACACCGAGAAAAAATCCATCACTGAAATTTTTGCGCAGAATGGCGAAGAGTTTTTTCGCTATAAAGAAAAAGAAGTGCTGGAAGAATTAGTGAGTGATCATGAGAAATTCATCGTTTCCTGCGGTGGCGGTACGCCATGTTTTTTCAATAACATTTCGTTTATGAAAAAAAACGGAAAAGTAATCTGGCTTAATACTTCAGTTGATATTTTAAAAGATAGATTGCTAAAAGAAAAAATGAACCGCCCGCTAATCAAAGCCATTGGAGATGCGGAATTGAAATCGTACATCATCCGCAAGCTCGGTGAGAGAAGATTGTATTACGAACAGGCTGACATAATTATTGACGAAGAAAATGTGTCATTAGGTTCACTGATTGAAATATTGAATAAATGAATAAATTTTTTGTTTCGACTGCGGCATTATTTGGAGCGTTATCGGTTGCGCTTGGCGCTTTTGCGGCTCATAAGTTGAGAATGATGTTGCCCGCTGACGCTGTAGCTGTGTTCGAAACAGGCGTTCGCTATCAATTCTACCATGCGCTCGCTTTATTAATGATTGGGATTGCTGCAGAAAAATTTTCTCCAAAATGGATTCGTTGGGCAGGCAATTGCTTCATCGTAGGAATTATTTTGTTTTCATGTTCTTTATATGGTTTAACTATTTTAAAAATTACTGAGATTACTTCATTAAATAGTTTTGTAGGGATTATAACTCCTTTTGGAGGATTGTTTTTTATTGCAGGATGGCTGTTCTTGTTTTTTGCAGCATCGAAAAAATGAAACGGTGAATAGTCAATAATAAACACTTCCTGCACTTACGACTTAGCGCTTATCACTTACCACTATTTCACAGCTTCAGCACAAAAGTCATAATCGTTCCATTGTTGTTTTGAATGTTGAATTCTCCATCAATGCTTTCAATCCTTTTTTTGATGTTATTAATGCCATTCCCGAATCTTCTTATTTTATCTGTATTAATGCCAATTCCATTATCAGCAATTTCTATAAATAATTTTTTATCAATATTGATATTGATGTTGATTTTTGTGGCGCGTGAATGTTTTAAAGCATTGTTCAAGGTTTCTTTTACTGATAAAAAAATATTCCTTCTTTTTTCCCCATTGATTTCTATGGAGGGGATATTGTGAGGCATGTTGACGTGACAATCGATTGGGGTGCTTTCGAAAAATTCGACTGCATACGCTCGTATATAAGTAATCAGGCTTTCTGCCGAATCATTTGAGCTGAGCATTGTCCAGATAATAGCATTCATTTTATCCAGCAGCTCATTTGCAGAATAAGATATCCGTTCAATTTCCGGTAACGGCTCATTTTTCATTTTATTCTTTACAATCTCACTCATTAATCTGATTGCTGTTACGCCCGCGCCAAGTTCATCATGCATATCCGCTGAAATACGGTTGCGCTCATCGCTTTTTGCTTCAATCACTGCAATTTGTTTTTCAAATTCTTTTCTTTCGTTGTCCAACTTCAAACGCTCACTTTCTTTAGCACGCTCGGCAATATCATTTTTGTTTTTGTAAGCAAGTGCAGTCAGGAAGAAAACCAATTCAAACACAACACCTGCTTCATAATACAACATCGAAGCGTTGAAAATTGATTTTTTATCTTTTAAAATAGGCATTTCTGTTATCACCATCATAAAAGATAAAATAGAAAATATAATAAGCATGAATTGGCCTGCTACCAGATAATTGATAAGCTTGTCTTTTTTAGAAAGCCCATAAGCAATAAAGAAAGTGCCCAAGCCTATTAATATGAATTTGGTGATGTTCTCAACGATTTCAGGGATGTAAAAACTGTTACTTGCAAACCATGCAATTGAAAAAGTGATAAGCAATCCAACAGTTACCCATTGACTGATGCGAAATACCTTTTCAAGTACCGGGTGATCCTTTGCCGTCTGCAAAAACTTTCTGATAAAGCCAATATAAAATAAAAAGCCAGAGCCTTGTAGCATGAAATCAAAATAACCTTCAAAATAATAATTGCTAAGGTTGATTTGGCTGTATAAATATGATTTCAAGAATATCAGTAGTCCAATAAAAAAAACATATAAAGAATAATATAAAAATTCATTTTTGAAATCCTGAAAATAAACTCCAAGAGAATAGAATATCATCATTAATAAAATGCCTGAAACCAGATAAGTAACAAGATTAATGGATTTGTTAGCATGATTATTCCTGAAATAATTGATGAAGCCTTTGTTGACAAGCTGCGGCGAAATGGAAAGAACATTAGGTTTCAATTGCAGAGGCTTGCAATAAAAATCCACACTTTCTTTCGGTTGCAAGGTCAGCAATATGAAACCGGCACGGAAATTTTCATCTTTTTTGTTTTGTTGCACAGGTATAAGATTTTGCGTGTCATTCGGATTCGATTTTAATACGTTTATATCATTAAAATAAAACCCGGGAGAAAAATATATTTCCTGAATCGAATCGGAAAGATTTGTGAGCGCAACTTTGATGATAGTATTTTTATCAATCGCTTTTGAAGGAAGGCTGCTTATGAATTTTAATTCAGGAATTTGACTGTCTTTGATTTCGGAATTTAATGTCTCAAAGAAAACACGCCCTTTCAGCGAAGAGGAAAATTGGATTTTGGAAATGTCAACCCTTGTATCAGTTTGGGCATGCGAAAAAACGACAAGCATTATGAATAGAATGGCGAATCCGGTCCGAATAATATTTCTATGGCTCAAAATGAATCCCAATTTTCTCATAAGCTAATAAATGGCGCCAGCCATCAACGGGTAAATTACAAATTATAATCAAATCCTTTTACAGTTAGGCATTCACGACTTTGCTTATCTTTGCAGGCATGGCGAACCCGAAAAAAACTAAAAAGAATAAATCTGCCGAAAGTGCCAAATTGAAACCTGATAAAGTGGAAAAAGTGACTTTGAAACAGGTTGCAAAAGATGAGCGCACGCACAAAATCATCGGCGCTGTTTGTTTGTTGATAGCTATCTTTCTCTTTATTGCATTCACTTCTTATCTATTTACGTGGAAGGCTGACCAGCCGTTAGCAAGAGAAGGTGCATCTTCATTATTGCCTTCTTCAAAAGTGAAGGCTGAGAATTTATTGGGAAATTTTGGGGCTTACGTTTCTCATCGTTTTTTCTTCAATGGCTTTGGCGTTGCTTCTTATTTTTTCTGTTCTTTCTTTTTTATAGTCGGAGCCAATCTGTTATTCAAAAAGAAGATGTTTTCTATTGGACGAAATCTTCGTTATGTGCTCACAGGATTATTGTTCTTTAGTGTTGTACTTGCTTTTATTGCAAAAGGAAATGCATTTCCCTGGGGAGGCGCCGTCGGCACCATGATTAGTGACTGGCTTACGAAAATCATCGGTTGGATAGGAACAGCCGTTGTATTATTAGCTGTCGGATTAGTCTATTTTATCTGGCAATTTAATCCTGTTTTTAAAGTTCCGAATATCAAACGAAAAGAAAAAGAGGATGCAGATGCTGTGCCTTTGCAAAACCAAAATGAAGAAGGCGCGAAATTATTTGTCGATGAATCTTTCAATAATAATGGCAAGGGAAATTCTTTGAAAGGAAATAACGGAGTAGTTGTTATCCCGCCGAAACAAAATTTTCATCAGCCTGAATCAGAAGATTTGAAGCTGGTAGAAAAAGATGATAAAGAATTTGGTGAGAAGGAAAATGAAGAAGAGTTTCCATCATACGAAGAATTGCTTCCGGAAAAGGACGAAGTCATTAAGCCGATAGAAAAAACAGCTAAGCCCAAAAAACAAGCACCTGATTTAGACCTTGAAATAAAGAAAATAGCTTTCCCTGAAAATGTTGAAGAGATTCATGACGATTTCAAACCAAAGGTTGAAACATTATCTGATTATGAACCGACATTGGATTTGCAGAATTATAAATATCCTTCGCTTGATTTGCTTGAGTCGCACGGCAGCGAAAAGATAGTTCAGGATGCTGCGGAGCTTGATGCGAATAAAAATCAGATTATTAATACGCTGAAGAATTATGACATCGATATTCAAAAAATCAGCGCAACAGTTGGACCGACTGTAACACTATATGAAATTGTTCCTGCTGCTGGTGTTCGCATTTCGCGAATAAAAAACCTGGAAGACGATATTGCGCTAAGTCTTGCTGCGCTTGGCATTCGCATTATAGCGCCGATTCCGGGAAAAGGCACAATCGGTATTGAGGTGCCGAATGCGAAGAAGACAATCGTAAGCATGCGCACTTTGCTTGAGTCGGATAGATTCAGGCAAAATGCTTTTAGCCTTCCGATTGCGCTTGGCAAAAAAATCGACAATGAAAATTTCATCGTTGATTTGGCATCGATGCCACACTTGTTGATGGCAGGAGCAACTGGTCAGGGAAAATCTGTTGGTGTAAATGCAATTCTCGTTTCACTTCTTTATAAAAAACATCCATCACAATTAAAGCTGGTGCTTGTTGACCCGAAGAAGGTGGAATTGAGTTTGTACAGGACTATCGAAAAACATTTTCTTGCAAAATTGCCTGGTGAAGAAGAAGCGATTATTACTGACACAAAAAAAGTAGTACACACATTGAATGCGCTTTGCATTGAAATGGATAATCGATATGATTTGTTGAAAGAAGCAGGAGCGAGGAATATCAAAGAGTACAACGATAAATTCATTAAGCGAAGACTGAATCCGCAAAAAGGTCATCAATATTTGCCATTCATCGTTTTGGTGATTGATGAGTTTGCGGATTTGATAATGACAGCCGGTAAAGAAATTGAAATGCCAATTGCAAGGTTAGCGCAGCTTGCTCGTGCAGTCGGAATTCATCTTATCATTGCAACGCAACGTCCTTCTGTAAATATTATCACCGGAACAATCAAAGCAAACTTCCCTGCACGCATTGCTTTCAAAGTTTCTTCTAAAATTGATTCACGCACTATTCTTGACACGGGCGGCGCTGAACAATTGATAGGAAAAGGAGATATGCTTATCAGTTATAACGGAGAGATTGCGCGTTTGCAATGTGCATTTGTTGACACACCTGAAGTAGATGAAATCACAGAATTCATCGGCAAGCAACAAGGCTATCCGCAGGCATTTTTGCTTCCGGAATATGTGGATGAAAAAGAAATGGAAGGAAAAGATTTTGACCTTTCAGACCGCGATGCTTTGTTCGAAGATGCTGCGCGATTGATTGTGCAAAATCAAATTGGTTCCACTTCTTTATTGCAAAGAAGAATGAAACTTGGTTACAACAGAGCAGGACGATTGATGGACCAATTAGAAGCTGCAGGAATTGTCGGTGCGAATCAGGGAAGCAAAGCAAGAGATGTGATTATCAAAACTGAAATGGAATTGGAACAACATCTTCAAAGCCTAAGTTAGAATTTTGTTAATCACTTCACCCGTTGGTCACTTCTTCTCTACAAAATAGTCTGAGTTTGCGTGATTCTAATATATTTGCAATTGGATTTAATCATAGCAACATGAAGAAATTAATTTTATCGGTGCTTGTCTTTGTTGGAATTATTACAGCAAAAGCTCAGAATAACAGCATTGGCAAAAATGACCCTGACGCAAAAAAAATTCTTGACCAGGTAAGTGCCAAAGCGAAATCTTACAAAAGCATTCAGGCAGATTTTACATTGGAAGTTCAGAATGCTGCAGGAAAAGTGGAAGGAAGTAAAAAAGGAACTGTTTATCTGAAAGGAACGCAATATCATGTGAGCATTACCGGACAGGAAATTTTTTGTGATGGAAAAAATTCCTGGACTTATGATAAATCAACAAATGAAGTCACCATCAGCAAAGTTGACCCAACAGTGAAAACAATTACTCCTGAAAAATTCTTTACTGATTTTTACGACAAAGATTTTTTGTACAAATTGAATGGAGATGTGAAACAGGGAAATAAAACTTTGCAGGAAATTGAGCTTACTCCTGTTGATAAAACAAAAGCTTTTTATAAAGTTTATCTCTATATTGACAAAGCAACAAAAATGATTTATAGTTTGAAATCTTTGGAGAAGAACGGAGCGAAAGATATTCTTACCATTAATAAGTTAGTTGGCAACACTGCTATCAAAGACGACCTATTTGTTTTCAACAAAGCAAAATATCCCGGCGTTGAAGAAGTCGATTTGAGAAATTAGTTTTCAGTTCAGAGTCCGCAGTTCAGAGTTAATGTTTCCGACTCATAAATCTGAACTCACGACTCATAACTCCCGACTACCTCCCCATCTAAAAGTTGTAATATCAAATCCTGCAATATCAAGCGCTCTGTCAACAACTGTTGCAGCAGCTTCTACAATTGTTTTTGGCTTGCTATAAAATGAAGGAGTTGCGGGGCAAATAATTCCACCGGCTAATGCAACAGTTTCCATGTTGCGAATATGAATGAGATTGTAAGGTGTGTCTCTTACGACACAAATCAGCTTTCTTTTTTCTTTCAAAACAACATCCGCGGCTCTTGTTATTAAGCTATCGGAAACACCCGTTGCGATCCTTCCTAAAGTTCCCATTGAGCATGGGATTATAATCATGATATTATATTGACCGGAACCTGATGCAAATGGTGCCATGAAATCATGCTGGCTGAAAAATTTCACCGGATAGTTTTTGTATGATTCATTTTCCAGTTCAGTCTGCCAAACCTGTTTTGCATTTTCAGTCATCACCACTGCTAATTCCTGCCACTGACTCTTGATGGATATCAGTTTGTCCAATATAAGTTTTGCATAAATAGAACCGCTTGCTCCTGTGATGGCAACAACAACTTTGTGCATGAAAATTGTTTTATATTTTTTAACTGAAACTGTGAATCTTTGTTATACTTCTACGTTGTTTTCAGCGTTTAATTAAGCGATACTTTTCAATCTCATCAACAAATTTACTATGCAAAAAGTTAAGCCTGTTTTTTTATATACGATTCTATTTTTACTGCTTGTTTCGTTTGTGCCGAAATCAGAACATGTGAAATGGATGAGCATAACCGAAGCACAAGACAATCTTCAGAAACAAAAGAAGCCTGTGTTGATTGATTTGTACACAGACTGGTGTGGCTGGTGCAAAGTGATGGACAAGAAAACTTATGCAAATAAAAATGTTGCAGATTATTTGCAGGGAAAATTTTATGCAGTGAGAGTGAATGCAGAGACAAAAGAAAAGATAAAATGGAACGATAAGATTTATAATTTTAACTCATCTTACAGAGCGAATGAGTTCGCAGTTTATATAACCAAAGGGCAACTTCAATTTCCTACAACCATTATTATCCCGGCTGATGGCAGCGAGCCGCAGGCAATTCCAGGCTATCTTGAAACAAAAGATTTCGAATTGATTTTGAAATATTTTGGCGACGGAAGCTACAACAAAATCTCTTTTGACGACTACCAAAAAAACTTCAAGCCCACGTGGTAAAAAGCTGGAAATGAAAAATTAGCAATCGTGTGCGTAAAAAGCGCAATCGGTTGATTTAAGTCAATTTTCATGGTTTATGGGTAAAAAAATTATGCCCAAAAACATTGTTTCAACTTCAAATATATTATCTTTGGTTTTTCATAGGATAAGGTTTAATGGTTAATGGTATTTGATTAGTGCAGCCTCCCGTAAGGGGGGCTTCTTTGTTTTTGTGATTAATCGTCATTTTGATATTTCATTTTAAAAAAAAATGAAATCTTGAATTGCTTAAAATACAGCAAATAAAAAACCGGTTCAAGCGAACCGGTTTTTTATTTTAACTCGATTTCATTAATCAGCCATGTGAGGAATTGCTTCCACTTTATACTCGCCTGCATCTAATTTTTTCTTTGTCTCGTCAAATGCTTTTAATGTTGCTTCAATATCTGCATCATTATGTGCAGCAGTTGGGATTAGTCTGTAAATAATATGCCCTTTCGGTATCACCGGATAAACGACAATAGAACAGAAGATGCCATAGTTTTCCCGAAGGTCCATCACCATTGCAGTAGCTTCAGGAACATCTCCTTTCATATAAATGGGAGTAACAACTGAATCTGTTTTGCCAATATCAAAGCCTCTTTCTTTTAATCCATGTTGCAGCTTCAAGGCATTCTCCCATAATTTATTTTTGAGCTCAGGATGTTTGCGCACCAAATCAAGTCTTTTCAAATTGCCAATCACAAAAGGCATCGGCAAGCTTTTAGCAAATATCTGGCTGCGGATATTGTATCGTATGTAATCGATGATTGTTTTATCTCCTGCAATAAAAGCTCCGATTGAAGCCATTGATTTTGCGAAAGTGGAGAAATATAAATCAATCTTATCCTGCACACCTTGTTCTTCACCTGCTCCTGCACCTGTTTTTCCAAGCGTTCCAAAACCGTGTGCATCATCAACCAACAAACGGAACTGATATTTATTTTTCAGCGCAGCAATTTCTTTCAACCTTCCCTGGTCGCCAGCCATTCCGAAAACCCCTTCAGTAATCACTAAAATGCCGCCAGCTTTTTGTTTATCAATAAGTGCAGTTGCACGTTGCAATTGTTTTTCACAATCATCCACATCATTATGCTTGAAAACATAACGATGACCAGGGTGAAGGCGCAGGCCATCAATAATGCATGCGTGAGATTCTGCATCATAAACAACCACATCATGCCTGCCGCAAAGAACATCAATAACGCTCACCATTCCCTGATATCCGTAGTTCAATAATGCGGCATCTTCTTTGAAAACAAACTCAGCTAATTCTTTTTCCAGTTGTTCGTGTGAATTCGTGTTCCCGCTCATCATTCGAGCGCCCATTGGCGTTGCGAGGCCAAATTGTTTGGCAGCATCTGCATCTGCCTTTCTTACATCAGGATGATTTGCCAAACCAAGATAGTTGTTGAGGCTCCAAACAATCATTTCTTTGCCACGAAATTTCATGTGGCTGCCGATTTCTCCTTCGAGCTTTGGAAAGGCAAAATAACCGTGCGCTCTGTCGCGGTGCTGGCCAATCGGCCCATAGTTCTTAATCAGTCTTTCAAAAATATCCGCCATGTTAATATCAGTTTTTAGGCTAAAAAATTGCGGCAAAACTAATGCTTTTAAGCCAAAGCGCAAGGCGAAATACATAAGCAGCAGGCTGTAGTAGCAAATTCGGCGAATAAGAAAACGATTGCGTTTTATAACATGTATTTTTCTTCAGGCAATGCATCAATTCAAATACATTTGCTTAAAAAAATTCATGCGCTTTAGAACTGTCCTTTCTGTTTTCTTTTGCTGGCTCAGCTTTTTTTCATCAGCACAAAATAAAAATGTATCAGGTTCTTCGGATTTGATCAGCCGACCGAAGCTGGTGCTGGGAATTGTTGTTGATCAGATGCGATGGGATTATTTGTACCGATACTATAGCCGTTATGGGGAAGGAGGGTTTAAACGTTTGCTGAATGAAGGGTTTTCTTGTGAGAATGCCATGATTATTCATCTGCCATCTTACACGGCTGTTGGTCATAGTTGCGTTTTCACTGGTTCGGTTCCTGCATTGAATGGGATCACAGGCAACGATTGGACCGAACAGCTTACGGGCAAGATAATGTATTGCACAGAAGACAGCACCGTTCAAAGCGTAGGGAATGAATCAGAAGATGGAAAAATGTCGCCGAGAAATTTATTGGTTTCAACCGTTACTGATGAATTAAGATTGGCAACAAACTATCAGTCGAAAGTGGTTGGCATTTCTCTCAAAGACCGTGCTGCTATTCTTCCTGCAGGTCACACAGCGAATGCAGCTTTCTGGCTTGATGATGCGAGCGGACATTTTATTACCAGCTCTTATTACATGCCGAAACTTCCTTCATGGGTGAATGATTTTAACAATAAAAATGAAATAGGCGAATTGATAAAAAACGGATGGAGCACATTATATCCCATCAATACTTATATTCAAAGCGATTCAGACAATCAATCTTATGAAGGAAAATTTAAAGGAGAAAGCGCATCTTCTTTTCCTCATGACATTAAAAAGATTTATGAAACAAGCAAAGGCAGCTTTCGCACCACGCCTTACGGCAACACACTGACGTTGGATTTTGCGAAAGCAGCGGTTGAAAATTATGGGCTGGGCAAAGGCGAAGCAACAGATTTCTTAACTATTAACTGTGCATCTACAGATTATGTTGGTCATTTTTTCGGGCCTAATTCTATTGAAATTGAAGACACTTACCTCAGATTGGATAAAGAGCTTGAAAAATTATTTCAATTTCTGGATTCAAAAATAGGGCAGGGGCAATACACTGTTTTTTTAACTGCAGATCACGGGGCGGCACATGCAATCGGATATATGCAGAAACATCAGCTTCCTGCAGATTTTTTGATTTCCAAGCCTATCATCGATGGATTAAACAATATTCTGGAAGAAAAATTCGGGACTCAAAAATTAGTGCTGTCGGGCATGAATTATCAGGTGAATTATGACATGAAAAAAATTTATGGGCAGCATCTTGATTTTGATGCCATCAAAAAAATGTCTGTAGAATATTTGCAACAACAACCCGGCATTCAATATGCGGTCGATGTTTCAAAAATTGGTGAAGCGCCGATCCCTGAACCAATAAAAAAAATGATTATCAACGGATATAATTTTAAAAGGAGCGGAGCTGTGCAGGTGATATTAAACGCAGGCTGGTTTGAAGGTTATGGAAAAACCGGGACAACACACGGCTCATGGAATCCTTACGATACTCATATACCCCTTGTGTTCATGGGCTGGGGCATTAAACATGGAAGCTCTAATGCTGTTGTGCACATGACTGATATTGCACCGACAGTTTCTGCATTGCTTCATATCCAAATGCCAAATGGGTGCATTGGAGAACCGATAAAAGAGGTGCTGCAGGCAAAGCAATAAAAGGTGAATAGTTATTTTTTGAGATATTTAACATACAACAATTTTCCGGTTACTCATTAAAGTTATTTTTACAAAAATTTTATTTATGAAGAGCATCTATAAACACGTTCGTTATTTTCTCTTTTTAATGACAGCGCTGATTTTGTGTTCAGTTGCTTTTTCTCAAATCAACTTGAGTGATAAGTTGCCTGTTGATCCAAATGTGAAAGTTGGAAAACTGCCAAACGGATTAACTTATTATATACGAAAAAATGCAAAGCCTGAAAAGAAAGTACAGCTTCGGTTGGTTGTTAACACAGGTTCTGTGTTGGAGGATCCCGATCAACAAGGTCTTGCTCATATGATGGAGCATATGAATTTTAATGGCTCAACTCATTTTCCTAA
>Ga0070734_10004531_pt1 | contig 13114 bp, 12 predicted proteins | sample Coa_R1_8_FD_66444 | JGI IMG/M metagenome (GOLD analysis project Ga0070734, IMG submission 66444) | Surface soil microbial communities from Centralia Pennsylvania, which are recovering from an underground coalmine fire - Coalmine... | ecosystem: Environmental > Terrestrial > Soil > Unclassified ...
ATTGGTGGATGAGGCCGCTCTCGCGGATGCTTTGCGGCGCGGGGTGATCGCCGGGGCCGGCTTCGATGTGCTGAGCCAGGAGCCGCCGGTGGCCGACAATCCGTTGCTGCATCTGGACCAGCCGAACTTCATTCTTACCCCGCACATCGCGTGGTCGGGGCGGCAGGCGGTTCAGGCGCTGGCCGACCAGGTCATCGATGTGGTGGAAGCGTTTGTGCGCGGCGAGCCGTTCAACACCGTGACGTGACGGCCCCGTCTGCGGCGCCGCCGGCCCTGGCGGGACGGTGCCGCGTCATCGTTAAAAAAACGTCCAGATCGTTGCGGCCGCCCGCCTCAGCGCTCTGTTCCGGGCAACGAGGTTCGTTCCAGCATGGAGGCGAGGCGCGCGTAGGACCATTGACTGTCGAACGCCCGGCGATAGGTCGCCGGAGCCCAGGCGGGAAAGGTCTGCTTGCGCGGCGCCAGGACCACCGCGAGCAACTTGCGGCTCAAGCCGCGGGTGATGGATTGCATGGCGTTCACCTCTGGTGATTGCGCTGGTTGGCGCGGAATGAAGGACCGTTGCGATGGTGAGAACCTTACCAAGCGCGACCCCGGCTGCACATCGGGTCTTCGGGCTAAGCCGGCCGGCGGATGCGTCGCGGCTGCCCGGCGCCGTCGTGCGGCTGCCCGGCGCCGTCGTCGCGGCTGCCCGGCGCCGTCGTCGCGGCTGGCTCCGCGTTGTCGCGGCTGCTCCGCGCCGTCGTCGCGGCTGCTCCGCGCCGTCGTCGCGGCTGCTGCGCGTCTTCCTCTCGCAGGCGGGGGGGGGTCGCGGCTCATCGTCGTGCGCCCGCTCGATTGAGCCTAGAATGCGGCTGTCAACCGGCTCGCAGGCGGAGGCGGAATAAAAGGGAGGGACATCGATGAGCGACACGACTCCACGCCGGCGCTTTCTGCTCGGGGCGGGCACGGCTGTGGCGGCGGGTCTCGCCGGTGAGCTGCCCCGCGCGGCACGCGCCGATGCCGCCGCTCCTGGTGCGCAGGCTGCCCCGGCGCCATCCGACGGGCCCCCGCACGCCGCCGCCCCGTCCAGGCGCGATGCAGCGGGCGCACCGGCACCGGAGGCGCTTGTCCTGCTGAACGAAACGGAGGCCGCGTTCGTGACGGCGGCGGTGGATGCCTTCGTTCCCGCCGACGAGCTGTCTCCAGCGGGCAGCGATTGCGGCATCGTCGCCTTCATCGATCGCCAGCTCGCCAGCGAGTGGGGCGGCGGGGCGCGCATGTACCGCAGCGGCCCCTACCACAAAGGCAAACCCGAGCAGGGTTACCAGCTGGCCCTGACACCGCGACAGTTCGTGCAGACCGGCATCGCCGAGGCGAATGCGTGGTCGCGTGCCGTCCATGGCAAGGAGTTCGACCGGCTGGGCGCCGTCGATCGAGTCGCTGCGCTGAAGGCGATGGAGGAAGGCAAGGCGCAGTTCCAGAGCATCGCATCACGAGCCTTTTTCAACATGCTGCTCGATCTCACCATGGAAGGCTTCTTCTCCGATCCGGCGCACGGCGGCAACCGCAACTACGCGTCGTGGCGCATGCTGGGTTTTCCCGGGCTGCCCGCCACTTATGCCGACCGGTTCGAGGAGTATCGCGACAAACGCTATGTCGCGGAGCCGCGGTCGATGTCCGATTTCACGTGAGCGGACGCCTTCATTCCGCAGTGGAGTCTTCATGACGACGCGCTTGAAGGAAACGGATGCCGTGCTGGTCGGCATGGGCTGGACCGGCGGCATCATGGCGCGGGAGCTGACACGCGCGGGATTGCGGGTGGTCGGCCTGGAGCGCGGTGGCGACCACCTGCCGGCGGATGATTTTGCGCTGCCCGGCATCCGCGACGAGCTCCGCTATGTGCAGCGTCTGGAGCTGATGCAGGACAACTCCGCGGACACCATCACCTTCCGCAACGCGTCCGCCGAGCAGGCGCTGCCGATCCGCCGTTTCGGCGCATTCCTGCCTGGTGAAGGCGTCGGCGGGTCGGGCCTTCACTGGGGTGCATTGCACTGGCGCTTCCTGCCCAGCGACTTTCGCCTGCAATCTCACCTGACCGAGCGCTATGGTCGCCGCGCGATCCCGGCGGAAATGACCATACAGGACTGGCCGGTGAGCTACGCCGAGCTGGAACCCTGCTACGACAAATTCGACCGGCTGTGCGGGGTGTCCGGCAAGGCCGGCAACATCCGGGGCAAGATCGTCGACGGCGGCAATCCTTTCGAGGGTCCCCGCTCCAGCGAATACCCCAACCGCCCGATCAAGTCGGCCGCGCCCAGCCTGATGTTTGCCGAGGCGGCGAAAGGCCTGGGTTACCATCCCTTCCCCGCGCCGGTGGCGATCGCCAGCGCTCCCTACGAAAACCTGGAAGGCTTGACCCTGGGGGAGTGCCAGTACTGCGGCTACTGCAACCGCATCGGCTGCGAGGCCAACGCCAAGGCGTCGGCCAATACAACCGTTCTGCCGGTGGTGCGGGGCGATGCGAAATTCGACCTGCGCACCCGCGCCTTCGTCACCCGCCTGCTGTTCGACCGCGCCGCGCGGCGGGTCACCGGCGTCGTCTACACGGATTTGCGCACGGGCGAAGAATACGAGCAGCCGGCCGGCCTGGTGATTCTGTCTTCGTACGTATTCGGCAACACTCAGGCGCTGCTGCTTGCGGGCATCGGCGAGCCCTACGATCACGCCAGCGGCAAAGGCCTGGTCGGCAAGAACTACTGCTATCAATTCGAGGCGGGCGCCTCGGCGTTCTTCGAAGACCGGGAGTGGAACCCCTACATGGGATCGGCCGGCGTCGGCATGTGCATCGACGACTTCAACGGCGAGAACTTCGACCACAGCGACCTCGGTTTCTTCGGCGGGGGCTACTTCTTCTGCGGTCCAGCCGCGGCGCCGCCGATCGCCGGGCGCGACGTGCCGCACGGAACGCCCCGCTGGGGCTCGGAGTGGAAGCGCGCTACGGTGAAGTGGTACCACCGGTTCGCCCGTTTCAACACACAGGGCTCGGTCTACGCGAACCGCGAGAATTACATGGACCTGGATCCGACGTACCGCGATGCTTTCGGCCGTCCTCTCATCCGCATGACCTACAACGGCACGGAGAACGATCACAAGATGTCGCGGTATCTGCTGGCCAGGCTGGAAGGCATCATCAAGGCGATGAAACCGACGCACTACGATATGCACCCGCGTCCGCGCGATTTCACCATCGTTCCCTATCAGTCGACCCACAACACGGGCGGGACCATGATGGGTTCGAACCCGTCCAACAGCGTGGTGAACCGCTATCTGCAGTCGTGGGACGCGCACAACCTGTTCGTCATGGGGGCGTCGGTGTTTCCGCAGCAGCACGGCTACAATCCGACCGCCACGGTCGGGGCGCTGGCCTACTGGTCGGCGGACGCCATCGCGAACCAGTACCTGAAGCAGCCGGGGCCGCTCGTCCATGCGTAGCCCGCGAAGGCTTCTCGCCGCCGTGCTGGCGGCGCCGTTGATGGGCGCCGGTGCGGAGGCCGCGCTGGCGGCCGACGCCGCGCATGGCAGGCAGCTGTTCCAGGCCTGCGCCGCCTGCCACAACGAGCGGGCGGATGCGATCGGGCCGTCGCTCAAGGGCGTCGTGGGCCGCAAAGCGGCGGCGGCGGAGGGCTTCCGCTACTCCGGACCGATGCGGCGGGCGGGCATCGTGTGGGACGAAGACAACCTCAAGCAGTACATCGCCGATCCCCAGGCGAAAGTGCCGGGCAATCGCATGCCGTTCGGCGGACTGCGCGATATGCACGACGTCGACGATGTCGTGTCCTACCTCAAGACGCTCAACTGAAGCCTGCTGCACGCCACTGAACGTCATCCCGCCGCCGGCCGGGCCTGACGCCCGATGAGCCCCGCCGTCCTCGGCATCCTGTGCGCTGTGGCAGCGCTGCTGCTGTTCTCCGGGAACATTCTTCTGACCAAAGCCGCCGTGGCGAGGCTGAGCCTCAATGTCGGCTTTGTCATCTCGGTATCGGTCAACGTGCTGTTCGGCGCCGTTGCCTTCGGCATCGAATCCCTGGCCCGCTCGGCGCCCATGCGCTGGGACGCCGCGGCGTTCGCGCTGTTTCTGGCGTCGGGGGTGTTCAGCACCTATTTCGGCCGCTGGTTCTTCTTCGAAGCGATCGCCCGACTGGGGCCGTCCAAGGCGAGCACGTTCCAGATCAGCAGCCCTTTGTTCACGGCGCTCGTGGCATGGCTGTTCCTGAACGAGCACCTGAGCGCAAAAGTGACCGCCGCCATGGGGGCCGCCCTGTACGGTCTTTATCTGGCCAGCGTCCCGGCTGGCGCGCTGCGCAGGGGCCCGTGGGGTCGCTCGAGCGCCACCGCCGGTTCGGCATCGCCGCCGGGGCCCGCCGGCGGGGTGCGGGCCGTGCTCCGCTCCGGGCTCGTGCTCGGTCTGGGCAGCTCCATGGCCTACGCCGTCGGCAATGTGCTGCGCGGGGCGGCCATACACCGCTGGCCCGAGCCCATCCTCGGTGCGCTGCTGGGAGCTGTGAGCGGCATCACGCTCCATTTCCTGTTCAACCGCGAGGCGAAGCAGCTGCGCGCCGTTCTGCGATCGGCCAACCGCAGCGGACTGCTCATGTACACCGTGTCGGGGATGCTGACCATGTCGGCGCAGATGTTCACCATCGCGTCGATGTCCTATATCCCGGTTTCCATCACCGCGCTCATCACCCTGTGCACGCCGCTCCTCATCTTTCCGATCAGCTATCTGCTGTTCAAGGGGGAGGAACGGATCACCGCGCGCACCCTGCTGGGCAGCGCGGTCGCGCTGGCGGCCATCGCCATTATCGTTTTGCGCTGAGCGCCTGCACCCACAGCCTTCGACGCGATCCGCCGCCGCCTTGACCCCTGTCGACCCGTCGATCAAGAGGAGGCGGCCGTGCCGATGCCGAGGTAGATCCGGCGCACCTCCGGATCGTTCTCCAGCGACGCGGCGTCTCCCTCCAGCACGGTGCGCCCCGTCTGGAGAACGTAGGCGTAGTCGGCGATCTCCAGCGCGAGCGACACCGATTGCTCGGCCAGCAGCAGGGTCAGGCCCTCCGCGTGCAGGCGGTCGAGCGTGTCGTAAAGCTGGTCGACGATCGTGGGGGCGAGCCCCAGGCTCGGCTCGTCGAGCATCAGCAGCTGCGGCTCGCTCATGAGTGCGCGGCCGAGGGCGAGCATCTGGCGCTCGCCGCCCGACAGCGTTCCGGCCCGCTGTCGTCTTCTCTCGCCAAGCCGCGGGAACATGGTGTACACCCGCTCCAGCAGAGCGCCGACGCGGCTGCGCTCGGCGACGACGGTCGCCCCCAGCCGCAGGTTCTGCTCGACGGTCTGGCCGACGAACAGCCGCCATCCCTCCGGTGACAGGGCCACGCGGCGGGCGACGATCTCGTGAGGGGGCAGACCGCTGACGGTGTCCGCTCCCCAGCGGATGACACCGCTCGACGCCGGCACCAATCCGGCGATGGCGTTCAGCGTCGTCGTCTTTCCGGCGCCGTTGGCGCCGAGCAGCGCAACGACGGTGCCGTGCTGCACTTGCAGGGAGACGTCGGCCACTCCGACGAGGTCGCCGTAACGGACCTCGAGGTGCTCGACGCTCAGCGTTGCCGCATGGCCGCTCACGTTGCGGAGCGGCCGCGCCGGCGCTGGCGTCGGTGGCCGAGGTAGGCTTCGACCACGGTCGGATCCTCCATCACCGCCTGCGGCGTGCCTTGCGCAATGGTGCGGCCGTGGTTGAACACGAGCACCCTGTGCGCAAGCGTGCGGATGACTTCCATGATGTGCTCGACGATGATCAGCGTGACGTTCATGGCGTGGATGGTGCGCACCAGCTCGATGGCCTGCTGGATCTCGATGGGCGTCAGGCCGGCCAGCGCCTCGTCGAGCAGGATCAGACGCGGACCGGTGGCGAGCACCCGCGCGATCTCGAGCCGCTTACGGCCGGGCGTACCCAGCGTACGGGCCCGCTGACCGGCGAGGCGCTCGAGGCCGGCGAGACGCAGCATCTCGTGCGCGTGATCGCGCGCGACCCGCGCCTGGCGTTCGCGCAGGAAGCTTCCCACCATGACGTTTTCCAGCAGCGTCATGTCCTCGAACGCGGCCGGCACCTGGAAGGTCCGGCCGATGCCGAGACGGGCGTGCTGCTCGGGCGACAGCCGCGTGACGTCGACGCCGTCGAAACGGATGCGGCCGCGCGACGGAGCGAGATCTCCCGCCACGCAATTGAAGAAGGTCGACTTGCCGGCCCCGTTGGGGCCGATCAAGCCGACGATCTCACCGGCGTTGACGGTCAGATTGGCATCTTCGAGCGCGACAAAGCCGAGGAAGGCGCGGCTGACGCCTTGCGCTTCAAGCAGCACTTCGGACATGCTCGGATTCCGCAGGCGTCCGCTTCAGGCGGGGCGCGAGCCGCCGATGCCACCATTCGGCGAGGCCGCCCGGCTCGTAGCGGGCCAGCAGCATGATGATGCCTCCGTACAGGATGTAGGTGAGGCCGCTGCCGCTGCCCCCGAACCAGGTGTTGGAAACGCTTTGCAGCGGCACCAGGATGATCGCGCCGACGAGCGGACCATAGAGGGAACCGGCGCCGCCCAGCGCTGCCGTGATGATCATCTGTACCGAAACCAGGATTCCCAGCCCGCTTTCCGGATTCACGAAGCCGACTTTGAGCGCGTACAGCGCGCCCGCCACGGCGGCGAAGCCGGCACTGAACATGAGGGCGAGCAGCTTGATCCGCCGCACCGGCACGCCGAGGCTGCGGGCGGCCCGCTCGCCCGAGCGTATGGCGCGAAGGTAAAAGCCGAAGCGGCTGCGGGTCATCCGCCGGGTGGCGGCGAGCAGCGCCGCCAGCACCGCCAGGTCGATGTAGTAGTAGGGCACCGGGCTGCGATAGACGATGTCCCACCATCCCCGCGGCGTGGCCGGGCCCTGGATGCCGATCGCCGCGCCGAGCATATCCCAGTTGCTGACCAGCAGCCGGATCAGCTCGGCGACGGCCAGCGTCGCCATGCTGAAGTAGTGGCCCTGGAGCCTGAAGGTCGGCAAGCCGATGAGGGCGGCGATGAGCATGGCCAGTCCCACGGCAAGCGGCAGCCCGGCGACGGGCGGCAGCTGCCACAGCGTGTAGACGGCGAGCGACGCGTACGCGCCCGTGCCGAAGAAGATGGCATGGCCGACGGAGACCTGTCCGGCATAGCCGCCGACGACATTCCAGGCGCAGGCACCGATCGCAGTAAGCAGAACGGTGGCGCCGATGTCCTGGAGGAACAGCGCGCTGCCGCTGAAGGAAGCGGCCAGCGGGAACAGCAGCAACGCCAGCCACAGGCCCGTCGCACCCCAGCGGCCGCTCATCGCGCTGACGCGCCGAGCAGGCCCTGCGGACGGACCCACAGCACGGCGACGAAAATGGCATAGACGACGACGTCCTTGTAGACCGGGCCGATCAGGTATGCGGCAAGCGCCTCCACCAGCCCGATGACGAATCCGGCGATCATGGCGCCCGGCACGCTGCCGAAGCCGCCCAGGGTGACGACGACGAAGGCGGTGAGCGCGAAGGTCTCGCCGACCGCCGGCGAAAACGGATAAGCGATGGCCATCAGCGCTCCGGCGACACCGGCGCTGGCGGCCGACAGGCCCCAGGCGAGCGTCTGCATGCGGTCCGGGCGGATGCCCATGAGCATCGCGGCCTGGCGGTCCTCAGCCACCGCCAGCATGCGGCTGCCGAGAGCCGAGCGGGTCAGCAGCATGTGCATGGCGAAGGCCAGCAGGGCGGCCGCTGCGCCGGCCAGCAGCTGCGCGCGGGCGATATACAACCCGAACAGGTGGAGGGTTCCGGACAGCTCGCTCTCCGGCAGGGTGCGAAAGTCCGACTTGAAGACGAAGAAGGCGGTGTAGCGCAGCAGAAGCGCCAGGCCGAAGCTGGACAGGATCTGCGCCAGCATCGGTCCGCGCATGACCTGCTTGATCACGCCGAGGTACACGATGGCGCCGAGAGCGAACAGGGCGATGGCGGCGCCCGGTGCGAAGAAGGCCGGTCCCAGTCCCGCCCAGGTGGCGAGCAGAGCGGCGTACATGCCCAGCATGACGAATTCGCCGTGGGCGAAGTTGATGAAATTCATCATTCCCCAGATCAGCGTCAGGCCGCAGGAGAACAGCGCGTAGACGGCGCCGAGCAGCAGGCCGCTGACGGTGGCCTGCAGCAGGATCATCAGCCTACTTCCACCCTCGCATCGGCCATTGCAGCGGCGCGCTGGAGAACTGCGGCGGCCACACCGCCACGTAGTCGCTGCCTTGCAGCTGAATGAGGTAGGTGGCCGCTTCCGTGTTCTGTCCGGTCTTGTCGAACTTGACGCCGCGGTAGCCCATCATCAGCTGCTCGTGCTTCAGATCGGTGGCGCGCAGGGCGGCCTGGATCTTCGCCGGGTCGGTGGAGCCGGCGCGGTTGATCGCCTCGGCCAGCACGAAGAAGGCCTGCATGTCGCGCGCACTGGTGTCGTCCATGGCATGGCCGGTCCGCTGGCGGAACATCTGATCGATCTTGTAGGTGACGCTGCCCGGCTTGCCGACATCCCAGGCGCTGCGGTTCATCACGCCCTGCGCGATGCTGCCCACGCTCGGCACGAACGTGGGGTCGGAAAAGCCCGAATCGTCGCCGATCATCATGGGCGGCAGATAATCGAGGTTCTTCATGGTCTTCAAGTACAGGATCGCGTCGGCCGTATAAGACACGAACACCACGCCGTCGGGCTTCTTGTCCTTGAGCTGCAGCACCTGCGCGGACACATCGGTGGAGTTGGCGCTGTATGCAATCTGCGCGACCACCTTCAGGCCGTGCGCGGCCGCCTGCTCGAGCAGCGTGGTGGCGACCGAGGTGCCGTAGTCGGTGTTCTCGTTGACGACGGCCACCGACGTCACCTTGTGGCCCGCCTTGTTCATGTCGTTGAAAAAAGCCATATAGTTGGCGGCGAAGTCCGAGGCGACGGGGGTCGTGCGGAACACCCACTGGAAGCCGCGGGCCATGATGTTGAGAGCGACGGAATCGCCGATGATGAAGGGCACGCCGTAGCGTTCCGCCACGGCGGTGGCGGTGAAGGTGACGTTGGACTGATAGGCGCCGATCACCGCCGCAACTTTGTCCTGGGTGATCAGCCGCAGGGTCTGGCTCTGTCCTTCAGCGGGATTGCCTTGATGGTCGGCCGAAACGATTTCGATCTTTGCACCGCCCAGGTTGGGCAGTCCGCTGCCGCCCGCCAGGGGCAGCGGCGACAGCTCGGGGTGCGGATCGTTGACAATCTCGGCCGCCAGCCGTACTGCTTCGAGCGCCGACTTGCCGGCGTTGGCGGCGTTGCCGGAGAGCGGGTAGATGACGCCGATCTTGACCGCATCGGCGGCGCTTGCCGTGCCGGCCGCCGCCAGCGCAGCAACCAGGGCGGCTGCCAGTGAACGAGCCATGCTCATGAGCTTTTTCTCCCGTCCGACATTGAACTGGGCAGAGCTTATACATGAAAGGAGTTGATGATGACAGACCCGATCAGGACTGACGGCGCCGGCGGCCTGTCGGCCGCGATGGCCCGATTCGCCGCACGCACGCCGGCGGCGGCGCTGCCCGCCGCGGCGCGCCACCAGGTGCGGTTGTCGATGCTGGACTGGTGTGCCGTCGGGCTGGCGGGCTGTGAAGAGAACGTCAGCCGCATCGTCCGCGACATGCTCGCCGAGGACGGCGGCGCCGCGCGCAGCACCGTGCTCGGCTTGCGCGCGCGGCTGCCGGCACGCGCGGCCGCGCTGGCGAACGGCACCACCGCGCATGCCCTCGACTACGACGACACGCAGTTCGACTTCGTCGGCCACCCGAGCGCACCGGTGGTGGCAGCGGCGCTGGCCCTGGCCGAGGCGCGCGGGTCCGCCGGCAGCGAGCTGATCGATGCGGTGCTGATCGGGGTCGAGACGACGTGCCGGATCGGGCGCTGGCTGGGCCGGGCGCACTACGAGCACGGCTTTCACCAGACCGCGACATCGGGGAGCTTTGGCGCCGCCGCTGCGTGCGCCCGGTTGCTGCGCCTGGACGAGGAGCGCACCCGCCATGCGCTCGGCATCGCGTCGACCCGGGCGGCCGGGCTGAAATCGCAGTTCGGCACCATGGGCAAGCCCTTTCACGCCGGCCTCGCTGCGGCCAACGGTCTGGACGCGGCCCGGCTGGCCGCGGGCGGATTCGTTTCGCGGCCCGACGGCCTGGAATGCGAACAGGGGTTCGCGCGCACCCACGCTGGAGAGATGGGCGACTGGAGCGAGGCACTGGCCGGGCTCGGCAGCGAATTCCGCTTTCAGAAGGTGCAGTACAAATACCACGCCTGCTGCCACGGCACCCACGCGGCGCTCGAGGCGCTGCTTGCCCTGCGGGAGCACGTGAACCAGGGCGCCGGTGGGGTGCGGCGAGTGATCTTGCGGGTGAATCCCCGCTGGCTGAAAGTCTGCAACATACAGAGCCCGCGCACCGGACTGGAAGCGAAATTCAGCTACCGCTTCACCGCCGCGCTGGCGCTCGCCGGTATCGACACCGGCTCGCTGGCGACTTTTGACGACGCGCTGTGCGAACGCGCCGATCTCGCCGCATTGCGCGACAAAGTCGAAGTGCAGACCGACGCCGCCATTGCCGACACGGCGGCGGAGGTCCGTCTGGAGACCGCCACGGGCACATTCGACGAGCGCCGCGATCTGGATGCAGCCGTCAGCCAGGACGAGCAGCAGGCCAAGCTCCTTGCCAAAGCGAACAGTCTGCTGGGCGCGGCGCGCGGCATGGCGTTGTGGGAGGCGATCGCCGGCCTCGACAAACGCCCCGCGTCGAGCCTCGGCGAGGTGCTGGCGCAGGTGGGCTCGAACTAGCGTCGCCGTCCGGCCGCGGGCGCGCTGGTTGCTTATTTGACAGTAGAGAGCATGCAACCAAGGAGTTCGCGATGAACGCTCGATTGGCCGCCGCGTGCGGAGTTGTCCTCATGATGGCCGCCTCCGGATACGCCGAGGCCAAGGGATGCATCAAAGGCGGCGTAGTGGGCGGTGTGGCCGGGCATGCCGCCGGCCATCACGGCGCTGCCGGCGCAGCCGTCGGTTGTGCGGTCGGTCACCACGAAGCGAACAAGCACGAGAAGCAGGCCGCTGCCGCCCAGCAGGCACAGCAGCCCGAGCAGGGCTCGCACAGGTAAAAAAAGCCCCGCGCGAAGCGGGGCGGAAATCCCAAACCGTGGGATAGGAGACAACCGAGGAGCCGGCGCACCGGGCGACCGGCTCGTGCGAACGGGGGGCGGACCCGCAGATTATGTTAGCGACGGTCCGCGCGAGCTCTTTGATATGCGTCAATCGCCGCGGAAAGGACGTTGAATCGCACAGCAAGTCGCCGCCGAACGGACGTTGAATCGCACAGCAAGTCGCCGCCGAACGGACGTCGAATCGCATAGCGAGTCGCCGCCGAATGGACGTCGAATCGTATATCCAATCGTATAGCAAGTCGCACGACCGTGACCGCCGCCGCCTGCGGGCGATGAGATTCCGCCACCCCGCCGTGACGGTGTCGACACCCCGGCATCGTCGGAAAGCGCACGCGTATTCCCCCCGGCGCTGATACCTAATTCCTCGCCCCTCCCCGGGCGCCCCCGCTAAGGTGAATGTTCGACCCGCCGTACGCCGGCGGTGCCCGGCATGCCGTCGATGAGAACTCCAGTGGCGAGCGGCGCCTGAACGGCCGCCGTGCGCAATGGGCCGGGGAAGGGGGTATGACGATGTCCTGGATGATCTGGCCTGAAAATCAGGCGCTGTCGGCGATCGCGCTGACTGGAATCGCCCTGCCGCTGCTTTACGCGGCGCGCGCTCCGGTGCACGCGCTGATCATGTCCTGTACAACGGCTGTGGCTGCAGCGCTGCGCGTGACAGCCCGCACCCTGCTGTCCACCGCCGCGGATGTCGCAGCGCGCAACCGGATGCTGCTGCTCGCCCGCGGGAGGGAGGAGACCCGGCAGGTGCTGGAGCGCGAGTTCCAGCGCGTGGCGCATCTGATCGAGCGCGATTTGAGCGGCTATCCCGCCCTGCAGCGGCAGCTCCTGGAGAACATCACCCGCCTGGAAGAAGACTACAACAAGGCGGCTGAAGTCCCGCCCCCGGCTCCGGACTGGATCGCCGCCATCGAAGCGATCGCGAAGATCGGCAGCGGCGGCGACGGCATGGTGGAAAAGCTCCTGCGCGATGTCAGCGCTTCCCTCGGCTTCGTCTATGACAAGGTGCTGGACGAGTATCGCAAGTCCTGCCAGGTGCGCCACGGCATTCTGCAGCGCTTCATTCCGTTCGGCCGTGCGTTGAACGACACCCTGACCCGGGTCGATCGCAACATCGTCGGCCTGCAGGCCGCGGCACGAAGAATCGACGCGCACATGGGACGCTACGAACAGGTGCTGTCTCGAAGCGAAGGCGCAGAAGAGCTGCTTCAGTCGTCGGCCATGACCGAGTTCCTCGTGTCCGCACTGGTCGTCGGCATCGCGGCAGGCGGCGCGTTCGTGAACTTCTGGCTGATCGCCCGGCCCATGTCCGCCATGGTGGGCGGCGGCCAGTACATCGCCGGAGATCTTGAAGTGTCGCAGGTGGCGGCGCTGGTGATCATGCTGCTCGAGGCGACCATGGGCCTCTTTCTGCTGGAGGGCCTGCGGGTCACGCGCCTGTTCCCGCGGATCCAGAACATGCAGGACCGCATGCGCCGTCGGTTGATGTGGGTGGCTTTCGCATTCCTCCTCGTGCTGGCGGGTGTGGAGGTGGCGCTCGCCGTGCTGCACGATTCGATCGCACCGGATGGGGCGCTGAAGGCGGAACTCCTTGTCGGCCCTCTTGCCGGCGCGAGCCCGCCTTGGGCAGCGAAGCTTCCGGTGCTGGGCCAGATGATCCTCGCCTTTGTCCTGCCGTTCGTCCTCGCGTTCGCGGCGATTCCGCTGGAACACCTCGTGCACGCGGCCCGTCATGTGGGGGGCGCGCTGCTGGTTGTGGTCCTCAAGGCCGCCGCCGCCGTGCTGCGTATCGCCGGCGGCGTCCTGCGGCCGGCGGG
>Ga0070734_10004533_pt1 | contig 13098 bp, 14 predicted proteins | sample Coa_R1_8_FD_66444 | JGI IMG/M metagenome (GOLD analysis project Ga0070734, IMG submission 66444) | Surface soil microbial communities from Centralia Pennsylvania, which are recovering from an underground coalmine fire - Coalmine... | ecosystem: Environmental > Terrestrial > Soil > Unclassified ...
TCCGCGCACGGCTCCAGGTCCTGCCCTTTTGCAGAGACGCTGGGAATGGCGCAGAGCGCCGCCAACTCCGTCAGCGCATTCTGTTGGCCCGCGACGACGCTCGCATCCAGGCGTTCCGGGGAGAGAGACATGAAGAACCTCCTCAATAGGTGGGATAACGGGGGATGAGCTGACCGTTAAAGATTGCTATCGCCTCCGGATTGAACATGATCACCAGGCCATAGACGCCAAGCGCAGTGCCGAATGGGAAGTTGAACAGGTTCAGAATAGAGAGAATAATGCACCCGATGCGTGACCAGGGCGCGTTGTTCAACAATCCCCAACCCACAACTACGCCCGGCAGCCCGATTACCAGGAAAAAGCCGCCGATGATAAGGCCAAAGCCGCCGAGAATCGCGCCTGCCGATGCGGCGTCTTTATCCCCGGATACGGCAACAGCGGCTCCTCCTGCGAAACATGCAAATAAGATAAAGATTCCCGCGATCACACAGAGGATGTTGAGGACGATGTGCAGCCAGCCCAGCACTTTGATATGCGTTTGCATGGACAACTCCTTTCCGAAGCGACGTGGCCCCGAAGGGCAGAAAGTTCTCACTTTCCATAGACGTATGTAAACACCGGCAGGCGTCGCGATTTTAGGAGGCTTTGGGGCAAAGAGGGGTGGAGGAGCCGACCAGAATCGAACTGGTGATCGCGGTTTTGCAGACCGCTCCCTTAGCCACTTGGGTACGGCTCCGTAAACAGGCACAACAGCGTGGAGGAACGCTGCTACGGGGAGAGAACACAAAAGCCGGACGCCAGGCGACCGGCCTCTGCTGCTGATGAAAAGGCCCCGATAAGCGGGAGACGAGGCTCGAACTCGCAACATCCAGCTTGGGAAGCTGGCGCTCTGCCATTGAGCTACTCCCGCAACGCCCTCATAGTATAAATTGAAAGAACCTTTTTGTCAAGAGTGCCACAACGCAGAGTGATTCTGTTTTCCGTAGAAACTTGCGTTGTCTTCCCGCCCGCAGGGCGGTTGGCGCGAAGCGCCTCCCAGGCAGGTCGTTCACGGCCTGCCGAGAGACGGGAGGAAAAACCGCGTCCGGTGGGGAAACCTAAGGCGCGGACGAGAGCTGGGCATAATCTAAAAGAACGATTCGTACCCCGTAAACAAGAGGAGTAGCGCATGCACACGGTAACGCTGATCCCCGGCGATGGCATCGGGCCGGAAGTCTCGGCGGCGGCAGTCAAGGTGGTAGAGGCCACAGGCGTCGACATCGAGTGGGAGAGCATGGAGGCGGGCGCGGACGTCGCCATCAAGTATGGCACGCCCGTTCCGGAAGAGGTGATCAACTCCATCATCAAGAATCAGATCGCCCTCAAAGGCCCCATCACGACGCCCGTCGGCAGCGGATTTGCCAGCGCCAACGTGGCGCTGCGCAAACGGCTCAATCTCTATGCCAACGTGCGACCCGCCAAGACGCTGCCCGGCGTCAAGTGCCGCTTCGACAACGTGGACCTCGTCATCATACGCGAGAACAGCGAGGATCTCTACTCCGGGCTGGAGCATGTGGTGGTGCCGGGGGTGGTCGAGAGCCTGAAGATCATCACGGAGACCGCCTGCCTCCGTATCGGGCGTTACGCCTTCGAATACGCCCGTAAAAATGGGCGTAAGAAAGTCACCGCCGTACACAAGGCCAATATCATGAAGTTGGCGGATGGCCTCTTCCTGGAGTGCATGCGGCGCGTGAACCGGGACTATCCCGAAATCGAGTACGAAGAGCTGATCGTGGACAATACCTGCATGCAGATGGTGATGCGCCCGGAGCGCTTCGATGTGATGGTGATGGAGAACCTGTACGGCGACATCCTCTCGGATCTGGCCTCCGGCCTGATCGGCGGCCTGGGCCTCACCGCCTCCGCCAATATCGGTGAGAAGGGGATCGCCATGTTCGAGGCCGTACATGGCTCCGCGCCGGACATCGCCGGGCACAACAAAGCCAACCCGATCGCGCTGATCCTCTCCGCCGCCATGATGCTGACCCATATGGGCGAAGCCGATGCAGGAGGCCGGGTAGAGCGGGCCGTCGCCAGGGTCCTGAAGGAGGGAAAGATGCTCACCGGAGATCTGGGCGGAACGGCCAGCACCACGGAGATCACGGATGCCATTGTGGCCGCACTCTGATCGAGTGCGGCAGGTCAGGTATTGGGGATCAATTTGCCGATGTCGGGCAGGGAATCGGTGGGTGTGGCGCTCGCGCTCTGGTTCTCTTCCTTGATCTGCTCGAAAACCTCTTTGCGATGCACGGTGACGGTACGGGGAGCGCGGATGCCCAGGCGAACCTGTTCACCGCGTACTTCCAAAACGGTAATCTCGATGTCTTTGCCGACCATGATACTCTGGTCGGGCTTGCGTGTTAAAACCAGCATTTTGCCCTCCATGGCGATGAGTCGCACTGAAAATGTCGCTCGAACCTCCGTGTCTCGTGGTGCTATAGTGTTAATGACGTACTATCCACGATTATCGGCAGATTCACGCACATCTGGAGGGCAAAATCGTTGTTTCTTAGGCCACGCGCAGTATTTTCTTAGACTGGCTGCGCGGCAGAGAGACCGTGACGGCGGTGGAGGCCAGCGCCAGGCGCTCTTTGCGCTCCAGTTCCTCCACCAGGCGGTGCCGCGTCGTCAGTCCCTCATCCTGGGCGATGACCTGTTTGCCCCGCCGTGTCAGGCCGTTGACAACGATAGGGCCCAGCAGATTGGCGGTCATCTGCTGCGGATTTCCCGCCGGCACCGTGATAATGCTGAAGACGAGAATAGGGATGTCCGTGGTGGTGATCTCCAGAAAACGCGCATCCGCATCCGAGAGCGTCGGAGCATAGTCCGGGCGGAACAATCCCGGCTCCATGATCGGGAAGGCCGCCGCCGGCTCCTCCAGCGATTGCAGCCAGCGGAAGGCGCTATTCTCATCATGATGCACAATGACGTACCGTGTGCAGCCCTCGAAGCCGATCAGGCCCTCCGGGAGCGTGATAATCAGATCCTCCTCGACTTCGATGGTGCCGAAGCGGGAGGTTGCCACCGTCTCCCGGGGAAGGGCGGTCGATTCCGATCCTGCGGAGAAAGTGTGGTTCTCCGGCTCGCAGGCGGTGTCCGGTAGGGGCGGCGATACTTGTTTTTCCAGTCTTGTTGCCATGGGGCGTCTCTTGTATCCTGTCATGTTCCGCAGCGGGAACGTTTATTTGATAAAGTCGAGCAGGCTGTTCTGAAAGGTCTTTGCCGTGGCTTCCAGCGCGGCCTGATAGGCTGTTTGTGCGGTTTGCAGATGGACCACCGATTCAGGAATGTTCGCATCCTGTATATTGGAGACAAATTGGGTGAAACTGATCTTGGTCTGAGCGTTTCGATCCAGGGTCTCGGAAATACGGTTGATCTTAGAGCCGAAATCGGCCCGAACGCCGAGTACGTTGTTGATCTGAGCATCCATCGCAGCCAGGTCATTCTGGGAGATGCCATTGGTATTTCCATAGGCCAGGTCGTCGCGTAGTTGGCCCAGAGCCGCAAAAACCGGCGTGAAGACCTTGTCGCCCGAAACGTTGACGGTCATCGATTCGCCGCGCCCGATAGTGAGATTGATACTATCGTCGCCGGTCGTCGAAGTGCCGCCGTTGTAGGTGAAGCTGGAGCCCGATGCCGCGAAGGGGGGCACGGTGCTTCGCTGCCCGCCGAAGACGTACTGGGAGCCGTAGCTGGTATTGCCGATTTCGCCCAACTGCCCGATGATATTCTGGATCTGCCCGGCGAGTGCGGTGAGTGTGTCGTTGCCGAGAGAGCCGTTCGCTCCCTGGATGCCGATGGAGCGGGCCTGCGACAACAGGTTGCTCACCGTGCTCAGGGCCGACTCGCTCGTGGACAGAAAGCCATTCGCCTGATCCATCGTGCGCCCATACTGATCGATCTCTGAGATCTGATCCTGGAGGCCCAATACCTGCGCCGTGCCGTAGGGGTTATCCGAAGGCTTCTGCAATATCTTGCCGGTGTCTACCTGGCTCTGCGCGACGCTGAATTGGGTATAGGCGTCATTGATGCCGGTAAGCGAACTCTCCATGATCTGGCTGGTGCTGACGCGTAGCATGATCGTCTCCTCCCTCTCACTAACCGCCGGTGGCTGCCGTGCTTCCCAGGCTGCTGATGATCTGGTCCACACACGCATCCATGACATTGATGACCCGAGCTGCCGCCTGATAACTGCGCTGGTACTGGAGCATTTTGGTCAGTTCTTCATCCAGGTTGACGCCGGATACCGACTGCTGCTGGTTCTGGACCTGCGAGACGACGCTCTGCTGGGTGTTCGCCTGGTTCTGATAACTCTGGGTATCGGCGCCGATTTGCGCGATGCTGGAGTTATAGTAGTCGGTCAGGCTGAATCCGTTGATTACCTGGGTCGTACTCAGGGCGGCGAGGGCGGTAGCGTTATCTCCATTCCCCGGCGCAAAGGTATTGGGAGGGGCGGGCGCGGCGGCGGCGGCGATCGTATCCAGGTTACTGGTGATGGTGGAGCTGACGGCGATCGTGGCGGCGTTGTTGCCTGTAAAGAAGTTGCGCCCCGACTGGCCATCCAACCCGACGCCGAGGCTATGCTGCGCATTCACCGAAGTGATGAATTGGGAAGCCAGTGAATCCAGATTTTTCAAATAGCCGCTGACGAGCGTAGTCGCCTTGATCAGCCCGTAGAGGTTGCCGCCGTTCAGGGGTATGGTATCGTTGCTGGGCGTGACCAACCCCAGGACGCCGTTCGACGTCGTTACTTGGGTCGGCAGAGCATTGGCCGTGTCTCCCTGAACGAGAGCATAACCGCCGACATTGACGTTGACCTCGCCGGTATCTTGATTGGACTGCGGGTCCCGCACCTCGACGACCTGAACATCCGCGATCTGGCTGAGTTGGTCCACCAGGTTGTCGCGTTGATCTTCCAGGTCGTTGGGATGGTCTCCGGCGGCAACGCTGAACCGAATGGTATGGTTTAAGGACGCGATCTGCTGGGCGATATTATTGGCGTTGTTGATATTATCCGTGATATTGGTCTGAAGGTTCGGCGCGATCTGGCTCAGGCTTGTGCTCACCGAGTGGAACATGCTGACGACCGACTGGGCCTGATTGACGACCGTGGAGCGCACGGCATCGCTCTGGGGATTGCTCGAAAGATCTGAAAACGAATTGAAGAAATTCGTCATCTGGGCTCCCAGACCACTCGTACTCGGCTCGTTAAAGGCGCTTTGAACCTGCCCCAGCGTATCGCTGATATTGTTCAGCGCCGCCTGCTGTGAGTTGGCATCCCGATACTGCTGGTCCAGGTAGTTATCGCGAACGCGGGTGATGCTGGCAGCCGTCACGCCGGTGCCGAGGGCGCCGGGATGCGTATGGTTCAAGTCCGGGGGGGTGAACGGGTCACTCTCCTGGATGTCCACGACCTGGCGCGAATAGCCCGGCGTGTTGATATTGGCAATGTTTTGACCGACCACATCGAGAGCAATCTGATTGGTTGTCAGCGCTCTGCTCCCGATCTCCATTCCATAGAATGTGGAAGGCATAGATTTCCTCCGTGAATTAGGCTTTGCTGTCAATGTAGAAAGCAGGCGCAATGACATGCGCCAGGTTGGATCCGTAGCGCGCAGGCTGCAGCGCGGCGGAGGTCAACGCTTTGATGCTGAACTCGACGAAGTCCAGCGCTTGGGTCAACAACTGCGCATTGCGGCTGTTCAACCGCTTCAACTCCTCCTCCGTCTCCAGAAGCTCCTGGCGGAGGCGTTTCATCGCCTGTTGCTCCTGAGCGGGCAGGGTGGGCAGCAGGATCGAGAGCGTGGGATACCGTTCGATGCCGTGCTTCCAGGCCAGTTCGCGCGTGACCCCGATGCGCACTGTCTCCAGCGCCTGCTGCTCCTCCACGCGCCTGCGCTGCTCCATCGCCAGGGCGTTCAGGCGGGAGACATCGCCCGCGACGATGGCCGCGCTCTCCTCCTCGGCGAGGGCGACCAGCCGCTTGCCCAGCGTCAGTTCCTGCTGCAAAAGGCGGCGCAACGTGGCGGGAGTGGCATTACTTTTGGACACGGTTCGGTTCTCCTGGCACGGGCGGTGTGTTCGGCGTGTTCGCTGTGTTCGGTGTGCTTGGCGTCGGGTCGGCAGGCAGCATATGCTCCATGGTCTTGTAGAGGATCTTCGCCAGCCCGAAGGCGCCGGTCTTGCTCAACTGCTGTGCGGTCGTGTCGTCCATCATCTCCTGGTAGAGCTTGGCGTCCGCACTATTCCCGAACAGCGCGTTGCTGCCCGTCATGCTCTTGCGCATCTGCTTGAGCATCATGCCGACAAAGACCGACTCGAAGTCCTGCGTCGCCTTTTTGAGTTTGGCGCGCTGCCTGGCTCCCTCCGTCATCTGGGTTGTGTCCTGGGCCTGGTTCAAGTTCGGCAGCCCCGCCACTCCAGTTAGATCATTACTCATATGTCTCCCCCGCCCTTTATTGGATTTCGATGTCCGACGAGATCATGCCCGCCGCGTGCATGGCCTGCAGGATGGCGATCAGGTCACGGGGCGTGACGCCCAGCGTGTTCAGGGCGTGCACCAACTGGTCCACGGTCGTGGTGGCCGGAATGCCGGCAAGCTTCCCGGTCTTCTCTTCCACGCTCGTATCTTTCAGCGGCACGACGATGCCCGGATTGTTATTGAAGGGCGCCGGCGGCACGACGACGGGCGTATTCTCGATCTTGACGCTGATGCCGCCATGTGCGATGGCGCCTGGAGAGAGGCGCACGTTGCCTCCCATCACGACCGTACCGGTGCGCTCATTGACCACGATGCGCGCGGGCACATCCGGAGTGAGGCTGACGGTCTCCACGCGGGCCAGGAACCCGATTATATCCTCCGCCGTGCCGGTCGGCAGGCTGACGGCGATAGTCGCGGCGTCCTGTGCGTGGGCGGAGACGCCCGGAAGCTGCTTGCGAATCGCTTCCGCCGCACGGCTGGCGGTGGTGAAGTCCGGGTCCCGCAGGGTGATCTGTACGGTCTTGCCGTCCGTGAGCGTGGTGGGGACCTCCTGCTCGACGTAAGCGCCGCGCGGGATACGTCCGACCGCCACATGGTTCTTCTGGACGCTGGACCCGCCCTGTCCGAAGTTGAACCCGCCGATGGAGAGCGCGCCCTGCGCGACCGCATAGATCTCCCCGTTGGCGGCGCGGAGCGGGGTCTGCATCAGGGTGCCACCCTGCAACGACTTGGCGTCGCCCATGGAAGAGACGGTGACGTCGATCCGGTTGCCGTTCTTGACAAAGGCGGGCAGGTCGGCGGTGATGATGACGGCGGCGACGTTCTTGAGCTGGATACCCGCCGGCGGTACGGTTACGCCGAAACGGCGCAGCATGTTGGCCACGCTCTGTATGGTGAACTGGCTGGTCTGCCCATCTCCCGTGCCATCCAATCCGACGACCAGGCCGTAACCGATGAGTTGGTTGCCGCGCACCCCCTGCACGTCGGCGATGTCCTTGATCCGTACCCGCCCCGTGCTGCTGTCCGTCGGGTCAGGCAGCGCGGAGGGTGCAGACTGCTGAGGCGCGGAGCCGGCGTTCGTCGGCATAGGCGTCGGCTTGGTCTGGGCGTTCGTTTTGGCGGCGTTCGCCGCCTTCTTCGGCGGCGCCGAGGGATCACCGGCGGGGTCGGACGTGGTGTCCGCACCGGCCCGCGTCAGGCTCGCCAGCAGTCCGGCCAGAAGCAGCGCAATTCGCCCCCACCCCCGACCGTAAAAGGTCGCGCTTCGCGCAGCCCAAATTCGCTCTTCCCCCGCGAATTTCCCCCAAATTTGGGAGAGGGGAGATTGGCGACTGAGCAAAGTGATAAGTCGTAAAGTCTTCATAGCGCCCCTTGTTAGAACCTTATCAGAACACGTACTTGAAAATGCGGGTCAGAATACCGGGTTTCTGCGTTTCAGCCACGCTGCCCTTGCCATCATAGTGCACCTCGACCGTGGCGATCAGGTTGGACGGCACGGAGTTGTCCGTGGCGATGTCTTCGGGGCGAACGATGCCCGAGAAGGTGACCTTCTGCGTCTCCTTGTTGATGCCGACGGTGCGGGTCCCTTCGATGCGCAGCGTCCCGTTCGGCAGCACCTCTTTCACGATGACGGAGAGCGTCGTGACCAGCGAGCCGGTGCGCGACGTCGAACCGCTGCCGTTGGCGGTGCGCGAGTTGGAGGCCGTGAGCGAGAGCTGCCGGAACAGGCGATCAAACAGGCCCGTGCCGCTGAAACCGTTGATGGATTCGTCCTTGGAGGTCTTGAGGTCGGCGGTAGACTGTGCCGTCGTGTTCTCCGCGATAGTGACCGTCAGGATGTCTCCGACATTATGAGCGCGCGTATCGCTGAAGAGCGAGGCTGCGCTGCTGCTGCTGCTGCCCTGCGTGGACTTGCCTGCCTCTTTGACCGGATAGAGCGAATCGGCCCCGGCGCGGTTGAGCCATGTGGCGGCGAACAGCATAAAAGCGGTCAAGGCGAGCTTCCATAACCTCTGGTGTTTGATGGACATGCGTTTAAACCTCTATGACCTCTATGGTGTGAACGTGGCTGCGATGGGGCGCTGCCGCGATATAGGCTTTCCGCCCCTCCTTGCGGCAGGGGCAGTATCTCGTCAGTGTGTCTCGATACGCACCGTATGGCTGTCGATGATAACGGCGTCCAGATCCCGGTTGGTATCGTCCGAATGCACGCGGATGGTCTCTCCCACGGCGCCGGCGCGGCGTGCCAACCCCGGCGCGGTGACATGTACCGGGCCGAAGATAAACTCGATGGTGACTTTATCCCCGGCGGCGATGGCGGGCGGCGTTTCGAGCGCATCGGCGGGCACCGGGCTGTCGGCAGGAATGCGCCGTGTGGCGCGCTTGCCGATGGCCTGTTCCAGGCTCATGAGCGGCTGTGAGAAGCCCGCCGGCAGGTCGGTCACCGCCATAATGACATCGGCGGCGTTCAGGATATCGTGCGGCTCGATCTGGCGCCGTGCGACGAGGACCGTCTGCTTGCGATGGATGCGCAGGGCGACCACGACGATCTGCAACGGTTTGCCGTCCACCGTCACGCTGACCGGGACGCTAATGTTTCCGGTCTCCGGCTGGCCGCGCCAGGCCCCCGCTACGATCTGCACTTTGCCGGTGGGAACCGTGACTTTATCGGAACCGGGCAGCGCCTCCAGGGTCGCGTTCGGAATGTCCTTGATGGCCGGCTGCGCGGCGTCCAGTGCGGCCTTGGTGATGTCATCCTTTGCGACATCATGCCCTTTCCGTGAGATGCGGATCTCGGGAGGCAGGACCACTTCGACGCGATTGCTCTCCAGACGGGCGGCGCGAATGTGGACGGTGACATCGCCGGGCAGGAGGGGGCGCGACATGCCGGGCAGGGGCGAAGCGCCCACTTCTACCGCCGCGAGCTGATCCTGCAGGGCCTTGTCCTGGCCGGTGATATCGGCGATCTCGCCCAGGGTGAAGGTGCGTGCCTCCACCTCGGCAACGGGCCGTACCACCACATGCACCGCCGGTTCCGCCGCCTTGACGCCGGTAGTCCCGGCCTTTTTGGCGGGCGGCGTGGGCGGATTGACGATCTTGTGCGCCTGCGCCTGGACCTGGGTGGCGATACTTGCGCATAGGAGCAGACTGATGAGCGTTCGCATGAAGATCCCTCTTAACGCTTGATACCGTTGGTGGTGGTGAGCATCTCGTCGGCGGACTGGATGACTTTCGAGTTGGTGTCATAGGCCCGCTGGAGGATGATCATCTGGACCATCTCCTCGACGATGTCTACATTGGAGGATTCCACCGATCCATACTGCAGCGTGCCCGCGCCCTGGGTACCGGGGTCGCTATCTATCGGCTGTCCGGAGGCGTTGGTCGCCTGGAAGAGGCTGCCGCCGAGGGCGAGCATACCGGCCGGGTTGGCGAACTTGGTGATCTGCAGCTTGCCCGCCTGGGTCGGTGTGTTGGAGCCCGGCACGGTTACCATGACTTCGCCGTTGGTGCTGATCGAGATCCCCGTGTTGGTGGTCGGAATGCTGATGGGGGGCTGCACTTCGTACCCCTCGCTGGTCACGAGCTTGCCGGTCGAATCGATGGCAAAGGAGCCGTTGCGGGTATACGCGGTGGTGCCGTCGGGCAGGAGCACCTTGAAGAAGCCGTCGCCCTTGATCGCCAGGTCGTACTGCCCGCCGGTGTTCTGCATCGTTCCCTGCGTATAGATCGCCTGCGTGGTTCCCTGCGAGACGCCCAGACCGATCTGCGCGCCGGTCGGCAGGACGGAGTTGGTTCCCGTCTGGCCGCCGGGCTGGCGCATCTCCTGGTACACCAGGTCCTGGAAATTGGCTCGCATCTTCTTGAAGCCGGCAGTGCTGGCATTGGCGAGGTTGTTGGCGACGACGTCGAGGCTGAATTGTTGGGCGGCAAGTCCGGTCGCCGAGGTGTAGAGTGCGCGAAGCATAATTGGGAGTCCTCCTGGCATGGCCTGGCGCGAGCCTTCACGCAGCGGGCGGCAGGGAGTTCCTGCGCCTCCGGAACGGTCGCGCCGATAGTGTGCTTTCCACCCCCTCTGTCGGTCGGGGGTGTCGGGACGGCTCCGGTCGGCTACTCAAGCCGACTGTCCAGCCGTTGGATGGTCTAAACTTTACCCACGTCGTTGGTCGCGTGGCGCAGCATTTCGTCCTGGGTGATGATGGCGCGCTGCGCCATCTCAAAACCACGGGAGATGGTGATCAACTCCACCAGGCTGAGCATCGGGTTCACGTTGGACTGCTCGAGCGTGTTCGGGCGCAGCACCGGGCGGGCGGCGAGCGGCAGAGGCGCTCCCTTCGTCGGGGCGAAGAGGCTCTCTCCCTGCTTGACGAGGTCTCCCGGATTGGCCTGCACGACCTTGAGACGGGCGACAGGCTGGCCGCCGACGGTCACGTTGCCGCTCGCATCGAGCACGGGAGCTGGGCCGGCGGGCACCCGGATCGGATTGCCGTTGATATCGAGGACCGGCAGCCCGGTAGAGGTGATCAGGTTACCGGCGCCATCCAGTTGGAAGTTGCCTGCGCGGGTGTAGCGTTCGCCAGCGGGGGTCTTCACCGTGAAAAACTGGTTGGCATCCAGGCTGGCGTGGAGCGGGTCATCGGACTTGGCGAGAATCCCCGGCTGCCAGTCGATGGTGACTTCGTCGGGCGCGACGCCCATGCCGAGTTCACCGATGCCCGTACCGCGCCCCATGCCATCCTGTTGGCGTTCCAGCATCATGGTTTGCAGCGCGCGGAAGGTAGGATTGTCCTGCTTGTAGCCGACGGTGCTGGCGTTGGCGAGGTTCTGGGCGAGCGTGTCCTGAATGGTCTGCTGAGCGACCATCCCGGAAGCAGCGGCGTAGAGTCCGCGTTCCATAAGGGTGTTGGCTCCTGTTGCGGTGTGGCAGGGGTGAAAAATGAACATCCCCTGTGTCGCCTGGCGCGATGTCTGCGCTCGGCTTCACAGGGGATTATCGGAGAAATCCCTCGTAATCTTGAGAGGTTTTTGACGTTAAGGCATGCGGCGCTCAACCTAAGCGCGGCGTTTTGCGCCTCAACCGGGTTTGATTGCGGGTGCGTTATCCTCTGCTTTTACGATGGGGGTATAGGGAACGCCGGCTCCACGGGCGATCTGCTCGGCGAGAGCGTTGAACTCCTCCGTGCCGAAATGCCCTATGACGGAGGCGGCGATAGTGTCGTCTGCGTTCAGGAGGTAGAGGTTCGGCACATGGGTAATGCCGAACGCTGCGGTGACGTCGAGGTCGGCATCCAGGAGCAGCGGGAAGGTGAGGTTGCCGTACTCCCGGGCGAAGGTCAGGGTCTCCTCCTCCATGTTTTGCGATACGCCCCAGATCTGGAACTTGCCTCCGGAGGGGAGCGCATACTGTTCGTGGAAGCGCTGCAGGTAGGGGGCCGAAAACTTGCAGGTCCCGCAACCTGTTTTGAAGAGCGCAAGGAGCAGCAACCCGTTCTGTCGGGCCGGCCGGCTGGCGTAGGTCTGGCCGTTGGTCGCCTTCAGGGTAAAGTCTTCAGCTTTGTCGCCTGCAGCGTGTGGGGCGGTCGTTGGGGTTTCGAGTGCCATGTTTCCCCTCCTTTCGTTCCAAAGTGCGGCTTGCGTTTCTGTATACGCGTCACAACGTCGAAATGCTCCCGGCCCCTCCGTTGAACTCAGGACGAGGGCAGCGCTTGCTCCTCCTCCATAAGACGGCACTCCAACTCCTGCTGGAAAATGGCTGCGACACGTTCCAGCATCACGTCCAGGCTGCCTTCCCTCTCCCCCTTGTCAATCAGTTCGAGCGCAATGCGAGGGAAGATCCCTATCGCTTCCAGTTCCGGAACGATGGGCAGCCCTGCTTTCACTGCTTCGAGAGCGGTTTGCATGCCGGATTGTTGTGTCTGCGGCAGGAGGGCCGTGATGGTCCGCATGGTCTGAAGGATCGGCACGCCGGACCTCAGCAATAGGCCGTACGTCTCACAGAAAATAATGAGCGTGGCCGTCTGCTGATAGGGAGAGAGTCCGGACCAATCGCTGGGCAGAGGTTTGCCGAAGGGGTTGATAAGAAAGAGCGGGTCTTCCTTGCTCGGATTGCGCAGGATCAACTTCCACTCTTTCGCGACCAGGTTTGCCGCGCGGCGCAGGGTCTCTTCCAGTATCCCGCCCACTTCTCCCGCACGGATGAGAGAGATATAGTAAGGCGTAAAAAACTGTGGGTAGTTGGACATGCTTTTGGAGAGAGTTTGTCCAGTCTCCACTTCCAGGCGGATCGCGTGGGCGGCCTCTCCGTAGGGGGGAGGGAGTTCCTCCAGAATGAGAAGCGTTCGCGCCAAGGAGAAGGCGGAATCCACCAGGGTGGAGAAGCGAGTGGTGAATTGAACCAGGCCGAAGGCTTGCGCCAGATCCTGAGAAGTAGGCGGGAGAACGGGTTTAGTCATTTTTGCAATCCTCTTTCTTTCCGAAGTCGGCTCTTTTCGGTCGGTCCAGCGGAAGCGCGGTTCGCTCAGGAAAGCCGCGCCCTCGTCGCGCAGCAGGCGGCGTAATTGCCGCTTGGCCCTATGGATGCG
>Ga0070734_10004534_pt1 | contig 13098 bp, 16 predicted proteins | sample Coa_R1_8_FD_66444 | JGI IMG/M metagenome (GOLD analysis project Ga0070734, IMG submission 66444) | Surface soil microbial communities from Centralia Pennsylvania, which are recovering from an underground coalmine fire - Coalmine... | ecosystem: Environmental > Terrestrial > Soil > Unclassified ...
TTCGGCTCGTGGTTCGGGAACGAGCCGTCCGGCTCGAAGTAACAGCGCACCGCCTCGATCGGCAGGTGCTCGAGGACCGGCGGGAGCATCGCGCCGGCCATCCCGTTCGCGGCGTCGATCACGACCTTGAGCGGCTTGATCGCGGACACGTCCACGAAGGACAGCACCCGAGCGACGTATTCGGGCCAGATGTCGTACTCCTGGACGCTTGCGGGATTCTCGGCGCGATAGGCGGTGTCGGACACCGCGCGGTCCCGCACGTCGAGCAACCCCGACTCGCCGCCGACGGGAAGCGCGCCGCGGCGGACGATCTTCATCCCGGTGTACTCCTTCGGGTTGTGCGAGGCCGTCACCATGATCCCGCCTTCGAGCCCGAGCGAACCGACGGCGAAATAGACCATCTCCGTGCCGACGAGACCGATGTCGAGCACCTCGCAGCCGGCGGCCGTCGCCCCGCGGATCACGGCCTCCTGCATCGTCGGTGAGGAGACTCGCATGTCGCGGCCGACCGCGATCTTCCGGGGCTCGAACTGCTCGACGTATGCCCTGCCGATTGCCTCCGCGCCTGCTTCGTCGATCTCCTCCGGATAGATCCCGCGGACGTCGTACGCCTTGAAAACCTTCGGATCGAGCACGCTCGAGATGCTATTCACGCCCGAGGAGCACGTCGCCGATCAACCGCGTCGAGGCCGAGTCGGGGGACTCGCTGATCACGGTCGCCGGCCGGTCGAACCGCGCGAGCGCGTCGCGAAGGGGCTCGGCGCGCAGCGTTCCGTCCCCGTAGGGGAGGTGCTTCGTCTCGTTGCGGTTGGCGTACTGGATGTCGCTGAAATGGATATGGAACGGCGCGCCCGGTTCGAGAACCGAGTCGGCGAGCGCGAGTGCCTCGGCGAAACGGTCTGCGTCGAGGAACTCGCCGTCGCTCGTCGCGTGCATATGCGCGAAGTCGAGGACGGGGCGGACGAAGTCGACCGCGCCGGCGATCGCGACTACGTCTTCGACCGTCCCGAGCTCGCGTACGCGTCCCATCACCTCGACGCCGAAGGGGACGAGCCGGTCCTTCGCCTCGAGGCGTTCGCGGAGGTCGCCGAGCTGGTCAACGACGTCGGCGATCGCCTGATCGCGCTCGCGGCCGAGGAGGAAGCCGGGGTGGAAGACGATGAGCTGCGCGCCGCAGGCTTTCGCGAGCCCGGCGGTGTGGTCGAGCATGCCGAGCGCCATCTTGAACTTCTTGCCGCGGTCGGCATGGCCCATGAACGCCGCGAGCGGCGCGTGGACGGAGAGCACGACGTCGGCCGCGGCTGCGGCCGCTCCGAGGAGCGGCGCGCTCTCGTAATCGAGCCAGAACCCGCCGGCGAAGCCGAACTCGCACGCGCGGTAGCCGTCGGCTGCGAGCGCCGCGAACGTCGCGTCGACGCTCTCGGCTTGAGGCAGGTCGGAGGGGCCGAAGCGGATCTCTCCCACGGGGCGCAGCTTATGAGAGCGACGCCTCCAAGACGCCATCCCAAACCCCCACCCGCCCAAGGGGAACGGAGGGAGCGTGCCGCCGCATCGGTGCCGCCGGCGCGCCGAGTTCGTGCCAATTGCGCAAATGCGCGACGCCAGGCGCCCGCGGCCGATGCCGTCCGACCCGGTTTCTACTTTGTGGCCATGCCCAAGCGCCCCTCACGCCTCGATCTTCTCGAGCTCGATATCGATCTCCGCCTCACCGACCTCTGGCGCGAGGCCGCCGACGTCGCCGAGTGGAACCTCGAAGTCGTCGCGGCCTTCCTCCGCGCGGCCTACGGCAAAGGTTACTGCGACGCGCTCACCGAGGATGCGCCGGGTTCGCTCTGCCACGAGCACGGGTACCGCATCCCGGACCGCAGGCCCGAGAAGCGCGCGGCTTAGCGGCTTCTGCCGCTCGGTCTGCGCGCCCGAGGCTAGGATTCCACCGTGGGAGCAAGTCCTGCGCGGCTCGTGATCGCGCTGTCTGTGGCAGCTGCGCTCGCGATTTTCGTCGTCTACACGGCGCTCGCGGGCGCGGGCGTGGCGCAGCTGACGCCCAGCACGGTCTCCGCCGCTAAGGGGAGCGTCATCCTGGTCGGTCAGGTCGTCGGTCCCATCCACGTGTCCGGTGACACGCGCCGCTTCGCCGTGAAGGACATCCGCAGCGCGAACACGGACCGCGTCTACGTCGACTACAGAGGGAGCGTGCCCGATCTCTTCAAGCGGGGAGCCGAGATTTCCGTCGGTGGCCGGATGCGGCACGGCTCGTTCGCCGCGACGCCGGGCTCACTGGTCACGAAGTGCCCGGATCACTACGCGCCGGCGAAGTCCTCTTCGCAGAACGCTTGATGGCGGCCCTCGGGCGCGCAGCGCTCCTCCTCGCATTTGGGCTCTTCGCCTACGCGCTCATCGCCGGCTCGTACGCCGCGTGGCGCAAGCGCCGGCGGCTCGCCCTCTCCGCCCAGAACGCGCTCATCGCCGCGTTCCCCGCGACCCTCGTAGCCTCGGCGATCCTCCTCGTCGCGCTCGGCCGCCACGACTTCACGTTCGCATACGTCGCCGAGCACACGAGCCGCAACCTCCCGCTCGGCTACACGCTCTCCGCCTTCTGGGGAGGACAGGAGGGCTCGCTCCTACTCTGGCTCGTCATCCTCACGGGCTACGCCGCACTCGCCGTCTGGCTCAACCGCCGCCAGCGCGAGCTCATCGCCTGGACGGTGCCCGTCTTCGGGCTCATCGCCGTCTTCTTCAGCTTCATGCTCTGCTTCGTCTCGAGCCCGTTCCACCAGCAGGTCGCGCCGGCCGACGGCAAGGGGATGGTGCCGAGCCTCCAGAACCCGTACATGCTCGCGCACCCGCCGATGCTCTACCTCGGCTACGTCGGGCTCTCCGTCCCGTTCGCGTTCGCCATGGGCGCGCTCCTGTCCGGCCGCACCGACGAGCGGTGGATCGTCGCCACCCGCCGCTGGACGCTCGCCGCGTGGACATTCCTCGGCGTCGGCCAGCTGCTCGGCGCGCACTGGGCGTACACCGAGATTGGCTGGGGCGGCTACTACGCCTGGGATCCCGTCGAGAACGCCGCGCTCATGCCGTGGCTCGCGGCGACCGCGTTCCTCCACTCGGTGATGATCCAGGAGAAACGCGGGATGCTGAAGGTCTGGAACATGGTGCTCGTCGCGCTCGCGTTCAACCTTTCGGTCTTCGGGACGTTCCTCACGCGCTCGGGCGTGATCAACTCCGTCCACTCGTTCTCGCAGAGCCCGATCGGCGCCTGGATCCTCGGCTTCCTCATCTTCACGGTCGCCTTCTCGGTCGTGCTTATCCGTTGGCGGCTGCCGCTGCTGCGGACGAAGACGAGGCTCGAGTCGCTCGTCTCGCGAGAAGCGACCTTCGTCTACAACAACCTCCTCCTCGTCGCGCTCGCGCTCACGATCCTCTGGGGCGTGCTCTGGCCGGTGCTCTCGCAGGCCGTCGGCCAGACGCGGTCTCTCTCGAAGCCGTACTACGACTTCTTCCTCCACACGTTCGGCCTCCCGCTGATCCTCCTGATGGGGATCGGGCCGCTCGTCGCGTGGCGCAAGGCGTCGGTGCGCTCGCTCGGGAAGACGTTCCTCATCCCGTTCGGCGTGGCGGTCGTGACCGGAGGCGTGCTGCTCGGTCTCGGCTTCGACAGCTCGTGGGCGGGCTTGCTTGCGTACACGTTCTCGGCGTTCGTCGTCGCCTCGATCGTGCTCGAGTTCGTGCGCGGCCGCGCCGCCGCCGGAGGGATTCGCCGTCTCGTCTCGCGCAACCGGCGGCGCTACGGCGGGTACATCGTCCACGCTGCGGTCGTTCTGCTCGCGATCGGCATCGCCGGCTCGAGCGCGTACCAGACGATCCGTGAGAACACCCAGCTCCGGCCGGGCCAGTCGATGGAGATCGCCGGGTACACCGCGACGTATCGCACCATCGCCGACGTGAAGGGGGCGGACTACACGGGCTTCCGGTCGGTGCTCACCGTCACCGGGCACGGCGAGGGCTTCACCGTCGATCCGGGCACGAACTACTACGGCCCCGTGGTGGGGTCGTCGACCGAGGCGTCGATCTACCACGATCCGCGTACGCTCGGCGACTTCTTCGCGACGGCTTCGTGCGTGACGACGGCCTCGGGGGCGTGCCGCGCGGACGGCGCGATCGATCTCACGCTTCTCGTCAAGCCGCTCATCAACCTCATCTGGGTCGGCGGTTTCGTCTTCGTCTTCGGCGCGCTCGTGGCGATGTGGCCGGACGCGGTCGAGCAGCGCCGCCTCGCGGCGCGGTACGCCGCGGGCGCCGCTCCCGCCGGGATCTAGTCGTGGCGTGGGGGCTCGCGCTGGCGGCGGCGTTCGCCGTCACGGCCGTGTTCTTCGTGGCCAGACCGTTTCTCCGCGAGCCCGCGCCTGCGAGCGACCGGCTCGACGAACTCGCGCCCGCAGTGCGGCAGCAAGTCGCGCTCGCCGAGGAGCGCGACCGCGCGCTCGACGCACTGAAGGAGCTCGAGTTCGACCACCGCACAGGCAAGGTCTCGGACGACGATTACCGCGCGCAGGTCGGCCCGCTCCGCCGCCGTGCCGCCGAGGCGTTACGGGCGCTCGAAGCGCGGGAACAGGGACCGCATGACTCTGTCCCGGCCTCCGAAGAGCCTGCTCGCTCCTGAGCAGCCGTTCCGGTTCGTGCTGCTCTGCCTCGGCTGCGCCGCCGTCGGCGCAAGTCTCGGGCTCTTCGCAGCAGGGATCTGGGTCGGTGGAGTCGTCTCGATCCTGCTCGCGTTGGGCCTCTTCGCCGCTCTCGTGCAGCCCGCGCCGCGGAAGGGGAACACGTGGTCGGAACACTCGGCGTCGGCGGCCGTCGTGTGGCGGACGCGGCTGGAGACGGGGCTGAGCACGCTGCGCGCACGGTCGCGACTTCACCAGATCGAGCGCGAGCGCGGCCCCGCGTTGCTGGCGCTCGGCTGGGCTGTTCGCGAGGGAGACCGGCGTGCCGCGCATGAGGCGTCGAGCCGCCTCGACGAGCTCGACGAGTGTCAGCGCGATCTAGAGGCCGAGCTCAACCGGCAGGTCGCGACCGCGCACGAGAGGATTAGGCTCGCGCGTCTTCCGGTGCAGGAGACGGTGATGGTCACGCCCAACGAACCGAGCCGGCCGTATCCGCCGCCGGACGAGGGCGACCCGCCGACCCCGGCGATCTTCCCGGAGCCTTCTCCGCCGCCCGACGAGGGCACACCGCCCGCGCCGGACACCGGCGACGACGACTAGGACAGGTTCAGGATCCGCAAGTCGGGCAGCTCGCGGTAGCGCTCGTCGATGTCGAAGCCGTAGCCGACGTACAGCTCGTCGGGCACGGTGAAGCCGACGTACCGGACGGGGAGATCGTCGACGAGCCGGCGGTACGGCCGGTCGAGCAGCGTCGCGGCGGCGACGGACGCAGGCCCGCGCAGCTCGAGCGTGCGGACGAGGTAGTTGAGCGTAAGGCCGGTGTCGACGACGTCCTCGACGATGATGACGTCGCGGCCGCGAACGTCGCCGTCGAGATCCTTGAGCACGCGGATCTGCTGGTGCCCGCCCATCCGGGCGCTGCCGTAGCCGGCGAGCTCGACGAAGTCGATCGCGTGGAGGATCTTGATCGCGCGCGACAGGTCGGCGGCGAAAACGAGGCTCGCCTTGAGCGAGCACACGAGCACGGGCTCGCGGCCGGCGTAGTCGTGCTCGATCTCCGCGCCGATCTCTCGCACGCGAGCGGCAAGCTCCGCCGCGGAGAGGTAGACCTCGCCGATGCGCGCGTCCGCGTACGCGGGCTCAGGTTCAGCTAGCACGCTGTTCAGCTGGCAAGGTCGAGGCGGAAGTGTTGGGCGAGGCGCTCGAGGTCGCGCCGGTAGAAGAGCTTGATCTTGATGCCGGGATACCGCTCACGAAGCTTGCGCACCTTCCGGTTCTTGCGGGTGACGAGGGATTGCTTCATCGCGGTGATCTCGACGTACAAGTCCTGGTCGGCCAGGTAGAAGTCGGGCGTGAACGCCTCGAGCGTGCGGCCGGCCTCGTCCTGTTCGAGCACGAACGTTCGCGGCTCGTATTCCCACGGGATGCCGTAGTAATCGAGCACTTTCGCGCACTCGAGCTCTGCGGGGCTGGCGAATCGCGGCGGCTCGGAACCGCGATACGCCTGGAACGAAGGGAGCTGGAGCTCCATCCCGCAGGACGGTAGCCACGGCGTCGGACGCGGAGACAATCGTCACAAGGTCGCAACCGCGGCGTCACGGGAATAACCTCCCGCCATGTTCCGCATCGTCCAGCTCTCCGATCTCCATTGCGGGCAGCAGTTCTTCCTGCCGGATCACCTCGAGCGCGCGATCGCGGAGACGAACGAGCTCGAGCCGGACGTCGTCGTGATCTCCGGCGACCTCACGTCGCACGGGTTCAAGGACGAGTACGCGCTCGCGCGCGAGTACCTCAACGGGGTCGAGTGCGAGTCGATGGTCGTGATCCCCGGCAACCACGACTCGCGGAATGTCGGCTACGTCCACTTCGAGGAGCTCTTCGGCGAGCGGAACTCGGTGCTGCGCCTTGGCGACGCGCAGATCGTCGCGGTCGACTCGAGCGAGCCGGATCTCGACAACGGCCAGATCGGCCGTGGCCGGTACCGCTGGATCGAGGAGCAGTTCGCGCCCGACGCGACGCTTCGGGTCTTCGTCCTCCACCATCACCTTCTGCCGGTGCCGGGAACCGGACGGGAGCGCAACATCGTCAACGACGCGGGCGACACGCTCGAGACGCTCCAGCGCGCGAACGTCGATCTCGTCCTCTCGGGGCACAAGCACGTCCCGTACGCGTGGCGGCTCGAGAACCTCTTCGTCGTCAACGCGGGCACTGTCTCGTCGTCGCGGCTTCGCGGGAACGGCCGGCCCTGTTACAACGTCGTCGAGGTCGACGGAACCCACGTCGACGTGTGGCGGAAGTACCCGTTCCACGAGCAGGAGCGGATTATCCAGTTCTCGACCGAGACGAAAACGTACGAGAAGTACACGGCCCGGATCGAGGACGAGGTGCGCTCCTCGTGAGCCCGCGCGCGGTCGTGCTGATCGACGGCGAGCACTACGCGCCCGTCGTGCGCGACGCGCTCGCCGGGCTGCCGTACGACGTCGTGGGCGCGCTCCTCGTCGGCGGGACGGAGAAGCTGCGCGGGGGAGAGGAGTACGGCGTGCCGCTCGTCGAGTCGCTCGACGCGGTGGACGCGGACGTGGTCGTCGATCTCTCCGACGAGCCGGTACTCGGGCCGCGGGAGCGGATGCTCTGGGCGTCGCGGGCGCTTGCGCTCGGGATGCCGTACGTCGGCGCGGACTTCCGCTTCGAGCCGCCGGCGTTCGAGTCCGTCGACGTTCCGTCACTCGCGGTGATCGGGGTTGGAAAGCGGATCGGGAAGACCGCCGTTACCGGGCACGTCGCGCGGGTGCTGTCGCGTGACCGGCGCGTCGTCGTCGTCGCGATGGGGCGCGGTGGGCCGGCTGAGCCGGAGCTCGTCGAGTCGCCGCCGACGGTTGACGATCTCGTCGCGCTCGCCCGGGCCGGGCGCCACGCCGCGTCCGACCATCTCGAGACGGCGGCGCTCGCGGGCGTCCCGACGGTCGGCTGCCGGCGCGCGGGTGGCGGGCTCGCGGGGGCGCCGTTCGCGGACAATGTCGCCGAAGGAGCGCGGCTGGCCGCGAGCCTCGATCCCGACCTTCTCGTCTTCGACGGAAGCGGCGCTGCGCTGCCGCCGGTCGCCGCCGACGCGCGGATCCTCGTGGTCAACGGCGCGCACGACGTTCGCGCCGGACTCAACGCGTACCGCGTGCTCATCTCGGATCTCGTCGTCGACACCGGCGGCGCCGATCGCGACGCGATCGCCTCCATCGCCGACGTCCCGGTCGTCCCCGCGGAGCTCCGCCTCGAGCCGATGGAGCCGCTCGCCGGCCGGCGCACGGCCGTCTTCACGACCGGGCCGGCAGCGACCGGGCATCTCGATGCAGAAGTCGTCCACGTGTCGCGCAGCCTCGCCAACCGCGACGCGCTGCGCGCCGAGCTCGAGACCGTCGACGCCGACGTCTACCTCGTGGAGCTGAAGGCGGCCGCGATCGACGTCGTCGCGGAGACCGCCCTCGCGCGCGGCGCCGACGTCGTCCTCGCGATGAACGGAGTCGTCTCACCGGAGCTCGACGAGCGATTGCGGACGCTCGTAGCGGAGAGGAGCTTGTCCTGATGACCGAGCCGCGTCGGATCATGCCGCTGCCGCTCGGTGGCGGCGAAGGCCTGCCGTACTCGCGCGGACTGATGGCGCGCTCGCTCATGGCCGCCGGCGTCGCCGCGCACCGGGCGTACGCGCTCGCCACCCGGGTCGGAGACGAGCTCGCCGAACGCGGCTCGGAGGAGATCGAGATCGCACGGCTCGAAGAGCTCGCGGTCGACGTCCTCGGTGAGCGGGAAGGCCACGAGAGCATCCAGCGACTCCGTCGCTACCACGAGCTCCGCGAGCTCGACCTGCCGATCCTCGTCTTTATCGGGGGCGCAACCGGCACCGGCAAGTCGACCGTCGCGACCGAGCTCGCGTACCGCTTCGGCATCACGCGCGTCACGTCGACCGACTTCATCCGCCAGACGATGCGCGCCTTCTTCTCGAGCGACTTCATGCCGGCCGTCCACCAGTCGAGCTTCGAGGTCGGCGATGCGTATCCCGACGAGGAGGACCCGCTCGAGTTCGGCTTCATGTCGCAGTCGCGCAACGTCCTCGTGGGTGCGCGCGCCTCGTCCGAGCGCGCGCTCGAGGAGGGCTGGTCGCTCGTGCTCGAAGGCGTCCATCTCGTGCCGGGCCTCGTCGAGCTGCCTCCGCCCGACCGCGCCGTCTCCGTCTTCGTCGTGCTCTCGATCGAAGACGAGGAGGAGCACGCGCGCCACTTCCGTTACCGCGACGAGGACTCCGACCGGCCCGAGTCGCGCTACCTCGAGCGCTTCGACGACATCCGGATCCTGCAGGAGATCATCGTGGAACGTGCCCATGCGGAGGGCGTGCCGGTGATCGAGAATGACGATGCGGACCGCGCGGCGCGGACCGTCGCCGATCTCGTCCTCGACGCCGCAGATCGGAGCCGGGAGGCATGAGCGAGCAGGCAGAGGTCGACGGGCAGGCGCAGCCGTGTCAGTGCCAGGCGTACCTCCGTGCGACCGAGCACTCGGCGCTCGTCTCCGCGCGCTGGCTCGGCCGAGCTGACGAGCACGCCGCGGAGGAAGCGGCGGCGAAGGCGATGCGGCTGACGCTCGACTTCCTCCCGATCAACGGCCGTGTCGTGTTCGGCTCGGCCGAGGACGCGGGCGGGCTGACGCCGGGTGCGATCGTCGGCAGCGGCGGCAAGGACGTCGATCTCGCGCTCGATCCGCTCGAGGGCCACGGCGTTGTCGCGCGCGGCGGGAACGGGGCGATGTCGATGATCGCAGTCGGCGAGGCCGGCCATTTCACGACGTTGCCCGACATCTACATGCGGAAGCTGGCCGTCGGTCCGCGGGCGCGCGGCTCGATCGATCTCCTCCGGCCCGTCGGCGAGAACATCGAGGCGATCGCGGAGGCGTTCGGCCGGCGCGTGAACGACGTGACGACGATCATCCTCGACCGGCCGCGCCACCACGACCTCATCGAGGAGATCCGCCGCTCGAGCGCGCGCATCAAGCTCATCCAGGACGGCGACGTCACCGCGGCGATCTCGGCATCGATCCGCGGCACGAACGACCATCTCGCGATCGGGATCGGTGGCACGCGCCAGGCGGTGCTCTCCGCCGCGGCGTTGCGCTGTCTCGGCGGTGAGCTGCAGGCGCAGTTCTGGCCGACCTCGCGCCGCGAGATCGACGAGTTGCGCGAGGCCGGCATCGAGGACTACGAGCGCGTCTTCCGGACGGAGGACCTCGCGCCGGGAGAGGTGATCGTCGCTGCGACGGGCGTCTCGAACGGCGATCTGCTGCGCGGCGTGCGTTTCCTCGCCGACAGCGCGCGGACGCACTCGCTCGTCATGTGCACGCGCTGCAACTGGGTGCGCTTCGTCGACGGGATCCACTTCTTCGCGCGCGAACGCCGCGAAGAGGTGCGCCTGCTCGGTTACTAGTCGCGCGTCGCCGCACACTTGGCACGAAGTTGCGACCTCCGCTGGACCGTTCGCCGCGCACGCTTCTTGCCCCGTGGGCGGGTGGGGGTTTGGGATGGGACCTAGGTGGCGCCACGCCCGAGAATCCGTTCCGGGGAGCTACTAGTCGCCCTTCTGCCGCAGGAACCAGACCGCGAAGATCAGAAAGCCGCCGATCGGGACGATGATCGAGACGAGGATGACCGCGTCGATCCACGCCGTGCTCGCGCCGAGAACCATGGCCCGAACCCTAGACTGAGTCCGTGGCCACGAAGGAAGAAGTCCTCGAGGTTCTCCGCACCGTCGAGGATCCGGAGCTCGGCATGGACGTCGTCGACCTCGGGCTCGTCTACGAGGTAGAGGTGGAGGAGACGACGGCGAAGGTGCAGTACAGCCTCACGTCGATGGGCTGCCCGGCCGGGCCGCTCATCGCGCAGGACATGGACGGCGCGATCCGCCAGGTCGAGGGGATCGAGAACGTCGAGCTCGAGCTGACGTTCGACCCACCGTGGACGCCGGACCGGATGTCCGACGACGCGAAGTTCATCCTCGGCTTCGGTTAGCGTCACCGCGTGTCTCTGACGCGCGCGATCCACGGCCTCGTGATCACGGATCACGAGTTCTCGCTCCCGCTCGACCACGACAACCCGGCCGGGGAGACGATCGGCGTCTTCGCGCGTGAGGTCGCCGCGGAGGATGGCCGCGACAAGCCGTACCTCGTCTTCTTCCAGGGCGGTCCGGGCTCGGAGGCGCCGCGGCCGACGACGCGCGATGACCCGCCGTGGCTGCCGCGGGCGCTGGAGGACTACCGCGTCCTGTTCCTCGACCAGCGCGGCACCGGGCGCTCGACGCCGGTCGGCGCTCTGCCGGGCATGACGCCGCAGGAGCAATACGCCTACCTCCTCAACTTCCGGGCCGACTCGATCGTGCGCGACGCAGAGGCGGTCCGGCAGGAGCTCGGCGTGGAGAAGTGGAGTGTCCTCGGCCAGAGCTTCGGCGGGTTCTGTGTGACGGCGTATCTGTCGTTCTACGGCGGGTCGCTGACCGAGGCGTACGTCACCGGCGGTTTGCCCGCCGTCGGGCGGCCCGTCGACGGCGTCTACGACACGACGTACGCGCTCATGCGCGAGCGCAACCGCCGGTTCTACGAGCGCTACCCCGAGGACAGGGACACGGTGCGGGAGATCGTCGCGCGGCTGGACAGCGAGGACGTGCGGCTGCCCTCGAATGACCGGCTCACCGCCCGGCGCTTCCGGCAGCTCGGCCACGCGTTCGGCATGAGCGACGGCTTCGAGCGCGTCCACTACCTCCTCGACTTCCCGTTCGGGTCGCCCGCCTTCCTCCACGGCGTCGAGGAGGTGACCGTGTTCGGGCGCAACCCGATCTATGCCGTGCTCCACGAGGCGTGCTGGGCCGACGGCGGAGCGACGCGCTGGTCGGCCGAGCGCGTCATGCCGGACGACTTCCGCTCCACGCCGGAGCTGCTCACCGGCGAGATGATCTTCCCGTGGATGTTCGACGACGAGGCGGCGCTGTCGCCGCTGCGTGAGGCGGCCGGGTTGCTCGCCGAGCACGAGTGGGGGCGGCTGTACGACGACGACGCACTCGAGCGGAACGAGGTGCCGGCTGCCGCGGTGATCTATGCGGACGATCCGTACGTACCGCGTGTGCTCTCCGAGGAGACCGCCGCGCGGATCGCCAGGCTGCGGCCATGGCTCACGAACGAGTACCTCCACGACGGCTTGCGCCAGGACACCCGCGTCCTCGCGCGCCTCATCGATCTCGCCCGCGGCAGGGTCTAGCCCCGAGTCGCGGACGGATGGAGGCGCGGCACGACGCCGTTCCAGCCGCTCTCCAGCACGGGAAGCACCGACGGCGGCGTGAGGAGGCGTGCCCGGCCCGTCGCCGGGACGCGGTCGGTGTAGCCGCCGGGCGTCCAGCGGAGGAGCGCGCCGTCGAGGACGAGCCACGCGTCACCCTCGCGGAGGACGAACGCTCCGTCCGGCAATGACGCGATCGCGCGTTGCGGCTTGGGCCCGAGCCGCTCCGCATGGAGGCGCTCGTCGATCGCGCCGGCGCGCGTCTCGCCGACGAGCTCCATGAAGCGGACGTAGTCCTCGCGGCGGCACTCGGCGCACGGCCGGTGGCCCGCCGCGAAGGCGGTCGCCTCGTCGAGGAAGAACAGGCCGGTGTAGCGACCCGGTGGCATCGGGCCGCCCGGGCGGCGGCGGCTGCGGAACTCGAGGCGACAAGAGATCCAGCGTCTCAGCTGCCATTGCCTGCGGAGGACTTTGTCGGCATCGTGCAGCCGCCCGCGGTTGCCGTAGACCAAGCCGCGCTCGGGCGTCGCGATGATCTCGCCGAGCGGCGTGACGCGATTCTGGAGCGGCATCAGATCGTGAGGACGATCTTGCCCAGCTGCTCGCCAGCCTCCATGCGCTCATGCGCGGCGCGGATCTCCTCGAGCGGGAAGACGTGGTCGACGACCGGCCGCGCGCGGCCTGCCGCGACCAGCTCGTAGACCGCTGCGAAGTCCTCCGCCGTGCCCATCGTCGAGCCGAGGATCGAAAGCTGCTTCCACCAGATCCGGTGCAACCCCGCGGGCGGATTCGGGCCGGTCGTCGCTCCGCAGACGGCGATGCGCCCGCCCGCGGCGGCGACGTCGAGGGATGTCCTCCACGTCGCCTCGCCGACGTGCTCGACGACGACGTCGGCGCCGTGACCGCCGGTCGCCTCCTTCACCGCCGCCTTCACGTCGCCGGTCGCGTGGTTGACCGCGACGTCGGCGCCGAGGTCGCGCGCGTGCGCGAGCTTCGCGTCGCTCGACGAGGTGACGATCGTCCGCGCCCCGAGCGCCTTCGCGATCAGGAACGCCGCGCTCGCGACGCCGCTGCCCACGCCCCAGACGAGCACCCACTCGCCGGCTTGCAGGCGGGCGCGGGTGACGAGCATCC
>Ga0070734_10004536_pt1 | contig 13093 bp, 6 predicted proteins | sample Coa_R1_8_FD_66444 | JGI IMG/M metagenome (GOLD analysis project Ga0070734, IMG submission 66444) | Surface soil microbial communities from Centralia Pennsylvania, which are recovering from an underground coalmine fire - Coalmine... | ecosystem: Environmental > Terrestrial > Soil > Unclassified ...
GGCACCTTGGCCAGCAGACGATAGCCGCGGCTGCGCAGCTCATCGTACATTTCCCGCTCGAACGCGGATTCGCAGCGTTCGCGCTCCTCGACCGGCGCCGCCGGAGTCCCGAACGGCGCGCAGAAGTGGCCGATCAGCTTCGCTTTGAGGTCGCTTTCGTCGAGGTCCGAGATGTCGACCGATCGGAACAGAATCATCTGGTCGCGCGCACGGCTCGCTGCGACGTTGAAGCGCTGCTGGAAGGTCGAGCTGGTGGCGGTCATCTTCGCTTCGGGCGTCGCCACCATCGACAGCAGCATGATGTCGCGTTCTTTGCCCTGGAACGTGCGCGCGTCGCCGACGGTGATGCGCCGGGCGAGAATCTCCTTGGCCGATACCTCCTCGCGCAGGATGCGGAAGATCCAGCGCGCCTGGTCGGTGCCGAGCAGCGACACCACCCCGATGCTGCGGCCGGCGCAGCGCGGGTCGGCGATGATCAGCTTGATCTCATTGACCAGCGCGCGCGCCTCCGCATCGTTGACGTTGCCGCTGCGGCGGGCCCCTTTGATGTGGACGTCGACGAGCGGCGGCGACAGCCGTTCCGGCAGCGTCGGCACGCGCAGGGGCTGCAGATCGTGCCGGTAGAATTCGCGCTTGGAGAATTCGATGATCGGCCGCGCACAGCGGAAGTGCTCGCGCAGCATCACGAGATTTCCCGAGAAGGCTACGCGGGCGAGGTCGTAGATCGACTTCTCCGGCGTCATCTGATCGGCGTACACCTGGGCGTGCAGATAGCGCGTCTTCAGTTCGCGGATGCGCTCCTCGGCAAATCCAATGGCTTCGGGCGAGACCTGGCGGTCATCGCCGACGATCACCAGCTTGCGACCGCGCAGCAGCGAGGGCAGTGCCCATAGATCCGACTGGCTGGCTTCGTCGACGATCACCAGGTCGAACTGGCCCAGCTCCGAAGGCAGCGTTTCGGACACCCGCCAGTGCGGCATGATCCAGCAAGGAACCGCACGGTGTGCCGTCATCATCGCGGCGCGGGCTTCGCGCCGGTAGCGGGCGGCGCGCACGCCGAGCCCCTTGCCGATGTGCTGGACGGCGTTGAGATAGGCCTGCAAGGCCGCCGTGACCGCCGGCGGGCAGTTGCGGTGGATCTGCAGCCACGTGGAGTGCTCGATCAGCGACTGATATCCGCGCGCGAGGTCGTCCTCGGTTTCACGCCGCTGTGCCTGCAGCCTGGCGAACTGCTCCTGCACGTCGATGTGCTCCAGGAATGTGGCCGCCTGGCGCCAGTGCCACGCTTCCCACCAGTGCGCCGGGGTCCACGGGTCGTCGTCGCCGGCGACCGGCTGCTGCAGCAGCGCGCGCGCCCATTGCGGGGCGCCGGCCCGATCGACCCGGGCTGCGACCTGGCGCAAGGCTTCCAATTCGGGACGCATCGCCGCCAGGGCACGCGTGCTCTCCACCAGAGCCGTCCATTCACCGGCGATCCACGCCGTGCTGCGTTCGGATCGGCCCAGCTCGGTTTCCAGGAACTGCCGCATGCGCAGGCTCTCCGGCCCTTGGTCGGTGGACAGCCGCGCGATCAGCTCCGGCAGCCGGTGATCGCTCAGGCTTTGCTGCAGCCGGTCCAGGTGCCTGGAGGCGGCATCGCGCAGCGCGTACAGCGAGGCCGGCGTGGCGGGCGGTTGCCGCAGCGCGGTTTCGTGGCCGAACAGCGCGGCGCAGCTGGCCGCGATCCGCGGCTCCAGCTCGGTCGCCAGGCGCCTCAGCTCGATCGCTGCGCGGGCTTGCGGACGCAGCGACTTCAGCGTGTCCGCTGAAGGAGGAGGCGGGCTCAATTGAAGCTCTCCGCACAACGCCGCCCATCGGGCGCCCAGCGTGCGCACCGAGCGCTGCAGCTGCAGCCAGGCGAGAACATGCTCCCAGTCCTCGACGGAATCGGGCGCGAGGCCGGCCACGCGGATCTCCCGCGCCGCGGCGCGCGCTCCGCTCTGGCCGAACGGCAGGACGCCGAACGGACTCTTGCCGGCGCAGGCGCGTTTCACCGCCTGGAGCAGATCACCGTCCAGATCTGCGTCGGCGGGCAGGCTCACCGGGTGGCGGGTGAACGCGGCCCGCTGCGCATCGAGGCGGTCGACTTCGGCAGCCAGCTCCTGCAGCTGGTCGAACAGCGTGCCCGCGTCCGAGCGGCACACGCGGAGGAGAGCCGCCGACTGCTCCACCGGCAGCCGCCCGGCGAGCTCGTGGACTGCCAGCGCCTGCTCGATCAGCTGTAGAAACGCACTCAGGGCGGGCGCTGCCTCCGGGGGTCCCATGCGCAGCGGCGGCAACGAAGCGGCCGCGAAACTGGCGGCCATGGCGCGCTGGCGCTGCGTCGCTTCGTGCAGGTTGCAGATCTCCACCATATCCGGCAACTGCTCCAGAGGGGGCAGCGGCTGCGCCGCCTCGATCAGGCGGCCGCCGAGAACACGCCGCGCCGCGCGCGCGCGGTCGATATCGCCGTGGGTGAGGGCCGGCTCGGGCAGCTCGCCGTTCTCCGCCGGGCTTTCCAGACGGTCGGGAAACCAGCCGAATTCGTTTTCCCGCTCCAGCACGTAGCGGGACAGCTCGGCGGGGAGCAGCAGACGGCCGCAGAACGGCACGCGCGTCAGCTGTGAAGCGGCGCACGCCGCCAGCTCCCGATCCAGCCGCACGAGCCGCTCGTGCAGGGCGTCCACCTGGCTGCGGATGCCGGCCACCGTCTGCTCGAGCTGCTGCGGATCGATGCGAGCCACCGCTGCAGCGATGGTGTGAATGGCGCGCTTGAACTGCTGGATGCCTTCCTTTTCCTCGGTCAGCAGGGCGACGCTGAGGGCGCGCAGCGATTCCGGAATATGGTCGCGCAAGACCGCAAGGGCCGGCTCTCCCTTCGACGTCACCAGCACCCGTCCGCCCTGCGCGAGCGTGTGGCAGATGATGTTGGCGATGGTGTGCGTCTTGCCCGTTCCCGGCGGTCCCTGGACGACGACGCCGGGCGAGCTGTCCAGCTTTTGAATGATGGAGACCTGCTCGGCGTTATACGGCTTGGGGAAGTACAGATCGCGCACCGGCGTTCCGGGCGTGACGGTGCCGCCCCAGGCGTAGCCCCGAAAAGCGACGTCGCGCGACGCCGGTCGCTCCAGCGCCGGATGCTCGACGAAGCAGGCCGGGCCCGGCGGCAGCTCGCGCGCCTCAGCCACGCTGTCGCGCAGCCGCTCCACGTCTTCCATGAGCGCGTTGGGTGAACGCTTGCGCGCGAAGAGCACCCAGGTGTCGGTGACGACGAGCTGCTGGCCGAAGCCCGGCAAGCTGCGATCCTGCGGGACCGCATTCACGTCGGGCCAGTACTGCCCGTGCGGGTCGAGGGCCGTAACCGCCTCTTTCAGGAAGGGCTCGAAGCCGCTGCGGTCGAACGGGGACAGGGGCCCCTGAATGTTTTCCTGGTGCGCCCGCCATGCCCGTTCCAGCAGCGCCACCGCCGAGACTTGCAGGCCGAGATAGGGTTCCAGCTCGAGGGCGGGCGATCGCTGGCGCGGTCTGACCTCGAGAGCGAGGCTGCCGCGGTCAAGGCCGATCTCCACGGGCTGGGTGAGCAGCGGATAGGCGATGCGGTGCTCACCGCCGTGGTTCCACACCGCCATCCCGATACCCCAGACCAGCTCGAGGGGCATGTCGGCCCCTTCCGCTTCCATGGATTGATGCAGCGAGAACAGGCGGTCGTACACCGCCATGGTTTTGCGGCGCGCCCGCTCGACTCCCGCCCAGCCCGCCCATTCGCCCGAGACGTAGCGGTCGAAAGCGCCGGCCACCCGCGGGTCATTGCCGCGACGCAGCTTGACCGGCGGCACCCCTTCATCCGGGCTGGGCAGCGTGAGCTCATCCCGCAGCCGCGGCGGCTGGTCCGGACTCCTGGCCAGGACGATCCACGGCTGCAGAAGCTCAGGCGGAGGAGGGGCCTCGTGGGGCTCCAGACACGACACTCGCAGCCAAAGATCTTCGCCTTCGGAAACGAGATTCCGTTCGACGCCGGGCAGCTCGAGCAGCTCTTCTTCGAACGCGCAGTAGAACTCCACCGGGACGATCAGCGTCGGCTTGCGCTGGCGCCGTTCGACGTGCTCGATGTAGTCGAGCAGGGCGAGCAGCCGCGTCTTAGCCGTGGGCTGTGGGGCGTCCGCCGCGGAGCCGCGCTCTCCCGCCTGGCCAAACGAAAAATCCACAGCCACTACCTCACGTGCATTCCGGATGACAGGGCCAGGTGTTGTAAAATCTTTGTGACATCACACGGAGCACGGAAGCGACGCCATGCGGATACGCCGGTCTGATGGCAAAGGATCGCAGTTTAAATGATCCTAAGCTGACGTCGCATTCTTTCGCTCGCCGTCACCGGCATGCACGCCGCGCTTCGGCGCGGTGCATGTCACACATCCCGGTGCAGCCGTCCTTACACTGCGGATTCTTATCTCTTTTCGGGTACAACCATGGTTTCCTGCGCCACACGGATCGCGACCGCGGTCTGCCTGACCGCCGCCTGCGCGGCTTCGTTCGCCGCCGATGCTCCGCGTAACGTCGTGATTTTCGTCGCCGACGGATTGCGCGCGCTCAGCGTGCGCCGCGAAGTGGCTCCGACGATGTCGCTCCTGCGTGACGGCGGGGTGTGGTTCAAGAACAGTCACGCCATGTTTCCCACTTTCACGATGCCGAACGCCGCTTCGCTCGCCACCGGCCATTACATCGGCGACCACGGCAATTTCGGCAACACGCTGTACGCCGGCTTCGCGCTGTCCACCGCTGCCGGCTCGGTCACGCCGTTCGTGGAGAACGATGCCGTCCTGGGCGAGATGAATCAGCACTTCAGCGGCGACTACCTGGATGAAAACAGCCTGTTCGCGGCCGCCCGCGCGGCCGGCATCCAGACGGCGGCGATCGGCAAGCTCGGGCCCGTTCTCATGCAGGACCTCACCGAGCGCAGCGGCGAGCGCACCATCATCGTGGACGACTCCACGGGCCGCGCCGGCGGCATCCCGCTGGCGGCGTCTCTGGCGGCAGCGCTGCAGAGTGCCGGCGTGCCGCAGCAGGCGCCGACGCGCGGCGACAACGGCAAAGCCGGTGACAGCCTCACGCCTGGAACGCAGGCCGCCAACACGGCGCAGCAGGCCTGGTTCACCGACGTGACGGTGAAGGCAGTTCTGCCTCAGTTCAAGGCGGCCGGCAAACCTTTTCTGCTCATGTTCTGGTCACGCGATCCGGACGGTACGCAGCACAATCAGGGAGACAGCCTGGGCAAGCTGGATCCGGGCATCAACGGCCCGACGTCGCTCGCTGCGATCCGCAATGCCGACGACAATCTGACCGCCATCCGGGGCGCGCTCGCCGAGCTGGGCCTCGCCGACAGCACCGACATTCTGGTGACGGCCGATCACGGATTCGCCACCATCTCGAAGCAATCGCGGACCAGCGCGGCGGCGCGCATGAGCTATCCCGACGTCCCGCACGGCCTGCTGCCGCCGGGTTTCGTCGCCATCGATATCGCTGCGGCGCTGGGGCTCAAGCTGTTCGACCCCGACGCCGAGGGCATCGCCATCGATGCGCACGCGGGCAAGCATCCGAGCAGAGCGAACGGTCTCATAGGACGAGAGCCCGGCAGCCCGGATGTGATCGTGGCGGCGAACGGCAACTCGGACCTCGTGTATCTGCCGTCGCGCGATCCGAAGGCGCTCGCCCGGCGGGTCATCGATGCGCTGCTCGCACAGGATTACACCGGAGGCCTGTTCGTCGACGACGCGCTGGGGCGCTTTCCCGGCACGCTGCCGCTGAGCGCGGTGGGCCTGCTGGGCAGCGCCATCACGCCGAAGCCCGCCATGGTCATCAGCTTCAGCTCCGCGGCGAAGTGCGCCGAGCCTGCGATGTGCACCGCCAACGTGGCCGACACCGGATTGCAGCAGGGGCAGGGCATGCACGGCAGCTTCAGCCGCGCCGATACCCACAATTTCATGGCGGCCGCGGGTCCTGACTTCAAGCTCGGCTTCATCGATCCGGCCCCGGTCAGCAATGCCGATGTGGCGATGACCGCAGCGCACCTGCTCGGGCTGCAGGTGGGAGGTCACGGAAAGCTGGCCGGCCGCGTGATGGCGGAAGCCCTGGCCGGCGGCGCCGCTGTCCGATACAGCGCGGGCGCCGTCCGCTCCGCTGCCGATTCGCGCGGATTGCGCACGGAAGTGCGCTATCAGCAGGTCGGCGCGGTGCGCTACTACGATGCGGCGGGCATTCCCGGACGCACCGTCGGACTGGCGCCGCGGCGCTGAGCGCGTGCCGGGGCGGTATGCGCACGACCGCGACATCCTGCACAATGCCAGCGGCACAAGTCACGTCCCAACCTGATGGAGTCCGCATGCGCGCCATGACACGACGCCGGTTCATCACCCTGACGGCCGGCATCGCGGGCGCAGGACGCGCTTTCCCCCAATCAGCCTATCCGACGAAGCCGGTGCGCTTCGTGACCCCCTATCCCCCCGGCGGCACGACGGAAATTCTGGCGCGCCTGCTCGGGGCGAAGCTGCAGGATCGCATGGGCCAGCCCTTTCTCGTCGAGTCGCGTCCCGGGGCGGGCGGCAATGTCGGCACCGACTATGTGGCGAAGAGCCCGGGGGATGGCTATACGCTGCTCATGGGCGCCAGCGGTCCTCTGGCGATCGACGTGACGCTCTACAAGAATCTTCCTTACGACCCGACGAAAGACCTGGCCGCCGTCATTCTCGTCGCATCGGTGCCGCTCGTCCTGGTCGTCACGTCGTCGTTTCCGGCGAAATCGGTCAAGGAGCTGATGGACATGCTGAAGGCGAAGCCGGACGCCTACAGCTATGCCTCGGCCGGGAACGGCTCGCCGCAGCACCTTTCCGCCGAGCTGTTCAAGCTGATGACGGGGCTGAAAATGGTGCACGTGCCATACAAAGGCTCGGGACCCGCCATCAACGACGTCGTCGGAGCCCAGGTCCCGATCATGTTCGACAGCATGATCTCGATTCTTCCGCAGATCAAAGGAGGACGGGTTCGCGCATTGGCCGTGACCAGCGCGGCGCGCGCGGAGCTCCTGCCAGACGTGCCCACCCTTGCTGAAGCGGGCGTGTCCGGCTACGAGTCCATTGCGTGGTACGGGGTGATGGCGCCGGGGTCGACGTCGCAGGAAATCATCCTGAAGCTCAACCGTGAAATGGGAGCGGTGCTGGACCTTCCGGATATCCGCGCCCGGATGGCCGAAATGGGCTCCCCGCCCGTGCACAACTCCCCGGAGAAGTTCGCAGCCTTCATCCGCACCGAAATCGTGAAGTGGGGAAAGGTGGTCAAGGAGTCGGGCGCCACAGTGGACTGAAAGGCGCCGCGGGCGCAGACTGCCTGCATGGGCATGCACCATCGACACGATTCGCACGCCGCGGGCGATCACGCTCATTCCGCCGGTGAAGAGCGCGGCGCGCATGCGGCGCATCACCATCACGGCCCCCATCACACGGGGCACTCCCATCACGGCGCCCTTCACATGGGACACTCCCATCACGGCGCCGGCGGAGCGGCTTCCCTCGACCAGCTCAATACCGCTTTCGGGGTAGGCATTGCGCTCAACCTGGCGTTCGTCGCCGCCGAAGCGGTGTTCGGGTTCGTCGGCCACTCCCTTTCACTGCTTGCCGATGCCGGACACAATCTGAGCGACGTGTTCGGCCTCGCTCTGGCGTGGGTGGCGGCGTGGATCAGCCGGCGGCCGCCAAGCCCGCGGCGCACGTACGGGCTGGGGCGAGGAACCATCCTGGCGTCGCTGGGCAACGCCATCCTGCTGCTCATCGCCGTCGGCGCGATCGCGTGGGAGGCGGTGCTGCGCTGGTCGGAACATGCCGCGCCCGACGGCGGCATCATGGCTGCGGTGGCCGCTGTCGGCATCGTGATCAACGGCGGCACGGCGATGATGCTCCTGCCGGGCGGCCGCCGGGACATGAACGTCCGTGCCGCCTACCTCCACATGGCCGCGGACACCGCCGTTTCGGCCGGGGTCGTGGTGGCTGGGCTTGTCGTCATGTGGACAGGCTGGTGGTGGGTGGATTCCGCCACCAGTCTGGCGATCGCCCTGGCGATCGCGCTGTCAGCCGGCGCGCTGCTGAAGGAATCGCTCAATCTCGCACTGGACGCCGTGCCGCGCGCCGTCGATCGCGATGACGTGCGCCGCTTTCTCATGCAGCATCCCGGCGTCGCCAGCGTGCATGACCTGCACATCTGGTCGCTCAGCACCACGTCGACCGCTCTGACTGCCCACCTCGTCATGCCGGAGGCCACCCTCGACGACGAGTTCCTCCATCGTCTCAGCGGCGCGCTGCACGAACGCTACGGCATCGATCATGTCACCGTGCAGGTGGAGCGCGGCAATGCGCCGACCGCCTGCAAGCTGTCGGCGGCCGAGCGGATCTGAAACAGTCCGGCGTCCGGCGGCCTCGGAGGGCGTCGGCCCCCGGGTCGGCTGGAGGCTCGGTCGCCGCAGGGTCGGATGCGACAAATGTCAGGGCAGCGAACGGCTGGTCGGGCTGCGCGGCGGCGGCGAGCCGGCGGGATCCGGTGCCGTGCGCACGCCCGCGGGCGGAAGGCCGGAGTCACCCGGTGACGCGCGGTTCGACGAGCCCGCCTCACGCGCTCGGTCGGGCGCAGGGTCGGGGTCGCGCGCACCGGCCCCGCCGCCTTCGCGGAATTGACGGACGCAACGCTCGTAGTTCGCGCCGGTCAGGGCGGCGCACTGCTTGAGGTCGGTCTGATCGGGCCGGTTCTGAGCGAGGCTGGGCAGCGAAGCCGCAGCGCACGCGGCCGCGATCACGCACGCGCCGAGGAGTCTCATGCCTGGTCAGTCCCGGCGCCGGCCTGCTCGCCGTTATCCATTGCGCGCCGGACGCGAATGCGGTTCTCCACATCTTTGACGCCCGGACAGGCGTCCGCCATGTCTTCAATCCTGTGCTTCATCCAGCGCTCGGGGATCGTCCCGCTCAACGACACGACGCCCTGCGACACCTCGACCGACACATCGCTCGAGTCGATGTCGTGGTGGTGGTAGAGATGCTCGCAGATCTCTTCCTTGATGCGGTCGTCCGGCCGCTGCCATCCTTTCGGGCCGCGCGCCCGCTGATCGGACGCGGGTGGAAGCTGGTAGGAGGCTTCCGCATAGCGGCTTGCCGCACCTTCTCCCGCCCAGCCGACGTCGCCCCAGCTGCGGCTGGCGGCATAGTCCACATGGGGGTCGCGGCGCGCCGCCCCCGCATCGGACCGATGGTCGTAGGCGACCGGCGTGCGGCCTGAAGCGCCAACGCTCCTCCCGCGAGGCGGCCATTCGCGGCCGGCGAGGCCAGGCTCGCGCGGCCATTCGCCCGCACGCGGTCCTTCGTCGCGCCAGTCGCCGCCGGGATGCGACCGCCATTCGCCCGCACGCGGTCCTTCGTCGCGCCAGTCGCCGCCGGGATGCGACCGCCATTCGCCCGCACGCGGTCCTTCGTCGCGCCCGTCGTCGCCGGGATGCGACCGCCATTCGCCCGCACGCGGTCCTTCGTCGCGCCAGTCGTCGCCGGGATGCGCTCGCCATTCGCCGGCCCGCGGTCCCTGACCGCGCCGATCATGGCCGAGCCGATGCCGCTCTTCCGGGCGGGTGCGCCCTGCCGGGTCATTCCAATCCGGCTGCCGGCGCGACGGGTCGAACGAACGCTCGCTGTCACGCCGCCAGCCGCGCCGCCGTTCGCCTCGCGAGCTTTCATCAGGGTTTCTGAAGCGCTGGTAGTAACGCCCGTACATCGACCTCTCCGTGAACCGCTATCACCCCGGAGCAGGCAATGGCTATGCCGGCGTTCAGGCGGCCGCGGCCAGGGCATCCCCGCCAGGCGTGGCGGTCCCGCGCCACATTTCGGCGAACAAGGGCTGGCGCGACAGCAGCTCGCCGGGCGTGCCGTGGTCGACGACTTCGCCCTGCGCCACCAGGAGAACCCGATCGAAGCGGTTCAGGAGGCTCAGTCGGTGGACCGATGCGACGACGCAGGCGTCGGGGAAGGCGGACTCCAGCTCATCGAAGACTTTCGCCTCGGTCATCACGTCCAGGCTGCTGGTGGGCTCATCCAGAAAAACCAGCGAGCTGCCGCGCGCGGCGACGATGCCGCGGGCGAGCGACAGCCGCTGGCGCTGGCCGCCGGAGAGATTGGCGCCATCTTCGGAAATCAGCGTGTCCAGTCCCAGCGGGAGGGAGTCGACGAAGGCGTCCAGGCGGGCGATGCGCAAAGCCTGCTGAACGACCCCTTCGTCGCAGGACGATCCGCACGTGATGTTGTCGCGAACGCTTGCATGGAAAACCGTCGCGTTCTGCGGGATGAGCGTGGCGATGCGCTCGAGGCTGCGGGCGCCCAGCCGGGCGGTACCGTCGATGGCAAGCTGCAGCCCGTCGGCTTCGTAGAGGCCGCTGAGCACTCGCATCAGGGTGCTTTTGCCGCCTCCGCTCGGGCCGACCAGCGCGATGCGCTCGCGCCGGCGCAGGCTGAGGGCAACGCTTCTCAACCCTGCGCCGTCCTGGCTGTTCGGATAGGCGAAGTGAAGCCCGCGGATATCGATCTCCCGCCATGCCGCCGGGAGATCGCCGCCGGACACCCGGCGCCGCGGCGTGTTCCAGATCGGGTCCGCGCTGCGAAAGTCCGCCTGAATCTTGGTCAGCTGCTGGTAGTGGGCCGCGAGGGATCCCATCACCGAGCCGGCCTGGCCGGCATACTGGTAGACCATGAACACGTTGCCGATCAGCAGCGTTCCTCCGGCGTGTCCGTTGCGCCAGGCGTAGAGGGCCACCAGTCCCCAGCACAACGCAATGGTCATCAGGTCGACGGTGCACCACTTGGCTTCGTTGAGGATCATCGAGTGGCCCATCGGGGCGAACACCTGCGCCAGGCGTTCGCCGACCAGCTTGCGGGTGGCCGATTGCAGCCGCAGGCTGATCAGCGTGGACACGTTGCCGAGAAAATCGCTGAGGACGGCGCTGTAGCGGCGTTCCGCCGCGTTCTCTTCCAGGGCCAGCTTCATCAGCTTCACATCGAAGTGGAGAATGATCAACGCGGTCACCGCATAGCAGGACGCGGCCACTGTTCCCAGCAGCGCCGACACCAGGCACAGCGCGATGAGCGGCCCGGCCAGGTTGACGAAACTCTGCAGATAGATGAACTGGTGCTGGGCGAAGTCGAACAGCGCGTGCGACGTCTTCTGCAGCCGGTGCAGCGTTTCGCCCGAATGGTTCGTCTCGTGCCAGGTTTGCGGCAGATGGACGACCCGCGCGTACAGGCGGTCCGCCACGTTGCGGCGGACGGCGACGCCGATCTGACGCTCGAGCACCCGACCCGGTCCGTGCAGCAGCCAGGCGAGCACCGTGGTCCCGATGATCGCCAGGATGAGGAGGTACGCGCGGTGGAGGTGCTCGGTGCCTGAGAGCTGGATGGCATTGAGGGCCTGCGCCGCGAGCCACGGAGTCCCCAGCCGGGCGACCTGCGCCAGAAGCAGCAGCGCGGTCGCGAGGACCACTCGCCCCCGCATGCCTTCGGCATAGCGCCAGAACACGACGTACAGCCCCAGCATCCCGCGGGGCTGCGCGCGGCGCACACTCGACACCATCGATCCTTCCCTGAACCGCGGCGGTTCGAAGCTCCGCCGTCTCGCTCGTCACCGGCGGCAGACGCGGGCGCGGCGGCTCACCGGCGCCATGTCCTCCGCGCGGTACCCGTCCGGGGCCCGCCTGCATGGCGCAATCGAGTCTCGCCGCTTTGCAACGCCCGGTCAAGGTCCACGTTCGGCACCGCGCGCAAAATTGCCGCGCGGTGCATCCCGCGGAGCTCAGCTCAGGCGGCGCAAATCGACGTTGGGAACCTGCATGAGGCGGCGGTACTTGGTGACGGTTCGCCGCGCCACCCGTACGCCCTGCGCAAGAAGGATGTCGGCGAGCCGCGCGTCGGACAGCGGCGCGTGCGTGTCCTCGCCATTGATCAGCTCTTTCAGCGCGGCGCGGATCGCCGTGGCGGCGCAGGCCCCGCCGCTCACCGTGCCGAGGCGCCGCGAGAAGAAGCGCTTGAACTCGAAAATCCCGCGCGGCGTGGCCATGTACTTGTTGCTGGTCACCCGTGACACCGTGGACTCGTGCACGCCGAGCTCGTCGGCGATCTGCTGCAGCTGCAGGGGCTTCATGGCGATATCGCCGTATTCGAGAAACTTCACCTGCCGCGCGACGATCGCTTCCGCCACCCGCTGGATGGTGGAAATCCGCTGCTGGGCGTTGCGCATCAGCCAGCGCGCCTCCTGCAGCTGCTGGGCGAGCTGGACGCTGCGCTCGCTGCGCGCGCGGCGGAAGATTGCGGCGTATGCCCGATTGAGCCGAATGCGCGGGCACACCTCCGCGTTGGGAAACACCGTCCACTGGTTCCTCACTTTGCGTACGATCACGTCGGGCACGACGTAGCGCACGTCCGAGTCGCCGAAGCGCCAGCCCGGCCGCGGATCGAGCTTCTTCAGCATCCCGATCGCGGCGCTGAGCTGCTCCTCGTTGCAGTTCTCGAGCTGCTGCAGCTTGCGAAATTCGCGGGTCATGATCAGAGGAAGGCGCGCGCGGGCGATGCGCAGCGCCAGCTCGCGGGTCTCATCCGGCGGGCGCGACTGCAGCTGGAGGGCGAGGCATTCCCCGATCGAACGCGCCGCCACGCCGGGGGGATCCAAGCTCTGCACCCAGCGCAGGCTGGCCAGCAGCTCCTCCTCTTCGACCGGCGGATCGCACGCCGGCAAAGCGGCCAGCTCCCGCAGGTCCTGCCGCAGGTAGCCGTCATCGTCCAGCGATTCGATGATGAGGTGCGCGAGCATGCGATCGCGGTCGCCCAAAAGCGACAGCTGGATCTGATCGCGCAGATGATCGCGCAGCGTCACCGTGGCGGGCGCACGGTTCGTCCAGTCGCTGGAGTCGTCGCGGTCCTGCGAGCCGCGGCGCTCGCCGCCGAAGTCGGCGTCGGGAAGGTCGACTGCGCTGTCAGCGCCAAAACTGTCGGCCGCAGGAGACGCGTCATCG
>Ga0070734_10004537_pt1 | contig 13092 bp, 8 predicted proteins | sample Coa_R1_8_FD_66444 | JGI IMG/M metagenome (GOLD analysis project Ga0070734, IMG submission 66444) | Surface soil microbial communities from Centralia Pennsylvania, which are recovering from an underground coalmine fire - Coalmine... | ecosystem: Environmental > Terrestrial > Soil > Unclassified ...
CGGGTCCTGCGCAGCGAGCTTGTGGCGGCGTGTCCGGTCATCTTTGCCCTGATGATCCTGATCTTCATCGCCCGGCGCGGCAGCCTCTGGCGGCCGCTCTTGATTGCAATTGCAGCAGCCCTGTGCGTGATCGGACTGGAGAACAAGGTCCAAGCGATTCTTCTGATCGGCACCCTGCCGATCGTCATCCTGCCGTTCGGCGGCGAGCAAAGCAGAAGCGTCGCCCCTTGGGGCACGCGAGCCGGTGTGCTGCTGGCGCTGATGGCGGCAATCGCGGCCGCCGCCGCGACCTGGGCTGCATGGCCATTGATAACGCTCGGCTTCAACCAAAGCCTGCTTCGGGCAGCCACTTTTCATCCGCTGCTGCTCGACCGGTTCGGCGTCTATCAAGCCATGCTCATGGTCTTGGTTTTCGGATGCATGATCGCATTCGCGGCGATCTGGCGGGTGAGCGTCATCGAAACCGTCGCGTCCATCATGGCAATCGTCGCGGGCGGCGCGGCGGCGCTGCTCGTGCTCAATGTCGATTTCAATGCCGCCGACGTGATTGCCGTCTTCAATCCGCTCGAGAAGATGCTCACCTTTGCCGATGCCAGCACATCTAGCGCCGCTAACGGATCAAGCCCAGTGGCTGTCCTACTGCTGCTGCTCGAGGGGCTTGCGTCCGTGTTTGCGCGCTACACCTTCGTGCTGCACTCCTCGCCGCGGCCGACGGTCTTTCTCACCTGGCTGATTTTCCCCGGCATCGTCTATGCCTGGCGACAAGGCAAAAAGCAGGTGGCCCTGCAGTCGCTTCTCTTGATGGGTGCGGCGATCGGGATCGATGCGATCACGGTCCGTCGCGGGCTGAAAATCGAATATTTCATCTTCACCGATCCCCTGATCATCCTCGCAGGTGCACTTCTGCTCGATTCCATGCGGTACCTGCGCTTCCACAAATGGGCTTATCCGACCGCCGCGACCTTGATCGGATTGCATATCGCGGTCGGCCAGGCCGAGCCGATCAAATACACCTTCAAACGAACGGGCCCGGCATCGATCTGCGAGTGGAGCCCCTATTACATGCCACTGATGCGGCTGCCCTGGTGCCCGGCGCGGTCATAAAGCGCGCCCAGACGAATGTTCCCTGCTGGAACTTCCACAGATATCTCGCGAGCCTCAATTGCCGCATGACGGAGAGCTGTCCCCTCGAGCCGCCGAAACAAGCTGTCCACAGGGTCAAAGCGGGTATCCCAAAGTCGTCTGGAGCAAACAAAACCCTCCGAGTTAACCGGTTTTGCGACAATTCGGCTGTGCCTTCGAGGAGCCGTTGCCTTGGCGCGGAGGCCCCAGCTAGGCTACTATCGGGGCGGGGCAAATACGCCGCGAGCGGCGACATAATCTTGAGGGAAAACGACATGCGTGTTGCGGCAGGATTGATTATTGCAGTTTCGCTGTGTGTGCCCGGCGTCGCATGGTCACAGGGCGCGGCTCCGCAGCCCGCCGTGGCGCCTCAGGCGGCACCGGCGACGGCCCGTGCAGCGCAAGCGCCACAACCCGCGCGAGCTCCCTGCAACAATCCCAACGCGCTCGGGGTTGCACGTACCGTCGAGATCGACACCACGGGCGGTCCGGGGTTTGGCTTCGAGCATTTCAAGGAACTTGATTTCCTCAAGGACCACGAAGTCGTGCTGACGTTCGACGACGGTCCCTGGACGGAAAACACCCCGGCGGTCCTGAAGGCGTTGGCGGACGAATGCACGACCGGCATCTTCTTCGAGATCGGCAAGCACGCGACCTACTATCCCGAAATCGCCAAGCAGGTTTATGCGGCCGGCCACACCATCGGCACTCACACCTGGTCGCACGCCGACCTCACCAGCAAGAAGCTGACCGACGACCAGCGCAAGGAAGAAATCGAGAAAGGCATCAGCGCGGTGAAGTGGGCGCTCGGCGGCATTGCGCCATCGTCCTTCTTCCGCGCCCCGGATCTGCGGCATCCGCCGGAAATCGTCACCTATCTCGGCGAACGCAACATTGCGATCTTCTCCTGCGACCTCGACTCGTTTGATTTCAAGGCACGCAACGCCAAGCAGGTAGAGGACGTGATCTTCAGGAAGCTCGCCAAGCAGGGCAAGGGCATCATCCTGATGCACGACTTCCACAAGCACACCGCCGAAGCCCTGCCGGATATCCTCAAACGTCTGAAGAGCGAGGGATACAAGGTCGTGGCGATGCGCTCGAAAGTGCCGGTGCAATCGCTGCCGCAATATGACGAGGCGATCCTCAAGGAATCCAAGCTCCCGACAGTGAGCCAGCGGCCGGTATCGAGCGTCGTGACCGAGGTTTCGCAGTAACCGACAGTGCTCCCGCTGCAAATCGAAGGCTATGTCATCGTCTCTGCGGACGGCATGCTGGCGGACGCCCGCCACGTCATGCCGGACGCCTTGAAATTCGAGGGCGACAAAACCTTCTTCACCGCCGCGCTCGATCGCTCCGACCTGATCGTGCACGGCCGCAATTCGTTTGAGGACCAGCCGAACTCGCCAAAACGACTGCGGCTCATCCTGACGCACACGGTCTCGGCGCTGGCGCCTGATCCGAAAAACCCCAAGGCGACCCTGTGGAACCCGCTTGGGGCGGGTTTCGAGCAGGCCTGCCATTTCGCCGGCGTTGGCCGCGGCAGCGTTGCCATCATCGGCGGACCCGGCGTGTTCGCCATGTTCATGGACCGCTACGACACGTTCTGGCTGTCGCTGGCCGCACGCGTGAGATTGCCCGACGGCGAGCCCTGCTTTCCCGGTGTGCCCCAGCGTTCGCCGCAGGACGTGCTTGCGGCCCACGGGATGAAGTCCGGTGAGCCGCTCACCCTTGATGCGGCCAATGACGTCAGCGTCACGCCCTGGCGACGGGCTGGTTAGCTTTCCGCCCCTATACATCCCCATAGGCGGGTTCAGCGATGCGGGGGCCACGGCCGTAACCTGCAAGCATGAACAGCGCGCCGATGATCGACAGGTTTTTGAGTGCGTCCATCAAGGTCTGGCCGTTATCGGGCGCCATCTGGTTCCAGAAATCGTGGAAATAGAAGGTCACCGCGATCACGTAAAAGATCAGCAGGATTGCAAAGAAGCGCACCGCAAAATTGACCGCGATCATCAGCCCCGCGAGGATCTCGAAAGCGCCGACCGCAATCGCCAGCATGTGCGGCGTCGCCATCCCCGTCAGCGTCTCCAGTTGTGCCGTGTAGGGCGCCAGCGCCGCCGGAACCGCGACCTTCGCGGCGATGGCATCGGCGGTCGCCTGGAGTCCGAAAAGCTTGGTCGCCCCCGAATAGATGAAGAGGACTGCAAACAGAATTCGCCCGAATGTGAAGAATGCTGGCATGGTCGTCCCCTTGGATGCCTCTAGGAGCGCGCCCATTGATTATGGGCGTTCCGCGGGCGCTTTTCAAACGCTCAAATCTGGCTGCTTAAAGCCTGACGTGTGGCGCACTCCTGCGATTCGACCGCGGCCACGGCCGTCATGTTCAGGATGCCGCGCGCCGTCACCGAGGGGGTCAGGATATGCGCCGGACAGGCCGACCCGATCAGGATCGGTCCGACGGGCACCGCGTCGGCCAGCACCTTGATCATCTGATAGGCCACGTTGGCGGTGTCCAGGTTCGGCATGATCATGATATTGGCCACGCCTTCCAGCTTGGCCTGCGGCAGGATCAGTTTTCGTGTCGCCTCCGAGAGTGCGGTGTCGCCCTGCATCTCGCCGTCGGCTTCCAGCTCCGGATGATGTTCGCGCAGAAGCGCGGTGGCGCGGCGCATCTTGCGCGAGGACTCGGTGTCGTAGCTGCCGAAATCGGAATGTGACAGAAATGCGATCTTCGGCTTGAGATTGAACCGTCGCACGTGGCTTGCCGCCAGTGCCGCCATTTCCGCCAGCTCCTCGGCGCTCGGGTTCGGCCGCACTTCGGTGTCGGCGATGAAATAGGCGCCCTTGCTGGTGATCATCAGCGCCAGCGCCGCGAAATCGCTGACGCCGGCCTGATGGCCGACGATCTCGCGCACGTGACGCAGATGGCTCATATAGCGGCCCTCGACGCCGCAGATCATGGCGTCGGCTTCGCCCCGGACCACCGCAAGCGCCGCAATCACGGTCGCGTTGGTGCGCACCACGGTGCGGGCGGCGTCGGGGGTCACGCCGCGACGACCTGCGACATCGATGTAGGACTGCACATAGGAGCGATAGCGCGGATCGTCCTCGGGATTGATCAGCTCGAAATCGCGGCCCGCCTTGATCGCGAGCCCGAAGCGCTTGATGCGTGTCTCCACCACCGATGGGCGCCCGACCAGGATCGGATTTGCGAGCTTTTCCTCTAGCACCTGCTGGGTCGCGCGCAGCACCCGTTCATCCTCGCCCTCGGCATAGATGACGCGCATCTGTTTCGACTTGGCCTTGGCAAAGACCGGCTTCATCACCAGGCCGGAGCGGAACGCGAAGCGCTCGAGCAGCGCGGTGTATTCATCGAAGTTCTTGATCGGCCGCGTTGCGACGCCGGAGTCCATCGCGGCTTTCGCGACCGCCGGTGCGATGCGTTGAATAAGCCTGGGATCAAAGGGACTCGGGATCAGCGAGCCCGGCCCAAAGCCCTGCGCCTCGGTGCTTACGAAACCGCGCACCACCACATCCGACGGCGCTTCGCGTGCGAGCTGGGCGATGGCGTCGACCGCGGCATGCTTCATATCCTCGTTGATGGTGGTGGCGCCGACATCGAGCGCGCCGCGGAAGATGAAGGGAAAGCAGAGGACGTTGTTGACCTGGTTGGGGAAGTCGGACCTGCCGGTGCAGATCATCGCGTCAGGCCGCGCCGCGCGCGCCTCATCGGGCATGATTTCCGGGTCCGGATTGGCGAGCGCCATCACCAACGGCGCCTTGGCCATCTGCTTGACCATCTCTTGAGAGAGCACGCGCGGCGCGGACAACCCCAAAAAGATATCGGCGCCGCCGATGACCTCGGCAAGCTTTCGCTTGTCGGTCTTCTGCGCATAGACCGCCTTCCAGCGATCCATCAGCTTGTCGCGGCCTTCGTAGACAACGCCCTCGATGTCGCAGACCCAGATGTTCTCGCGCCTGGCCCCCAAGGAGACGAGGAGATTGAGGCAAGCAATCGCCGCAGCACCGGCGCCCGAGCACACGATCTTCACGTCCGAAAGTTTCTTGCCGTTGAGGTGCAGCGCATTGGTGATGGCGGCGGAGACGATGATGGCGGTGCCATGCTGATCGTCATGGAACACCGGGATCTTCATGCGCTCCTTCAACCGCGCCTCGATCTCGAAACATTCGGGCCCCTTGATGTCCTCGAGATTGATGCCGCCGAAGGTCGGCTCCAGGGCCGCGACCGCCTCAACCACGCGCTCGATCGTATCCGCTGATATCTCGATGTCGAACACGTCGATGCCGGCGAATTTCTTGAACAGGACGGCCTTGCCCTCCATGACCGGCTTTGAGGCGAGCGGGCCGATATTGCCCAGGCCCAGCACGGCGGTGCCGTTGGAGACGACGGCGACGAGGTTCGCGCGCGTGGTGAGGGTTGCGGCTTCCGCCGGATTGTTCGCGATTTCCGTGCAGGCGGCGGCCACGCCCGGAGAATAGGCCAGCGCCAGGTCGCGCTGGTTGGCGAGCGGCTTGGTCGCCTGAATCTCGAGCTTTCCGGGTCGCGGCAGCCGGTGATAGGCCAGTGCCGCCGAGTGCAGGTCTTCAGAATAGGACATTACGCTTCCCCCGCGCCCCCCGAAAGGATGCCTCTGTTTTGCGGCAAATTGAGCCGGATGTGAAGCACGCTCTGGGAGCTTCGTGCAACCTCTGAACGGCTCGAATTAACAATCCCGGCCAGATCACGATTGAGGCCGGCCAGATGTCCCCTGGACGCAGCATTAGTGATGATGAAGTTAGGTTGAACTGCAACGGCGACGGAAGTAGGCCCCCTCTCCCTTTGGGAGAGGGCTGGGGTGAGGGATTCCGGTCTCTCGATAGCCGCGCCCCCTCACCCGGATTGCACTGGACGATGCTTCGCGTCGCCCGGAGCAATCCGACCTCTCCCCAGCGGGGAGAGGTGGACGAACTCGTGGGACAAATCGACTCAACCAAACTTCATCCCACTCCAGTAGACACGCCTACGCGATCCCGCGACGCATTCGCGCCCGAGTGTTGCAGACAGTTCGGCCCTCGATAGAAAAGAAGAGGGCGCAGGGAATGCCGGGTGCCTGGCCGCACCCATAGCCTCACGTGCCAAATGGAAAAAGCACATGAGCGTAGTCACTACAGGTCAGCCCAAACATCGGCATTCCCTGCGCAATGGTGTTAACAGGCTCCTGCGTGCTCGCCCCGGTGAGACCGGCTTTTGTGTCACCGTCCCTTGCGCCATCATCGAAGCGCAAGCTTAGCACCTGCCGCTAGGGCGCCAGGCCCACACGCCTTTGCCGTCCGCGTCCGCCACGCTCGTCTCGCGTGACATTCGCGTCCATCGCATCCCGCCTCACGATCGTGACGACGCGTTCGCCCCTCTTCATCGAGGCGGGATGCGCGGATGAATGACACCAATTTACGAAAAACGGAAGTACAATATTTTTCGCGCGAGGGCTTTACAAATCAAGATTACTTCGGATTTGATTTGCCCGACGCTGCTCCATTCTGAGCAGCATACTCCGTTTTAGAGCACGGCCGCTATCTGATTGAAAACGCCCTTACGCTCATTGAAGCCGTCCGCCCAATCTCTTACCCATTCTGTTCGTTTGAAACGCTTATCTAGTTCCAACAACTCGCCAAGCAGTTGGCGGCGTGTATTTGGCGAATAGATGTACTTGTTTTTCACCGGCGCATCATTATAGCCTCGCAACCAGCTATTGTTCTCATATAACGCGCCTACACAGTGTTCGAAGCCGGCGAACAGGACGGGGATGATATCGTCCTTCTTGAAATCCCTGTCGGCATACCGCTTGACGAGAGGCTCATAGTCCAGTTGGTCAAAAATCGCCTTCATGCTGGGCGTCTTTCGTAGGTTGGGGACTCGCTCATGGACTCTATCGCCTAGTGCTCGGAACAGTGCGAAGCCAACGAACTCAACGAATAGCGTGAGCATACCTCGAAGCATTTTGCCTTTTTGATAGCCGGCATCGGAATCAAGCTCACGGTCTTGTTCATCTCTGCTTCGCCTGCCCAAATCGAGATTTGCGATTGCTCGCTCACGGTTTTGCCTTCTGCTCGGCGCTAGTCGGTCAGCAACTTCTCGCGTGAGCGTTGCCAACATCATTGCGGCAGGATCGGGCGATTTTTCTTGAGCTTCATTGTAGACGCTGGACTCGCGAGTTAGCTTGAAATCGTAATCAAACCCATGTTTAGCGGTACGCCGAAGGAACATCAAAGAGTATAGATGATCTTCAGCGAAGAGTGATCGTTTCTCGTTGATTGCTTCCGTGGAGAAGCCAATAAACGCCAGCCAATTTTGGGCTATATCGGCGTTGTCTATTTTTTTGTAACCGTTCGACCGACTCTTAAAATAATCGGGTTTCTTTCCACCTAAAGATTTCCAGCCACGCGCATCACTAGAAAACGCAGTCCAAGCGCCCTCCTTACGCTCATAGAACCATCCCAGGTCCGCAAACAGGGTTTCGAACGCTCGCTGCTCAGGATCGTTAGACCTGAGGTTTCGAGGCTTCATCGGGTTTTGATTATTGGTAGCCTTAATCAGGTCTTCTATGTGCCGAACGGAATCGGGTTGATGAAGGCGGCATAAAACCAAACAATTCTCTTGAAAATCGACTTGGTCCTCGTGCTTTAGCTTCTTGAAGGCATCATGCATCGACTTCACTGTCTGAAGTCCGTTGACCACGCCGGGCTTCCGCAACTCGAAGGCAGTAGGGCGATCTTTCGGCCCTTTCGGCGAATAGCCATCACAGATGACGGTTATTCCATTATTGAGGTGGCGGAAATCTCGCCGGCCGAGCCGAGTTGATACGGTGTCTTTGATTGCCTTGTTTACCTTTGAGGCTTTTATCTCCGACCGAACATTAGGTTCAAATATTTGGTAGCCGAGAGTGTCGAAGGCTTCCACGAAGTCATGTGCCTTCGCATAAAAGATGGCGGTCTTGGAGTCTTTGATCACATCGCCTTCGACGTGAAGAGTTATGTTGTCCTTCCTTACTCCTGTCCGATCCTTCCAATCGTCGTTACGCTGGCTCCACAACTCTTCCAACAAGTCGTCGATGAAGACCGGCATAACGGATATTTGCACATCAACGCCAGCGTACCGAATCGAAGAGTTTTCCAACATCGCGAATTCGGTCTGAGCTTGCGGCGTGAATTTTTCACCCATCACTAGAAGCATTACTGAAATCGGAAATGGTAGTATCTCGCGATTGTCCTTCTCGGCGATTCGCTTTAAAGATTGCCTAGAAATTTCGTTTTTGAGCGTAACGAGCGCGCGGTTAACTTGCTTGTTGCAGTCCGCTGGGATGTTATCGAGATTGCTCAGAACTTCTTTGATTTGCCTTACGTCGTCGAGATAACTCGGCCCAATTTGTAAGCCGAGGTCTATGCCGCTGGCATAGTTCGCAGACTTCGATTGGAAAATTGTGCAACTGTCGCTTGAGATATTTAGGTAGTCGAAACCATAGTCTTTCGGACCATCCGTCAAGTAGCCATCCGCAATGTCATACCCAAGCACGCTCACTCCAACCTGCAAGAACGCTGCTTCCGGAGTCAATTGCTCTTCGTCCTGCTCGCGACTGAGCATTCGCTCGAACACCTTCACAAAATTCGCGCGCTGAGAACTCGGCATTCCGGGTTTGCTAATTGCGTCCATGGGAATCCCCCTTTCGTGTGAGCCTCAACGAATAATCCGGACAGATTTGCCGAACTAAAGGTAGAGCCAAGTTTAGGGGTCAACCTATCCGAAGCTAGCGGGCTTGTCAGGCCCTCGCAGAGCCCTGCGCGAATGGAGGTCCGTCGTGCGGATCGTGATCCGCCGTGTTGGCTACGAAGATGGCCGATTACGCCGGAGCCTGTCATCGGGCGTTCGCGCGACCCGCGCGCTATGTGCCTCGCGCCGCTCTTTTTTGTCCGATGCCCTCGAACTGCGCCTTTTGTTCATCGCTCAGCGTTGCGTAGAAATCGTCAAGCGCCGCGCGGACCAATTTCACGGCTTGCAGCATGGTGTCGAGCCTTTTGCCGATCGCAGCGAGCCGAGCCGGTGGCGTCGTCGGATCATCTGCCGTCTGGCAAGCCGCCCTGAGCATGTCGGTGGCCTTGCCAGTCGCGTCCTGAAGCGCTTTCAGCGCAGCGCGTTGGGTATCGTCCGGATGCAAACGGTCCTCGATTTCGGCCGTTGGCCATTCAAACGTCGCGGACTGCGCAGTGCCGCAGCTTCCGCCGAGCGCACCTTGGGGATGGTTGGCGGCCGCCTGCTTGCGCTGATCTTCGGCGAGCGCATTGAACCGTTCCTTTTGCTCATCATCCAGGAGGCCGTAAACCTTCTCCAATGGCGGACGCACGATCGCCACTGCGGACATCATCGCCTCGATGCGCCGTTGCATGAGTTCAAGCCTGCCGGGCGCCGTCAGCACGACCTGCATCGGGCATGACGCCCGAATGACCTGGGCAGCCCGGATCGACGCATCGCGGAGTTCGTCCAGGGCCGCGCGTTGCGCGTCATTGGGCTCAATCGCCTGGTCAATCTGGTCGATCGGCAGACCCGCGATGTCGCCGCCTTCATCGCCGCACATTTGCGCCAGCGAGGAGGCCCTGCGATCACGCCCGTGGGGACGCTGCGGCAAATAACCTCTGAGGTCGTCGTAGCCGTAAGGCCCAAATATGCCGGCGTAGATATCAGGGTAGCCGTAGTACCAGAAGCCGTAGTCGCCCCAGATCAAGTAATCATAGATGTCGTAATAGGCGAACGGCCAAAATAGTGGCCCGACCCAGCCGTAGAAGCCGTCGCCGTGCTGCCACCACCCGTTCGCGAAGTGACCGCCGTGCCAACCCGCCAGCGCAGCAGCCGCTGCCAATTGACCGCGCGCCGCCGGGTTGCTGATCAGGCGGCCATTACGCCATCCGTGTGACATCGCGGCGCGAACGCTTGCCGCTCGAACCGGCGCGTTGCGTATGTGGCCGAAGTTCACGCCGCCGTGGCGTGCACCAGCGAAATGAGCGTGGCCACCGCCAAAATGCCCGTGGCCGCCACCGAAATGACCGTGGCCGCCACCGAAGTGACCGCCGCCAAAATGACCGCCGCCAAAATGGCCACCGCCGCCGTGACCTCCACCGTGGCCACCGCCACCACCGTGGCCACCGCCACCGCCGCCTTTGCCAAGTGCCGCACTCGACAAGATGGTCGCGAGCACAAGGACGGCAATTACAGGACTTGATTTCGACATAGCCCTCGCTGCGCCAAGCGTCTTATTGCACGAGGGTGGATAACGGTAAAAGGAAACCGAAGTTCCATTCCCGGACCCGGCCCGGGCGAGGACCGTTGCTGGGTTAGGGAGACGTCCGTAGGGTGGATCCTGATCCGCCTTCTTGATTGCAAAGATCGCGGATGACGCCGGAGCCTGTCATCGGACCGCGCGGAGCCCGTAGCCCGAGGGCATGCTTTTCCGGATCATGCGGCTGGCGCATCCTCCCTATTTTGGTCATCTTTCGCGATGTGAGTGGTCAAGATTGCGCGCAGCCAAGAGGTCAGTGATTCCAGCAGCGAAGCGGATTGCAGAATGCGATTGAGAAGCGCTGTATTATTTGCCGTTGGTTTCCTGTTTGTCAGTTTTGGGCTGCATGGCGGCGCGCGATGTCAAAGCTCGCGTGCCCCGCCGCTTTCACTCACCCCGCCCCCATCGGGGACCGACCAAGGCTCGCCACCAGCAGCTACGTGTCACTGGGGCGGCCTCAATATGTGGTGCAGCTCGCCGACCGCGAGAGCTTCGCCTCCGCCGACAACGGCGCCAGACGTCCCGATGGATCCGCCGCCGGTCATCCTTGCCTCGCCGCCAACGGCGACCGACGACGCTCCACCGCGAACCGCGACCGCCAAACGTACGCCACGACCGGCCGTCGACAACGTTTCGCCGCCAACGGCGACCGACGACGTTCCACCGCCAACAGCGACCGCCAAACGTGCGGCACGATCGGCACTCGCCAAGACCTCGCCACCGCCCGCCCCTGCCAAAGACGCGCCGCCACCGGCCGCCGACAACGTTTCGCCGGCAACAGCGACCGACGACGTTCCACCGCCAACAGCGACCGCCAAACGTGCGGCACGATCGGCCGTCGCCAAGACCTCGCCACCGCCCGCCACTGCCAAAGACGCGCCACCAACGGCCGTCGACAACGTTTCGGCGCCAACGGCGACAGACGACGTCCCACCGCCAACGGCCACCGCCAAACGTGCGGCACGATCGGCCGTCGCCAAGACCTCGCCACCGGCCCCTGCCAAAGACGCGCCGCCGCCACCGGCCGTCGACAACGTTTCGGCGCCAACGGCGACAGATGACGTTCCACCGCCAACAGCCACCGCCAAACGTCCGGCACGGTCGGCAATCGCCAAGACCTCGCCACCGCCTGCCACTGCCAAAGATGCGCCGCCAACGGCCGCCGACAACATTTTGCCGACGCCGGGCATCGACAACCTGTTGCCCACGCCGCGCACCAGCAAGCTGTCTCCGTCACAAAAGCCGGATGCCGACGATGGCTTGACCGCAGGTCTCGACGACGGCGAGGACACAGGCCAGCCGCCGCCCGTCAGGGCTCGCCCCGCAAAACACGCCAAGGTCAGGCAAAAGGCCGATACTGCCGAGGGACAATCGCTGGACGACGTGGAAGGTGAAAAACTGAAGTCCAAGCTCGCGATCTGCCGAGGCTGCTAAAGCGCGATGGCTTTAGGTCGAATCGCCATCGCGCTTTAGCTTATTGTTTGCGCATGATCTTTTCGGAAAACCGCTGCACACTTTTCCGGATCATGCGCTAAACCGCAAGGTGCCGATATCGACATCGGCAAGGGCAGCCATCCGATCGCATCGCTTCCCGCGCAATTGCGTCATGGGTCCTTTCCCGGCGCGACAAGGCGCGCCTTCTGGTAGGATACCGCAAGACACACGTCGGTCCGTCCTGGGAAACGCTCAAAATGCAAAAACATATCCGCACGACACACGTCGGCAGTCTGCCACGAAGCGCAAAGCTGGCGGATCTCCTCATCCGCCAGGAACTCGGCGACGTCATTGATGCCGCCGAGTTGCAGCTTCAGATCGCAAGTGGCGTGCATGAGGTGATCAGGCATCAGGTCGAGGCCGGCGTCGACATCGTGTCGGACGGGGAGCAATCGAAACCCGGATTCCAGACCTACGTTGCCCAGCGCATGACCGGATTTGGCGGCGAATCCAAACGGCGCGTGGCGACCGATTTCGTCAAGTTTCCGGCCTATGCCGAGATGATGAAAACGAAGATCGGCCGCCGCGCCAAGGTGACGAACGCACCGCAAGCGGTCGGAGACGTGACGTACCATGGCGAACGCGAGGCACTGGCCGACTGTGATCGGCTCAGGCGGGAAATGAGTGAGATCGGCGGCGGCCGAGTTGCATTCATGACCGCCCCATCGCCGGGCATCATCGCGACAACACTGCTCAATGCGCATTACGACAGTCACGAACGCTATCTGTTCACCCTCGCCCGGGAAATGCGCAAGGAATACGACATCATCCACAAGGTGGGATTCATCCTGCAGATCGACGCGCCCGATCTCGCCATGGAACGGACGGTGTTCTTTCAGGACAAGTCGGACGCGGAATTCGTCGGCTTCGTGGAGATGCATGTCGAAGCCATCAACAAGGCGACCGCCGATATCCCGCCGAGCGCCATGCGCGTCCATTGCTGCTGGGGAAACAGAGAAGGGCCGCATGTCGACGACATTCCCCTGGCAAAGATATTGCCGGAGTTATTGCAACTCAGGGCCGAGATGCTCAGCATCGAGCTCGCCAACCCACGCCACCAGCATGAATACGAGAGCATCCGCGCCGCGCAATGGCCCGCGGACAAGACGCTGATACCGGGCGTGATCGACTCCACGACCAACTATGTCGA
>Ga0070734_10004538_pt1 | contig 13091 bp, 10 predicted proteins | sample Coa_R1_8_FD_66444 | JGI IMG/M metagenome (GOLD analysis project Ga0070734, IMG submission 66444) | Surface soil microbial communities from Centralia Pennsylvania, which are recovering from an underground coalmine fire - Coalmine... | ecosystem: Environmental > Terrestrial > Soil > Unclassified ...
CGCAACAGCAGATCGAATCGGAGAATCTCGAGTACCTTCGCGCGCTGACGCCGGGACCGGATCGTATCGACGGATTCCAGATCCTGCACGGGTCGCCGCTCGATGAAGACGAGTACCTGATCACGGAGAGCGATGCCGGGCAAGTGGCGCCGTACCTGGAAGTGGACCTTTCGTTTTTCGGCCACACTCATCTGCAGGGTGGATTCCTCTGTCACCGCAACGGTGTGAAGCGCCTGACGGGACCGCCGGATGGCTCGGCGGAAGCGGGGCTCGAGCTCGAGCGCGACGTGAGCTACCTGATCAATCCCGGATCGGTCGGCCAGCCCCGCGACAACGATCCGCGCGCTGCGTATGCGATCTACGAGCCGGATGCGCGGCTGGTGACCTTGTGTCGAGCGGAGTACGACATTGCGGGCGCGCAGAAGAAGATCTTCGACGCGGGTCTTCCCGACACTCTGGCACTGCGGCTGGGCCTGGGCGTTTAGGTACGGGCCGCGCGCGCAACGAACATGACCTGGTAGCCAAAGAGTCCGGGCAGGATGCGCGTCACCAGCGCAAGCGCGTTGTTCAGCAATCTGAGAACGAGATTGGTGGGAGCCATGCCCAGGACCAGCTCGATGGGGATCACGGTCTCTTTTTCTTCGAGGATTTGATAGCCGCTGCTTTCGAGCAACAAGCGCGCGGTCCTGCGGGTGAAAAAACGGACGTGGGTTCGATCGAGGAGCCCGCGCTCCTGATAATCGAATCGGCCGAAGAGGAGCGAGAGGCGAACGGCGATGTTTGCGATGTTGGGAAGAGAAACGATGACGCGCCCCTCAGGTTTTAGTAAAGCCCTGGATTGCTCCAGGATCTGCCCGGGGTGTCTCAGGTGCTCGAGCACGTCCAGCAGGAGGATGCGATCGAAGCGCTTCTCGCCGAGCTCCCGGGCCGCCGCTTCGATTCCGTGATCCAAGTCAGCCGAGAAATAGCGCTCAAACACGGCCTGCTCGGCAGGCTCGGCGCGATCGTCGATGCCTGTGACGCGGTTCCCGTTTTTTGCCAATTCGGCGGCGAAGAAGCCCTCGCCGCATCCGATATCCAGAACTTCGTTGTTCGCGCCCGTCATCCGCCGGGCGTAATCATGGCTGGAATGCTTGCTCTGCTTGATGGGGTAGTGAACGAAGTATTCCTGAAATTCAGGGAAGCGGCGAACCGAGCGGCAAGTCTGTTTGTAGCGCCAGACAGCGCGCGCCACATGGCGGGCATACTTGAGCCCGTCGACGTAGCAGAGTTCATCGCCGTAATAGGTGGGGATCGGCACTTCCGCGATGCGAAATCCCTGATGGTTCAGCTTGATGATGATTTCGGTGTCGAAATGGAAATCATCGGTCATGCGGGTGAGGTCGACTTTTCGCAGCGCGCCGAGATTATAGGCGCGGTAACCGCTGTGAAACTCCGTCAGGTGCATGCCGAGCGACCGGTTCTCGAAGGCCGACAGGATCCGGTTCCCGACGTACTTGTAGAGGGGCATGCCGCCCTTCAGCGGGCCGCCGTAGGTTTTCATCATTCGTGAGCCGAAAACCGCGTCGGCGCTGCCGGTTACGATGGGCTGGTAGAGGTGGGCCAGGATTTCAGGAGCGTACTGGCCGTCGCCGTGCAGCAAAACGACGGCGTCGAATCCTTTGTCGATGAAGTATTGGTAGCCGGCCTTCTGGTTGCCGCCGTAGCCCAGGTTCTTGGGGTGCGAGAGAACCTGCAGCTTGCTTATGCCGCGCAGGGTTTTGATACCCATGGCGAGCTCATAAGTGGAGTCCTGGCTGGCGTCGTCGAAGACGGCGATTTCCTCGACGTTCTTCCACACATTGGGAGTGATCCGCTTGAGGACCTTGGTGAGGGTGGTGACGGCGTTATAAGTGACGATCAGGATACCGATGCGTTTGCCGTGATTGGCAGCCAACGCGGTATCGTCCTGGAGCTCGTTTGGACGAAAAGCCGGCATCGGCTCGAAGGGTAGTTCTTCGGCCGGCGCGGCGCTTGCCGCCAACTCGGCAGTTTCCCGGCCATCACTGGTCGCCATCCGCTCTCTCCACTTTCCCAGAAGCCCGGCGCCGAGGCAAGGCCACAATTTGGCGATTTTCGCTATACTGGTGGCGAGTTACAATACTCCCGCCTTACATAGTTCTGTAGGAGTTACTGTTGCATGTTTGATCTGTTTCGAAGCCGGGCCAAGTCTGTCAAAATTCTGCTGGGCGCGCTTTTGGGGATGGTCGCCCTGTCGATGCTGGTGTATCTGATCCCCGGCGCCGGCACCACCACCGCTTCTGATTCGAGCGACCAGGTGGTCGCCGAAATCGGCAAGGACGTTGTGACCGTTCAGCAGATCGACCAGCAGCTCAAGAACGCCATCCAAAACGAGCACATCCCGCCGGAGCTGGCGTCCACGTTCGTTCCGCAGCTGATCGACCAGGCGATCTCGGATCGGGCCATCGCTTACGAAGCGAAGCAGCTGGGCTTCAAGATTTCCGATCAGGATCTGGCGAACACGATCCGCGGGTTTCCGTTCGGGAGCATGCCTCCGGAGCAGTACCGCCAGTACGTCGAGCAGCAGATCGGCACTACCGTGGCGGAATTTGAGGATAATGTTCGGCTCAACGGCTACCAGAACGCTTTGCAGAACGTGCTGCTGTACTCGGGGCTGATCGCCACGCCCGCCGAGATCGAAGCGGTTTACAGGCACCACAACGAAAAGATCAAGCTCGATTACGTGGCGTTCGATCCGGCCAAGATCGCGGCCGAAGAAAAGCCTTCCCAGGAGCAACTGAAGGCGTATTACGAAGCGAATAAGGGCTTCTTTTCGGTTCCGGAATCGAAGAGCTACCAGTTCATTCTGGCGGACCAGGCGAAGGTAATGCAGTCGATTCAGATTCCGGATAGCGAAGCGGTTTCCTACTACAACAGCCACAAGGATCAGTTCCGGACACCCGAGCGCGTTCACGCCCGTCATATTCTGCTGTCCACGACCGGGAAAGCCGACAACGACAAAGTCGCGATCAAGGCCAAGGCCGAGGATCTGCTCAAGCAGCTTCGAGCCGGCGCCGACTTCGCCAAGCTTGCAAAAGAGAATTCGCAGGATCCCGGCTCGGCGCCGAACGGCGGCGATCTCGGGTGGGTGGTTCGCGGCCAGATGGTCAAAGAGTTTGAAGACACCACGTTTTCTCTCAAGGCGAAGGAAATCAGCAACGTCATTACCACGCAATACGGCTATCACATCATTCAGGTGCTCGAGAAAGAGGAGCCCCGGCTGAAGCCGCTCGAAGAAGCGAAGGGCGAGATTCTGGCAAGCCTGCGCAACCAGATGGTCACGGACCGCATGCAGAACCTGATCGATCAGGCGCAGGCGGAGCTCAACAAGGCGCCCCAGAATGTTCAACAGATCGCCGACAAGCTGGGGCTGGCGTTTGTCAAGGTGGACAACTACCGGCCGGGTGATGCGGTTCCGGCATTCGGCACCGACGTCAAGTTGCTTCAGGATCTGCCGGCGATGAAGAAGGGCGAGGTCACGCAGATTCTTCAGTCGGGAACAAAATTGACCGTAGGAGTCCTAACGGACATCACCGCCCCGCATCCGGCGTCGTTTGAAGAAGCCGGCGTGCAGGTGCGTACGCGATACTCGCAGCAAGAAGCAGTCAGGCTTACCGCAGAACGGTCCAAGCAGCTGGCCGATGCGGCAACGGCCAGCGGAGGCGATCTCCGGGCGGCTGCGAAGAAGCTGAAGTACGAAGTAAAGAGCACCGACTACTTTGCGCGCGACGGTACGGCGGAAGGCATAGGAACCGCCCAGTATCTGGGCGCCTCGTTCGATAAGCCGGTGGGTTCGTTCCTGGGGGTAGTGAGCGCGGGGACGCAAACCATTGTGGCGAAGATCGTCGACCGGCAGGCCGCCGACATGTCCAAGCTGGCGGCAGAGCGCGACAACATCGTGCTGCAGATCAAGGGGCAGAAGTCGACAGCCCAGGAAAACCTGCTGCGCGACAGCGTCGTTTCCCGTCTGGTTCAAGAAGGAAAAATCAAGAAGCACCAGGAAGTCATCAATCGCATCGCCTCGCGGTACAAGAGCTAGCGCGGGCGAATGCTGGTACAGTTTCTCGACTTCCTGCGCACGCTTACTACCCCCGAGCGCCTGATTCACCTGCTCTCGACGGTCCTATCGGGCTGGCTCGGCTACGCCGTTCTCAGCGCAATTCTTTTTACCGAAACGGGGCTGCTGGTGGGGTTCGTGCTTCCGGGCGATTCGCTTTTGTTCACCATCGGCGTGGTGGCGGGCGCGGGCGAGTTGAATCTAGCGATCATCATCGCGCTGCTGATCTGCGCCTCGCAGCTCGGCGACTGGTGCGGGTACCTGCTGGGACGGCGCGCCGGCACTGCAATTTTCAATCGTCCCGACTCGCGTTTCTTCAAACAGGAGCATCTGCGGCGCACCGAAGCGTTCTACGACAAGCACGGCGGCAAGACCATCATCTATGCCAAGTTCGTGCCGATCATCCGGACGTTTGCTCCCTTTGTCGCCGGCATCGGGAGGATGCGCTACGGGCGCTTTCTATCGTTTAACATTTTCGGCGGGATCGGGTGGGTGACGTCCATGACAACGCTGGGATATCTGCTCGGTGAAGTCCCTTTTGTGCGCCGCCACTTCGAGCAGTTTGTACTGCTGATCATCTTTGTGTCGCTGCTGCCGCTGATGCTGCACGCCGTTCGCGCGCGGACACAACGCGCTTAGCGTCCAGCCCCGCGGTGATGTTTCGGGTATTCAATTACCGCGCAGGCGCTCCAGCGCTGCTTTCACCACCGGATCGCGCTGAGCTTCCACTTCGTCGCCTTTGGCAACGCCGAGGGCCTGATTGAAGACTTCCTGTTTGATGACGCTTTGCAGCCATTCGCGCTCGCGCAGCCAATCCGCGACGCTCGGCTGGATATTGCGCTCGGCGGCGTAGACCTGTAAGTCTTCGAGCACCTGGGGCGTGGTTTCGAATTCGTCGGAAATCTTATGTTTTTGTGTGTACTCGGTGGCGAAGGCGGTCAGGGTCCCGCTCGCTTCGAGCACCCCTTCAAGCTGGGTGGGCGCAGGCGGATTGGCGGGCACGTCCGGCCGGATGCCCCCGCCCCCGACGACGACCCGGCCCGCGTCGGTACGGAACTGGCCGCTCTGCTTGGCGATCTCCAGGCTGCCGCTTGCCAGAGGCTTCTGGATGGAGCGACCGCTGGGCGTGTAGTAGAACGCGGTGGTTAGTGCCAGCGCGGTGTTGCCGGTGAGTGGAAACACGTTCTGAACCAGGCCCTTGCCGTAGGTCGGCAGGCCGACGATGGTGGCGCGGTCGTGATCCTGCAAGGCGCCCGAAACAATTTCCGCGGCGCTCGCCGTCTTCTCGTTTACCAGGATGGCGACCCCGAACGAATACGGCGTGGCCGTGTCGGGGACCTTAACCTCCTGATCTTCGATGCTCCGTCCCTTCACGGTCAGAATTTTTTGGCCGGGCTTCAAGAAGTAGGACGCAGCCTGGAGGGCGCTCTCCACTACGCCGCCCGGATTGTCGCGGAAATCGAGCACCAAGCCTTTCAGGTGATTCCCGCCCAGATTCTCAATGGCGTCCTTGAGGAGTTTGGCGGTCTGGGGATCGAATCCGGTGACGCGCACGTAGCCGATGCCGGCAGCGAGGAAGTAGGTGCGATCGACGCTCGGCGAATCGACCAGCGCCGGATCCATGATGAAGTCGAGCAGCCGGACGTTGGAAGGCCGCCGCACGATCAGATGGACCTGGCTTTGGCGCGCTTCGCCCAAAAATTGCGTCAACTGCTCCATGTCGAGCCGCGACAGCGCGACGTTATTCACCGCAACGATCTCATCGCCGGGCTGCAGTCCGGCTTTCGCCGAGGGCGTTCCAGCGGCGGCCTGCAACACGATCACGCGGCCGGGCAACAGCGACACGACGGTCCCGAAGCCTTTGCGCTCGGACCGCTCCATGGCCTTCAGCTCTTCGTTCTGCCCGGGATCGAAGAAAATCGAGTGCGGATCGAGCGTGCGAAGCATAGCGGGAATCGCGCCTTGGTAAATCGACTGCTCGGTGTTCACCGGATCGGCCGCCTGGGCCTGGACGATGGTGAGGACATCGACGAAGCGCTTGAGGGCGCTTTCGACGTCGGCCGTCGAGGGAGGTTCGGCGAATAGGAACAGCATCGGGAGCGCGAGCAACATGGCTACTTCGAATATCGCAGGCTTTTCCTGGTGCGATGCCGCTCCAGCGCCAGTTCGATCAATCGGTCCAGCAGTTGAGGCATCGCGAGGCCGGCGTGTTCCCACATCTTCGGAAACATGCTGATGGACGTGAATCCGGGAATGGTGTTGATCTCGTTGATATAGATCCGGCCCGTGGCCGCTTCCATCAGAAAGTCGACGCGCGCCATGCCCTCGCATTGGACGGCCTGGTAGCATTCGACGGCGAGCCGCCGGATTTCGGCGGTCTGTTCGGCCGAGAGATCCGCAGGAATGACGGTGCGCGCTTTGTCGAGCAGATACTTGTCTTCGTAGTCATAGAACTCGCGCGAAGGCAGGATCTCGCAGGGGGTCGCGGCTACGGGATTGTCGTTGCCGAGCACAGCGCATTCAAACTCCCGGCCGGTGATGCCGCGCTCGACGATCACTTTCCGGTCGTAAGATCTGGCCAGTTCAATCGCGGCCTTGAGCTCCGCGTCGTTGCGGACCTTCGAAATGCCGACCGAGGAGCCGAGGTTCGCAGGCTTCACGAACATGGGGAACGTGGGGGCGAAATTCCAGGCGCCGCTGCACTCTACGACGAAGTAATCGACCACAGGCAGGCCCCGCTCCCGGGCGACGCGCTTCATCATTTCCTTATCCATCGAGATGGCTGATGCCAGAACGCCTGCGCCGACGTAGGGGAGATCGGCCAGCTCCAGCAGGCCTTGGACGGTGCCGTCCTCGCCAAAAGTTCCATGCAGGATCGGGAACACGACGTCGATCTCGGGGTTGGCGTTGGGCTCCGGGGCGATGGGGCGCGGGCTCCATTTGCCCTCTTTCGAAATCAGGAAATGCAGCGGTTTGTACTTTTCCGGATTGAGCGCTTCGAGGATCGCCTGGGCAGAGCGCAGCGAGATTTCGTGTTCGCCGCTTCGCCCGCCATAGACTACTGCAACTCTGGTCTTCATTCCTAGTTAGAGAATCCTTTTTCCCATGGCCGAGCAAACCAGTTCCACGGCCAGGATGGCGGTCCGGTTGGCTTCATCGATCACCGGGTTCACCTCGACGACTTCCATGGAGGCGATCTTGCCGGTGTCACCAAGAATTTCCATCGCCAGGTGAGCCTCGCGATAGGTGATGCCGCCGCGAACCGGAGTCCCGACGCCGGGGGCCTCGCGCGGATCCACAGCGTCCATATCCAGTGAGACGTGAAAACCCGCGGTTTCAGCACAAGCGACAGCAATCGCGTCGTTAATCACGGCCCGCATGCCGCGCTCGTCGATGTCGCGCATCGTAAATACATGAACCCCGGCCGCCTGAACCAGGATTCGTTCCTTTTCATCGACGGAACGGATTCCCACCAGGGCGACGCGGGTGGGATCGATCTTGGGCGAATAGCCGTAAATTTCGGTCAACTCACGAGGCCCGATGCCGATGCAGCAAGCCATGGGCATGCCGTGAACGTTGCCGCTCGGGCTGCTCGCGGGCGTATTCATGTCGGTGTGGGCGTCGATCCAGATCATTCCCAGTTCTTTTCTCTGGTCGCGAAAATACCTGGACGCGCCCGCCACGGTGCCAATGGCGACCGAATGATCGCCGCCAAGGACCAGAGGCACGCGGCCATCTGCAAGGGCGGCGTTGACCATTTCCGCAAGATGCACGCAGATCTCGGCGATTTGCGGGAGATACTTGGCGTTCGCCACGCATTCGGGCTGGCTTTCACGCTGTACCACCGCCACGTTGCCGAGGTCCTGGACATCGAAGCCCAGGGCAGCGAGACGTCCATTCAAATTGGCGACGCGCACGGCTGAGGGCCCCATGTCGACGCCGCGGCGTCCGGCGCCCAGATCCACCGGCGCACCGACGATGGCGATGCGAGCAGGATGCATATTAAGGCCGCGTGCGATAGATCATGCGCGGAAACGCGATGGTTTCGCGGATATGTTCGAGGCCGCACATCCAGGCGACGAACCGCTCCACGCCCATGCCGAATCCGCCGTGCGGAACCGCGCCGTACTTGCGCAAGTCAAGATACCACTCGAAGGCCTCGCGCGGCAGATGATGCTCCTCCAGGCGCTTCAGCAGGAGGTTCAAGTCGTGTACGCGCTGGCCGCCGCCGATGATCTCGCCGTACCCTTCGGGCGCGATGACGTCCACGCCTAAGGCGAGCTCGGGCCGCACGGGATCGGTTTCAAAGTAGAACGCCTTCACTTGCGCCGGGTAACGATCCACCATGAGCGGCCGGTCGAGCGCTTCGGTGATGAGGGTCTCATCGGTGCCGCCGAAATCGCCGCCCCACTGGATCTCGCTTCCCTTTTGCTGCAGGATTTTTACCGCGTCGTCGTAACTCATGCGCGGGAAGGGAGCTTTGATGGTTTCCAGTTTGGTCACGTCGCGCTCGAGATCCGCGAGGTCGCGCCGCCGGTTTTCGAGCACCCGGCCGACGACAAACACCACCAATTCCTCGGCCACATGCTTGACGTCTTCGAGAGTGGCGTAGGCCATTTCCGGCTCGACCATCCAGAATTCGGTGAGGTGGCGGCGTGTTTTCGATTTTTCGGCGCGGAACGTGGGGCCGAAACAGTAGGTTTTGCCGAAGGCCATTGCGGTGGCTTCGTTATAAAGCTGGCCGGATTGCGTGAGATAAACCTTTTCGTCTTCGAAATAATCGACTTCGAACAGAGTGGTGGTTCCCTCGCACGCCGCCGGGGTGAAGATCGGCGTATCGACCAGCGTGAAACCGTTCGAATCGAAATAATCGCGGATGGCCTTGATCACCTCGTGGCGCACGCGCAGAATGGCGTGCTGGCGCTTGCTGCGCAGCCAGAGATGGCGGTGATCCATCAGGAAATCGATGCCGTGCTCTTTGGGCGTGATGGGGTAGGGATCGCTCTCCGGCACGCGCTGGATCACTTCGGCGCCCTCGACATCCATTTCGTAGCCGCCGGGCGCGCGCGCCTCGGCCCGGATCTTCCCGCGAACGATCAGCGACGATTCCTGGGTGAGGTTCGTCAGGGTTTCAAATAGCGCTTCGTCAACGTTGGCCTTGACCGCCACGCACTGCATGATGCCGCTGCCGTCGCGCACCAGAGGAAACGCAATCTTGCCCGACTTGCGCAAGTTATAGAGCCAACCCGCGATCTCGACGCACTCACCGACGTGAGCGCCGGCGGCCTCAATCCGTATCCTGGTCATCACGCGTTCTCGAGTTTCTCGTAGATCTGCTTAATCGTGTCGAGCGAATGCGGCAAGGCATAATCCGCGGTTTCCTTGAGCTCGAGCAGCAGCGGGCAGTGGTCCAGGGTGCGCAGCAGGCGCATAGTCTCTTTCCAGTCGATGGTGCCGCCTTCGGCGAAAAACGGCCAAAGATGACTGTCGGCCGCTCCATCGTTGTTGTGGAGATGGGTGGAACGAATGCGGCTCTTCATGATGCCAAACGCCGTCGCGACGCCTTCGTTCATGTTCGCGTGGCCGACATCCAGGCAGAAGCCCATGTTCAGGTGCGTCACGTCCAGAAAGTAGGACAGACGCTCAGCGCTCGAAAGCTGATTCGGAATATTTTCCAGCAGGATTTCGACGCCCAAGCCTCGCGCAAAGAGGTTCAGTTCCTCGAGCGCCGTAAATGCCGAGTCCAGCTTTTGCTCGGTAAACTCCTCGTTGGACTCTCCCAGGTGCTGGATCAGGTAGCGAAACGGGATCGTATCGGCGATTTCGATGGCGCGCTTGATCTCGTCCACCATCTCGAGGCGCCTGGATTTGACCGGCTCGGTCAGATTGATATGGGCGTTGGGGCCCGACCGCCCCCACATGTCATCGCTGTACATGGGCGAGTGCAGGGAGTGAAGCTTCAGCTCGGAGTCGCGAAACCAGAACCCCAGTTCGTTGATCTGCGCGCTGTCGCGATAGTCCAGATGCTGCCGCGCGCAAAAAATTTCGACCGCGGGGATCCCCGCCTGATGGATCTTATCGAGCCAAACAGAGGTGAGCCGGTGATTCACAAACACGTGCGTGGAGAGAACTCTTTGCATCAATATCCTTCCGCCTTCGCATTGCCGCGCCCATCCGCCGCCCCTTCGAGCCATTCCTGATCCTTGAGGATGGCTTCCACTCGCGCCACCACGGGATCGGTTTTTTCGAAGGAAGAGATGTGATAGCCCATCGTGCGCAGGACCGCCACGGTATCGGGCGAGATTCCGTTTTCCAGGTACAGCTCATCCGGCATCCACTGATGATGGAAGCGCGGCCAATCCACGGCCTCTTGCACGTTCATATGAAAATCCACGACGTTGAGGATTACCTGCATCACACCGTTGGTGATTCGCGCGCCGCCGGGCGCGCCGAGCGCCAGGAAGAATTTCCCATCGCGCGCGAGGATGGTCGGGGTCATGTTGGACAAAGGCCGCTTCCCGGGCTGGATCGCGTTCGCTTCACCCTGAATCAGGCGGTAGCTATTTTCCTGGCCGGGCGCGGCGGAGAAATCGTCCATCTCGTTGTTCAATAGAAAGCCCAGACCGGGAACCGTGACGCCGCTGCCGAATCCGCCATTGAGGGTGAAGGTGACCGCTACCGCGTTGCCCTCGGCATCGACGACGTTGAAATGGGTGGTCTCGGAGCTTTCCGGCGGCAACAATTTTCCAGGATGAATCTCGGCGCTCGGAGTCGCGCGGGAAGGATCGATGCCGGCACGGCGGCTTGCGATATAGCGCGGATCGAGCAGTTTCTTTACCGGCACGTTGTAGAAATCCGGATCGCCGAAGTATTCCGTGCGATCGGCGTTGAATCGGCGCATCACTTCGGCGACGTAGTGGATCTCGGCCGCGGAGCCCGGGCCATTTTTTTCATAGCCCGAGCCCTGCAGCATGCCGAGCATCTGGAGCAGGCCGACTCCGCCCGCGCTGGGAGGGGGCGCGGTGATCACTTCATAACCTTTATACTGCCCGCGCAGAGGCGCGCGTTCGACGGCACGATACTGTTTCAGATCCTCGAGAGTGATCAGGCCGCCGTGGGACTTCATCTCCTCGGCGAGGCGATGTGCGATCTCGCCCTCATAGAAGTCCGCGGCGCCATGGTCCCGAAGGCGCGCGAGCGTGGCGGCCAGTTCCGGCTGCAGGAACTTCTCATCAAATCGAGCATTGAGGAAAATTCGTTTGGACTCGGGAAATTGGGACAGCTTTCGCTCGGTGGAATCAGCATGCAGGGACTCGACCAGACTGTAGGGAGCCTGAAACCCCTTGTTGGCCAGCTCCAGCGCGGGCTCGATCAGCTCTTTCCAGGCTTTCTTGCCATATTTCTCGTGCGCCAAGCCGAAGCCGCGCACCGATCCCGGCACCCCGGAAGCGCGCCAGCCGAGCTGGCTGTCTTTTGTGACCTTGCCCTGCGCGTCGAGATACATGCTGCGCGACGCGGCCAGCGGGGCTTTTTCTCGGAAATCGATGAAGGTGGCGCGGCCGTCGGCAAAGCGCACGAGCAGGAATCCGCCGCCACCGAGATTGCCTGCGAAGGGATGTGTGACCGCCAAGGCGAAACCTACGGCCACCGCGGCATCCACCGCGTTACCGCCGTTTTCGAGGATCCTGACTCCTACGGCCGCCGCGAGCGGCTCCTCGGCCACCACCATGCCGTGCAGCGCGTGTACCGGTTGGCGCGCGAAAATCGGCACCGTGAGCAACAGCGCGCAGACCAGCCTGCTGGAGAGCATTCGTTATTCAATTTTAGCTTGGAGTGAACTCGAGACTGTGCATCGCCCACTGGGGGCAGGCGATGCACACGGGAGGAGGGAGAACCTGGCGATCGCGACTCGCGGCTGATTTACTTGGCCTGCAACGACTCCAAGTACGACGTCAACGTCAACAGCCGATAGGTGATTGCACCCTGATCATTGGCGATTCCGCGGAACACATCTCCCCAGATCGGCATCTCACGCGAGCCGTGAGCGGCCACTTCCTTCGTGCTCTTTCCCTCAATGTAACTCCGCACACGCTCGCGCGGAAACACATTGTTGTTTTTCTTAGCAAGCTGGGTCAAATCCGTCGGCGCGGTCTTCAACTCGGACGCGACTGGTCCGTTGCCCTTGCCTTCCACGCCGTGGCAGGGAGCGCAAAAAGTCTTGTACATCTCAGCGCCCGATAGTGAATAAGTCACTTCGATCTTTCGTGGCTGAGCCGGGTCCTTATCCTCGGCGGCCCACGCCGCAACCGGTATCAACAGCGCCCAAATCAGAGTCCGCATAGCAGCTCCTTCCTTGTATTCGCCGGGGACTACCGCAATCGCGATGCCGCTGGATATCGCTGCGCTAAATGACTCCAGCGCAGTGATTTGGGGGAATTGGCCCAGTATCGTGGGAATTTAGGCCCAGATCCGTGCCCAGCCTGGGGCTACCTGGCGCCGGTGTCGTTCAGAATGACCTTGCCGCCCTTCATGACAAACCTCACGTGCTGCAGCTGGGTGATGTCGGTGGTCGGGTTGCCGGAGACTGCGATCAAATCGGCGAACTTGCCTTTCTCGACGGATCCGATCTGGTCCTGCCAGCCGAGTGCGGCCGCATTGGTCATAGTGGCGGCCTGGATAATCTTCGCCGGACTCAGGCCAGTGACCTTGGCGAGCGCCACCAGCTCCAGCGCCTGCGTTCCATGGGCGAACGTGGATCCATCCACGCCGCTACCCACCATCAGCTTGATGCCCGGTGTAGCCGCGGCCATCTTGACGGCGTGCTCGAAGATCGGAATCATCCGAAACTTCCCGCCCGTTGACTTGGTGTCGTTGTCGTCCATGTACGGTTCGGTGTAACGCACAAGAGTGGGGTCAAAATAAAGGCCCTTGGCGATCATCTGGTCGACGTCAGCCTGCTTGAGGCCAAAACCGT
>Ga0070734_10004539_pt1 | contig 13090 bp, 15 predicted proteins | sample Coa_R1_8_FD_66444 | JGI IMG/M metagenome (GOLD analysis project Ga0070734, IMG submission 66444) | Surface soil microbial communities from Centralia Pennsylvania, which are recovering from an underground coalmine fire - Coalmine... | ecosystem: Environmental > Terrestrial > Soil > Unclassified ...
TCCCCAGACCGGGAAATTGCTCAAGGAGATTCTGCCGATTCCCCTGGCCGGGAAAACGGTACCCGCCTCCAGTGACCACGAATCCAATGAGAATTGACCCCACGACCGACCCACAACGAATGCGGGAATCAGTCATGAAACGTGAACGTGTAGCTCTCCATCCGCGTTGCTACGTCCTGGCGATCCTTGGCGGAGCGCTGTTCGCCGGCGGAGCCGCGGCGCAGGATCCCGAGCAGCTTCCGCCGGGAGCAAATCTCATCCGCATGGAAGCCCAGCCGACGTCCATCGTCCTGAAACACCCGTACGACTATCGGCAGCTCTTGCTCACCGGCCAGCTCGAAAGCGGAGAGCGCATCGACGTGACCCGCATGGCTCACATCGAGATATCCCCCAAGCTGGCCAGCATCTCTGCACGCGGCTTGGTCCGTCCCCTGGCCGATGGCGACGGCGAGCTAAAGCTCACGGTAGGCGGCCTTATCATGACGGTGCCGGTCCACGTCGGCGGCCAAAAGGAGAAGTACCCGGCGAGCTTTGTGCGGGATATCATGCCGGTCTTGTCCAAAGTTGGCTGCAACGCAGGCACGTGTCATGGCGCCCAGCAGGGCAAGAATGGGTTCAAGCTGTCGCTGCGGGGCTACGATCCGCTTTTCGACCATCAATCCTTGACAGACGATCTGGAAGGTCGGCGTTTCAATCGGGCTGCACCGGACCGAAGTCTCATGCTCCTCAAGCCGTCCGGCGGCGTGCCGCACATGGGCGGCGTCCTCTTCCAGCCGGGCGAGCCCCCTTACGAGCTGTTGCGCACCTGGATTGCCGAGGGCGTGAAGCTCGATCTCGACAGTCCCCGTGTCATGGCCATCGAGATCAGCCCCAAGAGCCCCGGCCTACCGTTGCCTGGCATGAAACAGCAAATGGCCGTCGTTGCTCGCTACAGTGATGGTTCGGCGCGTGACGTCAGTGCGGAAGCGTTTATCGAAAGCAGCAATGCAGAAGTCGCGACAGTGGATAAGCAGGGCTTGGTGACGGCCGTTCGCCGCGGCGAAGCCACGGTGCTGGCCCGCTACGAGGGGTCCTACACCGCAGCCACGCTGATCGTCATGGGCGACCGGAGCGGGTTCGCGTGGCGGCCGGTCCCCGAACATAATTACATCGATACGCTGGTGGACGAGAAGCTGCGCGAGGTCAAAGTTTTGCCCAGCCCCCTGTGCACCGATGCGGAATTCATTCGCCGGGTTACCTTTGACCTGACCGGTCTGCCGCCACAACCCGACGAAGTGCGCGCCTTCCTCAACGACAGCCGGGCCACCAAGATTAAACGGGATGAGCTGATCGACAAGCTCGTGGGCGGCCCTGAGTACGTCGAGTACTGGACTAACAAATGGGCTGACCTGTTGCAGGTCAACCGCAAGTATCTCGGCGAGAAGGGCGCCTTGACATTCCGCAACTGGATCCGTCAGGCGATTGCCCGCAACATGCCGTATGACCAGTTCGTACATGCCATCCTTACCGGGTCCGGATCGACGCTCGACAATCCTCCTGCGGCTTACTACAAGATCCTGCGTCAACCCGACCTGGCAATGGAGAACACCACGCAGCTATTCTTGGCGATCCGTTTCAACTGCAACAAGTGCCACGATCATCCATTCGAACGCTGGACCCAGGACCAGTATTACGAGCTGGCTTCGTTCTTCGCCCAGGTCGGACGGAAAGAGGATCCGAAATTCAAAGGTCAGAAAATTGCCGGCACGAATGTCGAAGGTGCCACGCCCTTGGTCGAAATCGTCTATGACCAGAAAGCCGGCGAAGTCAAGCATACCCGCACCGGGGCAGTAACCGCTCCCGCTTTCCCATACGAGCACCGCGATCGGGCGCCGGCCAACGCCAGCCGCCGCGAACAGCTGGCACACTGGATCACGTCGAAGGACAATCCGTACTTTGCCAAGAGCTATGTGAATCGGTTGTGGAGCTACCTGCTGGGAGTGGGTATCATCGAGCCGGTGGACGATATCCGTGCCGGCAACCCGCCGACGAATCCCAAGCTCTTGCAACGCCTGACGGAGGAATTCGTGGCGAACGGCTTTGACGTGCAGCACATGCTGCGGACGATCTGCAAGTCCCGCGTCTACCAGCAGTCGATCGTCACGAACCGCTGGAACCAGGATGACGACATCAATTACTCCCACGCCGTGGCCCGCCGTCTTCCCGCGGAGGCACTTTACGATGCCCTCCATCGAGTCACCGGCGCGACCACTCACCTTTCAGGGATGCCCGCCGGCTTGCGTGCTGTCCAGCAGCTCGATTCCAATGTGCAAGTACCAAGCGGATTCCTCGATCTGTTTGGCCGCCCGCCGCGCGAGAGTGCCTGCGAATGCGAGCGTTCCAGCAGCATGATGCTCGGCCCCGTGCTTAACCTCGTCAACGGTCCGGTCCTCGCCGAAGCCATCAAGGATCCGAACAACCGCATCACCCGGCTCGTGGCCACCCAGCCAGACGATGCCAAGGTGGTTGAGGAGCTGTTTTATGCCATTCTCGGTCGCGCGCCGACTCCGGACGAATTGGCCACGGGACGGCAAGCACTCAAGGGCTCCGACGAAGAATACTCGCGCCTCGTGGCGGAGCACGAAAAGATCCAGTCGGAATTTGATGCGTATGAAGCGAAGCTCCCCGCCCGGCAAGCCGAATGGGAGAAGAGCTTGAAGGATTCGACCTGGACCGTCCTGGAGACGACGAGTGCCAAGGCCGCCAAGGGAACGGTCCTTACCAAGCAGCCCGATGGCTCGCTGCTCGCCAGCGGGAAGAATCCTTCGCCGGAGACGTATACGATCACGGCAAATACTCCATTGACCGATATCACCGCGTTTCGGCTCGAGGCCCTTCCCGATCCCAGTCTGCCAGGCAGGGGACCCGGGCGAGCCGGCAATGGCAACTTCGTGCTGAACGAATTCCGGGTCAACGCCGCATCCCTAGGTGCGTCCGGCAAAGGAAAGACGGTGCCGCTCCAGAACCCGAAAGCTGACTTCGCCCAGGAAGGCTATGCCGTCGCGGGAGCGATCGACGGCAACCCCGAAACGGGCTGGGCGGTCTCGCCGGCTTTTGGGAAACCCCACGTTGCCATCTTCGAAGTCAAGGAACCAATCGCGTTCCCCGAGGGAGCAATCTTGACATTCACCCTTGAGCAGCGGTACTCCGGCAAGGAGCACAACATCGGCCGGCTGCGGTTATCTGTCATCACCGCCAAGCCGCCCATCCTGCTCGACGACGCCACGGACCCCATCGCCAAGATCCTGGCCGTGGCTCCCGACAAGCGCAACCCCCAACAATTGGCCGAGCTGAGCCGCTATTTCCGCACCAAGGATCCGGAGTGGGTCCGCCTGAATCAAGCCCTGGCGGAACATCCGAAACCGCTCAATCAACGCCTGCTTGGGGCGCAAGATCTGGCATGGGCACTGTTGAACAGCCCTGCGTTTCTCTTTAACCACTAAAAACCTCTCCAATCAGGGGGCAGTCCCCTGTTTGGGGCAGTTCGGCTCTATCGAACGCTTCGCTTCCTGGCCCTGAGTGTTCTGCGCCTCTGCGCGCACCTTGGTCGAGCTAGTCGGGCGCACATGGCCGTGGTCTCACTCCTTCCCTTCATTCTTCCAGAGCAGGCGGATCCGGCTGAGTTTGCAGTCGATGCTTCTGGGCACACATTCGAGCTTCGCCGCGATCTCTTCGTTCGTCCAGCCTTCCACCTTCCCGATGGCAATCTGTCGTAAATCCGGCCGATCGAGCAGGCCGAGCAAGCGCTGAGATTCGTCGGCCATCTTATCCAGGTCCGTGCCTGGTGGAGCGCAACAAGATGGAAGCCATTTAGAGACATCCGAGGGCGTTGATTGCCTTTCTGGCACCCGTTACAATGCCGGTCCCTCTTGGTAGACTCCCTCGGGGAAGGAGACGAGCAAGCGCTCGGGGGATCGTCGGCATGTGGCGCGGAAGGATTCGACATGGAAGGCTTATTCCCTTTCCAGGGAACGTGGAGCTTCGGACCCAATCACCTCGACCCTTCGGATGCGACGCCGGTCCTGGTTCGAGTCTGCGGGACACGCAGATTGAGTCTGCGTACGCAGGTGCGCGAACACTGTCCGCGCCGGCCGGGCGTTTACGGCATGGTCAGCCGAAAAGGTGAGCTCATCTACATCGGCAAAGCGAAATGTCTGCGGGCGCGGCTGCTGAGCTATTTCCGAACCAAGAGCCGCGATCCCAAGGCCGGCCGCATCCTCGAGCGGACCAAGTTCCTGGTCTGGGAGTATGCACCCAACGAGTTTGCCGCACTGCTGCGGGAGTTGGAATTGATCCGGCGCTGGCGGCCCCGCCTGAATGTACAGGGGCAGCCGGGCCGGCGGCGACCGATCTTTCTCTGTCTCGGCCGTCAACCGGCGCCGTACGCTTTCCTGACTCGGGATCCACCGGCCGGCGCGTTAGCCACATTCGGACCGATCCCCGGTGGCCGATCCGCTCAGGAAGCCGTTCGTTCCCTCAACGACTACTTCCAGTTGCGGGATTGTCCCCGAGCCCAGGAGATGATCTTTGCCGATCAAGCAGAGCTATTCCCCATGACGCGGTCGGCCGGTTGCCTACGGTACGAGATCGGTACCTGCCTGGGTCCGTGCATTGGCGCTTGTACCCGGGCCGAGTACACGGAGCAGGTTCATGCGGCGCGGTGCTTTCTCTCCGGGACGAATCTGGCCGTCCTGAGCACCCTCGAAGCTGCCATGACGGAAGCCTCCGCGGCACTGGCGTTTGAGCGGGCCGCGGCGTTGCGCGACAAGCTGGGGCGCTTGCGTTGGCTTCATGAACGGCTGGAGCGGCTTCGCCAGATCCTGGCCCGGCCCGCCTTTGTTTACGCAGTAGACGGACAACAGGACAGCGACCGTTGGTACCTGATCCAGGGGGGAAATGTGGTTGACTGCATTCCGGTGCCGCGGACCGCCCAGGAGAAACGCGCGGCCACTAGGCGGATTGCCCAAGTGATGGGGCAGAAAAACGATCCACTGAAAACCGTGCCAGTCAGTGAAATGGCTCGCGTCTTGCTGATTTCAGCCTGGTTTCGGCGGCACCCCGAAGAGCAGACCCGGATCTCGCAGCCCAAAAAGGCATTGGCACAATGCCGGCGACTGGAGATTGCTTCCTAGAACGCGTCTCCAACGAGGGCTTGGCGCCGGATCGATGTGTCTTGCCAATTTTCAAAGTTTTTCGTACGTTACGAGAACATGAGCCGGAGCAGGATGTGAATTTAACATGCCGCGTTGGGTGCTGGTTGCCTGACAAGGCCAGGTCCCTTACATGGAGGACTCCACATGTCCCGAATGACTGCACCTCCGTCAACCCCGACGAACGCCCCCGTCAAGATCCCGCACGAGAAAATCGCCATGCGGGCCTATGAGAAATGGTGCAAGCGGGGTCGACCGCAGGGCACCGATAAGCAGGACTGGATCGAGGCGGAGAACGAGCTGCGTGCCGAAATGATGCGCACGAGTCCTCCTCCTTCCCGGCGCTAGTTGGAGTCCCGTACCGGCGCGGCGGCAGAAATTGTTTTGTGGTGGTTCGCAGCACCGCACGGTTCTGCGAACCGCTGCAAAACCGGGTTCAGATTTATTTTCCGGATTTTTCACCGCGGCCAATGACGTTGGCGTTCGATTCACTCCCGCAACCCCTTTCGCTGCTGAGCCGTCTCGATCCGCGCTGGAAGTTGGCCGCCCTTACTCTCGCCATTCTCTGCGTTGCTCTCCTCCACACGGTACCGGCGGCAGGGTTTGCCCTGGTCGGTGCGCTTGTGCTGGCTGCGCTGGGCGGCTTGCCCTTTCGATGGTTCCTCGATCGGCTCGGCGGGCTGGCCCTGTTCCTCCTTGTGCTCGTCGTGCTGCTGCCTGTCCTCCTTCATAATGGCGGGCCCCATCTTCAGCTCGGGCCGCTGGAGGTTTCCTGGTATGGGCTGCGTGTGGCTAGCCTGTTGTCCCTAAAAGCGATCGCGATCGTCACCTTAGTACTCGTCGGTCTGGCAACTTCACCCCTGGGTGCCACCCTCCAGGCAGCCCATCAGTTGCACGTTCCTGGTCTGCTTGTGCAATTGGCGATGCTGAGTTACCGTTACATCTTCGTGCTGGGAGACGAGCTTTCCCGTCTCCGCATTGCCCTGCGCGTTCGGGGATTTCGAAGCCGCGTTTCCCGCCATAGTTATCGGACCGTCGGGCATGTGGCCGGCATTCTGTTGGTCCGTGGCTATGAACGGGCCGAGCGCGTCGGACAGGCCATGCGCTGCCGCGGGTTTGACGGCCAATTCCGATCCTTGACCGAGTTTCGTTCTACGCTCGCCGATGTGCTGTTCTTTTTCCTCGTGAGCGCTGGTGCCACGGCGCTGCTGGTGATCGATTACTTCCGATGAGCGAACAGCCCGCCATCCGCGTCCATAACCTGACGTTTGCTTATCCGAGCGGCCCTCGCGCCCTCGATCAGGTTTCGTTTGAGGCAGCCGGTGGGGAAAGCATCGGCTTAGTGGGTCCCAATGGAGCGGGCAAGACAACGCTGTTTCTTTGCCTCAGCGGCGTTTTGCCGATTGAGAAGGGGAGGGTCCTGCTGGCGGGGCTGGATCCCGCGGACCCCGCTCAACGCCGCGCACTGCCTGCCAAGACAGGCATCGTGTTCCAGAACAGCGAGGATCAACTCTTCCACGCCACCGTCTTCGATGACGTTGCCTTTGGACCGCTCAATCTGGGCTGCCGCCCACCCGAGGTGAAGCAACGAGTGGCCGAAGCGCTGGCCCGGGTCGGCCTGACCGGCTTTGAGCAGCGCGTGCCCTTTCACCTATCCGGAGGCGAACAGCGGCGCGTCGCCTTGGCAGGCGTGTTGGCTCTGCGTCCCGAAATCCTGCTCCTGGACGAGCCGTCGCTGTGCCTCGATCCGCGTGGCCGGCGCGAACTAATCCAACTGGTCAACAGCTTGGCTGTCACCAAAGTAATCGCCGCTCATGATTTGGAGCTCATCCGCGAAACTTGTCAGCGGGTACTTGTACTGGATGGCGGACGTATCGTGGGCGATGGACTAACCCGGACGATCCTTGCCGACGCCCGACTCATGGAAAAGCACGGGTTGGAAGTACCGCACAGCTTGACACATCACCTGGACAAGCATCACGGCGAGTGAAGGGAGGCAGATCGCGGAGGGACCGGCCGCAGCTCGCTCCTTGCGCGATCTGCCCTCGGAAGTTAGCGCGGCGGAGGACCGCCACCCAGGCGTGGTGGCTGGGCGCCCGCGCGCATCCGTTTTTGGATATCGGTTTCCAGAACGCCGTAGGTATTCTCGTGCTGCTGGACAGCCATGTGCAGAGCGCCCAACAGGCGTTTGGCTGTGAAATAATTCATTACCAACCGGTGCGTCAACTTGACCGGCTCGGTCGGTACCGGACTCATCTGGGTGTTCAAGCCGAAGTCGAGAACGAGCTCCTCGGGAGTGCCCGTGACCCGGCAAAAATTGGCATAAGCGGAGGACATGCCAGAAGTGTCTACGGTAAATTGGGCTCCCGCGGTCGGCTGCCCGAGGGGTTGCCCGAGCGGCGGCGTGCCAGGTTGCCCAAGCGGACTTTCGCCAAATTTCTTCGGTTCATCGGCCATGAGTCGGTCTCCTTATCTGAAAACTGCCTGTGGGAAGATCATTGTCCATGCCGGCAACGCCGACACGTCCCCCTAAAAGGAGGTCTCCTTGCCCGGGAGGGTTCACATGCTTGGTATTGTATTCCGCCAGCTGCCGGCTCAGCGCAAACTTGGCGAATTTTTCCGGCATGCATCGCTCCGCCTGCGATTGCCCACGACTCAAAGTGTTGATCCTATTGCCAGACGGGCCGGCAGCAAGAGAGAAATGCGAAACTTGGGCCAGCCGATCGGCACTTTGCCAGTGTGGTTGGTACAATCGTTGCCTTTTTTCACGATTTTGCTGGGCTAGCGGAAACTCCGCGCCCGGGTATACTGAAGCGGACCCGTTGCGCCGCAATCCGGCACCCAGATCGTTCCAGGGCCTCCCGCCATGAACGCACCCTATGCCATCCGGGATACCTCAGCCATTTACAGCCCCGCACTGCTCTTCTACGAGGAGCTGATCCGTCGCAACATAGAATGGGCCCTCGCGATGGCCGGCGCTCCGAGCCGATTGCGGCCCCATGTCAAAACGCACAAGACGCGAGAAATTGTCCGGCTCGAATTGGAAGCCGGGATATCGAAGCACAAGTGTGCCACCCTGGCCGAGGCCGAAATGCTGGCCGGCTGTGGCGTGCCCGATGTGCTGTTGGCATACAATCTGGTCGGCCCGAACTGTGGCCGGATGGCCCGGCTGGCCCAGACGTATCCGGATTGCCGCTTCTCGGTGTTAGCCGATCACGAGGAAGCCTTGCGGCCTCTGTCGGATGCAATGGCCACGGCCAAGCGAACGATCGAAGTCCTTCTGGACATCGATGTGGGCCAACATCGCACCGGCTTAGCACCGACGGAGAAGGCGGTGGCACTCTATGAATCGATCGACCACCTCCCGGGACTCCAGCCCGGAGGCCTGCATGTCTACGATGGCCACAATCACCAGGAGCGTTCGGACGAGCGGGAAGCAGCGGTGCAGCAACAGCTCGGGCCGGTTCTCGACCTTCGCTGCCGGCTGGATAAAAAAGGTCTGCCGGTGCCACGCCTGGTCATGGGCGGGACCCCGACGTTTCCGATTTTTGCCCGCATGGAGCTGCCGGGATTGGAATGCGCTCCGGGCACTTGCTTTCTGAACGATCACGGCTACGGTAGCCGCTTCGCCGATCTCGCTGGATTCACGCCGGCCGCTCTTCTTCTGACGCGCGTGATCAGCCGGCCGACCGCCAGCCGGGTCACGTTGGATCTTGGCTACAAGGCCGTGGCCAGCGATCCCCCGGCAGGAAGACGACTCACGTTGCTGGATGTTCCAGATTATGAAGTCGTGTTGCAGAATGAGGAGCATCTGGTGATCGAAACACCGGCGGCTGCGTGCTTTCGGCTGGGCGATGAAGTGTTGGCGATGCCGACGCACATCTGCCCAACGTGTGCCCTGCACCGCGAAGCCTACGTCGTCGAAAACGGCGACATCGTGGACCGCTGGGAGATCCTCGCGCGGGATCGGGTCCTGACGATTTGAGCCGCCGACCTTGCTCGGCCAGCTCACCATTTGTTCATGGTCGCAATTCCTCCTCAGTAATCGTGAAAAGACTTGGTGAGATGTCGATATAGCCGGCGTGAGAAGAGGGCACTCAGCTTGTTTGGAGCAGGATCCGGCAAGATCATTTAGCTCTTCATCGTCTGCAATTGGGCCGCGCTCAGCGTGTTGTGCAGTAACATCGTGATGGTCATCGGCCCAACGCCACCCGGGACCGGGGTGATGGCAGAGGCGACTCCGCGAACCGCAGCAAAATCAACATCGCCGACTAATTTGCCGTCCGGCAAGCGGTTTATGCCCACATCGACCACCACCGCCCCAGGTCGCACCATGTCCGCCTTCAGGAACTCCGCCAAGCCGATGGCGACGACCACCACGTCGGCCTGACGGGTCAGATCGGCCAAATTCCGGCTGCGGCTGTGGCAGACGGTCACGGTCGCATTGGCGCCGGCGGCCTTCTGCATCAAGATCAGGGCCAACGGCTTGCCGACGATCGCACTCCGCCCCACGATGACGACATGTGCCCCTTCCAGCTGCACTCCGTTGCGCAACAGCAACTGCTGCACGCCATGCGGCGTACACGGCAAGTAGCGCGGGTGTCCGGCGGCTAGCAGCCCGAGGTTTTCCGAGCCGAAGGCGTCGACATCCTTGAGTGGAGAGACGGCCTGGATAATTGCCTTTTCATCTATCTGTGGCGGCAGCGGCAGCTGGACCAGGATGCCGTGGACCGTCGGATCCTGATTGAGCCGGCGAATGAGGTCGAGGAGTTTTGCCTGCGTACACTCATGCGGCAATTCATGCAACCAACTTTCGAAACCGGCCTGCTGGCAGGCTTTGCGCTTGTTGCGGACGTAGATTCGGCTGGCAGGGTTATCGCCGACCAGCACGGCCGCCAATCCCGGCCGAATGCCATGTTTTTGCGTGAAGACGGCCGCAGTGGCAGCGATTTCCCCCTGCATCGTTTGGGCGAGCTTTTTGCCATCGAGTAGAACTGCGGACATGATTCGTCACCTGCTTGGTTGGGTGTCATCCGGTTTCGTTGCATCCAGGACGAGCGGTGAACGAGCGAACGCGGCACGGACTTGCGGCAAGAACATGATGATCAAGAGCGCGATGGGAAAGCCGATATTGAGGGTCAGCGCGACGGCGGTGGAAAGGGCTTTGATGACCGGGTTGTTGGCCAACCCACTGAAGTCGGGAGTGCCGGGCGGCGGAGGATTTTTGTGAAACAGTTCTTCGGTCCAGCGCGCCATCACCGGGTTGACATAGATCCATTGGTAAACACCATGGGCGGCGTGCACGAGCACCGTCGCAGCCGCGGAAAACACCGTGATTCCCCACGCCCAGCTCTTCATCCGCAACAAGCCAATCGCTGCAATCAGCAAGAGAACGGACAGCACCAGCATGAGCACATAATTGCTCACTTCCACCGCCAGGTAGGCGGGAACCTCTTTGTGCAACAGGTCGTACATTTGGCGAAATGGCTCCAGGGCCGGCTTGAGTTGCGGAGCCTGAATTGTAAGAGCCGCCACCACGCTCGCACCCGAGCAGAACCAAATGAGTCCCCAGACCCCGGCATAAATGATCGTCAGGATGGCCATTACGAGGACGATAGTTGGCCGAGTTCGATCCATTCCTGCGATCTCCGAAAAAACGTGTGCGGACCGTCAGGGTTCTCGATGTGAGGATAGCGAATCGGCGAATGCGAAACAAGGAACGGCGGCCAGGCTTCTGGCTGGCTCTTTCGCCTGGAAACGGGTCCCAGCTTGATACCGAAAATGGGAATTTTATCGGTCCGGGCAATCGTGTCCCTTTTGCTGGCCCAATCCGTCATAGCCTACGCCGTTCGCTCAACTTTTCACTCTTGATTTGCCTTGGGGGTGCCGATATGAGAGGCACTTGGAGGATTTTGCAAGAAACCGCCGCTTCCAGAAGCTATTCCCGCCACGCTCCGTAAGTGCAGAGGCTCTGGACGGCACGATCACTCCCGCACAGCTTCTCCCGATGAACCGACCCATGCAAAATTACCGGCCAGGAAAAGTTCAAGGTGAATGGAAGCCCCCGCTCGGTGCGTTCGCCAGTTGCCTTCTGCTTCTTCCGTTTTTGAGTGGCGGAGCAGCGGCTCAGCCCATCCCCGGAAGTCCGAGCGACCTGTGGCGTGAGCCGATTCTGCCGCGCGGTCTCGCCCTGGAGAGTAGCTCGCAGTCAACCGATGTTCTGTCCAACGTGCGCGGCCCTTCGTGCCGGCTCTTTCGCATGGTTTCGGCTTATCCGTACGATCCGGTTGGGCTCGAGTCCGATAACGATACTCCCGCCAATGACGGCAGTGCACCGGGAGCCTCCAATGATCGGGAGCCGGCAGGAGAGGCACGGCTGAAGGTCAGCCTCGGGTCGGACAACCCTTACTTTGATTTCCGCAAGCCGGGGGATCCCGGTGGAGTCGGCTTCTATCGCCTTCATTCGCAAATGCTGCTGTTTGAAAACCAGAAAACCGGGCTGAGTATGGGCCTCCAGGCCGTGACCCCGGCCGGCCTGGAAGCCGACGGCGTTGCCGATGGGCCAACGATTCTAAGTCCCAATTTTGCCTGGTTTCACGAAATTGGCAACGGCACCGCGATTCAGGGATTTATCGGCAAGAATCTGCGGACCAACTCGCGCTGGTCGGACAGCCTGGAACGGCAGATCAATTGCGGCCTGGCCTTGCACAGACCCATCATTAGCCCTGACAATGGGCCGGGCCAGAGTGTTCATCTGTTCCTGGAAGCCCTCGGCCGATATCGGGTTGACGGCGATCCGGCGCTGCGCCCCCCCTTCAACTGGGACATTTTGCCGGGAGTTCATTGGCGAATGGGCGATAACTGGTGGATGTCCGGCGGAATCCTGATGCCCCTCGGCGTGCCTCGGCCGGACGCCCATCTATGGCAAATCACTTGTTCCTGGCAGTTCTGATTCTTCTGCACCGCGCCTCCAAACGTGAAAGATGGCAAGCGCGCGGCAGAGCCGTGCCATTCTTTCAAGCCCGCCGCGCCGCTTCCGTCTGGAAGGGCAGCAGGAAGCATCTTGCTCCTACCCGGAAAGCGGCGGAAGTGATGTTGTTGCGGGTCCGGATGATCCGGCCACGGGTGTCGTAAAGAGTGGTGTCCACGTCGGCGATGCCGGGACCGTTGTTGCGGACGCGATTACGGGCATCGTGGTGACGAGCGCTTGGACCTGCGTGGTGCCGGTAAACCAAGTGTACGTGGAGCTGGTTGTCTTGCCGCCGGTGCCGTCGGTGTTGCGGTAGCGCGTGGTACTGGCGACCGGATACACGGTCGCGCTGCTGCCGGTGTGGGCATAGTACTGGGCACTGGTTTGCAGGATCTGGGCGCCCGACTTGCCTTGCACTATATCTCCGTGCGTGAATCCGCAGTACAAGCTTGCCGCGCCAGCAAAGGGCCTCCCCGTGAACTGTCTTGGCAAGGGACCGGAAGCAGAAGGCGGCTTCCGGTTCACGGGCTACAAGGGCCGCCCCACGGCGGCTCAGGACTTCGCCGGCGCGGCAGGCATGTACTGCAGGATCGTGCACGGTCATTGAGAAGTCCGCGCTTTGCTGGGATAACGCCCTGAACTGCGCGCGCAGGGAGACCTGGTGGTGAGCTTGGGTTTCACACGGCGGGAAGTCGGCCTGCCTCCCGGACCGCCCATGATGGCGGTGCGAATCCGTGACCTGGCGAGCGCGGCAAGGAACTCTCCCAGCACGCATCTTCCTGCGATGGGGACTTTCTCAGGCCGCAACCTTTAGCCCGGACACTTTTTGTGGCGGCGGCGCGGCAGCGACCTGGTTCGGAAGCTGGAGTTGCTGCCGTAACTGCTCCGGCGTCCACCGCAACAACTCCCACCAATCCCGGGTGGGCAACTG
>Ga0070734_10004540_pt1 | contig 13089 bp, 7 predicted proteins | sample Coa_R1_8_FD_66444 | JGI IMG/M metagenome (GOLD analysis project Ga0070734, IMG submission 66444) | Surface soil microbial communities from Centralia Pennsylvania, which are recovering from an underground coalmine fire - Coalmine... | ecosystem: Environmental > Terrestrial > Soil > Unclassified ...
CCCACCGCAGGCTCAGCCAGTCGTTGATCGCCGGGTCGCAGGCGAAATCCCTGGCCCGCACGTGCTCGATCACCGGCCCCCGGTCGTCGTGCCATAGAACCGCCAGGATGCCCATCCCCGACAGCGACTGCTTGAGCAGCGCCTTCCGGCACACTCGCGCCCAGTTCCGCGCCTTCCAGAGCGACTTCAGGAACGTCCGCACCAGCTCCGCCGCGTCCGCGTCGCCCCCGCAGTCCACATGAAAATCCGGGTCGCCGATTGCCACGGAGGCCGTCTTCGTCAGCACGTTCACCATCAGGTAGTTCACATTGCCGACTTCCAGCGCCTCCGGCAGTACCCCGACGCCATCGAAGTTGTCGTCATCGTACAGCAGGAACGCCGCGCTCTCGGAGCCGTCCAGGAACCGCTTACACGCGATCCGATCCCGCTCCGCCAGGCCCCGCTCGATAAAGCGGTGCCCCTTGATGATGCGATCCCGCATCGTCTCTTCGTCCGTCAGTTTTGGTTTTGCCATAAGTTGGGTTTACACAAAAAGGGGAGGGGATCAGGCGAGAGGAGGCATCGGGCGCGCATAGTCCTGCTCATAGGCCGCGTCGCGCTCCTTGCGCCGCGCGTCCGCAATCGCCAGGCCGCGCTTATTCTCCTCGCTCATCACAAATGGGGTGGGGACGATCTGCGGGACGGTAAAGACGCGCTGCGCGTCCAGCCCGCAGAAACAGGAGATCGAGGGCGGCGCCGCGCCCAGAGGAAACCGAGCGCGGGTTGCGCCATGTTGGGGGCATTCGTACAAATACTGAGCCATGATACCTCACCGATTCCAGCAGGCGGGGAGAGCGTAGCGAGGGGCCACGGTCCCCGGGTGCAGGAAACCAAGAAACCAGGAAAAAGACGCCAACAAGACCTGTAGACACCTATGGGATCCATTCCTGGGTTCCTGCTTGAGCGTCTAAGCAGTGATCGGCAACTGACTTCGCGTTGGGAGGATCTGCTCAGGCGGGATGGGGAAAGTAAAATTGTAGCACATTGCTATCAAGTAACGAGTGCTGTCCAAAAGATGATCTTCGCCTTGAAGATCGTCCCCGATGATCTGGCCGCCGTGCTGCTCATAGACCGCGTCCTGCAGCTCCGCCAGCAGCGCCGGGCAGTGGGGGCTGATGGTCAGCACGCCGTGGGGGTTCTCCGGGTCGGGGCTGTAGCCGTCTATCGGCTCCAGGAATTGCCGCAGGAGGGACCAGCCGGGCACGCGCCCCCGGCGCTTCGCCGGCGTGGTGTGAAAACCATGCCGCGCCCATGTCCGCGCCGTTGTCTTGGTCTGCTCGTCGCCGTCGCTCTCCAGCCGCTTGCCCGTCGAGGGGTCCGCAAACCGCGCCCGCACCGTCAGCCGGTGGAGCTCCTCCATCTCCAGCGCCTGACGCGCCTGCTCCGGGTCCGAGAGCTTGTGCGCCTTGAGTTCGGCGAAGACATGGCAGTGGTGCCTTCCCGTCTGCAGGTCGCGCCATGTGGCCGCCCAGACCACTGCGAACGCCGACGGCGCGTAACCCCAATCCACCCCGGCCCACCAGTCCGCCCAGGCCGGGACCGGCACATGGCGCACACAGCCCGGCGGGATCGCGAAGTAGCTGCCCTCATTTGCCTCCCAGTCGCCGTTCAGCCACTGGCGCTTCTTCCACTCCGGCAGCCCGGCGGTGATGCGGTCGGCATAGCCGGGGTCGTTGTGCATCATCTCCAGGTTGTCCTGCAGCTTCGGCTGCAGCACCAGCGTCTTGGCGTCGCGGGTCTCCGGGCGCACAAACCGCTTCCGCACCCAGGCGTGCCCGATGCCGCCCGGATTGCCGTAGTAGAGCTTCTTGGTGTTCCGCTGGCCGCGCACTGAGCCGCCGATAAGCTGCGGAATGATCTCCTCGAAGTGGGTCACCTCGTCGAAGGTCGCCGTGGCGTACTCCAGGCCCTGATGCTTCTCCGCATGCTTCGCGTACTCCGCAAACGCCAGGAAGATCCTCGAAGTACCGCCATGGGGGCAAACCACCGTAAACACCTTGTAGGTCTGGTTATAGATGTGCGGGATACGGACGCCCCCGAAGTCGTTCAGGCGGGCCTTCAATGCCGGGGCGTACTGCTTCACGATGTCGTTACTGGTCCGGCGGAAGATCACATGCTCTGTGCCGGGGAACTGCAGCGCGCGGGCGATATTCACGTCCTGCGCGTTGCGCGTCTTGCCCGGCCCCCGCGAGCCCACTGCCGCGATCTGCTCGACTTCCGGGTCCAAGAGCGCCTCGAAGACGCGCTGCTGCCATGCATAGAGGGGGAGGACTGCGGGCATAACGGGGGAAAACTCCTAAAGCTCACGGGGGGCCTCCAGCGCCTCGATCCGACGCCGGACCTCCGCCTCTGTGGCCGCGTCCAACTCCTGCGGGTGGGGGCGGATCACGATGATCTCCGCGCCCGGCCCCGCCGGCTGCTGGGGGCGCGCGCTCAAGTCGAAGCCGGCCATCTGTGCGAGGAGGCGCATCATCTGCGTGTCGCCCTTGAGGATGGCGTTCTGGATCGCCATGTCAATGTCCGCGATTTGTACCCTGCCGATTGCGGCTTGCATCGAGCGATACAGGTCGTCGCGCTTGTTGCCCTCGCCTCGTGCGCGCCGCGCCCTGCCGACCACCCCGCGCAACGCTCTTCGGATCGGCGTCCACAGCGCACGCTGTTCCTCCGTGAGGGTCGTCACAAACTGCTCCAGTTGGCCCGGCTGCAGCCCCTCGACGACGGCGTCATCCTGTGCTGTTTCCATATCTTGCTGGGAGGCCATCTTGGCTATCCAATGCTGCGGAAGAGGCCACTCGGGTATCGAAATAACCTCGTCGGGATGCAGAACCCTCGACTTTTTCTGAGGCGTCTTGCTTTTGTTTTGGGTTGGAGGTTTCGTTGGGGAGGGGGGTTAGAAAACGGATCCGGAAGAGCGGGCCATACGTCCCTCTCACTCTTATGCTATCGCATCTCGCCCGATTTGTCAAGGGCCAAAACCAAATTTTTTCTCCTTCAAGGAGAATTTTGTCTGGCATCGGTTTCCGGATAGGGAAGTGGGCAGTACATTAATCTTCATCGAAGTAATCCTCGTCGAAAGGGTCTGCGTCCGGTTTCACATAGGGAGCATCCATGCGCACTCCGGCGATACGCCACGCCTCCGGAAAGCCTGTCATTACTCCCCGACGTTGTGATTTGTCCAATCGAGGCCAGTCAGCCTGAATCATTCTCGCCAGCATCTGCTGGTGTGCCTTATGGCGTTCTTCATCGCTGATGGGTTTGCGTTGGATGCGGATGGGTTCGGGTTGGGAGAGGATCGGATCATCGAGCTTCACCTGCGCCATCGCACACTCCGTCGGCAGGTTCTCCCACACGTACTGCCGCTGATCCATCATCCAATGCGGCCAGAACTCACGGATCTTCTCTGCCAACATCTGGTGCTCCGGACGCTCCTCCAGGGGCACATAGGGCGCCATCGGGTCGTCGAGCTTCACTCCCGCGAGTTGGCATACCACCGGATACTCCTGCAGACGATCCTGTCTCTCCTCAAGGGTTAGGCGAGGCCAGGCTTTCAGCAGCATTGCTGCGTGTTTGCGTTGGTGTTGTGAGACGTTCGAGGAGTTCGAGTGGGACATCTATCTTGCCTCCATATTGTGTATCCACCACTCGTTTGAAGCGACGATAGATCATACCGTCCGTAATGGAATCGGGATCGTTTCCCGCTTGCTTATACTCTTCTACGAGTTTGTTAGTGTGATGGTCCCACAACTCAGGAAAAAATTCGCGAATATGTACCATGCCTGGCGCGATCCCCAGGTTGATCCCCGGTAGATTGGCCGGGTAAATCGCATGGTCGGGAACTCCCAACCCGATGGCTCTTATGGGCGGCATGGTGGGGTCAATATAGACCCCGTTGGTGATTTGTCCTGTTTGTCTGTCCTTCAGCCTCTGATCTGTCAACAGATCGATCACTTGATCATAATTGGGCAGAAACATCTGGTTCTTGCTCATGACAGACGCCGTCAATGCCCTGCGAAAGGCGAAACTGCTCGTGCTGGTGTTGGCATCAATAATCTTTGCCAGTTCATCCAGTGATTGCACATCGGCGGTAATCTTTGCACTTACCACTTTATTGGTTTGGCGCGAATAGTTTACCAGATCCAGCAACTCTTTCTCTGTTGCCGTTCCGTTCTCTAATGCTGAGCGCATCTCAGCCATCATAGCCATCGGACCATACGACGCCAGGACCGCATCCCTTGCCGCCGCATAGGGCAATATCAACCCGCCGCCATGCTGCGCCATCTTCAGGATGCTTTTGGCAGCACTGCCGAAAGAGTTGGCCCACCCGCTTTTGCCGTAGCGTGCACTGTCCAATCCGAAATACGGTCCCCCATCCGCGTCAAAAGTTGCATTTGTGAGGGGGTTCTTGTACGTACCTACGATTGCCTTGTCCGCAATGGTAGTGCCTGCCTTTACGCGACCATCTTGAGCGAATTGCGCAAGGTCGTCATTGTGGAGGACTTCGGGGTCGGGACCGCGCTTCATGGAGGTGTAGTCGGCTGATTGGGCACGCAATAGCCAATCTTCCGCCATCTTCTCAATATCCGGCAAGTAGGGTTGGATAGATTTCCCGAATTGCTTCATGAGGGCTACCGACCAGTCCGCACCTTTGAGATGTGGTTGAGGGCAATCGTGGCAACATCCCCTATTCTGCGTGGGTCAAACCCGGCATTCAGTTGACCCAGATCGGACTGGATGCGCTGGTAGGCTTGTTCTGCCGCATCATCCAGCCACTGGCGGAACGTGGGAGTTGCCTGCTCACCCCCTGTCGGAAGAGTTGTCGGAGCCGGTTGCTCTATTGCTTCCCGATGTGTTGCCGACCACCCTTGTGCTTCCCGGAACTGCCCTGTCCGCAACTTCTGTTGCAGGTCGGCGATCTGAGCGGCGATCTCCGGAAGCGAACGTGGATTACCCAACCGACTGCGCAGATAGGCCGCCTTCGGGCTGTCCTTCGGAGCAGAAGGATCTCCCTGACTGCGCCGGAAGATCCGGGCTTGCTCATTCTGCAATTGGGTGGTGAGATCGGCTTCTCTGCTCAGGTCAGCGATCTGCTGCACTAACCCTGTTTTCGTCCAAACGGTAGCTTGTCCTTGCGGTTGTGTTGGGGTTGGTCTGGCAGGAGGGGCGGGGTGCGGATCTTCATCCATCCTTAATCTCCGCGAAATCATACTCCCAAGAGCAGTGTTATCAAGCGACCTCTCGATTGGGGCCAACTCTATGGTGGGTTGATTAGCGGATTCTACCTGAGCTAAGAAATGGGACGGAAACTGATGTTCAGCGGTTCGGATCAAGTGGTCAAACAATAGGCCGGAAGGTGGTTTCCTCGTTTGAAGAGGTTCCCGTTCTTGAGCATCGGCTTCAGAATAGCCCGCCAATTTCGAAGCCTTTTCTTTCGCTTCAACCTCAAGAGGATCCTCGCGATAGGCGTATTTTGCCCTGTTCGCATTCACGTCCGCTCCATCTAACACTTGTTGGGCGTGAATACCTTCTTCCAAGAGTGTAAATAACAATAGGTCAGGATCCATGACAAACCGGCTATTGATAAGGATAGCCCTTGGTATCTGAGGGTTGCTTGTCTCTACATGAGCCGCCGCTGTGCGGTCGCTCAAGTGGTCCGTAAATAGCAGAGGCGTGTCCAGTGCGGCGTCACTCATGTATGCTTTAGCCTTTTGAACCGTCTCTGGCTCAAGAGCTTCACGCAGCATGCCCTGATCAACTGTAATATCTGGCAGACTGTCGGCTTGCGCCGTCTGTCGATGGCGTGCCATAAAGTCCTCGCTTAGGAGTCCTTCGGCTCGCGTTCCTTTTGCACTCCCTCGTGGGAGTTGACGGTTTCCCTGGCTGTCGAATAATGCGACATTGGCCGAATGTGAATCGAAATAACCTCGTCGGGATACAGAACCCCCGACTTCTTCCGAGGTGTATCGCTTTTGTCCTGGACTGGCGGTTCCGGCAAGGGTGGATCGGGGAGGTTGGTATCCTGCGTCGTCGGTGTTATCGCCTGTAAGGCTTTGAGGCTGCCAGGAGGTGCTACCTTGTCCAACACTACGTTGTTCTTGCGCGACGGCAGATTTTTCGCCTGCTGTTCCAGCTCTCGTGCGACTTCCGGTGGTATATTCAGTTTGCGTGCCATAAATTGCTCCTACTTCAGAAGGTTGCCTCGCCGATGCTATTGTATCCGCACCGGCTTGCACTCCGATCCGATTCCCATTGCGCTTATTTGCTTCCAACCACTCCGGCAAGTTCGCCGCCTCCGCAGGCATCTCCTTCCCGAATAAGGATCGCTGGCCCTGGACCGCACTTCTCGCCTGGATCTGCTGCCCCAGCGCCTCTTGGAACTGTCCCGTCCACAGCTTCTGCTGCAGGTCGGCGATCTGTGCGGCGATCTCCGGAAGCGAACGCGGATTACCCAACTGACCACGCAGGTAGGCCGCCCTGGGACTGTCCGTCGGCGCGCCTGGATCTCCCTGACTGCGCCGGAAGATCCGGGCTTGCTCATTCTGCAATTGGGAGGTGAGATCCGCTTCTCGGATCAGATGATTGATCTGCTGCACTAACCCTATTTTCGTCCAGGTCGCTCCTGCCTGTACTTGCCCGCGTTGTGTTTGCTCCGCCTCCATCATGGCGTTACGCGCCCCAGTAAAGGGAGGTACGGCAGCGGTCGTCTCCTGCAGATTGCGTGTAGGGGCTTCGGTAGCTTCTACATGAGGAAGATGGAAGGCTGGGGCGATGGCGTTGTGGTAGTGATCGAGGGCAGTGTGGTAAAGGTCCACAATATGGGGGAGGATGGCTTCACCAAGGTTCTCCACCATCGCCTTGGTGAAGTCGGCGAGGGTTATAGCTCCCCTGGCGATATGGAGGGCGCCAAGGCGCACAATGTCTTGAAAGTCTACATGATCCCATCTGCCGCCCGTGGGATCCAACCCGGATGGAAGTTTCTCGCCCCCCTGCGTTCGGGCGGCATCTATCCGCGCTTGGGTTTCGGCGATGGCGGTGTCGAGGCGTTCTCGGATGTTGCCGACAGTCCCTCCTCCAGCATTGTCAGAAAGTCCTGTTTGTCCTTGTCCTGTTGTTGCTTCTCCACCATTTTTCGGTGCAATGTCTCCGCTAGTTGAAACGCTTCCCTCTGCTCCTCGGGCGTACTGGGAACGTAAGTCGGCGATGTTTGCGGCTTTCCTTTGGATGAACGTGTCATAGCTTTGTGGGACGCCTCCCTTTCGGACAATATTCGAGGCCCATAAGGCTGCCTGAACTTCACGGGGCTTCCACCCTAATTCATCGGCAATTGCTTGGATATGCTGTTGGGCAATCGCCGTCATTTCGGCCGTTGGGCGAACCTGACCCTCTCCGAAAAACATTTCAGAGACATGTCTATCTACGGCTACGCCGCCCGATTCTCCTGCATTCGCCTGCCCAAATTGTCCTATTTTTTGACCGGCAAGAGCCTGTTCATTGCGAACGCGCTCAAGATTTTTCATCACAGCGGGGAGAAAACCGGAGAAGGGTTCACCTGCCAGGAATTGCCCATATGCTTTAATGGCCAGCGCGACATTAGAAGGCACACTTGCCGCCTGAGACGTTGCCGATAAGAGTTGCTTAAATAAGTCGGTATCTTCCCCGAAATGTTGCCGCAAGGTATCCTGATAGCGGTCGTACCAGTCTCTCCAAGAAGACTGCTCATGCGCTGCGGCGATAAGTTCTTGCACGCTTCGGACAACCGTTGGGGACGCCTTCAGTCGTTGGGCTACCTTAGTAGAATGAAAACCGTTAGATACCGTGCTTTCCGGAGTACTCGCTATCGCCCCAGAAAGCGTTTCCGGCGTCGCCTGCGCCTCTGCTGCGGCCAGTTGGCTGCCCTGCGTCCCATAATGCGTATCGAGCGTTGCCTGATCCGTTGCCGGCTGCCCCTGCGCCTCGCGGAACTGTCCCGTCCACAGCTTCTGCTGCAGGTCGGCGACCTGAGCGCTGATCTCAGGAAGCGGCCACTGGATACCCAATTGACTGCGCAAGTAGGCCGCCCTGGGGCTGTCCTTCGGAGCGGCAGGGTCTCCCTGACTGCGTCGGAAGATCCGGGCTTGCTCATTCTGCAGTTGGGTTGTGAGATCCGCTTCCCGGATCAGATCCTGGATCTGCTGAACTAACCCTGTTTTCGTCCAGGCCGCCGGAGAGACGATGCGTTCTGTGGGAATGGGGGTTGCATCCGATTGTGCAGGCAAAATTGCCTCCGCACGCGATTGCGGTATGGTATATTTTCCAACATTGCCAGTAGACGCATCCGTATGTTCTCTCACAACCCCAGCATAACGTTTCGGACGCGGAAAGCCCGTTACAAAGTCGCTACCACGTCGCGCCGACTTCTCATGCTCCCGTTCGAGATAGGGACCTGTTTCATCGAACTCACGCTCACGCAGCCCACGCTCCACATGGTATATCTCTTCCGCTATGGTATGCGCCAACTGTTCGGGGTCCATCTCAAGACGGGCGTTCAACATGATCGCCTTGCCCGAGGGAGATGGAGGGAAATCTGCGGGAGCACCGAGCGTATCATCTGGTGGATAATAGGAGAACGTAATCGGAGTCCGCAATGCAGCTTCACTTACGGAGCGATGCAAACGCGCCTGAGCTTCCCCCACAAAGGCATCTCCGGCATTATACATGGACATGCCAGGCTCTTCGCGCCCCTCCAGCACATCTCGATACGTCTGGAAAACATCCGGATCTAAGACCCCTTCGGCTGCGGTTCCGGCAAGGGTGGATCGGGGAGGTTGGTATCCTGTGTCGTCGATGTTATCGCCTGTAAGGCTTTTAGGCTGCCAGGAGGCGCGACCTTGTCCAGCACCACGTTGTTCTTGCGTGGCGATAGATTTTTCGCCTTCTGTTCCAGCTCTCGTGCGAATTCCGGTGGGATGTTCAGTTTCCGTGCCATAACTTGCTCCTATTTCGGAAGGTGGCTTCGCTGATGCTATGCGGTACTTTGCTTCCAACCCCCCCGGCAGGTTCGTCGCCTCCGCAGATCTTTCCTTCCCGAATGAGGATGGCTGGCTCTGGACCGCACTTCTCGCCTGGATCTGCTTCCCCAGCGCCTCTTGGAACTGCCCCGTCCGCAGCTTCTGCTGCAAGTCCTCGACCTGTGCGGCGATCTCTGGAAGCGAACGTGGATTACCCAACTGACTACGCAGATAGGCCGCCTTGGGACTGTCCTTCGGGGCGGAGGGGTCTCCCTGACTGCGTCGGAAGATCCAGGCCTGCTCCTCCTGCAGTTGGGAGGTGAGATCCGCTTCTCGGATCAGATGATTGATCTGCTGCACTAACGCCCGTTTCGTCCAACCCGTTCCCTCCATTGTCCGTTCTTGTGGGTGGATTACATCAGGTTCTGAAGGGAGAACAGCCTCCGTACGGGATTGCGGGAGGGCGAGTTTCCCAGCATTACCCGTTGGCTCGAAAGGATGCTCCCACTTGATCAAGGTATAACGCAAAGGTCGAGGGAATTGCGTTACATAATCGGTACCTTTCCGCGCGGATATTTCATGGATGCGTTCTTTGTAGGGAGGTTCCATATCGAACTCGCGCCCACGGATAGCGCGTTCGATATGGATCATCTCTTCTGCGACAGTATGCGCTAACTGTTCCGGGTCCATCTTCACACGACCATTCATCAGGACTGCTAAGCCTGTGGGAGATGAAGGCCAATTGGCAATAGTACCTAGCGTATTATCATCCAGAACGTGAGAGAACCAAACAGGGGACTCAAACACAGGTGGGGACAAGGCGCGATGCAAGCGTGCTTGAGCATCCCCCACAAAAACATCCCCACCATGATATACAGAGACACCTGGTTCTTCGCGCCCCTCCAGCACATCCCGATACGTCTGGTAGACGTCTGGATCTAAGACTCCTTCTGCGGCAGTTCCGGCCAGAGTACTTCGTGGGAGCAAGTATCCTGTGTCGTCGGTACTATCGCTGGGGTCGCGTGTGAGATTGCGAGGACGTCCTGTGGCGTCTTGTCCAATACCACCATGTTTCTGCTGGAAGGTAAGCGGCTCATCATTTTTTCCCGCTCCCTCGCGACTTCCAATGGAATAGTCTGTTTCCGTGCCATTAGTTGGTCCTCCTTCAGAAGCTTGCCTCTCGGATGCTATGGTCGCTGCACCGGTTTGCACTCCGCTCCGGTTCCCATTGCGTTTATGTGCTTCCAACCCCTCCGGCAGGTTCGCCACCTCCGCAGGCATCTCCTTCCCGAATGAGGATTGCTCGCCCTGGGCCGCCATTCTCGCCTGGATCTGCTTCCCCAGCGCCTCTTGGAACTGCCCCGTCCGCAGCTTCTGCTGCAGGTCGGCGATCTGGGCGTTGATCTCAGGAAGTGGCCGCTGGTTACCCAACTGACTACGCAGATAGGCCGCCCTGGGGCTGTCCTTCGGAGCGCCCGGATCTCCCTGACTGCGCCGGAAGATCCAGGCCTGCTCATTCTGCAGTTGGGAGGTGAGATCCGCTTCTCGGATCAGATGATTGATCTGCTGCACCAACCCTATTTTCGTCCAAACGGCAGATTGGCCTTGAAGTTGTGCTGGGATAGGCTCGGCAGGAGGTAAGGGTTGTGGAACCATCACTCCCGAAGGGAAAGGAGGAGCGGGAGGCGGCGTATTGGAGGGAGCAGCAGGGGGGGTCCCACCGCCGTTCTCTTTGCCACGATTTAGGAACGCTTGTGGATCATCACGGGCTTCCCGGAGCCGGTTAGCAATATGCTGCCCGGCTTCTTGGACAAGAGCTCGTCCAAGATCGGATTCTCGTACAGAGTTCCCTCCAACTTCAGAATTTCGTTGGCTTCCTCCGTTGTCAGTCCGTGCTGTTTGCCCTTCTCCAGTATCTCCTGTATGCGAGCCTGTTTCTCTTCCTCGGTCATTTCCTGATACCTGTGCTAAAAAGTCGGTCGGATGGTCTTGCGAACGCTTATAAACTTGTGTCGCTGCATCCCTAAGACTGAACCCCGACACATTATGGTCAGACAAAACGTCATCGATTTCGCGACGTTTTGCAATCACATCCTCACGATACTCCTGCGGAGTAAGTTGGTTATAGTAAGAGTTCGCGTAAAACTCTTGACGACCGTCCGGATGGAAAAGTTGCGTGCTCCCCGAAAAAAGAGGTTCGCCATTCCGATCTACCAGGCGAGGATCGGTTGCCAGGTCTTGCGCCACACCCGCGTACTGCTCCGGAGTAACCCCTTCCGGCAGAGGAAATACCACGTTTACCGTAGGTATCTCCCCCGGAACCAACGTTTCTCCCGGCCTGGGCATGCGGATAGCCAGCATCTCGGCCTGATCCGTAACCAACCCGAGCGCCCGTGCGATCTGAAAGGCGGTCGACGGGTCGCCTGTCATGTGCAGCGTATAATTCGAGTTCGTGCCCCAACCGTACACCGGGTCGTTATAGGTGCCGTTTCCGTATAAGGCGCTGTGGGTGTCCAGATCCGCCCCTGTCACCCGGTTCAGCCTATCCAGTAATTCCCGATCCATCGTGCCAGAGATCGCCGCCCGCCTCGCCTCTGCTTCGGACAATCCTGTGCCTTGCAGGGCTTTCTCGGCATCGGCAAGCAGGGATTGATACACGCTTGGATAGGAAGTGGCTAACTCCCCATGCGTCATTAATATAGGAACGTTCGGATCTGGCACGATCTCCGGATGCTGCGCCGCAATGTCCGCCGGCGCAGCAGGCCGCGCCCCCTCCCGGCTCAGAGCCGTCCCCCGCTCCCCCAGCGCGCTATGCCCCAGCGTATAGCCGCCCAGCAGCGTACTCAGCACATCCTGAGTGCCGCCCTCCCAATCCCCCCGCTCCACATCGCCTGGGATACGCGGCGCAGCCATCAACATCTGTCCACCAAACAATGCCCCAATCGCCCGCGCCGCCGACGCCGGAGCACTCATCAAACCCTGCCCCAGAAACAAATTCTCAGGCCGGCCCAGGTTCGCTACAAAACCGCCCCCGCCCGCCCCGACCTGCCGCAATGGATCATCCGCCGGCAGGATCAAGTCCCCCTTGTCATCAACCGTCTGCTGCGCTGCCTGTCGCGCCCAGTCCGAATACTCCGGCCCCATCTCGTGCAGACCCTGCACCAGCGCCATGTTCGGAAACTGGCTGCCGAACTTCCGCACATCCTCGATAAACTGCTGAAAATGCGGTGTCGGCGTAAAGATCGAGTTCGGCCCCGCCAGCCCCAACTGATCCCCCAGCCAATTCAGGCGCTTTCCGAGTTCATCCAGATTGATGATATCCGTCGTGTCGATTGCAGAGCGGGGCGGCTGGAACGGATTGTGAAAAAGCTCCTTACTCCATTCACCACTATGGAGCGGATAGAGCGTCCTGTTGTGAGCGAGCATATCCCGCTCCCACTTGTCCTGATCCGCGACCGTATCCCCCGGCACAAACCGCTGCTGGATCAAAGCCGGAAGCGTATACTTGGGCGCAGCGCTTGCGTTCAACCAGGCTGGCTTAGCCGGCGCGGGCGGCGGCTCCTGCATCTGGTTCATCGCCATGAGCGCCTTACCAATGGGATCCTTGACAGGTCCCGCTCCCTGCATCCAATTGGGGTTGACGGCGGGTGTAGAGGGGCTACTGGATTGAGGAGTTGTATTCCTCACTCCGCTTGCCGCATTCTGGGCGCCGCTGCCCTGCCCCGGTAATTGCTGCAGGATCTGTTGGATATCGGCATCGGTAGGCGGCGTGTCACTGCCCCAATTCAGAGTATAAGACTGGCCGCCGTAATGGAGGGTATAGGTGTCTGGCATGGTGGAGTTGGGGGTCTACTTTGTGGAGTTGTTGGGAGTTGTAAGGTTGTAGGATGTACCGTTTTTGGCTCTACCGGATAGGATGCTCCTATTGGCAGGAGCATTCGACGTATTGGCTGCGGGAGGAACCGACGATGTCGCCGCCGGCGTCTGGACCGGCTGTCCGCCCGAAACGATGCCGTTGCTCCGATCCATCGCCCCTCCCGGCCCGTAGTGCTCCATGCCGACCTGA
>Ga0070734_10004541_pt1 | contig 13088 bp, 11 predicted proteins | sample Coa_R1_8_FD_66444 | JGI IMG/M metagenome (GOLD analysis project Ga0070734, IMG submission 66444) | Surface soil microbial communities from Centralia Pennsylvania, which are recovering from an underground coalmine fire - Coalmine... | ecosystem: Environmental > Terrestrial > Soil > Unclassified ...
CACTCCGTTATTCACCAGCGGAGCTGCCTCATGCGCGCGCCCTTCGTTTGTCGTCGATCCCCACACAGGCCTCAGGCGCGCTACATTCGCGGGCGTGATTTGATCGAGCGGGCTGTATCCCCAGCCGTCATACGTCCGCCGGATCATGAGCCAATTGCCGTCTTCCGGTTTCAGCAAACGCTCCGCCGTGACTGTTTGGTAGTTTTGTAAAATCGCGGGCACAGGCGCGGGCGGGGCTTGTTTGCCGGCCTTCCCTCGATCCTGGGGGCCCTGGCCTGAGGCCGTGGCGAAACCCAGCACACCCACCAAAATGGCAACGAAGAATTCCTTAAACCGGAGCATTCAGGTTCCTCTATCTCTCAGCCGCTCGAACACGCGGCGATTGCGTTTCGATGGTTTGCCTTCCGGCAGTGCTTCCAGGCGCGGCATGGCTTTACGCTCTTCCGCGAGCCTGATTCGCAGCGCTCGGCTCTCCTCGGTTTCGCGGTAGAGCGTCTGTGCAACGGAAGCAGGTCCGCGCATTTCACTCAGGCCCAAAACCTCTACCTGGAAAACGCCGCTGTCATTCTTGACCTGCAACAGATCGCCCACGCGAAGTTCACGCGCAGGCTTGACGGATTGTCCGTTGGACTCGATCCGGCCGAGTTCGCAGGCTCGCCCGGCGAGCGAGCGCGTCTTGAAAAATCGGGCGGCCCAAAGCCATTTATCGACTCGCATCTACTTCTTTTGTTGCTTCGAGTAGTCGATAAAATTCAACTCCTGACACTTTCCCGGATCGTAGGGCGCATCGGCGACGAAGATGGTATCGGAGCCCGTATATTTGCCCTTCAAGTACACGGGATCTTCGGCGGCATAGCTGCGCGTGAGCGCCATTTTGTTTGGATCGAGCGTAAATCGCTCGATGACGTGGAGCTTATCGCTATTCCGCACGGGTGTGTTGAGGAAGCCTGGCAGGAATCCCGCGGTATCCACCACCAATGTGTCGCCCTCCCAATGACCAATCGAGTGCCCGGCCCGGCTCGGTTTCATGTTCGCGGGGTGGTCCTTCAGGTTCATGTAAATCGTGCGCTTCAACCCGAACTGCCCATACTCGACCACGATGGTGTCTTTGTTCTGAGTGATCCGGTCGACGGGCCCATCGAAAGTCCAATCAAAAATGATGCTGGTGGTCTGGCAGCGGAAACGGGGATTGTCTTCACGCTTGAAATCGGCGGCCGCTTTTTCTCCGGCCTCCGTTAGCTCCGTTCCGCCATACAGGCGCGGCCCGGTGGGCGGACCTCCCTTGCGCGCGCCCGCACCCCCGGCCGGCCGCTGGCCTGACTGGTAGTCGCTCAACTGGTTGAGCGGCACCAATCCACCGCCGGTGCCTTTGGCGTTGACCATAACCTGTTGGACGGGCGCCCAGTCGCCGGAGATGTTGGGCTCGCCGCTCGGACGCCGCAGCGGCCGTGCAGCGTTCGGGGTGACGATCGGCCCCCGAACTTCCTGCACCCCTCCCGTCGGCCCTTTGACGTATTGGCCATAACGATCCATGTGAGTTCCATCCGCCATCATGATGGTTTGCAAGTAGCACGAAGCGGGATCGGTTCGATTCGGCGAAGCCTCGATGGTGACCTGCTGGCCCACGGGAAACTCGTCCTTAGTCCAGCCAGACCGCCTCAGCACATGCACGGACCGCATTTCACAGCGATGATGACTGACCTTTCCGTCCTGCTCGGTAACGTCGAAGTAGAGCCACGAGTGTGGATTGATCATTTCGACGCGCGTGAGCTTGCCTTTGAACTCGACGGTCTTGCTGAGGTCGTACTCGGCTCCGCCGTGGTGGGCGAGGGCAAGAGGTGAAGAAAGAGCTGCAAGCAGGAAGAAGATGGTGCGAGGCATGAGATTCCTCCTAAAGCGGAACTAGTATACATGCCTGTGCGTGCCGAATTAGCGGATGCTGGGAGCCAGACATGCTTCGTGACCTTTTAATCAGAGTCCGTAAGTCAATAGATGACGCCTGGCGAGAGAATCGGCGATTTTCGGCCGATCGCAAATCTTTCGCAAAATCGGGCGATGACGTCAGGTTGGCCGGGCGATTGGTGGGTCGCCTTCAGCGGGAGTGACTTCTGAATCACCCGCAAAACGGGCAGGTGCAGACGCTTCAGGCTGCCGACTATTTTGTGAGAACGCGTTTCTCCTCTTGATGGCTCACGTTCCTGATAACGGGTAGCTTAGGCTAAGCCACGATAGTGTTAAGATGCGTTTTCGATCCGCAATTGAGTAACACACGGCAATCTCCGCAAGATATCCGAGATCTTTTCCGCGTGCCAGGAAGAGATAATCTTTTCGTGCTCGGATGTTTTGCTCGACACGTGACCATCTACTCCCAACAGATCAGGGCCCTGAACTTGATTTGGGCTCTGGATCGGGAACATGGCGGGTTGGAACGAAAGAAAATTGCCATCATTGGAGCAGGCGTGGCAGGCTTGACCGCTGCGGCGGCAGCGCTCCTGTCTGGTGCGAACGTCACTGTGCTTGAGAGGCGCACGGATATCCTGACGCTCCAGAAGGGCAATTCAAAGAGATGGTTGCATCCACGTATCTATGATTGGCCATTCACGAATGAACCGGATCGAGATGCTCGATTACCCGTTCTCAGTTGGACAGCTTCCAATTCGGAGGAGGTCGCAAAACAGATTCACCAGGCTTGGAAGCAGATTTCGAACGATTTTCAGGGGTTTGTCTCGGTTCAAACATCGGCCGGACAGCCCGAGGTGAACTATACACCTGCCGACGGCCTCACGGTCTCGTGGAATTCGACCGGCCCGAGAGCCTTTGACGTCGTTATTTTGGCAGTCGGATTCGGACTTGAAGGGACCGCCGCCGCGCATAGCTACTGGGCACCCGACGAACTTGACGTTGATTTTGGGCCCAGTCAAAAATGTTTAGTGAGTGGGTATGGAGATGGTGGTCTAGTGGACTTGGCGCGATTGTGCGTAAAGGATTTCCGACAGGATGAGTTGATTAGTCTATTTGCGAATTCCGCAGCCACGCCCTCATTGATTGCCAGGATCAAAGAAATTGAGGCAGAGGCACTTAAACACGACGACGGTTGGCTGACGGGTGAATATAGAACGCTAAGCCTGCCGGTTCTCCAGGACTACTTAAGCACAAAACGTCGTACGGACCGCACTGTTTTCTTGGCTGGCAAGACTCCTTGGCCTTATTCCCAGCGAAGTTCCGCGCTAAACAGGTTCATAGCCTGCCAGCTCGAAAGGATCGGGGCCTTCACGTCCGTCACTTGTGGGCCATGGGTCAACTTCGAGCCTTTTGAATTGGGCGGTGAAGTGACTTGGCAGGATGGTAGCGTTGCACGATACGAGCGAGTGGTCGTCAGGCATGGTCCAAAACCCACCTTGGACCCAAACATAGCGACCTTAGGTGCCCCGCTTCGCCTCCAGTGGGACGCTTTATCGCCCCTCTCGGATTCTACTCGAAAGCCTCATTGGCCAGAGCGCTATTGGGAAGACAGGGGCCACGCCGTGAAAAAAGGGTGGCGGGTGTCCCACCCCAGCCAGCCCGCAGCAACGTCGATGATAGAAATGATCGATATGAGGATGGCAAGTCCAAAGTACAAGGAAGATCTCGCGAAGCTTGACCAACACTGGAAGCTAGAAGCGGTGATTGGCAAACAAACTGTAATTATTGTCGTTGGGGCGACCGCCGTGTGCGAAATGCTCGACCGCCCGGTTGGAGAGCTCTTGCGAGATGTTATCGACACGAGGGGAGAAGGCAGGACACCTTATCATCGAGCCATCGTTTTTTCGGATTTTGTCTGGGAACACGAAAGCGCGCTCCAGGACAAGCCACTTATCTCGATCGGCGGTCCTAATGCCAACAGGGTGACTAAACGCCTCCTGGATCCCAACGAGCCACACCCAGACCACACTGAGTGGTCAATGGGGGAGGGCAGCTTGGGCTGCTTTCAAAAACTCGGGAAGCACTGTCCGCAGGTAGCGTTGTATGGGAACACTGCAGCTCGGACCCGGCGGGCAGTTGAGGTGTATATGGATAAGGCGGAGGGTCTCACCGCCTTTCTGGAAATGTGCTGGAACGTCCAATAGTCCTTACAGTGCAGTCGGATTGCGAGTAGTTCGGCCGGCTCTCGTGACCCAACTTGGTTCAAGCTAGACCGGGGCAGCACCGACACTGTGCATCACGCATCGACGTATCCAAAGAAAGCCCGCGTTAACGAAACGCTCGGCTGCTCGGAACAATCCATACCCAGTGAAAGGCAATCATCGGCATGCGAGACATGCATAAAGGAGATTCTCATGAACAATCCAAATCAAACGATGCGGGCTGTGGCGATTGATGAGTTTGGGGGGATCGAGAAGATGAAGCCGCGGAAGATGCCCGTGCCGCAGGTCGCGGAGGATGAAGTGCTGGTGCGGGTGGATACCGCCGGGGTCGGCGTGTGGGATCCGTTTGAACGCGAGGGCGGGTTCGCGAAAGAGTTCGGTGTGAAAGCCAATTTCCCTTATGTGCTCGGAACGGATGGCGCAGGAACCGTCGAGGAAGTGGGCGATCAAGTTCATCATCTCAAGCGAGGCGACCGAGTATACGGGATTAATTTGATGAGCCCTAAGGGCGGCTTCTATGCGGAATATACGGCTATCAAAGCCAGCAATGCCGCGACGATCCCGCAGGCACTCTCGACGCGAGATGCCGGTGTTTTGGCAGTCGATGGCGTCACCGCGCTCAATGGTCTGGATAAGACCTTAAAACTCAAAGCGGGTGAATCCATTCTGATCCTGGGCGCCGGGGGAGGCATCGGCCATTTAGCCGTTCAATTGGCCAAGCGCATGAAAGCACGGGTTCTCGCCGTGGCTTCCGGTCAAGATGGCGTGGAGTTCGTGAAACGGCTGGGAGCCGACAAGGTCATCGATGGGCGTCGCGAGGATATTCTCAAGGCAGCGAACCAATTTGCGCCGAAGGGTCTGGATGCAGCGTTGTTGACGGCAGGCGGAGAAGCTGCGAAACAGGCGATCGCGGCATTGCGGGAAGGCGGGCGGGTCGCCTACCCGAATGGCGTCGAGGGCGTTCCTCAGCAGCGTGACGACGTGACGATCATGAACTACAACGGAGAGCCCGATCCGCGAACGTTCGCCAAATTGAATGAATTGATCGATGGCGGGCCGTTTGAAGTCCACATCGCACGAACCTTTAAGCTGGAAGATGCGGCGGACGCCCAGCGCGCACTGGAAAGTCATTACCTCGGCAAGCTCGCTCTGATTCTGAACTGACGGGCTACGGTTGCGGAGACGGCATCAGAAATCGAGAGCCATCCGGAAAAACATCCCAAAACGCCACTCCGGCGGGAGCCTTGAACAGCGGCTTTGGTGTTCCCGGCTGAAATCCTGCACGGGTGTTCACGTCCATCGCCGTCACCATTCCGCTCTCGTCGAGATAGAAGATTTCTTTGCCGTCCCCGCGCCACAGAGGAGTTCGCCCACCACCGCTGGTCACAACCATCGGCTTGCCGACGGCGCCCGTGGCGGAATCGAAGGAACGCACCGAAACTTCGTTCGTTCCCGATTCGTTTCCCGTATAGGCGATCCAACGTCCGTCCGGTGAGAATCGCGCCGTGATGCTGTTGAACTGCGGGTCTACTACGGGTACGGGCACGCGATCCGCGGGACCGGACGCCGCTAGTAGTTTCACATGAGTCTGCCCGATGCTGTAGAAGAGCAGAAAACGGCCATCCGGAGACCAACTGGTGGGGCCTTTGCCCTCGGACGATTTGTAGAACAACTCCTCGGCCTCTGGACCGGTCGACGGCTTCTGGTACAGATCGAAAGCCCCGCTTCGGTTGGATGTGAAGATAATGCGGCTTCCATCCGGAGACCAAAGTGGAAAAGCTTCCCACGCCGGGTCTGACGTGAATCGCGTTTCCTTACCGCTCGCTGCGTCGATCAGCCAGATATCGCGGTTCATCGTCTGGGGGTCCGTGCGTTCGAAGGCGATTCGCTTGCCGTCGGGCGACAGACTTAGTGTGCGGTACAGTCCGGGTTCTCCGAAAGTTCGGACAACCTTGCCTTGCCGATTGAAGAACGTCAGACGACCCTGCACGCCGCCTTTGGGAGCGGCCTTTCCGGCTTGGCCAGCGGGCTGCTGAGCGTCGGCAAGAAAGAGAACGAGGCCGGCGCCCAGTACGAGAACCGAACTAAAAACGGCTGTATGCGTCATAAAGGCGACGACCATTCTACTCCCCGCCGTCGGCGAAGTTGTGCGAAGATGCCTGTTGGGAGGAATCCATGCGGAATCCATTTTGTGAGAGATTTGCTGTTTGCGCGATCGCGGTTGCTGGTCTGGCGGCAATTGCTGCCGCTCAGGCTCCAGCTTCGGGCGCTCAGACTACGCCAGCCGCTCCGGTCAGTAGCGCCGTGGCAAATCCCACCTATATCTCTATTCCTCTGGAAATCACAGTGAACCGGCCCGCGGCGGAGGTTTGGAAACGCGTGGGCAAATACTGCGACATCGGCGAATGGCTGCAGGTCCCGTGCACGATTACCTCGGGTAAAGACGGCGAATTCGGCGCGGTGCGGTCGCTCGCGGGCGAGGTCTTAGTAGCGAAGACCGAGCTTTCCTACTCCTACACTCAGCCAGTGCGCGCGGGACGGCCGTATAACCTCTATCACGGGACCCTCGAGGCGCGGCCTTTGACGGCGACCACGTGCAAATTGCTTTACACGCTGTTGTACGACAACTCCATGCTGGCCGACGATGCGGCTCGCGAGATGGATAAAGCGCAGAAGACCGCGCAGTTCACCCGCGCGCTCGAGAATATGAAAACGCTCGCGGAAGGTGGCACGCTTCCGCCGCCTCCAGCTCGTGGCGGCGGCAAGGGGAAGCAGTAGCGTGAAGAAGCCGCCTGGAAGGGCGGCTGCAGCCTTGGGGCTTTTGTACGCCTGCTGGATGTACGCACAACCTTCGCTGACACTCCATCCTCCCGTTATCACCGATTGCACGTCAGCCGGGTTGGGCCAGACCACAGTGCAGTGGTCCAATTCCGGTAGCGGCAAGGTACAGATCCTGGTGGGCGCGGCTAAGACACCGTTTACCGGACTCATCAGCCCGAGCGGCAGCGCGTTAACCGGCAGTTGGGTGAGCAACGGATTGGCATTCGAGTTGGCCGATGCGGCGGGCAACCAACTCGCCACGGCGACCGCGCAGGTGCTGTGCAGTCCTTCCGGCGGTCCCGTTGCCGCGGGCCTGGCTGCCGCGAGCTATTTTCCCCTCGATATCGGGAACCGGTGGATCTATCGAACGTTGAGCCGCTTCGCACCCACCTCGTATATCCAGTGGTTGGTGACGGATGCTCAGACGATCAACGGCCAGCTCTGGTTCGTCATCCAAGTGAGCACCTCGGACACCCAGTCCAGCAATACCGCACAGATGCTGATGCGTCAGGGTGACGGGGGTCGCATCTATCAGTTCGTGAATGGGCAGAGTCAGTTGTGGCTGGATCCCAACACGCCACAGGATTCGTCGGCGCAACTGCAAGTGACCGGCAGGGGTCCGCAGCAGAACGCTCTCGGCTTCTTCTCGGATGGATTGAACTACACCAAATCCCAGACTCTGTCTTTCGAAGCAGGCACGATCGTGCGGGGGCTCGGTCTGACATCCAGCTCCGACACAATACTGGCCGGTTCCTCGGGCGGTTTCTCGCAGAGCCTGGATCTAGTGGAGGCGCGCATCGACGGGCATCTACTCTTCGAAGTTCCATCGCCGTCGTTGCAGCTTTCTATTGAAGCCGCTGCCTTTGACGTCACTGACGGGCTGGTTACCAACTGCATCCTGCCGTGCTATTTCGCTGCATGCGGACTGGGCGGGCCGCAGCCCGACCCGCCGGGAACCTACAAACCCTGCTTCAAGGCTGGCGCGAAGATGTCTGCCGCAACGGGCACTATATCCGTAGCGCTGGACGTTCTCGACGCCGCGGGCGATGTATTAGCGAACGCTACGATGTCGCTGGTTCCCGACGACGCAGGCCGCGTCGAGGGCTTTCATCAGATGCCGCTCTACACCGCGCCCAATCAGCCATTCGCGCCCGGAACATACCGCTTGCGCGCTACCGCCGGAGCCGCATCGGCAATCCTGGCGTTTCAAGTGCAATAGTCAGGCCGCGTTGAAGGTACTCGGGCGAAACGCTCAATTTGAGAAACCAAGGTGCTATGCCAAGAAAAGTACACGGGTTCCATGGACGCGATAGGACCTATGACTTCTAATAAGCCATGGCACGATGTAACTCTTGCAACGGCATCATTACGAAAACGGATGTGGACTGCTATATGTGCGGAGATCCGGTCCCGGGAGCCAAACGCGCCAAGTTCGCTTTCTTGCGGTTCTTGACAGCATCGCCGGCTAAGTCATCGAAACGCACTTTGCAAGAGCCGGAACGTCCCAAACGCTTGCTGACGGTCTAGCGTCCGGAGGCATTAGGCGCGGCGTCGCTTCAAGCGCGCGTTCATCTCGATGAGTTCGCCCCGCTCGGCATAGGCTTTGGCCTCAAGTACGGAGGCGGGGAAATTGGCGTCTTCGATGAAGTGCTTGGGCGTGAAGGTACTTCCACAGCGTCGCCCAGAGCCTCGGCGAAAGGCTTAGGCCTGAAACGCTTGGCGGAGGGCCGCGACCAGGCCCTTCCAAGACGCATGGTATCGGATCACCGGCGGAACGTCGGCAAAAATGCACCCACAGGCATCGCAGTATGGTGCTTCCGCGTTCGTCGTGGAGCGGCAATGGCGGCACTGCTTTCTCATGCTTTAATTCTCGCCTCCAGAGCGAACCGGTTGAATACCCTAATAGTCACAAAGTGAGGTACTAAGCAAGTTCTCTGGGGTAGTTCGGCGGCACTAGCCCTTGACTTTGTCCGATTCTAGGAGCAGCATGCGTGCGGGAGGATACTCCGATGCAAGCCACCGCACAGTCTCAGGCGATCGATCTGCACGGGACCGTAAGATCCCTGCTCGCTCACAAGGATCAGACGCTCTGGTCTATTTCTCCGGAAGCAAGCGTCTACGAGGCGATTGAAAACATGTCGGAAAAGCACATCGGCGCGCTGGTCGTTCTGAGCGAAGGCCATCTGGCCGGAATCATTACGGAGCGCGATTACGCCCGCAAAGTGATTCTCAAAGGCAGGCAATCTCGCGAGACCCAGGTCCGCGAGATCATGAGCGCTCCGGTACTCTTCGTCACTCCAGAACAGACCATCGCGGAATGTATGCAACTGATGACCTCACGGCGGGTGAGACACTTGCCGGTTGTTGAGGGCCATCGCCCCATCGGAATGTTGTCGATTGGCGACCTGGTGAACTGGATCATTTCCGCCCAGGAACAGACGATTCGGCATCTTCACAACTACATCGCCGGGTCATATCCGGTCTAGAAGTACCAAGAGCACTAGAGCATTACTGCCCCGGCCGGGTCTGCCTCATAGAGTCATACACATAGCCTCGCCCAACACAAACATTTTTGTGATACCGTGTTTGAATGGATCAAACTTCCCAGTACTCCCATATGGAAGTGTGGCTGAGCGGATTGTCCAAAGCGCAGGAAGATGCCTGTTATGCTGCGCTAAACGCTTTTCGAGAGAGGCATGGGCTCGGCGCCTGGGGACTGAACGTTACGTTCAGTTGTGAGGGGCCGGTGACCTGGCAACTCGACGTCTCCGTGGTGGCGTCGGCCGATCTTGATTTCCAAATCAGGTCCAGCCATTACAGCGGCGGACCGGTGCTGGATCTGGGTTGGGTGGTGGACCAGTGCCTCGAGTCCCACTTCAACTCTTGTATGCATAGCAAGGCCATTTCGCAGCGAAAGCCGGCGCAATCAGAAAATGTGCTGACCGCTCGCGCCGCCAAAGCCCGTTAGCGCTGCCCAGCGAGCAACGCTCATCAGGCAACGCCCCGTTGTGTTTGGGCGAACCCGTCGATATACTTTCCCTTCAGTCGAGGGGAAAGAATGAATTCTCAAAAGAGCCTGACGCTGGCGACATTTGGTCTGCTCCTGCTCCCGATCCTGCAGGCTCAGACCGCGCCGGACTACCGCAAACCTCCGAGCACGGATTGGCCGCTCGTCGGCGGAGATTGGGGAAATACCCGGTACTCCACCCTTTCGAAGATCAATACCTCGAACGTCAAGACCATCAAGGGCGCGTGGATGGCTCGCCTGAACTCCGGATTCGGCGCGGGATTTTCGCAGCAGGGCACACCTGTGGTGAAGGACGGCGTGATGTACATCACCACCGGGGAACAGGACATCTTCGCTCTGGATGGCAAAACGGGGAATCTTCTTTGGGAATATCGCACGCCGTCCGATCCAAAAACGCCCGACAATCGTGCCAAGCGCGGCGTGGCGCTGGGCGATGGGATGGTTTTCGGAGCCGAATCGGATATTCGCAAACCTGTGCCGGCCTCGGGCAATCCTGAGCCGGTGACGCGTCTGTTCGCGCTCGATCAGAAGAACGGGAAGGTGATGTGGAAGCGCGAGATCGGCGAAGACATTCCCAAGAATCTGCGCCAGTACGTCGCGGCGCCGCCACTCTATTTCAAGGGCATGGTGTACATGACCATCTCCGGAGGCGATGGTGGCTTGCGCGGGCATCTGGTCGCGTACGATTCCAAGACGGGGCAGGAAAAGTGGCGCTGGTGGGCCGTGCCCGCGCCCGGCGAGCCTGGCTCCGAAACATGGGAAGGTGATTCCTGGAAAACTGGCGGCGGTGCGATGTGGGTGCAGCCGGCGGTCGATCCCGATTTGGGCTTGATTTACGTAAATACGGGGAATCCTTGGCCGGATTACAACGGCTCGACTCGCGGGGGCAGCAATCTGTACACGTGCTCGGTGGTGGCGCTGGACGCGATGACCGGCGCGTACCGCTGGCATTACCAGACGGTCCATCACGATTTATGGGATTTCGACATGCCAACTCCGCTGATCCTGTTCGATCAGGTTTATGGCGGCCAGCCGCGCAAGGCGCTCGCCGCGCATTCCAAGCAAGGCTGGGTCTACATTCTGGACCGCGCTACGGGTAAGCCGATCCTCGACATTGAAGAAAAACCCGTTCCGCAGGATCCACGGCAGAAGACGGCCGCGACGCAACCCATTCCGGCGGGCGATCCCACGGCGCCGCAGTGCGCGGAGCCGGTGAAGGACTACGCTCGCGGGTGCATGTACACGCCGGTCTGGACCGATACGAAGATCGCACAGCCATCGGCGTCCGGCGATTGGGCGCCCGGCGCATACGATCCGCAGTCCGGCTTTCTGTTCTTCACCACCGGAGTCTCCACTCGCAAGTTCAGCCCCACCGGCCGGGTTTCAGTTCCCGGCACGCGCGAATATGGCTTGGTGACCGCGCTCGATTCGCGGACGAACAAACAGGTATGGCAGAAGGAGGTTCCCTACCTGGCAGGATTCGGGAGCGGCGTGCTCGCGACGGCGGGTGGCTTGCTGTTTCACGGCGGCACGGACGGCTTTTTCCGCGCCTTCGATTCCAAGACTGGTGAGGAGCTCTGGCGCTTCCAAACCGGCTTCGGAGCGGACGCGCCGGCGGCGACATATGAAGTCGGCGGGGAGCAGTATGTCGCTATCGCGGCCGGAGGAAGCCGTGACGGCTACAAGGAAGCGCGTGGCGATCTGGTCTGGAGCTTCAAGATCGGAGGGCGCCTGAATCCGTTGAACGGCCCGCCTGTGCCAAAACCCGTGGTGACTACAGCCACAGGACCGAACACTCCGCCTGAGCCGTAAGAAAATTCACGCGAGACGTTTACTTGCCTCCCGAGTGAACGCGATCCTTCTCGTTTTCGTTGCAATAAAATTCCAAAATATCGGAGTCTGCGAGAAGCCGCTGCGTGAACCTGATGCTGAAGGGCTTGGTGTACATTTTCGGATCGTCAAAGGTCACTTGCACGTCCATGTGACCAAAATCGCGGCGATGGTAGCGCTCCTCCACGCGCAGAGCCTCGCTATGCGGATGGCCCATGGCGTCTAACCAGGTCTTGTCGTTGAAGCCCGCTGTTTGGACCACGAGAGTATCGCCCTCCCATTTCCCCACAGAGTAGCCAAGCCACGCCGGCTCAGGATCTTTGGGAAGCGGGCGCCCGTCGGTATAGATCTGCCGGTGTGCATCGGCGGATTCGTACATCATCACGATCAACCCGGGGGCTTGCACGACCTTATCCGGTTCGGATACCAGGAAAGCAAAAGGGATTCCGAGGGGCAAACAACTGTCGGCCGGATTGCCGTTGGGCGCGTGCCGGCGCATGATCTCCGCGGCGGCCGGCCGCATAATCTCTTCAGGCTTGTAGTCCAGGAGGATGTTGATGGCGTACTTTGAGATCGTGTCCGCTTCCATGCCGATCACGTCCAGAGTTCCGACATCGTCGCCGAACAGGCGCTTCATTTCGCCCATGGATGTGGGCTCCACATGCCACACGCCGGAAAGATCGGGCTTGCCATCGAAGGCCCGTGGCGCGCGTGCCGTGAGATTTGGTTTTCCGTCGCGCGTCCGCGGAGTTCCCGGCGCAGGATAGTTAAGCCATTGCGCGAACGCAACGCCACAAAAAAGCACGAAGCAGGCGGGCAGCCCTTTACCCATATAGGGCTAGTTTAGTCTGGCGACAGCACTATGGCTACTTGCCTACAACCTTCACGAGCGGCCGCAGAGATTCCGGAAGCTTGTGAAAATCCGCGGAGCTCACATTTGCCGGCGTGATAGGAGCGGGGCCATTCTCATTTAGCGATGCAGTCCCGGTGGGGCTCAACAAGAGCTGCAGAAATTTGATGGCGTTCTCCTTGTTCGGAGCGTCCTTCATCAGAGTGATGCCCCACGCTACATGAGTTGCCGGAACAGGAATGGTGCGCACACTCTTCGGGGTCCCAAGTCCCGGCAAAACCACGACGGCGTGCTGCGCGTAGTACGAGTCCTTGGCGGGATCAGCCATGCTGATCTCGTCCGGAAGGTTCACGACGCGGTAGTCCGGGTTGGTCTTGGCGATCGCCAGGGCGTTGTGTTCGTAGCCGAACTGAAAATCGAATTGCTTGCCGATGAC
>Ga0070734_10004542_pt1 | contig 13085 bp, 7 predicted proteins | sample Coa_R1_8_FD_66444 | JGI IMG/M metagenome (GOLD analysis project Ga0070734, IMG submission 66444) | Surface soil microbial communities from Centralia Pennsylvania, which are recovering from an underground coalmine fire - Coalmine... | ecosystem: Environmental > Terrestrial > Soil > Unclassified ...
CGCGATCGGCGGCACCGCGCAACTGGCATCGTCCCCTATCCAGCTGACCTGGACGGCGGCGCAGTCGCCCACCGGCCAAATCGTCGCCCAGGGGTGGCTTGGCTCGCCCGGACAGCAGTCCACGGTCAAGGGGCTGGTGCCGGTTACCGTGGCGGCAGGCGTGACGGTCGCTTCGGGAACGCTGAGCTACTGGCCCGCGACCAACCCTGGAGCCCGCACCATTCTGTCGCCCAACCCGGCGGGCGGACCGGGCACCACGCTGGCGACGCTCGACACGACGACACTCCGCAACGGCACGTACATCATCGACCTCACCGGCACGGACAGCCAGGGCAACCAGCAGGAGAGCGAGGTCCTGGTGACCGTCGCCGGCGACTACAAGCCGGGGCGCGAAGTTGTGGAGCTGACGGACTTCACGGTGTCGCTCGCGGGCCTGCCGATCGTGGTCGGGCGCCGTTACGACAGCCTGGAGAAGGATAGCGTTGGCGACTTCGGCAACGGCTGGTCGCTGACCGTCGGCCATCCCGACCTCCAGGTCGACCCATTCCACGACGTCACACTGACGATGCCCGGCGGCCGCCGCGTTACATTCCAGTTCGGGTTGCAGCCGATCGCCGCCGGCCCAATCGTCTTCGGGTTCCTGGCCAACCCGGTCTACCTCCCCGAGCCCGGGGTCTTCGGAACGCTGACCTCGGACGGGTGCAGCGTCCTGGCGTTCGATCCGAACGCCGACGCGATCAACCCGCTCTGCTTCGAGAGCCTATTCGACCCGACCGGCCGGACGTACGCGCCGACGACGTACACGTATAAGGACGCGTTCGGCACCGTCTACACGATGGGGGCCGACGGATCGCTAAAGACGATCCAGGACCGCAACGACAACATCCTGACGTTCACGGCCGACGGAATCACCAACAACCTCGACAGCTCCCGAAACGTCTCCTTCACCCGCGACCCCCAGGGGCGCATCGCGAAGATCTTCACCCCGGTGCTGGGAAGCTTCTTCCCGACCCGCCTCGAGTACGACTATATCTATGACGGAAACGGCGATCTGGTCCAGGTCAACCACCCGCCGACCAGCGTATACGCCATCACGGACCAGTACGGTTACGAGGCTCACCGGCTAACGAGCACGATCGATCCCGACGGGCACCCCGCCCGGGTCATGACCTATGACAGCGCCGGACGGCTCGCGACGGATAGGGATCCAATGCAGAACACGACTTCGTACGTCTACGACGTCGCGGCCCACACAACCACGACCACCTACCCGGACACGGGCTTCACCGTGCAGAAGTTCGACGACAACGGGATGCTGTTGTCGTTCACCGACCAGCTCGGAAACGTCACCAAGCACGAATACGACGCGAACCGGAACGAGACCAAGCGGACGAACGCGCTCAACGAGGTGACGACCTACACCTACGACGCGAGCGGCAACCAGACGTCGAGCACGAAGGTGGCGCTGAACGAGACGACGACGACCATCTACAACGCGTTCTCGGAACCCCTCACGACGACGAGCCCGATCGGCAACACCACCACGATCATGTACGACCCCAACGGCTCGCCCACCAGCCTTGCCGACACCCTGGGCCCAGTGGCGACGTTCACCTCATCCGAGCATGGCCTGCCGACGTCGGTGACGGATGCCCACGGAAAGAGTGTCCTCCTCAACTACGACGACGCCGGCGACCTCACGCAGCGCACTGACCGTCTCAACCGGGTCACCAGCTATACCTATACCGGCCTCGGGCAGAAGCGAACGGTGACGGACCCTCGACACGGGGTCACCTCGTACAACTACGACTTCGATGGTCGTCTGGTCTCGATGGCTGATTCGCTCGGCGTAGGGTGGGAGACCAGCCTCGATCAGAATGGTGTCGCCTTTGTGCGCGGCACGTTCGGGCTGGGGCGCCGGGACGTCTACGTATTCGACGCCGACGAGCACCTGACGACGACAACCCACGACCTCGATGACCTGTCGCAGATCAAACATGTGCAGGACTTCCGCGGGAACGAGCTGTCGACAACCGACGAGGCGAACCACACGACCACGTACACGTACGACCTCGCCGGCCGCCTCATCCACACTGCGTACCCGGACGACACGTTCACGAGCCAGACCTACGATGCACTCGGACGCCTCGCGACCAAGACAGACGAGCGCAACAACACGACGACGTACGCCTACGAACCGGGGTGCGATTGTGCCGACCGTCTGACCAGCGTCACCGACCCTCTGGGCCGGACGACGTCGATGACCTACGATGGAATGAGCCGGAAGACGTCGATGACCGACGCCAACAATCACACGACCTTCTATGTATACGACCTGCGCGGGCATCTCATCGAAACGGACTACCCGGACCACACGTCCACGCACGACACCTACGACGATCTGGGCCGGCGAACGGTAACTAGGGACCAGATGAGCAAAGCCACCCTGTACGGCTACGATGACGAAGGTCAGCTCACCTCGGTCACCGACCCGCTGCAGAATGTCACGCAATACGGCTATGACGGCAGCGGCAACCTCACCTCGGTCACCGACGCCAACAACCACACAACGACGTATGCCTACGACTCCTCGAACCGCAAGATCAGTCGGTCGCTGCCACTGAAGATGACTGAGACGTTCTCCTACGATGTCGCGAACAACATGACGGCTCACACCGACTTTCGGGGAAAAACGACGACATACGGTTTCGACCGGCGCTATCCAACTGGTCGCCTCACCTCTAAGGTGCCCGACCCGAGCCTGGGCGAGCCGACGGTGACTTACGCCTACAACTCGACCAGCACGAGGTCGGGTATGACCGACGCCAGTGGCACGACTACCTACACCTACGATTCGCGAAATCGTCTGCAGACAAAAGCCGCCCCAGCAGGAACGTTGACGTACACATACGACGCGAGTGGCAACGTAGCCAGTATCGATTCGCCCAGTACTAATGGCATTTCTGTGTCGTATGCGTGGGACGAAGCGAATCAACTTGCCTCGGTGACCGACACTCGCTCGGGAGGGATAACGACTGCCGCTTACACAGCGACCGGCCGACCGGCAACCATAGCGCAGGCGAACGGTGTAGGAGCGACGTACGGCTATGATGAGAGAAATCGGGTGTCGACGATTGTCTGGAAGAACGGGACTATGCCGTCCTTCGCTACGTGGGCGTACGGTTACAATCCGATTGGACAAAGAGTTTCAGCCACAGAGGCCAGCGGACGACAGGCGGGATACGGATATGACGCGGCGTCACGGCTTACCAGCGAAGGCATCACCGGAGACCCGCGCGGACCGGCAACAAATGGCAATATAACGTACCAGGTCGATCCGGTCGGAAATCGTATCTCCAGACTGTCGACGTTACCCGCGATAGCGCCCCAGACATTCGAATACGATGATAATGACGAGATAACTACAGAGTCGTACGATGCCAACGGAAGTCGGGTGGGCTCAGACGGTCACGCGTATTCTCATGACTTCGAAAATCGCCTCACGTCGCGGGACGGAGGCCAAATCGCTTTGGTCTATGATGGAGATGGCAACAGAGTCCAGAAGACCTCTGGCGCGGTTACAACGCGCTACCTAGTGGATGAACTGAATCCGACGGGCTACGTCCAGGTAGTGGAAGAGGTCGTCGACAATGCAGTGGCCGTTCGCTATGCATACGGCGATCGCCTTGTGAGCCAAACCAGATATGTTGACGGCTCTGGCGAGAGCAGATACTTCGGGTACGATGCCAGCGGGAATATCACATTTTTGACGGACGCGACGGGAGCTGTCACGGACACTTATCAGTATGATTCCTGGGGAGACTTAATCGGGAGCACAGGTGTAACTACCAACTCGCGCCTGTTCGCCGGGGAAGAACTGGACGCCGACCTCGGGCTCCTCAACCTTAGGGCACGATACTACCAACCATCGAATGGCAGATTTGAGACGATCGATCCCTACCCCGCGCGGATGGCTGATCCGGCTTCGCAGAATCGTTATGGCTATGCGAACGGCGATCCGGTGAATCTGCGCGATCCGCTCGGGTTAGCAACTGCCGTCGAAGACGCCCAACTAACGTGGATAACAAATGCGGTAACTGTCGTTGCGTATGCTGTAGGCAGGGCAGCGGCTTGCGCTGAGCTGGGGCGAGCGTCAGAATTTGCCGCTCTCCTGGGCGACAGTACACAACCCGATATTATGCAAAGGGCGTCGGTGCTCGGATGCGGAAAGATTACGTGCTACTGTAGATGCAATATTCAAGGGAAGGAGTACTACCCTGGAGTCCCAGGCATGGTAACAGGAGCCGGGAAAGGTACGACGGAGGCGGCCGCAAAACTCGCGTGTGAAATGGCAGCTAAGCGAAATTTCGGAAACGCACCCTGGAATCCGGGTGACAGCCGCGTGTACACCCGTCACTGTCATACCACCAACTGCTATTCGCGCTAGTGCCATGACGCGGAGCGAAAACATAGAACGTCAGGTCGCGGCGCTGTTGAGAGACCTCTCGTTGACAGATCCGTCCTATGGAACTCGCTCTACAGAGGGAGTCTCAGATGAGGGAATTGGAACCCTAGTCGGCAGAGCTCTTGCCGATGAAGCGCTGTCTACAGAGGCTGTAAGCAGGGCGCTGTGGTTGCTTCCAAAGTTCCCAAGTGCGAGGGGCGTCGAGCTCGCCATGTCGCTGCTAAAGACAAGGCCGGATGTCGCGCTGGGGACGGGCTCGGTTCTTGGCGAGGTCGGTGACCGATCGATTATTCCGTCCATGGAAGCTGCGTTGCTCGACAAGTCGCTGAGCGCGGCATCGCGGGCTGGGGCCGCGCGCGCTCTTGGCGAGCTCGGGGAGCTTTCGAGTAAGCCGGTTCTTAGGAGGGCGTTGCGCGTGCAAGAACAGGACGACGTCGTCTTGGACAACGTAGCGGAAGCACTAGGGCGAATGCATGAACAGGGAGCCGATGCCGCAGATGACCTCGCGGCTCTGCTGACGTCCAGATCCGCAGACGTCCGGTTTTCCGTGATTTGCGCCCTGGGAAATATCGAGGCGAGGCAGGCCGTCGAGAAGATTGAACCTTTGATTAACGACAACGAGCTGAGTTCGTACGGTCCTGTGGGAGCGGAGGCACTCCGCGTCTGCCAGTGGCTGCGACGGCCATAGGAATGTGTGCGGATGGACGACGTTGTTACCCCCTTCCGCAGATTCATCTCGTCCTATGCGGAAATGTGATCGGCCGAAAAAGGAAGGATCTCGGTAGGGCAGGGAGCGGTTGAAAGGGCGTCCTATCGGGAAACTCGGTCGGCGGAAAGCGGAAGGATGTCGGTAGGGTAGGGCGAGCTTGGAAGTGCTCTGTCAGACGAGATCGGGCGGGGTAGAAAGCCGAGTATGAGGCGGGCGGGGAATCGAGGGAGGTCGGTGAAGCTGCCGCTGCGGCCTTAAGTGAGCCGGCCGAAATGAATGACCTTGGCCCGATCGAGTTTGTTCGGCGCGGCAACACCATCGTGCAGAGCGGTACACCGCTGATTGTCAATGAAACGGCGTCCTATTCGGAAACGCAGCCGAGGAGAATGGGCACGATCACGAGGAGATAGACGGCGTCGGGAGGGGGCTTCCCAAGCGCGATCAGGAGGCGTACAAGGGCAGGGCATGGCTGGGAAGGGGGCGACGTGAGCCGATAGCACTGCCGCTGCCAGTTCAGTTTCTGGCGGCGTGGATCGGTGTGTGGCTGGGCCGGCGTCAGCAGGTGGCGATCGACTACTTGTTGGAGGAGAACGAGGCGCTCCGCGAGAGGCTCGGTCCGGGGCGGGTCCAGCTCTCGGCGCAGCGTCGCCGGCGGCTCGGCGAGCTGGGCAAGAAGCTCGGTCGTAGGGGGCTCGCCCAGTTCGCGACGATCGGAACACCAGATACGATTTTCAGGTGGTACCGCGAGCTGGTGGCAAAGAAGTACGACGGCAGTGAGAGGCGCGGACCTGGCCGACCGAGAAGGAAGGCCGAGATCGCGCGGTTGGCGATCCGGATGGCGACGGATAACCCCAGTTGGGGTTACGCGCGAATCCAGAGCGCGTTGAAGAATGTTGGTTACCAGATCGGCCGCAGCACGGTGCAGGCGATATTGAAGGAACGGGGGCTCGACCCCGCGCCGAAGCGTGGGTCGTGCACGCCGTGGGCGACGTTCTTGAAAGCGCACATGGGGGCAATCGTCGGGGCCGACTTCTTCACGGTGGAGGTGGTGACGCTGCTCGGGCTGGTGCGGTACTACGTGTTCTTCATGATCGACCTGGCGACTCGGAGGGTGGCCGGAGTCCTGGACGAATCGGACGTCACGCGCGCCTACCTCGAGCTGCTCAAGACCTCCGTCGAGAGATCACACAGCGGCACGACCCGGGCCTGAGCTCTCGACCATAAGCCGGATCGTCGGGACGTCCTTGGCCGTTGGTAGTCGCGCTCTCGGGGGCGCTGGCCCGGCCTCGAGCAACGCCGAGCACCCGCGCGGCAGGGTAGCGAACGAGCCGCAGTTGACGGAAGAAGCGGTATCCGACCTGTTTGCGCGAGGCGAATCACCGCGGATGCGGCCGGCGATCAGCCGGCGCGCCGCTGCCGGGTCATGCGCACTTTGGGTCGTCGTTCGGTGCCAGCCGCCCGTTTCGCGCCTATTCTGGCAGCCGCCAAGGTGTTCACGACCGAGATGGGGTCGTGGTCGATGAGTGTCAGAAGCGCACGCGCGGGGCCTTCTGGCCTGCGCCGCTTCTGTTCCCAGCCCTGCAGGGTCCCCAGAGGAACGCCGAAGGCGCGCGCGAAGTCACCCTGGGAGAGCCTGGTCTTGGCACGCACCGCGACGACGTCGAGATCGGGAAGCTCGTGAATGGTCAGGTCGTTCGCCTCACCCTTGGCCTGCGCGATCGCGTCGCGCAGGCCGGACAGAGTCCCCTCGAAGTGTTCTTTGCGCATTCCCGTCTCCTTCACTTGCTCTTCCGAGCGGACTTGAGCTCTCCGATCAGCTTGCCGAGTACGTTCCGCTGGGCCTTCGACAGGTTCGCCTGCTCGTTCTTCGCGAAGACCTCGAGCAGGAGCACGGGCCATTCATCATTCTAGTGGTAATAGATGAGCCGCGCGCCGCCGCTCTTCCACGTCCTGACAGAGCGATGCGGACCTTCCGGACGCCACCGCTCCCCTGGATGATGTCACCTGCCTTTGGATTTCGAGCGATCTCCTCGATCACGGAGGCGCGTTCGTCGGCGCTCATCAGGGACGCGGCAAGTGATACGTCACTGACGGATATATGTCAATGACGTATGCCGAAAGCCTGTTCGCGCATCAGCAGAGAACTCTCTGACCACGAGGCATGAGGGAACGAGAACGCCACCTCCATCGCGATGGCCTCCCGGGTGTACATGTCCAGAACGTTGAGCGTCCGAAAGCGCGTGCCGTTGACGAGGATGATTGTGGCGGTGGGATCGGTGTGGCAACAGTAGGCCGATCCGAGCTACTGTAGAAGTGTCGGATGAGTATGGAATGACCAGCATCTTTCGTATTCGTCTCGGGGCCGGGGTCATGAGGAGAAGTGAGACATCGGGTCTGTCGAATGGCGTGAGGAGGACCTGGCGTGCGGCGGCTTTAGCCGGCCTGACGATAGCAATCGTCGGCTGCGGCAGTACATCGACATCGACATCGACGATGACCGTCAACGCAACCGACGTGTCCGGAATCCCAGCGGGCGACGCCACGGGGACATCCCTGTCGGGCACGTATCTGATTACGAGCGCGTCGATTGAGGCGTGCCTCTGTCGCGTCGGGAGCTGCGCGATGATCACGGCTCAGACCGGCGGTACTTTGAGCTTCTCCCAGCAAGGCGGAGGCCTCAGTATCATCGACCAGTCAGGCACTGTCTTGACGGGTGGGGTCAACGCCGACCTCAGTTATACATGCGGCGGGACAGCGACCGTGCCGGCTGGCGAAGGCCAGGGTCAGGTTTATGGATTGCAGAAGGGAACGTTTGCGGTTTCGGGTAGCACGCCGACGGAGACGCAGTTTCAGATTTACGAGACGCTCACGGCGACCTTTCTAGGTGCGAGCTACGACTGCGACTACGTTGGTGCCGGGATTGCACATTACGAGGGACCGTAGCCTGCTGGGTGCAGTCCTTGCGGCGCCTGCCGTTCCCGAGGCGCCTTTCCATGTGTTCGAACTGGGAAGCGACGGCGGTGCCTAAGCGCTGCCGACGGTCCCCCTTTGTCTCCCAGCTTCGAGAAGCATCCGAGCACCGGATTGGACAGCGCCGTGGTCTCAGTCGGGGAAGCATGCCAACGTGCTGATGCACATGGTCGGCCACCTGAAGGACGAGCTCGACGCTGCAGACAAGCGAGAGCTGCTCGGCATCATCGAGGAGCAGCGCCAGGGGCGCCTCCCCCTGGTGGTTCCACTCACGTTGCTTGCCCACCACGCTCGGCGCCTCGGCGTCACGTATCTCCTCGGTCAGATCTATCTGAACCCGCGCATCGAAGAGCGCCGGCTTCGCAACCGGGCATAAGGGCGTCCGTTTGGACGGGCCACCTTCTCGGCTCGAACAGAAGCAGCCTGCGAGTGGCCCCTCAGACGACCGGGTCGAGCTCAGGCCGACCTGAGAAAACGCGAAATGCTCACGTCGAGCTGGCTCATTAATCGGCGGACCCCCGGGTCTTCCTGAGCGACACTCATGATGACCGCTGACGCTCTCGCTGTTCGCCTAGTGGGCGATCGGAGGCGCTCCACCGTCGACTTGACCTGGATATCCCGCCTGCTCACCGGGACAGTTTTCGTCGACGACTCCATTGCAATTGTCGTCGATGTGATTCCCGCAGATCTCGGGCGCCGCCGGGTGAACGTTCGGGGCGGTGTCGTCACAATCGTTACACCACGGATATCCATCATGGTCTCCGTCGGTAGTGTCTGTGGCGATGCCGTGCTCGCAGTTGACGAAGCTCTGTAGGTACGTCGGACGATTTTGGACGACGTCTCGCAGGGCAGTCACGGCCGAGGCAAATTGATCTGGCGTCGCCCACCTGTGCGGGTCGGCAGTCATCGCGCTGCTTACTTGGGCCGACCACGTGTCGATCCAGCCGAGGATCTCATTGATGTCCCACTTTCCGAGTTGAGTGGCGATGGCGTCGGTGTACAGGGCAACCCAGTTCGGGTCGTTGATGAGGACGATCAGCCAATCGGCCCCCGGTCGGTCCGGAGCGACGCGGCCCTCCCACCAATAGAGAGGGTGCTCCCTATAAGACACGCCTGTGAAGAGCTCGGGCCACTCGAGAGCGGAATCGGTTTGGTCGGGCAGCCAGACATATCCGTCGGCGCCCTCGTCGTAGAGGTAGTAGTTGTGCGACCCGCCGTAGTAGCCGTCGGCGTCGTTGACGACCGCTTCGGCCGCCCACTCGAGAATGGTGTTAGGTAGATCGACGAGTCCCCTCAGGGCCGAGACCGTAGTCGCACTCTGGAGGGCTTGGAGCTTGGCCCAGTTCGGCGATGAAGTGTTGGTCTTCGCCTCTGTCCCGTACTGGAAGAGATCGCCGCTCGAGTTGCCAGGAAAGAACTCCTGCAGGAGCTTCTTGTTCTCCGCCCCCTCCGCCACGTAGAGACCGTAGTACGTGCCGTTGATGGTGACGGTGGCGCTGTTCGCGCAAGGCGCGGCGATTCCGATCTTGCGAAACCAGGTGTAACCGATGCGCGTGTTGATGAACGTCCAATCGTCTCGTGGCATCGCCAGGTGGATGCTCGCGAGTCCGTGGAACTTTTGGCTCGAGTCGACCTGATCAAAGGAGATGTCGAACTGCATCTTGGGGTTGGCATCGTAGAGGACGGTATTCACCCACGATGACTTTCCCCGTAGTCGGATGGCCGCGTTGGAGACGGTCTCGGACCCGTAGTGAAAGGTGACGGGATAGTAGGTCTGAGGCGGCATCCCCGCCTCGACGTCCTTGAGGTCGTGGAAATCGGCGGTGAGCTTCGCCCAATCATCGGCGGATATGTCGATGCTGTACGAGGGCACGATGCTCTGGTCGAAAAGATCGGAGCACGCAATCGGGCTGCCTCCGTCAGAGACCGTCGTGGTGGAGGTATCGCCAGTTGAGCCGTTGCCGCCGGTCCCGCTGGCTGATGGAGATGACTTCGTGACCTGACATACGGTCAGCATGACGGCCAGGGACGCCAGTATCACAGTCAGTCTGAGCCAAGACTTCAAAGCTGCATCTCCGCAGTCACTCCTGGCCCTACAACGAGCAAGTGCCATGCCTCGCGCGAAATGAGTGCCGGGCGGCCGCAGGGACCTGAGAACGAAACGTCTGCCTCGACCCGTGGTAACGCCTTCTTCACGGTCAGGTGATAGCCATCCTACGTCTATGACTGATTCCCCTCGTCGCGCCGCATGTCCGGCCCTTGTCGCACACACCGTTCGACCGTCTCTCCAGGGGAGGGCGGTGCTGCCGAGAGATTGGAGAAGGTCCTCGCGGAGATCACCGTCGGCACGACCTGCACCCTCGGGATTCTCAAGCATCGTGACGACGGGCCTATGCGTGTATCGGCCCATGAGCTCATCGTGGCGACATGCTGCAACGGTCTCGGAGCGTCATCCGCACTCGATCCCTTTTCCCCTGAGATGGCAGAGCATCGACAAGCCGAGTCATCCCTGGCGAAGACTTTGGGCGCTCCGGCAACAAAGTAGACGATGTGGGCTAAGCGCAGTGGCCCTAGCTCCGCGGTACAGCCAACGTCACCGCGGCCGCGCACGCAACTCCCGTCGTTCATCACGGGAACGCAATCGACACCGGGCCTACGACGCCTCCTTTTCCACGGCCGCCCATCCCGTGACGTCTGAGGACTACAAAGCCATGCGGGGATATGTCGCGGGCCCGAGTGCCTCGAGCAATGACACGATCGACTCCGTCGTTCGCGAGCACATCCTGAGAATCCTCGCTGAGTCGGAAGGAAACATCTCTCTCACGGCAAGACGGCTGGGAATAACCCGTCGGACTCTCCAGAGGAAGCTGAAGCTCTTCCGCAAGTAGAACACCGGGCGGTAGCGGTCGCAGTCGATGCCGGTGGACGCACGGGCTCACTTTCGCCCAAAACGGAGAGACAGGCTCGGAGGTGCGTCCAGAGACATCGGTCGGGACATCTCCCGTTCGCGGCGCTCGTCGGGGTTCTGTGCGATCGGGGAAAGCACTCTCGATATAGGTGCCCGCGCCAGCCGCTTCTGTGAAGCTGGCTCGGAGGTACCCGCGACGTGAGTTCCGTCCCTTGCCATCGAACGCTGGGAAGATGGGCGAAAACGCGTCGACGACGATCAGAAGGATGTGACCAAGTGAAACGGATCGGTGGGATGAAAGTCACAGCGGTTACGTTCCGCCTGTGCGCCGTACTTATCTGTCAGGCGGCGCGAGATCAGGCAGCCGCCGGGGAGGTCCGTATGAAAAGACAGGGACGCTTCGGAGTCGGGTCGGGGTCAGCGTTGGCGGCGATCGCGGTGCTGACCAGCTGCGCAGGCCCTCAGGATCAATCGGTGACGCAGACGACCGCTGCGGTTGGGCTGCCTCCTCCTAACGAGCAGGCCCTCGACCCGACCACGATTCCAATGTTCACGACACAGTTGCCGATCTTGCCAGTGTGGCAAGCAACGCCGATCAAAAACTCGTCCGGTCAGGTGATCCGCAACGAGTACACCATCACCGACTCCGAGGCGAGCGTGCAGATGCTGCCATCGGGGTTCCCGTCGACGACCGTGTTCGCGCAGAACGGGCCGATCGTGGGCGGCGGGAACTTCACCGGGTCTCCGGGCGCCACCTTCGAGAACACCCGCAGCATCCCCACGGTCGTTCACTGGCGAACGAACATCCAGCAGCCGTACTTCCTGCCGGTGGACCCGACGATCGCCTGGGCGAACCCACAGGCCATCGAGGAACCGACGCCGCCATTCAATCTCTTCCCGCCCGGCTATCAGAACGCGCAGTTTCCGGTGGCCCGCGTGACGCACACGCACGGCCTGGTGGTCCTGCCCCAGATGGACGGCACGGCCAACGAGTGGTTCACGAACGTGCAGTACCGCGGTCCGAGCTTCACCACCAACGACTACACGATGCCGAACGATCAACCCTCGACGCAACTCTTCTATCACGATCACGTTCTCGGAGTGACCCGCCTCGGCGTCTACGGGGGTGAGGTCGGCGCGGGGTACATGATTCGCGATCCCAACGCGCCGCTCGACCAGGCGAGCTCGCCGCTGCCGAAGGGGCAGTTCGAGGTCGTCCTCGGCATCGCGTCGCGCGCCTTCTTCACCGACGGTCAACTTCACTTCCCGCCCGATCCGGGGTCGCTGAACGCCGGCGCCGACGCGCCGCCGAACATCGCCTACTGGTCGTACAACGAGGGAGCCGACACGGTGGTGGTCAACGGCGCCGTGTGGCCGAACCTCAACGTCCAGAGGCGGCAGTATCGGTTCCGCGTCCTGGCGGCCGCGAACACCCAGCTGTGGGATCTGCAGCTGGTCAATCAGACCACCGGTGGGGTCGTCCCCATCACCATCATCGGCTCGGACGGCGGCTACCTGCCGGCGCCCCAGCCTTCGCCCGACGTCCAGATCGGGATCACCGAGCGCGCCGACATCTTGGTCGACTTCTCGCAGTTCGCCGCCGGCACGAAGATCGTCATGAACAACAACTACGTCGGGTCGGGCTCGAGCCCGACGTTGGGGCAGGTGATGCAGTTCACCGTTCAGTCGGGGACGGCCGTGCCGCCGCCCACGCTCAACCCGTCGCTGTTCCCCCAGCGTGCCGTCCTGACGACGAACGCGCCCACGCGCTTCAAGGTCCTCCGCGTCTTCGACGACGAGCGACCTGACGGCAGCAGCTGTCCTGACCCCGCGCTGCCGAACTGCAATCAGCGCTCGATTGATGGCCTCGAGTTCAGCGCGCCGGCGACCGAGCTGCCGCTGGTCAACTCGACCGAGGAGTGGGACCTCATCCACATGATGGAGCCCCGCGAGGATGATCAGGACAAGAACTTCCACCAGATCCACATCCACCTCATCGAGTTCCAGGTCCTGAACCGGCAGCCGTTCGACTC
>Ga0070734_10004544_pt1 | contig 13082 bp, 10 predicted proteins | sample Coa_R1_8_FD_66444 | JGI IMG/M metagenome (GOLD analysis project Ga0070734, IMG submission 66444) | Surface soil microbial communities from Centralia Pennsylvania, which are recovering from an underground coalmine fire - Coalmine... | ecosystem: Environmental > Terrestrial > Soil > Unclassified ...
AGATCCTCCTCCCGCAAGGTCGCGGCCACCAGCACCGGGGCCTGGCGCAGCCGGACGGCCAGGAACGCCAGCAGTTCCCGGGAGGACTCATCGGCCCAGTGCAGATCCTCGAGCACGAGCACCAGCGGGCCGGCCGCGGCGAGGTCGCCGAGCAGCCCAAGCACCCGCAGGAACAGGCGGTGCCGGGCGGCGAGCATGCCGCCAGGGCCGTCGTCGTCGAGCAGCCACGCGGCCCGCTCCCCCAGCGCGGCGACGAAGGGGCCGTAGGCCAGGGCCGCGCCCGCCAGCGGCGCCGACTCCCCGGTCAGTACCTGTGCCCCGGCCTGGCCCGCGTCCCGGGTCAGCTCCTCGGTGAGCCTGGTCTTGCCGATGCCTGCGGCGCCGGTGATCAGCACCACCCGCGGCTCGCCCGATGCCGCGCTCGCGTATGCGGCGGAAAGGACGGCAAGCTCGGCAGACCGCCCCACGATCGGCACCGACCCAGCCACATAGCAAAGTGTCCGGGTCTGGTGTGGCTATGTCGATAGCGACGGGCCCCGGCACACCGTTCCGTGGCCCTCAGCCGCCGGACGCGTAGTCATTTACCGCAGGCCTGAATACGCATCACTGCCGATGTGCGGGCACACCGGGTTCCCGCAAGCTGAACGGCGTTGGCAGACGCTGGCCGGGCCGCCACACCCGTGGCATTCCACCCCCGGCAGCGTTCGCACCTGAAGGGGACCCAGCAATGCGGAAAATGATCATCTCAGCCCTGACCGCGACCGCCGCCGCGGCGATGCTCGGCGGTGCCGGGCTGGCCGCGGCCAGCACCCACACCGCGGTCAGCGGGACCGAGCACTTCCAGATGATGACGACTACGGGCACCGGCTCGACCGGCAGCGTCATCGCCAGCGGCGTGTTCACCGCCCCGGCGGTCGATCACGAGCACTCGAACAACACCAGCACGTTCACGTTCTCCAACGGCACGATCCTCATCAAGCACTCCAAGGGCACGGGCACACAGAACTTCAACCCGAAGACCTGCCTGCTCACCATCAACGAGCACGGCACCTACAAGCTGGTCAGCGGTACCGGCGCCTACGCCGGGATCAGCGGCAGCGGCAAGTACCAGCTGAGCATCCTCGGGATCGGGGCGAGCTCGGGTGGCAAGTGCGTGCAGAACAAGCCGCCGGTCGCGTTCCACCAGGTGATCAACGCGAGCGGCCCGGTCAGCCTGCCATAGCCGGCCGGTACCGTCAGCCGCCCGGCTGCCGCCACTCAGGGGGGTGGCGGCAGCCGGGCGTGTGCCATCCGGGCCCGGGCGGTGGACTGGCCTGCCCGGCCCGTGGTCAATCTCGGCCGCGGCTGGTTTCGCCTGGACCGTCAAACCGGTAATCCTGCCGTGCCAGCGCGGGCAGATCTGCTCCTGACCTGCCCGTAGTCGTGCCCCGGCCACCAGCACGGTGGCCGGGGCACCACCACGCCCGGCTTCGCCGGTGGCGGAAGGCACGGACTTGTCCGCCGCGGATGACACACTGAAAGCCGTTCGCTTTACGCTGCTCGCACTTCACCGCCCCCGATCCCGCGGGCGGCCGACAGGGAACCCAGCATGAGGCACCCCGGTGGACGGGACACCGTACCCGCCGCGCGCATCCTGCGCCGTGGCGCGCGGTCGGGCAGGCTCATGCACGTCGAAGAGATCGCCGCCCGCCCCGGGGAGGGCGTTCCGTGGCCGGAGTGGGTGCCCGAGCAGATCACGCTCGCGTTCTCCGGTGCCGGTGTGACCCGGCCCTGGGCCCATCAGGCGGCGATGGCCGAGCACGCACGCCAGGGCCGCAACGTGATCATCGCGACGCCTGCCGCCTCCGGCAAGTCACTGGGCTACCTGCTGCCCGCGCTGACCGCGGTGCTGCACGGGAGCACGGTCCTGTATCTCGCGCCGACCAGGGCCCTGGCCGCCGACCAGGTCCGCGCCATCCAGGCACTCGACATACCCGGGGTATGCGCGGCCGTGGTGGACGGCGACACCCACGCCGCCGACCGCGAGCGGGCCAGGACCCACGCGAACTACCTGCTCACCACGCCGGACATGCTGCATCACGTGCTGCTGCCCCGGCACTCCAGGTGGGGGGAGTTCTTCGGCCGCCTGCACTACGTGATCGTGGACGAGTGCCACGGATACCGCGGCGTGTTCGGCTCGCACGTCGCCCATGTGCTGCGCCGGCTACGGCGGGTGGCCGCGCACCACGCCCGTCGCCACCCGGCCCGGGCCCGCGCGGGTGCCGTGGCACCCGACGGCCTGGTCTTTCTGCTCGCCTCGGCCACGGTCAGCGAACCGGGCAACTGCGCCCGCCTGCTCACCGGGCAGGACGCGCAGGCGATCACCGAGAGCACGGCGCCCCGTGGGCCGCTCACGTTCGGGCTGTGGGAACCGCCGCTCACGGCCGCGCGCGGTGAGGGTGGCGCCCCGGTCCGCCGCCCGGCGACCTCGGAGGCGGCCACACTGCTCGCCGACCTGGTGGCGCACGACGTGCGGGGGCTCGCGTTCACCCGGTCACGGCGCGGCGCGGAGGCGGTGGCGATAGCGGCCCGGCGGACCCTGGCCGGGACCACCGCGGCGGCCTCCCATCGGGCCGCGGCGCGGGCGGCTAAACGGGCTGCCGCGCAACCCGCGACCGCCGCGCAACCCGCTACGGCCGCCACGCGGCCCGCCGCGGCGGACGCCGGGACGACCACCGGCGGGACGGCACAGCCGGGCACGGCCAGCGTCACCGGCCGGCTGGCCGCCGCCGAGACAGGCCGCCGGGTGGCCGCCTACCGCTCCGGGTACCTGCCCGAAGACCGGCGCCAGCTTGAGGAGGCGCTGCGCGCCGGGACCTTGCTGGGCCTCGCCGCCACCACCGCCCTGGAACTCGGCGTCAACATCTGCGGCCTGGACGCCGTGCTCATCGCGGGCTGGCCCGGCAGCCGGGCCGCGCTGTGGCAGCAGGCGGGCAGGGCCGGGCGGGAAGGCCAGCCCGCGGTGGCCGTGCTGATCGCCAGGGACGACCCGCTCGACACCTACCTGGTCCACCACCCGGAGATGCTGCTGCGCCAGCCGGTGGAGGCCACCGTCCTCGATCCCGAGAATCCCTACGTGCTGGCGCCGCACCTGTGCGCCGCGGCGGCCGAAATGCCGCTGACCGACGCCGATCTGAGCCTGTTCGGAGCGTCCGCGGCCGGCGCCGCACAGGACCTGGTCGAGGCGGGCATGCTGCGCCGCAGGGGGCACCGGCTGTACTGGACCCGGCGTGGCCGGGGGCACTGGCCTGACCTGCGCGGTGAGGGGAACTACCCGGTCAAGATCGTCGAGAAGGGCACGGGGCGGCTGGTGGGCACGGTCGACCAGCCGTCGGCGCACATCTTCGTCCACACCGGCGCGGTCTACCTGCACCAGGGTGACCTCTACCTGGTGACGGCGCTGGACCTCGCCGAGGGCGTGGCGCTGGTCGAGCCGGGTGACCCCGGCTATCTCACCTCGGCGCGCGAGGTGACCGGGATCGACGTGGTCAGCGAACTTCGGCAGATGGCCTGGGGGCCGGCCACCGTGTCCTTCGGTGAGGTCGACGTGGTGCGCCAGGTCACCTCGTTCACCAGGCGCAACCCCGAGACCGGCCAGCCACTGGGTGAGGAGACACTCGACCTGCCGCCGCGCGCGCTGCGTACCCGCGCCGTCTGGTGGACGATCTCCGCAGGTCAGCGGGATGCACTGCAGCGCAGTGGGGTCGACCTCGCCGGGTCGGCACACGCCGCCGAGCACACCGCGATCGGGCTGCTGCCGCTGTTCGCGTCCTGCGACCGGATGGACATCGGCGGCGTATCCGCCGACCTGCACCCCGCGACCGGGCAGCTGACGGTGTTCGTCTACGACGGGAACGCCGGCGGCGCCGGGTTCGCCGAGCGTGGCTTCGCCATGGCACAGGCATGGCTGCGCGCTACGGCCGAGGCGATCGGCAGCTGCGAGTGCCAGGCCGGGTGCCCGTCCTGCGTGCAGTCGCCGAAGTGCGGCACCGGCAACGAGCCGCTGGCCAAGGCCGGGGCGGTCCTGCTGCTGGAAACCCTGCTGGCCGGCGCCCCCGCCGCCACCAGCCCGGTGCCCCTGACGGGCCCGGCGCCCAGCCACGGGCCCGCCGAAAACGGTCAGCCCGGTCCCAGGTGCACCAGCAGTCCCGTGAGCCCCAGCGTGCCGTCCTCATAAGCCAGAGATCGGCCTAAACGTTCTGCAAGCAAAAGACCGCTCGGACAAACGAGCCATTTGTCAGTCGGCAGTCCGAATCGGCACCGGGCGAACTTGCGAATCCGAATCTGTGAAACCGCGAAGAACGGTCGCCTCCCGATACAAATCACCCATCCCGCAGCAACCACCCGCCGGACAAACGCACGCCTGGCGAACGTGGGGGCTCCGGGGGCTCGGCCCCCGGGCTAGCGGTTTGCGGGGCCCTGGGCGAGCAGCCCGAAGGGCTGCGAGCAGGGGTAACCCACCCCCGCAAAGGGGGCGACCCCCGCCGGGGGGGAGAGCGGGGGTCGCCGCACGGTCCAGGTCCGGGTGCGGACGCCAGAACCGTCTTCCATAGAAGCTTAGATGCGTGGAGGGCCAAGTTACCAATCGGCTACGCCGGAGATGCCATGGCTTGCGGGTCTTTAACGCCTATGCTGCCGGATCGTGGGCACTCCCGTCGAGGCCGTGGGGCCACCGAAGTCTGGTTTTCCACGAACGGCCGCCTTCTTCGACCTTGATAAGACCCTGATCGCCCGCTCGAGCACGCTGGCATTCGGCCGGTCGTTCTATCGGCACGGCCTGCTCAGCCGCACCGACATGGTGCGCGGCGCCGTCGCCCAGGTCCGGTACCGGCTCAGCGGGGCGGATCACCGGCAGATGGAGAAGCTCCGGGCTCGGGCGTGCGCCGCCTGCAGGGGCTGGCCAGCGGACCGGGTGACCGAAATCGTCGGCCGCCACCTCAAAGACCTGATCCTCCCCTACGTGTATGCCGAGGCGCGAGCGCTGCTCAGCGAGCATCGCAGCGCCGGCCAGGACGTGATCATCGTGAGCACGAGCGGCCAGGAGGTGGTGGCCCCGATCGGCGTGCTGCTCGGCGCGGAGTCGGTGATCGCCACCAGGATGCGGATCGCCAACGGTCACTACACGGGCGAAATGGAGTGCTACGCCTACGGCGAGGAGAAGGCCGTCCAGGTCCGCCGGCTCGCCGGTGAGCGCGGGTACTCGCTGCCCGGCTGCTACGCCTACAGCGATTCGATCACGGACCTGCCCTTGCTTGAGGCCGTTGGGAACCCGCGCGTTGTCAACCCCGACCGCGCGCTCCGCCGGGTCGCCACGGTACGGGGATGGCCTGTGCTCTCGTTCAGCACCGCTGAGCGCCGCACCGCGCAGCCGATGGGAATGGAAGCGCCGTGATCAATCAAGATCACCAATTGATGCCGTACAGCATCTATGCAGCGCGGCCGATCCGTCGTAGAAAGGTTTTACGGGCCTACGGGTCCGGGCACGGCAACCGGGCACCCACGCGCGACCAGCCGCGGGAGGCGAGCCAGGGCAGTCGGCCACAGCGCATTGGCACCGGCCTCCGGTGCCCGCCGTGGCGGGCCGCCCGGCACAGTGAATGTGCGCTTGGTAACCCGGGCCTGACGTGCCAGCGACGGCGCTCCAGCGGGAGCGCCGTTCGCTTGCCCGGGGCCGTTGGCCACGCCAGCCGAGCAGCGGCACCCGAGTGCTGCCCGGCCGCACCGTCATGATCCCGTAGGATCTCTTGCCGTAGGCGGCTCGTCACCACTGCGCGCGGCGCCTGGCCGGGTCCCGGCCGGCCGGCACGGATGAGGCGGCGGATGCGTGCCGCGCGGTGGATGCCGCACGGGAGGGTGCCAGCGCGGCCCAGTACCCGGGCGCAGGAGGGAATGAGCGCGATGGCCGAGCCCGGAGCCGCAAGGCCGGAGGTGGACGACCGGTCGGTCGGCGACCTCGTGTCCGAAGCGGTCAGCGACATCACCCGGCTGGTCAAGTACGAGACCGACCTGGCCAAGCAGGAGCTGCTCGCCGACGTACGGCGCATTGGCATGTCCGCGGGGCTGGCGGCGACCATCCTGGTCACCAGCTTCCTCATGCTGGTGATGCTGTGCTTCGCCCTGGCCTACGGCCTGCAGACGCTCGGCGTCTGGGACTGGGCCTCGTTCCTGATCGTCGCCGGCGTGCTGGTCGTGCTCGCCGCGGCCTTCGCCGGGATCATCTACCTGCTGGTCCGGCGCCTGGACCGGCTCCGCAAGACCAGGGAAACGGTACAGAGCGACATCGCGCTGCTGCGCCACGACGAGCAGACCGGGCCACCCGCGGCCATCCCGCGGTGATCGCATGCCCGTGACCGGAGGCTCAGCCGTTTACCTGGATGGACCATGGTCACACCGGTCCGTCAGCGCCAACGGCAGCCGGTTCCACATCGCGGAGAGCGGTGAGGGGCCGCTTGTCCTCATGCTGCACGGGTTCCCGCAGTTCTGGTGGACCTGGCGGCGCCAGCTCACCTCGCTGCCCGGTGCGGGCTTTCGCGCCGTGGCCAGCGACATGCGTGGCTATGGCGGCAGCGACAAGCCACCCCGCGGCTACGACCTGATCACCGCCGCCTCGGACGCGGCAGGCCTGATCCGGGCGCTCGGCGAGGCCAACGCGGTGGTGGTCGGGCACGACTGGGGCGCCCTGGTGGCGTGGACCATGGCCGCCTACTACCCCAAGGTGGTGCGGCGGCTCGCGATCGTGTCGGCGGCCCACCCGCTGCGCATGCGGGCCGAGATGCTGGCCGGCCCGGTGCGCCGGGGCTGGCGCAACGGCAACACGCTCGGCTTCCAGCTGCCGGTGCTGCCCGAGTCGCGGCTGGTGCGGCGCAACGCCGAGCAGGTCGCCCGGATGCTGCAGGCCTGGTCGGGCCCCGGGTGGCCCGACCAGGAGACCGAAGCCAGGTACCGGGCCGCCATGGTCATCCCGTCGGTAGCGCACTCGGCGCTTGAGTACCACCGCTGGTTCCTCCGGTCCTGGCTGCGGACCGACGGCATCCGCTACGCCCACCGGATGCGCGCCCCGATCGGCGTGCCCACCCTGCACCTGCACGGGGCGATGGACCCCTGTGTGCCGACCCGCAGCGCACAGGCCTCGGCCCGCTATGTGGACGGGCCCTACCGGTGGCGCCTCCTGGAAGGCGCCGGCCACTTCCTGCCAGAAGAGCAGCCCGACAAGTTCGACTCCGCCCTGCACACCTGGCTGGCCGACCCCGAACCGGAACGGTGAGCCAGGAGCCGCCCGAGCCGGATGCCGGGGCACGCGACAGGGACGCGGCGGGCCGGGCACGCAACGCACGGCCGCGTGACGCCCTGGGCCGGCCGCTGCCGCGCGGCGCGCCCGGCGACGAGCGCATTCCTGACGACCTGGTGCTTGCGCCCGCGCAGGCGCTCGGGCTGGCACAGCAACTGCTCGACGAAGGCCGCCCGTTCCACGCGCACGAGGTGCTCGAAGCGTCGTGGAAGACCGCGCCGCCCGCCGAGCGCGATCTATGGCAGGGGCTCGCCCAGATCGCGGTGGGCCTCACGCATGCACGGCGGGGTAACGCCCAGGGCGCCGCGACCCTGCTCCGCCGGGGCGCGGACCGGGTGGCCGGTTACGCCGGGCGGGCACCGCACGATATCGACGCCGCCGGCGTCTGCCAGGCGGCACGCGAGATGGCGGCGCGCATCGAGAGCGAGGGCCTGGCTGCGGCCGGGGCCGGCACGATGACCGTGCGTCTGGTCGCCGCCTGACCAGGTCAGCCAGGACGCGGGCAGCCCCGGGTGGAGACATGTGCGGTGGCGTTGCCGCCGAGGCGGACGTCGGGCCGCACAACGCTCGCCGTGAGCGCGAACCCGGTGTTCTTCGCGTTGGTCGAGGCCGCGAAGATGACCCCGTAGACTTTCCCGTTCTTCGCCAGCAGCGGGCCGCCGGAGTTCCCCGGCTCCACGGTCGCCCGCACCGCGTAGATCTCCCGGGTGACCGTGCCGGTCCGGTAGATGTTCGGGCCACTGGCCGCCCACTGCGAGCCGACCCTGGCCGGGACCGCACGGAACGGCCCGTTCTCCGGGTAGCCGACCACGACGGCGCTGCTGCCCCGGGCGGCCGTGCCGGCGAAACGCAGCGGTGGCGCGTGCAGGCCAGGCACGTAGAGGATCGCCACGTCGTTGTTCCAGTCGAAAAGCACGACCGTGGCCGGCAGGCCGTTGGCGCCGCCAAAGCTGACGAACGGGCCGTTGGTCATCCCCGCGACCACGTGCGCGTTGGTCAGCACGTGCTCCGGCGAGACCACGAAGCCGGAGCCCTCCAGGCTCCGGTCGCAGGTGTATTGGGCCTCACCCCAGATCTTCACCACGCTGTTGCGGTCTTTCTGCACCGCGGGCCAGGCCAGCACCGCCTTGTCCGGCGCCGGCACGTTCGCCGATCCGTTGATGCCGAGCGCGCCGAACACCTGGGTGTAGGGGCTCTTGTCGATCAAGTGCCTGAAGTCGGAAAACATGGTCATCGCGGCCGGGGGCATGAAGTCGTTCACCCCGCGGAGCACCTCGGAACTCCGCACCTGCCTGGCCACCGCGGGGAACGGCGCGCTGCCCACCGCCGAGCCGATGAACCAGGCGATGAGGAGCACGGAAAGGACGCTCACCGCGGCCCCGCCCAGGGCATCCACCGTGGCCGCTGGGCGCCAGGTCACCCGGGAACGGACCGTGACGCCGAGCAGCGAGGCAAGCAACTGGCCGATCATCGCCGAGATGAACACCAGGATGATGGCCACGAGCGCCTGCTGTGAGGTGCCGTGGACCAGGAACTTGGCCACGCCGGGGGAGAATATGGCGCCCACGGCCGCTCCTGCCAGGAACCCGATGCAGCTGAGCACGCCGACGATGAAGCCCTGCCGGTACCCGGCGACGGCGAAGGCCGCAGCGAGCACGATCAAGATCAGATCGAGCAGGTCTCCCGGCATCCATCCACGGTATAGGGCCAACGCGGCACAGTGCACTGATCGTGACCGCACCGCGTCCTGCCCCCCACCAGCACCATAAGTGCCGGGCCGGCGGAGCCAGCCGACGGTACCCCAGCGGGGCAGCTAGCCGCGCGCGGCGGCGTCGAGCACGTCCGGGGGCAGGTCCTCGTGCCGGCCGGTGTCCCACGGCTGTTCCCACCCGGCGAGCGCGAGCATCCGGTCCACGAGCATCGCGGTGAAGCCCCACACCAGCATGCCGTGCACCCGGAAGGCCGGGCCGGCGGGGCCGGCGGGGTACCGCACACTCAGCCGGTGCGCGGGATCGGCGAGGTCGGCCAGCCTGACCCGCGCCGCAGAGACGATCTCGCCGTCGGCGGCCGCGACCAGCGGGCTCGGCGCACGCCACCAGGCCAGCACCGGTGTGACGCGGAACCCACTCCGCGGGATGAACAGCTCGTCAAGCACGGCGAGGACGTCCACCCCGGCCGGGTCCACGCCCACCTCCTCCGCGGCCTCACGCAGCGCGGCGCCCACCGGCCCCTGATCGGACGGCTCGATCGCCCCGCCGGGGAAGGCCGGCTGCCCCGCATGGCGGCGCAGGTGCTGCCCGCGCTGCACGATCAGCAGGTCCGGTTCGCCCGCCGTCTCCCCGAACAGGAGCAGGACCGCCGAGGACCGGCCGCCATGCGCCGGAGCCCGCATCCGTGGCGGCATCCGCATCTCCCCTGCCCTGGCCGCCAGCTCGGTGAGCCAGAAGGGCGGCGCACCGGAGGAAGCCGCACCGGGCGGGACGGGGCCGCCGGGTGCGCCCGGACCGGGCTGGGCCGCTTTCACGAGAAGGGCCCCTCCCTGACCAGCTTCCTGGCCTCTTTCTCATCCACCGGGCCGATGCCGAACGACGGGCACAGCCGCGCGATGGGGCATGCGCCGCAGGCCGGCCGCCGGGCATGACAGATACGCCGGCCGTGCCAGATCAGCCGGTGGGACAGCATGGTCCATTCCGAGCGCGGGAACAGGGACCCCACTTCGAGCTCGACCTTGACGGGGTCCGTCTCCGTGGTCCAGCCCAACCGCCGCGCCAGCCGGCCGAAGTGGGTGTCCACCGTGATGCCGGGCACGCCGAACGCGTTGCCGAGCACCACGTTCGCCGTCTTCCTGCCGACGCCGGGCAGCGTGACGAGGTCTTTCAGGCGGTGCGGTACCTCCCCGGCGTACCGGTCACAGAGCGCCTGGCCGAGCGCGATGAGGCTGGCCGTCTTGGCCCGGTAGAACCCGGTCGACTGGATGATCTTCTCCATGTCCTCACGGTCGGCCGCAGCGTAGTCGGCGGCGGACCTGTACCGGGCGAAAAGCACCGGCGTCACCATGTTGACCCGCTTGTCGGTGGTCTGCGCGGACAGGATGGTCGCGACGAGAAGCTCCAGCGGCGAGGAGAAGTTGAGTTCGGTGTGGGCGTCCGGGTACACCGCGGCCAGTTCGCGGTTGATGCGCCGGGCGCGGCGGACCAGCGCGGTCCGCGACTCGGTTTCGGGCGGCTTCACCAGCCCAGCCTATTGACGAGTGGGCCCACGGCGGGCCCGCTCCGCACCGCGGGGACCGCCACGGACACAGCGGGCGCCGTCATGGCCGCCGCGGCGGGCACCGTATGCCCGTCCGGGCGGGCGGCCAGGCCGGGGACCGGCGGCAGGTGACGGCCGAGCACGACCACCGCCACCCACCGGGCGCCGGCCCGCTTGAGCGCCACCGCGGCCGACTGTGCCGTGCCACCGGAGGTCCAGGTGTCATCCAGGAGCAGGACCGCGGCCCCGTTGAGCGGCCGTGGTGCGCGGAACCGGCCGGGATCCACGGCGCGCGCCCACGTGTCGCCGCCCGGCCGCGCCACGAGCGCCGCCCAGGGCAGGGCTAAGCAGCCGTGCACGAGTGCCTGCAGCGGATGCGGGCCTGGCCGGCCACGGCCGCTGGGCACCACGCAGGCACAGGTCGGCACCGAAGCCGCGGCCTGCCATATTCCCGGCGCGGTGTCGCGCAGGAACACAAGCAGCATGGCGAGCAGGGCCGCTCCGGCCTCCCGCGACCCGGTCCGCCCCGACTTGTACAGCCACAGGTCCGTGGCCAGGCGGCTCCCCTTCGGGGCACAGGCCACCGGCGCCACCACGTCGGCGAGCAGGCCGGGCGCGCTCTCCGCATGCAGGCCGCAGTGGAAGCAGCGGGCGAAACCGCGCCGGGCCGGGCCACGGCAGGACGCGCACACCCCAGGGCCTGGCTCGGGAACGGCGGGCAGTCCCGCGGTGGCCGCCCGCGCCCGGGCCCGCAGGATCTCCCAGCCCCCGGCCTCCCGGCCATTCCAGCCGCCCGTCCCGCCGTCCCAGCCGCGTGCCTCGCCGTCCCGGCCGCGCGCGTTGCCATCCTGGCCGCTCGCCCCGCCGTCCCGGCCGTTCGCCGCCGCCGACATCATGGCCGCCATGCTAGGAAGTGCCGCCGACAGGCCGGTCCGCGCGGCAGCCTGAATATCCTTGACGAGGGTGGCCGGGGCGGCCCGTGGCAGGACGGCGGGCCGGAGCACCGGCCGCAGCGGGCCACGGTCGGCCCTCCGGGCAGGCGCAACGCGTCGCCCACGAGGTATGGCTACCTTGAGTTTCGCTATGCTTACTCGGTGCTGTTCGGGGGGCGGTTCTTCCCGCAGGCCAGCCTGAGCAAGCTAGCGTGACGCAGTGTCAGCGTTCGCGGCGGAAGGCAGGGCCGCCCGGACGAAGTCTCCATCGTGCCGGGATTAACGTTCATGCGAATGCCGATGACCGCCGCGGATGACGCCGCGCCCGCATCCGGCCAGCCAGTCCCGCAGGCCGGCCGGCTCGCGCGGCTACGGCGGGTCCCGGCGCTGACCCGCCGGCACTGGCTGTTCACCGTCCTGCTCACGGCCGGCCTCGTGCTGCGCATCCTCACCCAGATCGCCTACCGCCCGGCGCTGCTCTACATCGACTCGACCAAGTACCTGCTGAACGCCTACCCCGGCGACGACCCGCCCGGCTACCAGCTGGCACTCAAGCCGGTGCTCGCGCTCGGCAGCCTGGACCTGGTCGCGGTGATACAGCACCTGCTGGGCCTGGGCATGGCCGTCGCCATCTACCTGCTGTTGCTGCGCCGCGGCGTGCCTCGCTGGCTGGCGGCCCTGGCCACCGCCCCGGTCCTGCTCGATGCCTACCAGCTGCAGATCGAGCAGAACGTCATGCCCGACGTCATGTTCGAGGCGCTGATCGTCACCGGCATTGTCGCGCTGCTCTGGCGGGCCACCCCCTCGCCGTGGCTGGTCGTGGTGGCGGGCCTGGCCATGGGCACCTCGGCCACCGCCCGGCAGATCGGTGAGATCTTCGTCCTGCCTGCGCTCGGCTACCTGCTGATCGTGACGCCAGGCTGGCGGCTGCGGCTCAGGCAGGCCGGGCTGCTGTGCCTGGCCTTCGCGCTGCCGATCCTGGCGGCCAGCTACCGGAACTACACCGACCCGCAATTGCACAGCTTCTCGCTGGCCCCCTACGCGTCCGGCTCCATCTATGGCCGGATGGCGGAGGCCGCGAACTGCGCGACCCTGCGGCTGCCCGGCTACGAGCGGCCGCTCTGCCCGGACGCCAGGCAGAAACTGCTGCTCGGCCCGGACGGGCTGGACCACAACACCAAGTCGCCGATCAGAGGCACCTGGATCCCGCGCCTGAGCACCGCCGACTACCAGGCGCTGAAGCAGGTGTGCCCCAAGCCGGAGCCGGTCACGGTGGGCGGCCAGGTGCAGTACCGCGTGGTGGCGACCATGTGCGGCCGGGTGACCAGCGACTTCGATCACCAGGTGCTGAAGCAGCAACCGCTCAACGTGCTGTCCTCGATTGGCAAGGACACGCTCAAACTGTTCGCGCTGGGCCGCACCACCAGCGCCGGGGATCCGTCGATCACCCGCTGGCAGTTCCAGACGTACTACCCGCAGTACCCGCCGTACATCGTCCTCAGCCACGGGTCGTTCGTCTTCGGCACGTTCAACCGCGACGGGACCGAGGAGCAGATCGGCACCGGGTCCGACTT
>Ga0070734_10004545_pt1 | contig 13077 bp, 12 predicted proteins | sample Coa_R1_8_FD_66444 | JGI IMG/M metagenome (GOLD analysis project Ga0070734, IMG submission 66444) | Surface soil microbial communities from Centralia Pennsylvania, which are recovering from an underground coalmine fire - Coalmine... | ecosystem: Environmental > Terrestrial > Soil > Unclassified ...
GTGCGCGAGGCGACTGCGGAAGTCGAGCCGGCGAGCGGTGCCGTCGTGCAGGCATTCACCACCGGCAACGTGGTGCAAGTCTTCCAGCTCGCCGGCAGCGCTCCTACGGAAGACTGGAGCAGCCATCGCGAACAGGCCAAGGAGCACGTTTCTTCGGCTGGCGACCATAGCCAGGATGCGGACAGGCACAGCAAGGCCAGACACGTGCACTCGCAAAAGTAAACGAGCAGGGATCCGGTGGGATCAAGGCCATGCAGAGCGTCTGGCGCTTGCTTGGTCTTCCGCGGCTACGGTCTCCCGGAGGACATGGTGGCCTCCGTAGTAGGCGCCATCCGTTCGGATCGCAAGCGGTGGGTGGATTTCATGATGAAGTTTGAACTCGGCATGGAAGTGCCGGACTCCCGCCGGGCCCGGACCAGCGCCCTCACGTTTGCCCTGTCCTACGTGGCCGGGGGTCTGGTGCCTCTGGCTCCCTACTTCTTCTTGCAATCGATTCGTGTGGCTTTGCTGGGTTCCGTGATTGTCACCATTCTGGCTTTGTTCTGGTTCGGCTTCATCAAGGGGCGGTTCACCACCCATCGTCCGCTGCGCAGCGCCTGGCAAACCGTGCTGGTTGGAGGACTGACAGCCGCCGCAGCTTTTGCCATAGCCAAAGTCATAGGCTGACCACCCGGGGCTCAGAAATCTGCTGCGCCGCTCTCAGGCAGCGAAACGAGGTGAATCATGCCCGTCTTGCCGACTTCTGTGCTGCCCAAGCGAATCCCGCACGGGCCCCACAAGCTGTCGTCGGCCATCCAGGTCTCACCGCTGCTTCTCGAAGCCGCCGGAAGTGAAGCCGAAGCGGTGTTGGAAAAACTGCGCACCTCGAAGGGTGGGCTTTCGGCTGCGGAGGCCGAGCGGCGCCTGCAAGAATATGGGCCGAACGTCGTGGCGCGGGAAGATCGCCACCCGCGCATCCACCTGCTGGGCAAGGCCCTGATCAACCCCCTCGTGATCCTGTTGTTCGTGCTCGCCACTTCCTCCTTTCTCACCGGCGATTTCCGGGCCGCGAGCGTGATCCTTCTCATGGTAATCCTCGGTGTCGTGCTGCGCTTCGTTCAGGAGGCCCGCGCCGATTCCGCTGCAGCCAAGCTCCGGGCGATGATCAGCGTCCACGCGACCGTCCTCCGCGACGGCCGGGCTCAAGAGGAGCCGATCGGGCGTCTGGTGCCCGGTGACCTGGTGGAACTCTCCGCCGGGGACATGATCCCCGCCGATGTGCGGCTGATCACTTGTAAGGACTTGTTCCTCACCCAGGCCAGCTTGACCGGAGAGGCGTTCCCCGTCGAGAAATTCGCCGCCCGGGAAGACGTGGCACGCCGCTCGCCCCTGGAATTGACCAACGTCTGCTACCTGGGCACAAGCGTGGAGAGCGGCGCCGCCACAGCGGTGGTCGTGGCGACTGGCCTGACGACCTTCCTCGGCGGCATGTCCAGTGCCATCGTGGCCCAGCACACGACGACCAGTTTCGACAGGGGTGTGAGTAGCTTTACCTGGCTGATGATCTACTTCATCTTCGTCATGGTCCCCCTGGTCTTTGTCATCAACGGGCTGACAAAAGGGGACTGGAAAGGGGCCTTCTTCTTCGCCCTGGCGGTGGCGGTGGGGCTGACGCCGGAGATGCTCCCGATGATCGTGACGGTCTGTCTCACCAAGGGCGCGCTGGCCATGTCCCGCAAGAAAGTGATTGTCAAGCGCCTGAACTCGATCCAGAACCTCGGCGCCATGGACGTCCTCTGCACCGACAAGACCGGGACGCTCACCATGGACCGGATCATCCTGGAGAAGTACTGTGACGTGATGCTCAACCAAGACAAAGAGGTCCTGATCTTGGCCTATCTCAACAGCCATTTCCAGACGGGCCTGAAAAACCTGATGGACCGAGCAATCCTTCAGCACACCGAGGTACACGAGCACCTGACGCTGCCGGAGTATGCCAAGGTCGATGAGATACCCTTCGACTTCTCCCGAAAAATGATGTCCGTCGTCGTCAAAACACCCGTCAACGCTAACCGGCTCATTTGCAAGGGCGCTCCGGAGGAAGTTTACAAGCACTGCAGCAGCTTCGCGCTGGACGGCAAGGTCCACCCCATGGACGAAGTGATTCCCTCGAACCTGAAAGCGGAGTTTGACCTACTCAGTGCCGACGGCTTCCGGGTCCTCGCGCTCGCATACCGTGATCTGGAGGCCAAGCCGGCCTACACCAAGGACGACGAGAAGGACCTGATCTTGCGCGGCTACGTGGCCTTCCTCGACCCGCCCAAGGACACTGCCCGGTCGGCGATCGCAGCCCTTCAGGCTCACGGCATCTCGGTCAAGGTGGTCACCGGCGACAATGAGTTGGTGAGCCGCAAGATATGCAGGGAAGTCGGCATCGCCACCGACCAGGTGCTCCTGGGCAGCCAAGTCGAAGGAATGTCGGACACGGAATTGGCCGACGCCGCCAGCAAGGCGACCCTGTTCGCCCGGGTATCCCCGGCCCACAAGCAGCGCATCATCAAGACCCTGCAGGGGGCGGGGCACGTCGTGGGGTTCCTGGGCGATGGCATCAACGATGCGCCGGCTATCCGCGCCGCCGACGTGGGCATTTCGGTGGACACGGCGGTCGATATCGCCAAGGAATCCGCGGATGCGATCTTGCTGGAGAAGGACCTGCTCGTGCTGGAGGAGGGCGTGCTGGAGGGGCGGAAGGTATTCGCCAACATCCTGAAATATATCCGAATGGGGGCCAGCTCCAACTTCGGCAACATGTTCAGCGTCCTGGGCGCTAGCATCTTCCTGCCCTACGTGCCCATGGCCCCGCTGCAAATCCTAACCAACAACCTGCTCTACGATTTCTCGCAGGTCCCCATCCCCGCAGATGACGTGGACCCGGAGCAGATCGCCCGGCCGCGCCCCTGGTCGATGAACGCCATCGCCCGGTTCATCCTGTTCATCGGCCCGTGCAGCTCGGTCTTCGATTACACCACCTTTTTCATGATGCTCTACGTCTTCGGTTGCTGGGACCCGGCCCGCGCGTCGCTCTTCCAGACTGGCTGGTTCGTCGAGTCGTTGCTGACGCAGACCCTGATCATCCACGTCATCCGCACCAATCGGATTCCCTTCCTTCAGAGCTGGGCCAGCTGGCCGCTGATCGCGACCACGGCCGTCATCATGCTCCTCGGTGCCTGGTTGCCCTTCTCGCCGATTGGGCCGGCGTTCGGCTTCACCCCCTTGCCGCCTCTCTATTGGCCCCTCCTTGCTGTGACGTTGCTCGGATATGTCCTACTGACCCAGACGGTGAAGGCCTGGCTCTATCGGAAGGGCTGGGTTTCGCAATAGAATCACAGGACAAGCAACGTAACCTTTCTGGTCGACGCCCTTGGTCGGTCTCCGTCAGTGGCCCCGGGCTTCCGCATCGCCCTGCTGCCGATGGACGGCGGTGTCCTGCTCCTGGGAACTTGTATCGCCCAGATAGCCAGCCTCCGCCAGGCGATCGAGCAGGAGGTGAAAGTAAACAAGTCCGGCGTAGCCGCCCCAGCGGACCAGAACCCGGCGGACTCCCTCGTAGTCGAGAGGTTTCCTCAGTTGCAGCCAGCGTTGCAGGTTGTTGCGAGCGCCCACGTCGTCGCCAGGAAAGACATTCACCCGACCCAGGCCGCGCAGCAGGGTGTATTCCGCCGTCCAACGTCCCACCCCACGCAGTTCACGAAGGTGGTCAATCACCTCGTCATCGGGCAGGGCCGCCAACCCTTCCAGGTCCACGCGTCCCTCGGCAACCGACTGGGCCAGCTCGATCATGGCCTGGCCTTTCTGGCGGCTGAACCCGAACTGCCGCAGGGCTGCCGGACTCACCCGGGCCAAATCCTCCGGGCGCGGGAAGGCGTGAACGGTTTCATCCCCCTCACCGAACGCCGCGCCGCAAGCCATGGCCAAGCGGTTAAGGAGATGGACGCCCACCGTCAGCGTCAACTGCTGACACGCCATCGCGTTAATCACGCCCTCGAAGACCGTGGCGAAGCGCGGCGGCTTCATGCCCCGGAAGCGCTGGGCCAACGGCCCCAGGTGCCGCTGGTGCGCGGCGAACTGGTAGAACTCCGTCAGGTCGATGCGCAGCCCCAGCAGCCGCTCCAGCGCCGCCATCACGGCCACCCGCATCGCGGCACGAATCGGTTGGCCTGCTACCACCACTTGCAGCTGCGGCGCCTCGGGCGGTGCCACCTGGGTCACCGCCACCTCCACAGGCCCGGCCGGCAAAGGCAGCACCCGGCGGTAGGTCGTTCCGTCCCAGCGGTCCACGGCGTTGTGCGGACGACGGCGCAGTGTCCAGACCGTCAGGTCTAGCCGGAAGGGGGGTATGGCCTCCAGTACGAAGGTTCCGCGGCTCATGGTAGGAGACTCTCCATCTTCTTTCCTCCGATTCTCCCAGCGGTTCTTCGGATCAACCTTTGACTTTACCGATCTTTTTCAGAGCCGACCCTTTGTGCATGGCCATGTGGTCGGTCTTGTCGCTCTTGATCAAGTATTGCGGCTCCTCCTTCGAGGCGTGGACCTTGTACCCCTTGAACGTGATTTCCGAGGTGATTCTCTTCTTGATCGTCCCTCGGACCCGGCCCGCCTCCGAGTTCCACTCCACATGATCTCCTACCTTAAAGTCATGTGCCATCGGTACGACCTCCCGTGAATAGTGCGTCCTGAACATTGATATGAATATCGTTAATGCCACTTGCGCTGGCTCATGGTCAGGGTTCAACTCCTGCAATGCCTTCATACGAGAGCCGTCCACCCACTAGCTGCGCCGGCGAAGTGTACGGGTGCTCTTGAACTTTGTTCGTGCCCAAAATGTGGAAGACATGCACAGCCATCGCTTTGAGATAGTCAGCGATCATCGAGCGGTGGCAACGCCACCACACCGCTTCGGAACACATGATCGCGGTTCGGCCGGTGCGGGCAATCTCCAACAGGCGATCAACGCCATCGGGGAATGGCTGGGTCTCCATGTAGTCGGCATAGCTGCGGAACGAGGCATTGCGCCAGGCGACGTTGTGCGAGTCGCGGTGAACCGGCCGCCGCCCGCCAAGCTCGACCAGGTGCTCGTAGCGGATACCTGCTGCCACTAAGGCATCATGCAATGCGCCCTTGTTGAAGTGAGGGGATTTGCGAGAGCCGGGAAAGTGTCGCACATCAACAAGGATGTCGATCTGATTATGGCGCAGGATGTCGATAAACTCCTCGATCGTATGGGTCGAGTGGCCGACCGTCCAGATTGCGAGTGAGTTAATGGTCACGGCGTCTGAGCCCTCCTGTAGCACGGTCAGTTGGCGACGATCCTTGCAAATATGTTCAGCGTCTCGGTCTCTACACGGAGAAGCTCTGGTCGCCGCCAAGGTGTCCTTGGTAGATGACGGCTCCTACGACAGCGAGGGCGACTAGCAAATAGAAGAGGCTCGGCCAGCGGTTGCTCTTGAAGAACCACCACCGCCACAGAATGAGGCCAACGAGGAGCACCGCCAGGGCAGTACCGAGCCACTTGTGGATGGCCATGCCGGGGACGCCGTCGTCGTCTTTCATCCAGAACAGCCAGCCGGCGATGGCAGTGAAGGGCGTGATGACTGCGGCGAAACACAGCGTCCACCAGCCGGTATCGCGGAGCGTCTGCTTGCCTAAGACCCTGCCCAGGATGTCGCTGCCGACTGAAACCGGTATCAGCGCGGCTGTGAAGTTGACCAGGATCGGGTGGACCTTGTAGGCGCTGACGAACTGGTGCAGGGTTTCGTACACCGAATCGGCGAGTAGGTAAGTCGGCATTGTTCCCTCCTGTTGTTCGCTCGCGGTGAAGTTGGTGTTAATCGCCCCGCCTTTTTCCCTCTCACTGCGGGCGATCATCGGTGGGCCGCTGGTCGAAGCTGTCACGCGGCAAGCGATTCAGGCATTGCGACGCCGGTATGCGATGGCGTACACGGCAGACCGGGCCGGAGGCAACGGATCGCCCGAGAGTTCGATGCCGTCCACAAACCTGGTTGGGTCAAAGAGGAGCCGGCGCTCAGCGGTCGCGCTGTCCGCAACCACAGAGGTGACGGTGATAATGCCCAGCTCGACCTGCGGCCGTTCTTCGGGCCAGGGGAGCGAGCCGTCATCGACCGGATCGCCTTTGTCCGCGAGCTGAACGAGGAGGCGGAACCGGGCAGCGCCGCGGGCGAGTCTCTCGGCAAGCTCATCGAACAGAAAACTCCCCGCCCGGCGGCCCGCTTCAGCGGGTTCCAGGTGTTCTTCGCCCGCTTCCGGACGGACACGGTAACGACCGTAGCGGCTCGTGCCTTCCCGGTTGGTAAAGCGGAAGGCGTTGACGCCGTAGTAGGATTCCGTGGCGAAACTGGCCGGCGCCGGTTTGGGCGCCTCCGCGAACCGCTTCGCCTGAGGATGACTTGCCAGGAAGTTGGCGATCGGCGTCGGGTTCGGAACCCCAGGGCCGCTCGCGGCCAGGGCGCGGACGAAAACGAGGAATTCTTCGGCGGTACGAACCGGGAACCCGTCATACGATTGGGCCACAATGTCGGTGTCGATCCCGCCGGGCAACTGGAACTTGATCGCCATGCCCCTGGGACTGGCAAGCGGGTCGCTGTCGGACACGGTAGGGGCGCCCGCGAAGTCGGAGAACCGCACCGTGATCGGTGTCGGGGCGCCTCGGAGGTGGGAGGCACGGCTGACGGAAGCGGCGGTCGCAGCCGGGCTAAAGGTCCCTTGACAGACGATGCCTTTCGCATGAATAGCCCGGTAGCCGGGGTGAACCCCGCCGAACAGGGTATGCAGCGCGTCCAGGAGCTGCTCGTAGAGGAGTTGCTTCTCTGGCGCGAGGCTGCTTGCTGAGGTTGCCATCACATCGCCCCTTTCCGGCCGGCTTTGCCGGCCTCAACACGGAGTTGTGCTCGTTGAGTGAGAGAGCCGGGGCCATTTCCTACCACATCTCCGTCTGCTCCCCGCGGTTGCCTATCCGGAACGGACTACCTGGGCGGAGGAAGCCGCTCGATCCCCAGATCGAGCAACCCCTGCCGCGGTTGCCGGGCCTCGATCTCCCGGCGGCATCGGTCACAGATCATCTGTCCGTCCATCTCGGTGGAGTGCTTCTCACAGACGGGCTGGAGGCACCTGTCGCACTCCGGGTAGACCCAGGTCTCCCGATCACGGGGGTCCGGCTTCAGCACCGGCTGCAACTTCTTGTTACAGCCATCCACGCTGCACTTGACGAAGGGCATGGGCGCTCCTGCTCAAATGTCAGTCCAAACCCAGTCGCGGACTTCCGGCATGTCCTCGAAATGCTCGCGCGTGTAGGTCTGGTGCTTGGCCAGCATCTCCTGACACCATTCCATCAGCGGGCCGGCCTGGGGGTAATCGGACCGCCGCAGCGCCTCCATGCACAGGTGAAAGCGGCTCATCTTGTTACGGACAACCATGTCGAAGGGCGTGGTCGTCGTCCCCTCGTCGATGAAGCCGCGCACGTGGAAGCGTTCCGTGTTCGTCCGGCCGTGGATGATCGCGTGGACCGCCCGTTGGTAGCCGTGGAAGGCAAAAACGACCGGCTTGGCCTCCGTGAAAAGTTCGATAAACTTGGCCTCCTCCAAGCCGTGCGGATGAATGAGCAGGGGCGGAAGGCACATGAGGTCCACGACGTTGACCACACGGACCTTCAGGCTCGGGGCGTGCTTGCGGAGCAGCCATGCCGTCGCCACGATCTCCAGGGTTGGAATATCTCCGGCCGACGCCAGCACGACGTCCGGCTCACCTCCCTGTTCGTTGCTCGCCCAGCGCCAGATCGACGCGCCGGCCGCACAATGCTTGACGGCCGCGTCCATGTCGAGCCACTGGAGTTGCGGCTGCTTGTCGATAACGATCAAGTTGACGTAGTTGCGGCTGCGGAAGCAGTGGTCGGCCACGGACAACAGGCAGTTGGCATCCGGCGGCAGGTAGATGCGGGCCACCGTCCCCTTCGTGGCCAGCACCGTATCGATCAGGCCGGGACCCTGGTGGCTGAAGCCGTTGTGGTCGTTGCGCCAGCAGGTCGAGGTCAACAGGATGTTCAGCGACGGGACGGGGACGCGCCAGGGGAGTTCGAGGGATTTTTCCAGCCATTTTGTATGCTGGACTGTCATCGAGGCCGACACCATGGCGAACGCCTCATAGGTGGCGAAGAGGCCGTGGCGCCCGGTCAGGACGTAGCCCTCCAGCCAGCCCTGGCAGAGGTGCTCGCTGAGCACTTCCATGACCCGGCCGTCCGGGGCCACGTGGTCGTCAATCGGAATGATCTTCCCGACCGAGCAGCGGTTTTCGACCTCAAAGACGTTGCCCAGCCGGTTCGAGTTCGTTTCGTCGGGGCAGAACAGCCGGAAGTTCTTGGGTTTCACGCTCCCCTTGAACAGGTCGCGCATCATCTTGCCGAGTTGGCGTGTCGATTCGTGCCGCTCGGTGGCAGGCTTCGTGACGGGGATCGCGTAGCCGCGGAAATCGGGGAGGTCGAGGTCCACGGTGAGCTTGCCGCCGTTGGCGTGGGGGTTGGCGGCCATGCGCCGGTCGCCCTTGGGGGCGAGGGCGGCCAGCTTGGGGTCAAGCCGACCGTTCTTATCGAAGAGTTCCTCCGGCCGGTAGCTGCGCATCCACTGTTCCAACATCTTGAGGTGCTCGGCGTTGTTTCTCACGTTGGGCAACGGCACCTGATGGGCCCGGAACGTTCCCTCCACCGGCAGGCCATCAACGACCTTCGGCCCGGTCCACCCCTTGAGGCTGCGCAGCACGATGACCGGCCAGGCCAGCCGCTTCGAGAAACCCCCGGCACTCACTTCCTCCGCGATCGCGGCCGCGGCGGGTTGGCCGGGCCAGGTCGGCCGCTTCGAGAAACCCTCGGCGCGCGCCTCGGCCTGGATGGCCCGGATTCTCGCGTAGCAGGTGTCCAGCGCCGCGGCGAACGCCTGGTGCATGGGCAACGGATCGACTCCCTCGACCCAATGAACCTCGTAACCGTGGGCTTCGAGAAGCTTTTGGATGTCCTCATCGCGATCCCGGCCCAGCACGGTGGGCCCGGAGATTTTGTAGCCGTTTAGGTGCAGGACGGGCAGCACGGCGCCGTCGCTGACCGGGTCCAGGAACTTGACGCTTTTCCAGGACCCTGCGAGCGGTCCGGTCTCCGCCTCACCGTCCCCGACGACGGCGACGGCGATGAGGTCCGGGTTGTCGAAGACGGCGCCGAACGCATGCACGAGCACGTAGCCGAGTTCGCCGCCCTCATGAATGGAACCGGGGGTCGTGACACTGTCGTGGCTCGGGATGCCGCCTGGCGTCGAAAACTGGCGGAAGAGGCGGCGCAGGCCCGCCGTGTCCTGCGACACCTCCGGATAGATTTCGGAGTAAGTCCCGTCCAGGTAGGCGTTGGCGACGAGCGCGGGGCCGCCGTGTCCTGGGCCAGTCAGGTAGATCACGTCGGCGTCGGTGTCCTGGATCAGGCGGTTCAGATGCACGTAGATGAAGCTGAGGCCGGGCGAGGTCCCCCAGTGTCCTAGCAACCGGGGCTTGATATGCTCCGGCCGAAGCGGCTCGCGCAGCAGGGGGTTCTCCTGCAAGTAGATTTGGCCGATCGTCAGATAATTGGCCGCCTGCCAGTAGCGGTTCATGTCCCGCAAGCGGTTCGGATCGAGGTTTGCCATCCTGTTCTCCTTCGGGGGCTGTGCTTCGTGTCGGGTGGAGAAGACCGTTCCGTCTCCATGCGGAGCGCCAACACCGACCACTAATGGCTCTTCTCCATCAACTCTCTGGTGTGTCGGGCAATCATCAGGTCTTCATCGGTTCGCATGACCCGCACCGTTGCCGAACTGCCTTCCGGCGAAATGACGGGCGCGTGCGCTTCGTTGCGGCGCGGATCAATCCGGATGCCGAGAGACTCCAGGCCCTCACAGAGGCGCAGGCGCACGGAGGCGGCGTGTTCCCCAATCCCTCCGGTAAAGACCAGGGTGTCCAGGCCGCCCAGGACCGCAGCCAAGGCACCGAGGTATTTCTTGGCCTCGTAGCAGAACAGCCCGACAGCTTCGGCCGCATGCCCGTCCGTGGATTCCCTTTCGAGCAGGTCGCGCATGTCTGCGCTGATCCCCGAGACGCCGAGAAGCCCGGCCTGCCGGTTGACCAGCTCGTTCAGCGCGGCTGGCGTCATCTCCCGTTCGGCCAGCAGGTACAGGAGGACGCCGGGATCGAGGTCGCCAGTGCGGGTGCCCATCATGAGGCCGCCGGCGGGCGTAAAACCCATGGTCGTATCGATGCTCATCCCGCCGCGCACCGCCGCCATGCTGGCCCCGTTGCCAAGGTGGGCGATGAGGACACGGCCCTCGGCCTCTTTAGGATCCAGGGCGCGGAGTTCTTGCATGATGTATTCGTAGGACAGGCCGTGAAACCCGTAGCGGAGCAAACCCTCGTCAGCGAAGTGCCGGGGCAGCGGGTAAAGCTGCGCGATCCGGGGCATGTGCCGGTGAAACGCCGAGTCGGAGCAAGCCACTTGCGGAAGGTTCGGATAGGCTTTGACCGCGACCTGCATCGCCCGGATGGACTGGGGCAGGTGATCAGGCGCGAGTGGCACCATTCCCTGGAGGATGGCGATGAACTCGGGAGTGATCCGCTGCGGCTCCTGGTAGTGGATGCCCCCATGCACCACCCGGTGCCCCACCGCGCTGGGGTTCAGGTCTGGGCGATCAGCTCTCAACCATGCCAACAGCGCCTCCAGCGCGGCGCCATGATCCGCAAGGTGATTCCGCTGGTCGATCAACGTCGCGCCGTTGGCGTCCGTAACGTGCACACGACCCTCGGGAACGCCGATCCGCTCGATCTCCCCAGAGAGAATCCGCGTTTCCCCCCGGTCCATCTCATACAGGGCAACCTTAAGGCTGGAGGAGCCGGTGTTGATCGTGAGTATCCGCTGGACGGTCTGATTGAGCATGGTCGATGAACTTCCCAGTTGACGCCATTCATGAGGCACTGGCCTCCCTTAACGATGTCCGCCCTCATTTTCCCAGCGGCTAATGGCCTGACGAGTCAGACGTACTGACTCAGCAGGCAAGAGCCGTGCCTTTTCAAAGATGTCCACCCACTCCCGGTAGCGCCGGGCGATCTGCTCCACAGCCGCCGGGCGCGCGACTCGTTTCGCCCGCCGTTCAACGAGCGGGTCCCAGAAGGTGGTGCGGCCCACGGCAAAGCCGATGAACCCCGCTACGGATGCCGCCGTCGCCAGCCACTCACGCACCTTCGGTTTGTCCTCCCCGCCGCCCAGGATGATGCAACCCACCCGGCTTCGGTTGCCCCGTCGCGCAGCCGTGACAAGGTTCACGCAGTCCTCGCGGCGGTCCAGGCCCTGGACTTTCCACACGTCCGGCTCAACGCCCGCGTCCTGGAGTTCGCGAAGGGTTCGCACCGTGAGGCCAGGACGCAGGTTCAGCTCGTAAGCCTTCTTCTGGCCGTGAAACTGCTCCATTTGCGCGGGCTCCGCATCCACGTACAGTTCGACCATGAACCGCCGGCAGCTCCCGTGCAGGTAATCGGACAGCCGCTTCAACCGCGCCGCCTGGCGCCGGTTCAGGGCTTTGTCGCCTTCCGGGTTGTAGCGCACCAGCACTTTGCAGAAGGTCGGGTTGAACGCCTCGATGTGACGGGCAAACTCCCGCCCGTACTCGAAGTCGAACTCTTTCTGCCCGCTCTTTTCGGCGGGGCACGCGGTCATGTATCCCTGGCGGGCGGCGTCACGCAGGATGGCGGCGCCGAACTGCTCGTCCACCAGGATGGCGGCGTGCTCCTTCGGCGCGCCGCCCGCGATGGCGGCCTGGAAGCCGTCGTAGATCACCTGTTTGGCGGCGGCGATCTCCGCCGTCTGCGCGGCGTTCAAGGTGCCCTCCCAACCGAACATCTTTGTCTGGAAGGATTCGCGCTGGTCGAAGGGCAGGATGTACAGGGGCTGGTCGAAACCGATGGTCGCTGTCATGTTCGTGCTCCTTCCGCTGCTTGTTTGTCCTTCCGCTGCCGCGGGGAGTTGGGGGGAGCAGAAGCGCTCCACTTGCCGGCTTCCTCCCACAAGCGAAACCCTCCGAGAAACGCATTCGCGTTCGTGCCCGCCCGGCAACCCGGAGGCATTTCTTTGAGCTTGTGGACGTTGCCTCCGCCGAGGACCACATCATCCGGTTCGAGGGCGGCGATCAGGCGTGCCACCACGTCCGCGACGTAGTGCCGCCATTTCTTTTCGCCCACACGTTCCCACCCCCGGATGCCCACGTAGTCCTCGTAGGTTCGTTTCCTGTACGGAAGATGGCCCAGTTCCATCGGCTCGACGATGCCATCCACGATCATGGCGGAACCGAGGCCGGTCCCCAGGCCCAGGAAGAGCATCTTTCCTCCCTCATAGCTCCCCAGGGCTTGCATGGCCGCGTCGTTGATGAGCTTGACAGGACACCCGAACGCGGCCTCAAAGTTGAACCCGACCCACCCAGGCCCGAGGTTGTGCGGTTCCGCAACCGGCTTACCGCGGAGAACCGGACCCGGGTAGCCGATCGATACCGCTTCGTATTTCCAGTCCTTGGCAGTTTTCAGGACCCCGGAGACCATCTCCTCAGCCGTCATCGATGGTCCCGAGGCAAACTCGCGCGGCGTCTCCTGGCCTGTGACCAGCATTTTGACGTGGTTCCCGCCCACATCGACGACCAGGACTTGCATAAAAACCTCTCCCATGAGAAACAGGCTCTCCACATCGTCGCAGGGACCAGGAATAAAGGATGAATCCAGCGGCTTTTTTCTTTCACCCTTCATCCTCGCGGCCTCAACTGGCCTTCTTGAGCGTCTCGCCCTTGGACGCGATGGACGCCAGCAGTTCGTTCCAGGACTTGTCGAACGCTTTGGCCCCCTCGTCCAGGAGTTGGGCCGCCAAGGCGTCAAGGTCGATGCCGGCCGCGGCGAACCTGGCCAGCGCCTCGTCGCAGTAACGGGCACGCGCGGGCAAGGTCTGGTCGATCTCCCCATGATCGGCGAGGGCTTTCAACGTGGCCT
>Ga0070734_10004548_pt1 | contig 13072 bp, 13 predicted proteins | sample Coa_R1_8_FD_66444 | JGI IMG/M metagenome (GOLD analysis project Ga0070734, IMG submission 66444) | Surface soil microbial communities from Centralia Pennsylvania, which are recovering from an underground coalmine fire - Coalmine... | ecosystem: Environmental > Terrestrial > Soil > Unclassified ...
CTCATCAATTGCTCGGCTACCTCTACCGACACCCCTACCCGTCCCGCTAACCCTTGCGGACCCATGCCATACGCTAAACCAAAGTTGATCGATTTGGCAATATCACGCGCCTTCACTCCATTGATCAGGTGTTTCTTCGGGTCTACTTCCTCCCCCAAGTGGAACATCAACCGTGCGGTCTCGCTATGAAGATCCTTCCCTTCGGCAAAAAACCGTAACATCATCGGGTCTTGACTGACTTCGGCTAATATGCGGAGCTCGATATTGGAAAGGTCCGCTACCAACAACTTTGACCCTAAGGGTGCTACGAAACACGCCCGCAAATTATCCTCATCTTCCGTCGGTTTTGGTATTTGCTGCAAATTTGGCGCTTTACAACTCATTCTCCCTGTTACCGCCCCTAACTGTTGAAAGTGGGCATGAATACGATTATCTTCTTCCATATGAACAAGCAACTTTTCCCCAAAGGAAGAGACAAACTTCGCAAGCTTCTTCCATGCCAAAATCTTCTCGATAATCTCATGTTCTTCTCTCACTTCTTCTAGCGCCTCTTTGCTCGTACTCTCTACCACAATTCCCAACCCTTCCAAGGCCTTCTTGAGTTGATGCGTGGATTGCAAATTAAAATTTGGGAGCGCCCCCTCCCCGAGCAAGCTTTCTTGACGCATCCCTCCCTTCCCTAACTCTCGGGTCAAACTTTCCGTTAATCTCTGATACTCGCTGGTTTTTCGCTCAACAATCCCTTGCCACTTTTCTTGATCGATACACATTCCCTGTATCTCCATTGCGGCTATCATGGGTAACGCTCCACTTTCCAATTCCACAACCCTACCTAGTCTCTCTTCTCTCACACGCGCTTGTTGCTGTTCATAAATCTTGGCGGGTATCAGAATATCTTGCTCAATATAGAAAACTTGTTTTTCTGGTAAAGCGGCTAGCCACTCTCCTTGACGCTTATCTAAATCAATAAACCAGTTTCGAGCCTCTTTCCCCATAGTTAACCCGTAACGCTTCGCTGTTTCTAAAAGCGAATAACGCCGTGTTTGATCCCCATCACTCCATAACAATTGCTCAACAAGCATGGTATCGTACACGACCGGCAGCCTGACCCCAAAATGCACCGCCAACATTCCCCAGTCGAACCCCAAGTTATGCCCTACCCATAGGAGGCTTTTCCTCTCTAAAAGCCCTTGTAGCCCTTCTCTCCAGTGAGATTGCTCTGCCTCAGAACTTCTGTAATAAGACCTCATATCGATCACTACAACCCCTTCAAGGTCCCCTAGCGCCACCGTGATCACTTTATCTTTTCTTGGGTTCAGTCCCGTTGTTTCTAAATCAAGCACACGGACACCACACCGAAAATCTTCTCCTATCGCTTCTAGCTCTTGCCAGGTCTCTACAAGTCTTACTGATGATACCGCGCTCTCTCTTTGTATTTGCAGCATAGTTTCCTCCCAAAAAGAAAGGGCTTGTTTTCTCTTCACAAGCCCTACAAGAATTATCCACGCGTCTTACGCATGTACGACATCATTGGTTTCTTCCACTCTCGGGGAGGTTTTCCTGTTCTCCGGTATTCTGACCAGAGTTCGGCAACTTCACGGTCTGTCCGTCTTCTTCCAGCTTTTCTTCTTTCTTGGCTTTGCGTGTGCGCTTGCGCGCGTTTTTTGGGCCATCTTCCTTTCTTGGCTCGATCACCGCTTCTTGGGCCAACACTTTCTGCTCCAGCAACGTTTGCTCACCATTCGGCAAGGCGTCCACCGTTTTCACTTCTGCTATCGAAATGCCTGGAATATGTCCGAGCAATTCCTCTAACATTTGATTTTCCCAATGGTCGGAAGCACGCGCTGCCACAATAGGAGCCATCACCGCTGCACGCTTGCGCATCGCTTCCATCGTGGCACGATGAAACCCGCCTCGTAAGTTCTCCAGTTCCATATGTTTTTGATGCTCAGGGTCTACGAGATGCACGAGAATGCCCGCAAAGAAGTTGAGCGCTATCACAATCATCACCGCCCATAACGCCGCCGTGGCTACATCTGGAGGCATTTTAGCCGTGACGCCATTTTTGGCCGAGACCATTAACATGTCTGCTATCGTCGTAACGATCACTCCCGAGGCACACACAAAGATCATCCCATAGCCAACGACGCGTTGTCCTGTTCCTTGCGCGGCATTCGTCGCATAATAGAGCCACCCTAATACCCCAATATCGAAAGCTGCTAATGCTAAGTACGCCACGTACGCTTGATCGGGAGGAAAGGTCTGCACTAAAAAGTGTAAAGTACGAGTGATAGTAAAACCGAGCATGGCTAGAATGAGCAACCATAACACCACTTTGGAACCTGCGCTGTGTAAATTCGTATTTTTCATTAGAAGATAACTTCCCTTCTGTGCTATAGTGGGAAGGTCAAACAAATAGTTACCACGATTTTATTTGACGACCCACAATCATTTAAGAGCTTCCCAGAGCTGAATAAAATTCGAGGTTTTATTCAGCTCTCGCTTTTCTCCCAAAAATACACTCCATTTTTCGCTTTGCTTTTTATTGAACCATTCGTGTTACGCTTTACCAGTTCGATAAAATTCTAAAAATTTTATTTGACCATTCACTTTGCGCTTTACCGGTTCGATAAAATCTTTTTTATTTTATTGAACCATTCGTGTTACGCTTTACCAGTTCGATAAAATTCTAAAAATTTTATTTGACCGTTTATTTGCACTTTACCAGTTCGATAAAATTCTAAAAATTTTATTTGACCGTTTATTTGCGCTTTACCAGTTCGATAAAATTCTAAAAATTTTATTTGACCGTTTATTTGCGCTTTACTGGTTCGATAAAAATATCAAAATTTTATTTGACCATTCACTTTGCGCTTTACCGGTTCAATAAAATCTTTTTTATTTTATTGAACCATTCGTGTTACGCTTTACCAGTTCGATAAAATTCTAAAAATTTTATTTGACCGTTTATTTGCGCTTTACCGGTTCAATAAAATCTTTTTTGTTTTATTGAACTGTTCACTTTGCGCTTTACTGGTTCGATAAAAATATCAAAATTTTATTTGACTGTTCACGAGTACAACAAAAATTTACAAACTACACTGTATAGATAAACTACTAATACCGACAAAACTAAATCAACAATCATCAAAAGCAAATATAACATATCTGTCGTTAAATTTCAAGATATTACCAAGGAATTTTAAATTTCTTATTTACATATTAATTCAAAAATGTTAAAATATTTCTAAGATATCAAATATTGCACCGAAAAGAGGGTCATCTTTATGAATGAACAATGGGTAACAATGACAGAAGCTGCTGAAATCTTAGGAGTCTCGTTAACACAAATTTCGAGATTAGCAAAAAAAGGAAAAATTCGAGCTGAGTCAGACTCTCTAAACGAGAGGATAAAGCTAGTAGAACTTAATGAAGTACGAAAACTCTTTGAAAGTTCAAAATATTACTCCAGAAAATCAAAGAGCTAGCCACAGAAGGACCGTTTTCCACCTTCAAGTAGCACGGCCCGTTTTCTTAGCTAGCCTGTTTTAAGAAAGGATTTAAGTTACTATGAGTATACAACAGACATCAAATAATGTCGATCAGGGCAGACCAATCCACAACTCACGCGACTATGCCATGGCTCTCCATTCACTTGGGTTCAATGTTATTCCCGTACATCCAACTTCTAAGGTGGCTGCCATCGAATGGAAAGACTATCAAAGCAAACCCATGACCCTGCACCAAGTCGCCAGTTTTGACTGGTTCAATAAAAATATTGCCACCATTAACGGACCTAACAACCTCTACCATTTCGACCTAGATGGCTTAATGAAGCAAGACCTCCATTTTGAATTCTTGAAACACCTTGGTCTCGACTTTGAATATAAATGGTCAGTATGTACGCCTGGAAAGGGGAGCGGTACTCATGCACTTGTTCGTTGTGAAGAAGCGCTTCCCCCACTTCTCGCGCAAAAAAGCGTCACCTACGGAAAACCACTCTCTCCTGACGGTTTTGACCATCTCGAATTTCGTGCTCACTCCTGTTACACCCTCTTACCCCCTTCTACACATCCCGAGGGTGGTACATACCAATGGATGCATGGTAGTCCTCTTCATACCGAGGACGGGCACTTTGCCCCCGAGTTCGTCCCCGTGGCTACCGTTCCTGCCAAATTACTGGAAGCGGCTTTCCTCGCCATTGCTATTCCTGTACAAGATGAGAAAGAAACAAAAATATTCGACATGACACTCACACCAGAAAAACAAACCTCCGTTTCAGAAGTGACACCCAAAGAGGTACAAGTCCCTGAAAAAAATACGCCCAAGTTCGATCAATGGTCGGAACGGGCCTTCAACCAAGAACTCGAAATTTTACAGGGCGCCACGAAAGGGAAGCGCAACTATCAACTCAACAAAAGCGCTTTCAACTTAGGGCAAATTGTGGGAGCCAAACAACTCGATGAAACACAAGTACTTGAACAGCTAACACGCGTTGCCTCTTTTATTGGCCTGAAAGAGGGGGAAATACACGCCACCATTAAAAGTGGGCTCGAAAGCGGCAAGAAAAAACCTCGTCTTCCCAAACAAGTTTTTCAAGCGAACGAGCCTGCACTGATACTTCCCAAGCTCAAAAATTTTGACGAGGAAAAACTGCTAAGCTTTAGCGCCGATGATCAAGGCAATGCAGAAGCAGTTTACTACCTCTACGGAGAACGCATTGCGTTCAATGAAGCTCTCGGGTGGCTTTTTTACAGTGAAACACATTATGTCCCAAGTATTCAACGCATTAACACCTTAATCGTGGAAACCTTACGTCTTCGTATGGAACTAGCACAAAAGCATGAAAGAACTCAAATTGCTCTTGTTTCAAAGGTGATGGCCGGCCGTGTGACCGCTTGCCGTTCTCTCTTAGAAAATCTTGCCGTCATCCACGAAAAAGAGTTCGATAATGAGCCTGATCTTATCAATACCGCTAATGGTATTGTCGATCTTCGTACAAAAACTCTCATCCCTCATAGTGCCGAATACCGCTTTACGTGGTGTTCCCCTATTCGTTACACCCCAAATAGCTCAAGAGCATTATGGATGAAATATCTTCAAGAAACGCTGGATAGCCAAGAAATGATTGACTACCTGCAAACATCTTTGGGCTATAGTATTACGGGACATACTTCTGAAGAATGCCTTTTCTACATTTATGGACCACCACGAAGCGGAAAGGGGACACTCTCAGAAACCATGCTCGCTCTTTTTCCTCGTCCTATTGCCATCGAAGTGGACTTCAATACTTTTACTGCTAAAAGAGAAGCAGATACGCAAAACTTTGACCTTGCGCCTTTAAAAGCTTCCCGTATTGTCTTTGCCAGTGAGTCCAATAAATACCAAGCACTCAACCCTGCCAAAATCAAACAAATGACAGGAGGAAATGAAGTCCATTGTGCTTTCAAATTTAAGACACCTTTCACCTATCGTCCTCAATTTAGTATGTGGCTTTCGAGCAACCACGAAGTCAATGCGGACGCTGATGATGATGCCCAATGGGGTCGTATCAAAGTGTTACCCTTTCTTCATTCGAAACAGGGAAGCGAGGACAAAACTCTCAAACAACGTATGCAAACCCCTGAAAACTTAGAAGGCGTTTTAAGTTGGTTAATTGATGGGGCATATAATTGGTATCAAGACCAAGAAAGAGGACTTACTACCCCCGAAACGGTTAAACAAATTACCCAACAACAACGCGATGCCCAAGATAGTGTAGGACTTTGGCTCGAAGAATGTTGTGAAGTAAAATCTGATAATTGGATTGACAATACCAAAGTCATGCAATCTTATACAACTTGGTGTGAAGCAAACGGATATACGCCAAAGAAACAAAACGGACTTTCTAAATCTTTAGAAACACATGGTTTTGAAACCAGTGTTCCTCGAAATACCTATACATCATCAGGACAACGAACCAAAGTCAGAGGAGTACAAGGACTTTCTATCCTAAATTAACCCAAATTTCCCTTAAGGGGGTGAGAACACTTTTTATATTCTGTTCTCACCCCCTTAAACTGCCTTCTAGAGCCCGTTCACGCCATTTTTTTTTCTAGGTGAGAACACTTGAGAACACGAAAATCCGGAAAGTTTTTCCCGACACCTCTCAGAAGAATCTTTCCGGATTTTCGTGTTCTCAAGTGTTCTCACCTTTTCATGAAGCCGCTTGTGAAGCCATTCTAGGGGGTGAGAACACTTTTTTTCCTTCCATAGTTTTTGAGCGTCCCAAAGGGGGGGTTGAGCTTTTTCTCACCCATTACATTTTTTACCCGCTAGAAAATCGACCAAAAAAGCCCGAAAATCAGCCAAAAAAGGCTTATCAATTGTCACATGGGTACCTGTAGCGTTACAAAGCGAAACGGAGAAATTTTCAGAAAAGGGGCTTTTTTTGAGCCCCTTCAGGAGCATACGAAGGACTGCAATAAGCAAAAAGATAATCAAGGGGTAAGAAGGAGATATTTTGTCTTGTGTCGAAGATTTCTGTTGGGGAGGTGGTAAAGGAGTAAAAGGAGAAAGGGAAGATGGTAGCACCTCTAAAAGGAAAAGAAGATAGAAGTATATATTACTAAGACGGGTAGAGAAAGGTGTTTTAAAAAAGAAAAAGAGGAAAAGAGCATTAGAAAGGGGGAAAATGTTTGGTGCTGTGCGCATAGATCCATCTCTGTCTGACAAGAAGGGGGGGGGATAAAGAAGAACTTATTCGGGATAAAAAGAGGAGGAAAAATCCCCACTGTCTGAGGAAAACGCCGAAAAAGAGGAGAGAGAAAGGGGGAAAAAGGTGTGCACCGTTGTACACCGAGCAACAATGTGTGTGTACCACGCTGTGCACCGCTTGCATCGGCTGTTTGAGCCCCTTGAGGCGTTGAGGGTGCCTAGGGAGACACTAAGAAACACGTTGCTTTATCTTGCACTACCTGCTAATGGTAGAGTTTAAGGATACCAGAAGGGATAGCGAGGGGAAAGCCTTAGTCATTGAAGTTATCTGTATCGTCTAAAGCGTCAAGAGAAAGATCCCCCAAAACGCTCTCAAAATGTTGCTTTTCTCTTTCCCGTCCATCTTGTTGAAGAAGATGACGAACCCAAGTAAAATCTTCGGATAACTGAGCCCCTTGTAAAGCATAGGAGAGCGCTTCATCATGCTCAAGAGCATAGGTGAGAAGCTTCGAAAAAAGGACTTGGAGAGGAAGACCACTGTATTTTGACCAGATGACCAGGGCAATAGCGTGTTGATCTTCTAAGAGAATATTAAGAGCTTGTTGTTGTTCATCCATACATGGGCTAACTTTCTTCTCAATAAGAGACAAATCACTCACCTTTTGCTCCTATTGTAACAGACAAAGCGTTTCCAAGTATGTGTAAGCGAGAGAGGGTTATACAGAGTGAAACGATACTATAATAGCTAAAACCGATAAAAGAGCCTTTCTAAAAGTGCAGAGACACACCAACATTTTATCTCTTGCTGGCCACAAGAAACGTCGTGATAAAAAAAGAAGAGCTTGTAGAGAGAGAGGTCAAGGCACGTGTATTCCTCTTTTCTTTGCGGGGGACAAAAAAGGAACCCCGTGGGAGGGACTTGGAACCCATGTAGAGTTGGGAATAATGTTATTCTAGATTGCATTTTTCTCTTTTATGAGAAATAATACCATCTAGTTTAATGATTAGAATAACGATTAGAGATTTTTATGTACTGACCAAGGAGAGAGGCACTTAATAATGAGAGATAGTCCCCTAGAGGCACGACCTAGATCTGTGAAAAGGTTGATTTATTACTTATATTTGTTTTAGTCGATAAGAGGATGGAAATCTTACATGATATCACCAGATATATTTGCATATATAGCAACAATGCTAAACATTCTTATGCTTATTCCTCAAGTTATACAAACTTTTAAATCTAAAGATGCAAAATCATTATCTTTAATCACACTTCTATTATTTCTTTTAGCAAATGTGTTATGGTTAGTATATGGTATCGAAATAGCTGTATTTCCACTAATACTTTCTAACGCAATTATGGGGACGATGAATCTCACTCTTATCGCCCTTAAACTGAAATATAGCCAGAAAAGTTCACTGAACAATAGAGACACAGAGATTCCATCGCTTGTCGAAAAGGTTTAAGGATTACTAGTATCACTGGCCCTACATCAGAAGAGTGTCTTTTTTATCTTTGGGGACTCTCGAGAGCAGGGAAGGGGACCTTTACTGAAGCAATTCTCAATACCATTCCTAGACCTATCGCCATTGAAGTCGACTTCAACACCTTCACGCAGAAGAGAGAGGGAGACTCTCAAAACTTCGATCTTGCCCCATTAAAAGCCGCCCGTATTGTCTTTGCCTCGGAGTCCAACAAATATCAATCGCTCAATCCTGCTAAGATTAAAGCACTCACGGGCGGTAACTTGGTTTCCTGTAGCTTCAAACACAAGGATATGTTTACCTATAGACCTCAATATGGAGTTGTACTTTCAAGCAACCATGAAGTCAATGGGGACCCCGATGATGTAGCTTTGTGGGGGAGACTTCGCATTATTCCTTTTCTCAAGTCCTATTTAGGCAATGAAGATAAAACACTCAAATTCCGTCTGAAAGAACCCGCTGTCGCCGAAAGTATCATGGCTTGGTATGTGGAAGGGGCTTACCGATGGTATCAGCAACAGGGAAGAGGGTTACAAGCACCAAAAATTGTTACTGATCTTACCGAACAACAACGCAATGCTCAAGACAGTGTTGGTTTATGGATAGAAGAATGTTGTGAACTGAAAAAGGGAGAATGGACAGAAAACAACAAGGTCAGAATATCTTACGAAAATTGGTGTCAAGAAAATGGCTATGAACCAAAGAAAGCAAAAGGTTTCGCACAATCCTTAACAGCACACAATCTTGAAGTAGGTGTAAGAAAGTGGATACACCAAGCTGTAGGTTCAAAAATATACATGAGAGGTGTTCAGGGACTTAAACTAATCTAAAATCCGATTGCTAAAACGCGACAGATTCGATATTAATCTGTCGCGTTTTTATTTATGCCATGAACGGGCTTGTGAAGCCGTTTTATAAGTTTTTCGTTTTTTTTTGCGACAGAATGAGACAGATGTTTCCGACTTTTTCACTACTGTACTTTCTCCCATTGAAAACTGGGATTTATCTGTCTCATTCTGTCGCAAAACAGATTGAAATACCCATGAGCCCGCTTGTAGAGCCATTTTATAGGCCGCGACAGAATATTTTTAATTTAATGTTGTTTTGGTACGGTTTTTTTTGCTTACCAGGGGGGAAGGTTGGGGGTTCGTTCAGTTTCACTTCACTTTTTCGGTCTTTTTAGAAAAATAAAGCAGTTGTATTATGGGCTGATAAAGGGGCTGCAATAGAAGGGCAAGCAAAGCTGCATGAAAACAGATGAGAAAGCAGCGTCGATACAGGGGACATTGAGCTCAAACAGGAGAGGTCAGAAAAAGATCGACAAAGCAGGAAAAAGAGGGTCTAGAAACATCTAGATGGAGAGAGGGGATATCTAGCCTGAAATCTCGCTGTTTCAGAGAAGTTCAAAGGCGCTTTTCTCGTATCAAGATAGACCATGATCTAGAGGAAAAGGAGGTGCTTTAACTTGCACTACCTACCGTAGTAAGGTTTTTGTAGAGTTTCTGTTATGTAAGTGTATGTAAATATGAGTTGAGAAGCATTTGTAACGGATAGGGGAGGAGATTGATTGAGTGTTACGATTATGATCACAGAAAGAGAAAAGTGAACGAATATATAAGTGCTTATATATTCGTTCAGCAAGAGAAAAAAAGGGGTGTTGAGCTCATATGCGCAACGCATATGAATGGATGAGCTAATTATGACTAGTCATATTTTGGAGGAATAGGAAAAAGGATCGAATAGAGAAGCACTTAGAGGAACAGAAAATATGAGTGACTCATATTTGAAAAAAAAGGAGAAAAATAGGGGTCGTGAGCTCATATGCGTTGCGCATATGAATACTTGAGCTAATTATGACTAGTCATAATTGCGTGGAAGGGGAATTTCTTTCAGGGATTTATTGAGAGAAAGATCAAAAGAGTAATGACTTATAAAAGCCTAAAAAGAGGGGATTATGAAAATATTAGTAGTAATATATTAGCTCGAATATTTTTCTATTTTTGAAAACTAGAGACAAATAAGAGGGGATTGAGGCATATATTTTGAAGAATAGAGAAAATGAACGAATATATAAGTGCTTATATGAATGGATGAGATAAGTATGAGCATGCATATTTTTTGAAACACTGGCACAGGAATGCTGTAGCGCGTGAGGCAGAACAACAGTTACAGGTGAAAGTGGTTCACTTGTAACGGAAAAGTTGGAAAGAGCGGTTTCAAGGCAGCTCTTTTTTGTCTTGCATTACCCACCGCAGTCGGGTTTCCGTGTGGTTTCCATTATGATGCTCTGCCTCTTTAGCTGTGAGAGTGGAAGCAGCAATTGTAACAGAGATGGGGGGGGAATGGATTGAGCGTTACGATTGCTTGTTAAGGGGGAAAAAGGGGTGTTGAGCTCATAGGCGTTGCGCATATGAATTGATGAGGTAATTATGATTGCTCCTATTCAAAAAAAAGAAGATCAAGAAAGAGCTAGCAAGAGAGAGGGAGAAGGTAGTCTGAAAGCTAGCTCTTTCATAGCAGATGAAAACGTCATTTCAGGGTTTCAACGACGAACGATATCTTGACTGAGCTGAAAGCCCGTGCCTCTACAAGCAGAACATGGACGAGTCCCAAGACCTTTACAAGAAGTACAAGACAAAGACCCCGTTTGAAAACATCGATTACAAGCGGTGTAGCCGAGACTCCCACAGCGGTTACATGGCTCATGAAAGAAATCATACCCAGTTCCATAACAATGTGTACATGTTCTTGTGCCTCGACTATAACAGGTACGACATCCTACAGAACCCTTACCATAACAGTCATGACAATATACATTTCGAGCACCATAACATACGAAACATAATGCTGGAAGTTCCATAAATATCTCCTTAGAAAGGTATGTTCCATAAAAAATTTGTACATTTACGGTAGACACCTTTTGATAACAATGCATGTGTTGACTGAAAAGAGAAATTATTCTATGGTACGGAATACAAAGAACAGTATATGTTACTCTGATATGAATATCCATCAATACAAATATAGCATATACAACAAGCGAATATCATTTTTTTATTAGTCATTGTGCATATGAATGGATGAGATAATTATGAGCACTCATAGTTCTGAAAATACAAGTGAAAAAGAGAGGAGCGGTTTGCTTGTTCATTCACAGAATTATCAATTTTTCGTTCACAAAGCGCCAAAATTTAACATGTTAATAAATATGTATTAGCTTTTTAGAGTGAAATGCTTGAATTTTCGATTTTATAGATTGCTATTTGTCATTGTTTTAAGAAAGGAATTTAAGATGAAATCAAGGGAATTACCTACTGATAGTATAAAAAAGCTAAAAACGGATACCAAAAATTCAGAAATTGATTTACTCAGAGGAGGAGTACAAAATGATAGTAACAAAAGAGTACAAGATGATAAAGACGTAAATTCTGATTTAAAACGAATAAAATTAGATGAGCATAAAGAAGATGATAAAGTAATAAATAGCAGTAATACGCTTGATGTAGATGCTCAAACACAAAGAACAGAGAAACTTGTTTTGGATTCTTCAACTCAGTTATTAGTAAAACAATTTCTAGAAAGTTGGAAAGCGCATATGAAGAGCGTAGAAGGTAAGCTGGATGCTAAACCTCAAGAACTTTCGAAGGATAAGGATTATAGAGATATAGGTGCAAAAAAAACAGAGCAAAAGACCGGATTACCTCCTTCGGCTGATTTATTGGTGAAACAATTTCTAAAAAGTTGGAAAGAGCATATGGAGAGCACAGAAGGTAAGCTGGATGCTAAACCTCAAGAATTTTCATATGCAGATCTTCTGGCTAGTGAAGACCCACGACGGTTATATATAGACCAAATAGCCAATCATGCGGTTAGAGCCACCAATGATCTGATTCAGGTCTATACTCAGAAAAAAATTTATTCAAATCAGGAGATAGCACAAATGGTACAGGACAACCCTCAGGCAACCGGATTGGAAACAGCACTAAAAAATTATAATACTGCTGTTACTCGATACAATAGTTTTGATACCCGGGTTGAAACTGCCGAAGCCTCATATAAACAAGCAGAAGAAGGTCGTGATGAAGCTAGCCAGGATAGGAAAGCACTATGGACACCAATACTTCAGCATTATAACACTGAGTTGAATAAAGCTCGTCAAGTACGTGATGTAGCTCAGACACGTGTTGATGCTGCTACTAAAAATCTTGATAAGGCTCTGGGTCTTGAATAAATATGCCTTAGTGTGTAAATGTGGGAGCTATGCGAACGAAAATTCGGTATAAGATTGGCAGTATGGTGAGGAGAAGGAGAGGGAAGTGATAGCGTTCTGATAGCGGAGTGAAAACCAGTAGGGATCTATTCAAGCGCACAGGTGAAAAAATATTGTTTTGGTTGTCTTTTAAATTTAGAGTGATGCCGTCTAGTGTATTGGAACGAAAAGGTCTGTAAGAGATATAGCATCTCACAGACCTTTTTTTGTTCGCTGGAAACCGAAAAAGCGATGGGGTAAAACGGGCGTGGCTAAGAATGGTTTGAGGTTGAAGTGAGAAAAGCAGTAAGAGAACGTTAAGCAAGCAAGAGAGAAGAAGAGGGTAGGCTTCTAAGTTTGTTTTGAAGGAAAGCAGCAAAAGAAAGAAACACAAGATTTTTTCTCTACACAACAAGAAAAGAGGAAGGAAGGCAGAAAAGTGCATGTACCGCTGTGCCATGTACCTTTACTTTTCAAGTATAGTTGTAGGCTATTCATAGGTACATGATAATCTTACGTACAACAAAAAGACGTACAAAGAAGGGCATGTCACACCAAAAAGCCAAAAACGAAGGGGATAGCCTCAAAAAAAGTACGTTAAGGTGGTGGTATTATTGTACCTCAAAATAATATGTACCAATA
>Ga0070734_10004549_pt1 | contig 13071 bp, 8 predicted proteins | sample Coa_R1_8_FD_66444 | JGI IMG/M metagenome (GOLD analysis project Ga0070734, IMG submission 66444) | Surface soil microbial communities from Centralia Pennsylvania, which are recovering from an underground coalmine fire - Coalmine... | ecosystem: Environmental > Terrestrial > Soil > Unclassified ...
TGGGACCCGGACCTGGTCGGCAAAGACAACGTCTACGGCAGCGGCATCAATCTCGCCGAGCGCGTCATGGAATGCGGCGACGCGGGCCACCTGCTGGTCTCCCAGCGCAGCGCCGAGGATCTGCTCCAGTTCGACGAGTGGTCCGCGTATCTGCATGACCTGGGCGAGGTCGAGGTCAAGCATAGCGAGCGCGTCCGCATCTTCAACCTCTACTCGGAGGATTTCGGCAACCCGGAGATGCCGCAAAGGTTGCGCCACCTGCTGCCGAAGCCGGCCGACCTCGCGCCGGAAGACCTCATCGAGACACCGGGCGGCGCCGTGCCGCTCGGCTCGAAGCTGTATATCGCCCGACCGGAGGACGAGAAGTTCTATCGCGCCCTGGCCCGCCACGACAGCATCGTGCTGATCAAAGGTGCGCGACAGATCGGCAAGACCTCTCTGCTGGCGAAGGGCCTGCAGCGGGCGCGCCAGTCAGGCGCCCGCACCGCGCATACTGACGTGCAGACCCTCAACGCTCCCCATTTCCAGTCGGCCAACGCGTTCCTGATGGCGCTTGCCCAGCGCCTGGCGATCAAGCTGGGCATCCGCACCTGCCCCCGCGAGGTCTGGGACCCGGAGCTGGGCGCGAACATGAACATGGACTGGTTCGTGGAGTCGCAGATCCTGGGCGCCACCGCCGATCCGATCGTCTGGGGCCTGGATGAGGTGGACCGCCTGTTCACCTGCCCCTTCAGCGGTGAGGTGTTCGGCCTGCTGCGCTCCTGGCATAACCGGCGTGCGCTCGACCCCGGCGGTCCCTGGTCGCGCCTGACGCTGGTGATCGCCTACGCCAGCGAGGCCCACCTGTTTGTATCCGACCTGAACCAGTCGCCCTTCAACGTGGGCACCCGGCTGACCTTGAACGGGTTTACCCTCGAGCAGGTGGCGGAGCTGAACCAGCGGCACGGGTCGCCCTTGCGCGACGGCGGGGAGCTGGCCCGGTTCCATCTCCTGCTGGGCGGGCAGCCCTATCTGGTGCAGCGAGGCCTGGACGAGATGGCGACGCAGGGCTGGCCTCTTTCTGAGCTGGAGGCTGCTGCCGATTGCGACGACGGCCCGTTCGGCGACCATCTGCGCCGGCTGGTCGTCTCCCTTTCCCACGACCGGGCCCTGGCCGAGGCGATGCGCAGCGTGCTGCGCGGGCAGCCCTGCCCCACCCCGGAGAGTTACTATCATCTGCGCTCCGCCGGCCTGATCTCCGGCGAATCGGCGCGCGAGGCGCAGCCCCGCTGCCACCTGTACGCGCTCTACCTGTCGCGACACATGCTTTAAAGGTGTTGGGTATTGGGTGCTAGGACCTGGCACCCAATACCCAACACCTGCCCCGAAGGGGCACGACACCTAACACCCCATCATGGACCACCCCTTCTACATAGCCGGCGGTACCCTGGACCCGGAAGCGCCTTCCTATATCGAGCGGCGCGCCGACCGCCAACTGCTGGCCGGGCTGCTCTCCGGCGAGTTCTGCTATGTGCTGGATACCCGCCAGGTCGGCAAAAGCTCGCTCATGGGACGGGCGAAGGCGCGCCTGCAGGAGCAGGGCGTGAAGGTGGCCGCCCTGGACCTGACCCGGCTGGGCCAGACGCTGACGGTGAGCCAGTGGTACTATGGCCTGCTGGTGGATCTGGGAGGACATCTGGGCTTGCGGGACCCGCTGCGCGCGTTCTGGCAGCAGAACCAGGAATTAGGGCCGATGCAGCGCTGGCTGGAGGCGGTGCGCCAGGTGGCGCTGCCCGCGCTGACATCGCAGGAAAACGCCGATTCTCTGCCTCTTTCTCCCACTCAGCCCCGCAAGCCCCGGCTCATCATTTTTGTGGACGAGATCGAGAACGTGCTCAACCTGCCGTTCTCCACCGACGAGTTCTTCGCCGGCATCCGGGAGTGCTATACGCGCCGGGCGCTCGATCCGGCGCTCCGAGACATCTCTTTCTGCCTGGTCGGCTCCGCTACGCCGGACAGCCTCATCCAGGACACCCGGACCACGCCGTTCAACATTGGGCGCTCCATCGAGCTGACCGACTTCACGCCCTCCGAGGCCGCGCCGCTGGCTGCCGGTCTGAGCCGGGGCGGGCGCGACGGCCAGAAGCTGCTCGCGCGCGTCCTCTACTGGACCAATGGGCACCCCTACCTGACGCAGCGTCTCTGCCAGGCGATCGCGGAGGAGGAGACGGCTCGCAGCCGGGCCGGAGTGGATGCCGTCTGCGAAAGCCTCTTCTTCGCGCACGGACGCCGCGACAAAGAGGCCAATCTCTCCTTTGTCGGCAGTCGCATCCTAAAAAGCGACCAGGATCTGGCCGGGTTGCTGGAGATGTATGCGCTCATCCGCCGGCGCCGGCTGGTGCGCGACGACCCGGCCAATCCGTTCTGCGCCGTCCTGCGCCTCTCCGGCATCGTGCGTGTGGTGACCGGCTACCTCTGGGTAAGAAACCGCATCTACCATCGGGTCTTCGACCGGGCGTGGGCGCAGGCCAACATGCCAGGCGCGGAGTTGCGCCGCCAGCAGGCTGCCTATCGCAAAGGTCAGCTCCGCGCTCTGGCCGTCTGCGGCGTCGTGCTGGCGCTGACCAGCGGCCTGACCCTGATGGCCTTCACGGCAGAACGGAAGGCGCAGCGTTCTGAGCAAGCGCTGCTGCAGCAGCGCAATGCCGCCCGGCGTCTGGCCTATGATGCGGACATGTACGCGGCAGATCAGTCTCTGAAGCAGCAGCGCAACCCCTTGCAGGCACTGGAGCTGCTGAAAATGCACGCGGCCGGTCCCTGGCGTGGATTCTCCTGGCGCTACCTCTGGAGCCAGTGCGATCGCTCCCTCTTCACCTATTCCGGCAAGACTTATTTTCGCGCCATCGCCTATTCTCCAGACGGACAATTGCTGGCCGCTTCCGACGACAGCGGCACCGTCCGGCTGTGGGAAGCGCCTTCCGGCCGCCTTCTGCGCGCCTTCCGGCCCCATACGCGGCCTGCCATCTCAATGAGCTTCTCTCCAGATGGCAGGCGGCTGGCGACAGCCGGTGAGGACCAGAAGGTCTGCATCAGCGATGTGGCGACCGGAAAGCGCCTGCTCGCCCTCCCGGCCGGGCCGGCGGAGAACCTAGGGGAAGGTGTCAAGACCGTTGCCTTCTCGCCAAACGGACGGTGGCTTGCTGCCGCAGGATGTGATAACAGGATTACGCTCTGGGATATAGCCCAACGAAAGCAAGCGCGCGCCCTGAAGGGGCATAGCGGCTGCATCAATATGGTCGCCTTCTCTCCAAACGACCGGTGGATGGCTTCGGCGAGCAATGATGGTACCGTGCGTATCTGGGATCCGGCTTCCGGCCGGCGGCTGCATTGCCTCGCCGGCCATTCTAATGGGACTTTATGCCTGGCGGTCTCGCCTGATTCCCGTCTGCTGGCGACAGGGGATGGCGCCGGCACGCTGCGCCTGTGGGATACCGCATCCGGACAGATCCAGTTGAGGGACGACCTCTTCGACACAAGAATAGATACGCTGGCCTTTTCCCCGGATGGCCGCCGGCTGGCGGTCGGAACCCATTCTGACACAATAAGCCTTCTCGCCATGCCCTCCGGCCGGACCCTGATGACGCTGACCGGCCATCAAGGCATCATTTCTTCGCTCTCCTTCTCGCGCAAAGGAGACCGCCTTGCTTCGGCAAGCTTCGACAGCACGGTCAAGATATGGGATGTGACGCCGGGCAGGGATACGGTCCAGCTCCAGGATTATCCTTCTCCCTATAGCATCAATCTCATCTTCTCGCCGAATGGCGCCCATCTGGCCGGGATTGATCCGGATTTTCAACCGGATTTCAAATCTGTCAGTATCTGGGATGCGACAACCGGCGCGCGCCTGATCTACTTTCCTGCTGCCTGGCATCCCATAGATCATCTTGCCTATACCCCCGACGGCCGGGCGCTGGCTGTCGCCAGCAGCACAGATAGCCGGTTGACCCTGTATGACCCAGCGAGCGGGCAGGTTCTCCGAACGCTTCGCGCGCCATTCCCCGGCTTCGAATGCCTGACCTGTTCTCCGAATGGATCTTCGCTGGCGGCGCTTACGCCTGACGATAGGCTTGAGCTATGGGACCTGAATACGGGCGAGAACCGCTTCGTGCAACAGTATCCGCATGGGGTGGCTACCTTCTCGATTGCCTTCACTCCAGATGGATCCCATCTTTTGGTGGGATCGTTCAAGCTTCCAATCGAGATCGGTGCCCTTGCCGGAGATTGGAAACCCAAAATACTGTCCAGGAATTCCCGAGGTCCTACGACAATCTCCTTCTCCCCGGACGGTAAAGAGATTTTCACCGGCGATAGCAGAGGGCAAGTGCGGGTCTGGGATGTCGAGACAGGACGCGAGACCATGACCATCCAGGCTTCTCAAGACCCCATCGAGTCGGTCCATCTCTCATCCGACGGCCTGACTCTCTCAACGGTGGATTCGAAAGGCATCGTTCATACCTGGCGCGCGGCTTCTGATTCCACAATAGCTGCCGCCATGCGATGATAACGCCCGGCATCGCGCCTGGCTTCTCGATCTTAAAGCTCGAATCGCAATGCAAGATTTCGACAGACTCGCAATGCGAGTCTCCTCGACCAGGTCAGCGCCTGGCATGCGCTGGATGTGATCAGAAAAGGAGACAATACAGATGTCACAACGCGCACCATTTTCTTTCAGGGAGTTGCTCAAATCTCAGGAGATAGACCCTGACTGGTTCGACTCGAGAATGCAGGGCCAGTTCGAAACCGTTGACCGTATGGCAGCCCTGCTCGGAGATTACACCTTTCAGGAACTCTTCGACCAACCTCTCTCCGGAGTGATCCCGAAGCTTCAAGCCAATATAGACCAGGCGAGATCGGGTGTCTTCAGGGACCCGGATACGCTTAAATCCCGCCTGGGTAAACTGGCTACGATGGCAAATGAGGACTCGTTTTCAGACCTGGCGCATAGTGCGCCGGGACAATATTCAACTAATGTGGACGAGATCTTTTACGAGTTGAAGCTGCACTTCGGAGTCCACCTTCCCACCCCAAACCGTTACGATCCGGCCTACTATCAGTGGGCTCTGCGGACCTTGATCCAGTACGCAGGCAATCTCACCTATATGGCTCTGTTTCAAGCGTGTGGATGCGCTCCCTCGCCCGACGAGCAGAGCGCCCTCTACTACGCGGTCCGCGAGGGAATTCTTTACCACATCGACAGCGGATACTGCTGTGGCACGTCGGGCAGTTGCACCTCTTGCCCGTCCGGTACTTGTGTGAACGGTCCGAATGGCAAATGCGCCACAGGGGCGCTCCAATGCGCCCCTCCGGCGATCCCCACCACCTCGCCGCCTTCCGTGGCGCCTTCTTAGACGTCCTGCATCAAAGGATCGGGGCGTGAAGCAGCGCCATCGTTGAAAACCTCCTGTTAACCCCTTGTTGGCAGGAGGTTTCGTATTGCCGGATGCGCTCGGTCATCATTTGCACATTCCTGGCAGGTATACAAAAAGGCTAGTATAATAATAACTAAGGGACTCTCCCCCGGCGCATGGAAGCGACCATCCGCTGGCCCGATTACACACGTTTCCCCGACCTTGAAGAAAGGAAGGCTCATGCATCAATCAGGCTTACTCGCCCGGCCGCTGCACGCCCTTTACACTCTCCTCGGCCTGGTGACTCTGGCCGCCACATCGGCAGGCGCCCAGCAGCGTTTGAGTGTGGTCAAGGGCATTCCGCTCGTAGCTGACAAGCACGCAGTGGCGAATTTCATAGACCTGGCAGAGAAGGAGCGGCTGCATCCGCCGCCCCTGAAACGCAAAATCTTCCCTGAGCCGGAAGGTGTTCCTGGCCGCTACATCCCTCGTTCCCCGGCTGCCGGCAAAGACTACGAGGCTAAAGAGCGGGAAGCGCGCGAGGCCGGACGGCAGGCGCAGACCACGATCAAACGGTACGCAGCCGTCTCACCGGCGGCGCATCTCGGCAAGACAGCTTCCACAAAGAAGCGCGCATCCCATGGCACTCTGGCCGCAGTCAGGCCGCAGAACCGCCTGCGGATGGCCTCCGTGTCAGCGCACTCCGCGCAGTCGCGCCGATTCCTGCCGCGTGCCCCGCGGCGCCAGGATGTGGCCTTGCCCGTATCTCCAGGCGTGCTTGCCCGGCAAGCCGCTGTGACGTCCCTACGCAGCAGCGTGGACAGCGCCGATCCTCGCTTCGTCGGAAAGAAACGCGCGCCCGGAACCTCGGAAAGCTTCCTGGCGTTGCTCGATGACGGCACCTCCATCCCGCCGGACACCCAGGGTGCCGTCGGACCGACCTACGTCATGACGACCCTCAACTCCCAGGTCGGCATCCAGACCAGGACCGGAACCAGCGTCAGCACCGTCTCCCTGAACGGCTTCTTCGCCTCCGTCCTGCCCAGTGGCGACGACTGCTTCGACGTGCATTGCTACTTCGATTCCACCACCAATCGCTTCTACTTCATCTCCGACGCGGCCAATCTCTCGAACACGACCAACAACGCGCTCCTGCTGGCCGTGTCACAGACCAGCGATCCGACCAAGAGCTGGGACTTCTATAGCATTACCACCGACGCCTCCAATGGGTCCTGGGTAGACTTTCCCATCCTGGGTTTCAATGAGAACTGGATCGTCCTCTCGGGCAACGTCTTCAGCAACTCGACCGGCAACTTCGAGAATGACGTGATCTACGCCTTCAACAAGGCCAATGTCCTCTCCGGCGGCAATGGCGCCTATACCAAGCTCTCCGACGCGACCAATGGCTTCGCCATGGCCCCGGCCATCGAGACCGATAACACAGCCACCGAGTACCTGATGGACGATTGGATGGGCAACAACGCCCAGGGCCAGGGCCAGTTGCGCATCAGCACCATCACCGGATCCGTCGGGCATGAAGTCCTGACCTCCGGCACGGCCTATCCCACTATCCCCAATCCCTGGAACGATACGGACCAGGGCAATTTCGGGCCGCAGTTGGGCAACTCGCAGGGAATCAACACGGGCGACTCGCGCCTCTACGAGGTCGTTCTCAATAACGGGACCCTCTGGACAGCCCACACCATCAACTTGCCCGCCATCACCCCCACCCGCAGTTCCGTCCAATGGTGGCAGGTCAAACCTGATGGCACGATCCTGCAGGTCGGTCGCCTGGACGATCCCTCCGCAACGGTGTTCTGCGCCTACCCCTCCCTGGCGGTCAACACGAACGGAGATGTCCTGATGGGCTATTCCGAATTCTCTGCCACCACCTACGCCAGCGCCTACTACACCTACCGCACGCCCACCGATCCGGCCAACACCATGGAGCCGGAAGTGCTCTTGAAAGCCGGCGAAGCCACCTACTACAAGGACTTCGGCGGCGGGTCGAACCGCTGGGGCGACTACAGCAACACGGTCGTGGACCCCGCCGACGGCCTGACCATGTGGACCATCCAGGAGTATGCGACCCAGCCCTTTCCATCCGGGCCCAATCAGGGCGAGTCGCGCTGGAGCACCTGGTGGGGCGCAGTCCCGGCCCCGTCGTCGTCCGCCCCAGGCGACTTCAACGGCGACGGCATTCCGGACATCCTGTTCCAGAATTTTTCAACCGGCCAGCTCGCTGTCTGGTTTATGAACGGCAATGCCGCGCCGTCCGATGGCAGCTTTATCTCCCCCAGCCAGAGCGTAGGATGGTATGCAGAGGGGGACGGCGACTTCAACGGCGACGGCCATCCGGACATCCTCTTCTACAATCCGAGCACAGGCCAGTTGGCCTTATGGCTGATGAACGGGACCCAGGCCGCCAACGGCCTCCTGCTTCCCAATGCGCCTTCCGGCTGGACCCCGGTCGCCGTCAACAACTTCGGCAACGGTACCAGCGACATCCTGTTCCAGAACACCTCCAGCGGACAGTTGGCGGTGTGGCTGATGAACGGAACCACGCCTTCCAACGGCGCCTTCATCTCCACGACGCCGCCTGCCGGATGGACTGTGGCCGGCACGGGTGATTTCAAAGGAGACGGACAGACCGACATCGTCCTCCAGAACGCGAGCACCGGCCAGCTCGCCGTCTGGTTCTTGAACGGCACCACGGTGACCGGAGGAGCCTATATCACCCCCAGCCAGAGCGCGGGATGGAAGTGTGTTGCGGTCCTGGACCTCAACCATGACGGCAAGCCCGACCTGGTCTTCCAGAACACCTCCTCCGGCCAGATCGCCTACTGGATCATGAGCGGCCTCACCGCCGTCAACGGCGGCTTCCTCCCCTCTCAGCCCTCCGGCTGGCAGGTCGTGGGACCGCGCTAAATAGTGATGGAGGTGATCCGCCTTCGGCGGAGTTATCGCCGCTACGCGGCGGGTGATCGCTCCTTCGGAGCGGGTGAGAAACACAATAGCCCTCGCTTCCCATACATGGGAAGCGAGGGCCATTTCACCTCCATCACCTTCATCACTCCCGCGAAGCGGGATCACCTCCATCAGCACTAGGAATCCCCTCAGATTTGACCGATAATGAAGGTATCTGCCTAAGGTATCTGCCTCTGGATGATGGCTAAGCAGGCGACCGGGAAGAGCGACGCGTTATGTTGGATAGCAATCCAGTTGTGTTGGATACGTTTGAGCCGGAATGGGACTTTGTCTACCGGCTCTACCGTGTCTTTATAGGTACGGAAACGATGCCGGGGGACAGGCGAGTGTTTGCCGTTCGCATCAGCGACATCGGCCACCCGGATGTCAAGCGCGTGCTGCTGGTCCCGGATGCCGAGCGGGTCTATCGAGAGACCGGCGACGAGGCGCTGATCCTGTTGATAAAGCACCATATAGAGAAGCAGACACTCCGCAATCGGAAGAACGAGCAGTACAAAGATATCTATGCGGAACCGGAAGAGGATAAAGTGGATCAGGAAGAGCTGGCCAAACATATCTATCTCCGGGAATTGCTGGAGAAAGAAGCTAAAGAAGCTCAGGATCAAGACGGTGGCACATCCTGATCCTGGACGCTGCCTGGTTCTTCCTTGCCTTTGTGTGACGTTATTTCAAGCTCGCTAAATACTGGCTGAGGGTCTGGATATCCTGATCGGACATTTTCCCCTGGTAGGCGGGCATACGTGAGCCCGGATTATGGCTTTTCGGGTCCTTGATCTGTTCGGCGATCCATTGCGCCGTGTGCGTGGGTTCGGCGCCGGTATGAGATAGGTCGGGCGCCCTCCCCCCCGGATTGCCGTTCAAGGCGTGACAGCGGCCACAGCCATTCGCGGCGAAAAGCGATTCTCCCGAGGAAGCTCCCCCGGAAGTCGCTCCCATACCGGCGGAGGGTGAAGTCGCACTGTTCTTCGAGCAGCCGGCTCCAGCGAACAGCAATCCTGCAGCCATGATGAGAGTCAGGCTCCATGGTTGGCGAGAATGCAAGCTATGTCCTCCCTTTCCTGGCAGAGCCCGATCCTTTGAGAGCGGAAACTGCCTGTTTGCATGTAAGATACCCGATTGGCCGAAACTTTCACCAGGCCGGCAAGATAGTCGGATAGCATACGTGCAGGGAGAAGGGCAACAAGCCTAAAAATCGGCTGCCATTGCGTCCGATAATGTTTGATAGCGTGAATCAATACACCGATTTTTTTTGAGGAGCCGCTTAAGCGGCTCCTCAAAAAAAATCGCGCGGGCCGCGTCGCGGCCCGCTGCCGCCCCGCCAGGCAGGATTTTCCGCCCCCGCCAGGGAACATCTACACCATGCGCTATGCCATCTGCAACGAAACCTTCGCCGGATGGGACTGGGAACCGACCTGCCACCAGGTCACCGCGCTGGGCTATGACGGCATCGAAGTCGCTCCCTTCACCCTGGCCGAGGATGTGCGCGCCCTTGACGCAGCCAGCCGCCGTGAACTGGCCGCTACCGCCCGTGCCGCCGGCCTGGAGGTAATCGGCCTGCACTGGCTGCTCGTCTCTCCAAAAGGACTCTCGCTCACCAGCCGCGACTCTTCCATCCGGGAAGAGACTGCCCGCTATCTGGCGGCGCTGGCAGACTTCTGCGCCGACCTCGGCGGGCGCCTGCTCGTCCTCGGCTCGCCCGCCCAGCGGCGTATTCCGGATGGAGATACCCCCGATATCGCGCTGGATCGGCTGGCCGCCTGTCTCGAGCCGGCGCTGGAGCGCGCCTCTCTCCAGGGCCTCACCCTCTGCCTGGAGCCTCTTCCGCCCCCCGAAGCCGACTTGCTGCTCACCCTTCAGGAAGCCGTCGCGGCGGTTCGGCGCATCGGGCATTCCGCGCTGCGCACGATTTTCGACGTGAAGAGCGCCTCCAGCGAAGGCGGGCCGCTGCCCGGCCTGATCCGTGAATTCGCGCCCTATCTCGCCCACGTCCATGCCAACGACGCCAACCGGCGCGGCCCCGGTTTCGGAGACACCGACTTCGTGCCCATCCTGGCGGCGCTTCAGGAGACCGGCTATGCCGGCGCCGTCTCCATCGAGGTGTTCGACACCACTCCCGACCCCATCACCATCGCACGCGAAAGCCTCCAGTACCTGCGCTGCTGCGAGACTTCTCCGATTCCTGTGAGTTGACCTCATGCCGCTTCCTCGCTTCCTTACCCTCCACGCCGGTCCTCATCCCCGCCAGGACTGCCCGGTCCGCTTCACCCTTCCGGAGCCGCTTCCAAGCGGTGAGTGGGAGTTAATCGCCCAGGATACGGATCGTCCCCTCCCCCTCCAGCGATTTGAAAACAACGAGGTCGCCTTCGTCGAGCCGGACCTTACCGCCTTCCAGAGCCGCCGATACGCAATCCAAAGGCGAATCTACAGCGCGGGAAAATTCGAGCGGTATCTGCTCGATAAACAGTTCCTGACGCCGGAGCAGTTGGATGCCGCCCGTACCAGGCAGCCCCAGACTCGCGAAGACCTGACCCACATCCTGCAAGAGATGGGCGTCAGCGCCCGCGATGTCTTCGAGAGCAAAGCCCACGAGCTGGGCATCCCCTTCGTAGACCTGCAGCACTTTCGGCCCGATTCCGGCGCAATCGAGGCCGTGCCCGCAGAGATCGCTGCCCGGCACAATGTGCTTCCCGTCAAGAAGGATGGCAAGAAGCTCTGGATCGCCATGGGCGATACGAATGACCTCAATGCCGCCGATGACCTGCGCCTGGCCTCTCGCTGCCATATCTACGGCGTGCTGGCCGTGCCGGAGCATATCGCGGAGGCGATACGAACGTACTATGGCGTCGAACCGACAGCAAGCCCACCAGCACCGAACGTCGAAGCCGAATCGGACACGATGGAGCCATTTGTGCGCCTCAAGCGAGAAAAGCATGCCCTCGCCATCCACGTGAACGGTTTCCTCCTGACGCGCTACGTCTATGAAAACGTGCCCGCCCGTCCCTATTTCTTTCCCTTGCTGCTGCCGCCGGGCATCGGTCTGACGCGCGTCTTTCCCCTGCAGGCAAATCTTCCCGGCGAGTCCCAGGATCACCCGCACCACCGCTCGCTCTGGATCGCCTTCGGTGACGTCAACGGCGTGGATAACTGGAGCGAGGAGCCGGGACATGGCTTTACGCGGCACCAATCGCTCCACAATCTGGAAAGCGGGGACGTCTTCGGACGCTTCGCAACGACCAGCCTCTGGACAGGTCCCGACGGCTATTCCCTGTTGACCCAGGATCTGGAGGTGGTGGCCTGGGCGCTCACCGGCTCTGCACGCCTGCTCGACTTCAAAATAGGGATCTCGGCCAGCCACGGCGACGTGACCTTCGGAGACACCAAAGAGGGCGGCATCATCGCCGCGCGGGTCGCCAGCGCGCTGGACGTGAGGCGCGGGGGACGGATCGAGAACAGTTACGGGGGTATCAACGAAACGGAGACGTGGGGCAAGGCGGCGCACTGGTGCGACTACTCGGGCCAAATGGACGGTCAGCCCGCCGGCCTCGCCATTATGGACCACCCGCTCAGTTTTCGCTATCCCACACACTGGCATGTGCGCGATTACGGTCTTATGACCGCCAATCCCTTTGGGTATGGAGCTTATACGCAAGGCATTAAAACAGGCAGCCATACGCTGCCGGCCGGGGAATCGCTGTTTTTCCACTACCGGGTGGTCCTGCACGCGGGAAACACTACGGAAGGCCGGGTCCGGGAGCGCTATCTCGACTTCGTCTCTCCGCCCATCGTGGAGATTGCGCCCTCTGAACCCGTACCGTAAATGAAAGGAGAGATGCCATGCAAAATCCTGCGTCGTATCCTGTCCCGCCCCGCCGCAGTGGGCTGCCCACCTGGGTCTGGGTCCTGATCGCCTGCGGCTCCGGATGCGGCTGTCTGGGGTTCATCGCCATCTTCGCGGCGATCCTTTTTCCGGTCTTCGCCCAGGCCCGGATGAAAGCTCGGGAGGTCTCCTGCATGAGCAACGTCAAGCAGATGGACCTGGCCGTCGCGATGTACATGCAGGATCACAATGAAGTGATGCCCGCCTCGAGAGGCTGGATGGACACCCTCCAGCCCTACCTGGCCGGCGCCCAAAAAGGGAGCGCCAGCCCCGACATGTCCGTCTTTCACTGTCCTGCCGTGCCGGCTGGCGATTACGGATATGCCTACAACAGCCAGTTGTCGCGCAAATCGCTGGCGGACATCAACGATCCGCGGCAGGCCATCGAGCTCTACGATTCCAGCGACCTGACTCGCAGCGCCAGCGACCCTGTCACCAGCCTGCCCAGCCCGCCCCGCCACCTGCACAACATCATCGGCTATGTGGATGGGCATGCGCAGGCAGACGCAGCGTCTCCCAATGGAACACAATGAGCGCCCTGACGGGAACCGTTTCGAGATATGGCCGGTATCCTGATATACACTACGATTTGAGGCGAAAATGAGAGTGCATGTCAATACGAACGATCAGGGCCTGTCCCTGCAGGAGACGTTCACAGGCGCGACGGCCGACGAGGTGGTCGGCGCGATCAAGCGGCGGGTGACCCAGGAGCTGCCGTTCGCCCTGCGGCTGGCGGCCAACTCCATGGGCAACCTGGCCTTCGCGCAGGAGATCGTGCGCCGTTACAACAAAGCCAATAAGCGCAACCTGCCCCTGCCC
>Ga0070734_10004551_pt1 | contig 13050 bp, 9 predicted proteins | sample Coa_R1_8_FD_66444 | JGI IMG/M metagenome (GOLD analysis project Ga0070734, IMG submission 66444) | Surface soil microbial communities from Centralia Pennsylvania, which are recovering from an underground coalmine fire - Coalmine... | ecosystem: Environmental > Terrestrial > Soil > Unclassified ...
CAACCACCACGACCACCTGCGTTTCGTCGCTGAATCCATCGGTTCAGGGCGAGACGGTCACCTTCACCGCGACGGTCACCTCCAAGAACGGTCCTCCGCCGGACGGAGAGGTCGTGGTATTTGAACCGGTTGGTCAATCTACGATGAAAGGTGGCGTTGCGACTTATACGACGTCGGCACTGAACGTCGGTAAGACCAAGATCACGGCGGTTTACAACGGAGACTTGAATTTCATCACCAGCCGCTCGGTGAGCTTCTTTCAGGTTGTGAACCCGTAGTTTTTAACCGTACGTTGCAGGTCGCAAGGGAAGGAAGTCGAGTTCCTTCCCTTGCGCCTTTTTCACGAGAACGATTGTTATTTGGATTTGGATTCCTTTGGCTCGCTCGTTTCACGCGTTCCGAAGTACGATGGGTTCAGTTCGGTTGTAAACGGACGACGCAGCTCTTGCATGATTTGCTCTTTGCGCCCATTTTGAAGAATCTTATGGATTTCATTCTTCGCTTGATCGAAAGACTGAGCGTCCCTGCTGTCCAGTTTGTAAACGTAGTGTCCGGTGGAATCACTTAGAACCTGCGAGACCTCGCCTGGTTTCATTCCCAGCACCGACGCATGGTTCTGAGGAAGACTCGCCGATTTAACGTTGCCCAGGCTTGGGTTGGGTGGGACCTGGGTCATCCCGGCCGCTTCGTATGCTTCCTTCTCCAGCGCCATGAAATCTTCGCCGGCCACTGCTTTGGCTCGTAATTCCTCTGCGACTCGAAGCATTTTGTCGCTGGAATCTCCCTGCTGCTTGGGTACGAAGATTCGCTCCATCGTGACCGTCTGATAATCGGCCGCGTGGTCGCGATAGTAGTCAGCGATGTCTTTGTCTGAGATCTGGGACGATTCTTCGTCAATCTGCCGTACGAGTTCTTGCGAAAGGATCTGAAGTCGCGCGAACGCGATACGCTCCTGGAAACGAGCGGTCTTGTCGACGCCGCGAGCCTCAGCCGCTTGGGCCATTTCGAGCAGGTCCGGATAAGCGTGGGCGATTTGAAGCTGCAGTGACGGCTTCATGTTCGGCAGCAAAGCGTTCGTCAGCTTTTCGAACTGCGCGCGAGTGACGACCGTCTGGCATGGCGAAGCGGATGACTTGTCGCACAATCCCTTGATCGTGATCACCGCCATGTCCGGGCTTACTTTTGCAGCCGATGTGGGCAGCGCCAACTGGTCGTCTTTGTCACGCAGAATGGGCGGTTGATACTCCGGTGGAACGTCCGACGGTTTCTGTTCTTGCTGCCCAAAGCTGAGAGCTGTAACTAACAAGCAAAATACCGGTAAAGAACGCATTCGCAGTTTCCTCAAGAGCAGTCTGGATTTCAAATCAAGTCGTAGTATACAGAGCCAGTTACAACGCGCTATCTGACCGTAGTCACTTTCAACCGAAGAAGATTCTTGCTGTGGGCCCCAATCACAATTTCAAGATAAGGATTGCGTATGAACCAGCTCACAAAGAAGGGGCTCGCCAGCGCCGGCGTGCTCGTGGCGCTCATCTTTGCTTCTTTTGCACCCGCCGCCGCTCAAACGTTCAGCGGAGTATTAACTCAGCATAACGACAACGGTCGAACCGGCCAGAATCTTGATGAAACGATCCTGACTCCCCAGAACGTGAACTTCAATACGTTTGGAAAGCTGTTCTCCTACTCGGTTGATGGTCAGGTTTATTCGCAGCCGCTATATGTCCCGAATGTCAGCATCCCGGGCCAAGGCACGCACAACGTCATCTATGTTGAGACACAGAACGACAGCTTGTACGCGTTCGATGCGGATGGCAAGCAGTCGACCGCACTCTTTCAGGTCAGTTTCATCAATCCGGCCCAGGGAATCACTGCGGTCCCCTGCCAAACCGACGGCAATACCGACATAAGCTGCGGCGTGTACCCGATCTACGGCATTAACTCGACGCCGGTGATCGATCCCACCACGAATACGATGTATCTGCTGACACGTACTCAAAATAACGGGAACTACTTCCAAACCCTGCATGCCATCGACATCACCACCGGCGCGGAGAAGTTTGGCGGTCCCGTTAACATCTCAGGCTCAGTACCGGGAGCCGGTTTAGGAAGCCAAGGTGGCACGGTCTATTTCGACTCGCTGAGAGACGTGCAGCGCGCGGGATTGCTTCTGCTCAACGGCGTCGTCTATATCGGCTGGGCGGGAGCGGCCCATGGATGGATGATGGGCTATAACGCCACCACGCTACAGCAAACCGCGATCTTCAATACAACTCCGAATGCGCAGTTGGGTGGAGTATGGGCCTCCGGAAATGGTCTAGTGGCAGATCCTTCCGGAAATATCTATGCCGCCGTAGGAGACGCGCTTTTCGACGCGAACACTGGCGGAATCGACTATGGCGACAGTCTGTTGCAGCTCAACGCCGATCTCAAAGTGCAGCAATATTTCACGCCCGCAGATCAGTCTTGCCGCATGCTGAACGATCTTGATCTCGGATCGGCCGGGCCCATGTTGTTTCCGACGAACTCCACCACCGTCCCGTACGAGGTGTTGATTGCAGGCAAGGGCGGTACTCCCTGCGACAGCAAGCCGACTACAACCCGTATGTATCTTCTCAACCCGAAGGCGCTGGGCGGATATAACTCCACCAAAGATGCCGACCTCCAGGACATCATGGGCGCGCCCGGCGGCTACTGGAGCAGCCCCGCCTACTGGCAGGGAACGACCGGTGCGTATGTCTACTCCGCCGGAACGGATGTGAATCCGTCGACCGGAGATTTCCTGAAGATGCTCAAATCATCGAAAGGATCGCTGGCACATTACGCCCAAAGCACGAATCGGTTTCCGGCGGGGGCTACTCCTTCGATTTCCTCAAACGGCGACACGAACGGTATTGTGTGGATGATTGAAAGGCCAGAGTCTATTGGCGTTCAGCCTGGCATCGGAGCGGCTGTGCTATACGCCTATGACGCCGAGAAGCTGAACAGTACTGGCATCATGCAACCGCTCTACAACAGTGCAGAAGCGTTGTCCCGTAACGTATACCGCGACCGCGGTGGGTGCGCGAACAAGTTTGCGGTTCCGACCATCGCCAACGGCAAGGTGTACGTCGGAACACAAAACGAACTGGATGTCTTCGGGTTATTGGGTTCGCAGTCCGGTCCCAGCGTTTATCTCAATGATCCCTGCTACACATTTGCTGCTTCGACAATCGACACGAAGGTGAGCGTGCAACTGCCGGTGGTTAATAGCGGAAACTCCAAATTGGCCATCAGCAAGATCGCCGTCACCGGAAATAACGCCGCTGACTTCTCGCAAACCAACACTTGCCCTGCGTCCTTGGCGCCGGGTGGCCGCTGCGCGATTACATTAACGTTCACCGCGTCGGTCTTGGGGCCGGAATGGGCCTACGTCACGATTACCGACAACGCCATCGGTAGCCCACACAACGTCTACGTCATCGGAGTCGGACAGAACTAAGCAGAAGTGCTGTCTGCTGCGGATAGAAGTTTTTTGCAAACCATAACGGAAGAACGGGAATATCTACCCGGTGTCGGCAGTTAATGAACCAGCTGTAAACAGCCTCGTTCGACGGCTGTCGCGTCTCCCTCACACGTGCAAGTTCAACTTCATTCCTGGTCCTTTGGGCCCTCAAATTCACAAAGAGGACGATCGATGACTCAGAATAAGAATCAACGACCCTTACGCACAGTAGCACTCCTCGCGGCACTGTTGCTTGCTTGCTTCACCTTTGCAGATGCGCAATCGTTCAGTGGCGTATTGACTCAGCATAACGATGTTGGCAGAACTGGACAGAACACTGCCGAGACAACCCTCACGCCCCAGAACGTGAATGCAACGACCTTCGGCAAGATATTCTCTTACTCGGTGGATGGACAGGTTTATTCGCAACCGCTCTATGTTCCGAGCGTGACTATTAAAGGGAAGGTTCACAACGTCGTTTATGTGGAAACACAGAACGACAGCTTGTATGCCTTCGATGCTGACGGCAAGCAGTCAGGACCGCTCTGGTCCGTGAGTTTTGTAAACCCAGCTGCCGGAATTACGCCTGTTTCCTGTCAGACGGATGGTAAGTCCTCCATCAGCTGCGGCGTCTATCCGATTTACGGAATCACATCAACGCCTGTCATCGATCCGAGCACAGGCACGATGTACCTCGTCACGCGAACCGATAACACCAAGACGAACACGTATTATCAAACTCTGCACGCGATCGACATCACGACAGGGAAGGAAAAGTTCGGCGGCCCCGTCAACATTTCCGGATCAGTACCGGGAACTGGAGCTGGCAGCAAGAACGGTACTGTCTACTTCGATACGCTGAAAGACATCCAGCGTGCTGGCCTGCTTCTGCTGAACGGCAACGTCTATATCGGATGGGCCGGGGCTGAACATGGCTGGATCATGGGCTACAACGCAACGACCCTGAAGCAAACCGCAATCTTCAATACCGCTCCGAACACGACTGGCGGCGGTGTTTGGGGTTCCGGAAACGGCCTGGTGGCGGATCCTTCCGGAGATATTTACGCGGCAATCGGAGACACGTTGTTTGACGCCAACACGGGCGGAGTGGACTACGGCGACAGCTTGCTAAAGCTGGACACAAATCTGAACGTCCTCGACTACTTCACGCCAAACGATCAAGCCTGCCGTCGCTTGAACGACCTGGATTTGGGCTCTGCTGGTCCGATGGCTTTGCCCACCCAGTCTGGCAACGTACCGAACGAGATCGTGATTGCCGGCAAGGGCGGATCGCCTTGCGACTCCAATCCCGTCAACAGCCGTATCTATCTTCTGAATCAGGACAATCTCGGCAAATACAACACCACGCAGGACCAAGCTGTCGAGGAAGTCATCGGCTCCGCTCGTGGCTACTGGAGCAGCCCCGCGTACTGGCAAGGACCGAACGGTTCGTATGTCTACTCCGGAGGTGTGACAGAAGAGAGTGGCAACGGTGATTATCTGAAGATGTTTACGATCACCAATGGCCTGCTCTCGACCACGCCGACTACAGAGAGCTCCAATATCTTTCCGGTTGGAACGACTCCTTCCATTTCGTCAAGCGGAACGTCGAATGGCATCGTTTGGGCCATCGAACGTCCTTCCGCACTTGGAGTTCAGCCAGGTGCTACCGCCGCTGTCCTCTACGCCTACGATGCAACCAATCTTTCGAACATGCTCTACAACAGCGCATCGGCAACTTCGAACGGTGTTCTGCGTGATCGCGGTGGTTGCGCCAACAAGTTTGCGGTTCCTACGATTGCAAACGGCAAGGTTTATGTAGGGACGCAAAACGAGCTAGACATTTTTGGATTGCTCGGTTCGCAGAACGGTCCCGGCCTATACCTCGGCAACCCTTGCTGGACTTATCCCGCAACTTCCATCGGCTCTACGGTCTCTGAGCCGATGGCCATCGTGAACAACGGCAACTCAACGCTAACGTTCACCTTGCCCATTATCATGTACGGTACCAATGCCGCTGATTTCACTCAGACCAACACCTGCACTTCTCTCGCCCCAGGGCAGAAGTGCGTGGTCACGGTGACCTTCAAACCCTCGCTGTTGGGTCCCGAGACCGCGAACGTGGTGATCCGAGACAACGCCCCCGGCAGTCCGCACAATATTTACCTCGTCGGCGTTGGGAAGAACTAAGTCAACCGATCCGGCGGCGATGTGGCGAAAGCATTTTCACATCGCCGCCGGTCACGATTTTTCTTTTCCGCGCATGTGCAAAGGATTTCGCCCCCACCCCTCCCCAGTGCTGTAAGTGCTTGTGGTTAAGCAATACCCTGGTTTGCTTCTGGTGTCCCGATTGCTGTGTTCCAGGTACCAGGGCGTGGCGAGGCGTATTACCAAAGTAATATTCCGGTTCGAAGAGAAGAGAACATGCACATGAAGAATTGGATTTTAGTAGTAACGCTGTTGGCCACTCCAAGTCTTGCCAAGGCCTGCCCAGGTGGTGGCGATTGCCAGCCTGGTACGGTTGCCGGCCCCTACACGACTCCGCAGGTTGCCGAGTACACCACTACGGCTCCTTTTCCGATCTGCCAATCCGGAGTTTGCACGTCCGGGTCGTGGAGTGGAATTTCTATCGAGGGCATCGACGCCCAGCAGAACATCGGCACCGGCTATCAGTTCTATGACGACCTCGGGCCGAATATCGACGACAACATTGCCGTCGGTCCCACAGTATCTGGCCAGAACGGTCAAGTTCTCGAGTGGCTCAACCCTCAATACATCCAGGCCTTCGATAAAGTCACGGGCCAGCCGATTTTCACTACCCTTGGTGGAACGACGGCGATTCCTGTAAACGTCGACGTCCTGTGGAACAAAACGACGCAGCCCGAATGCTATTCGAGCCAGGCTGGCAATGTGCAAGTCATCTTCGATCGCCTGGACAATGTATTCGTGATCAACCGTCGCGTCGTCTTCACTAACGCGGGCCTCCACCAGTCTGCCTGGTGTATTGCCGCGAGTTCCGGAAGCGATCTCTCAAGCCCGAATATTCGCTGGCACTCCTACGAATACAAGATGGCTTCGGTCATTCCCTGCACGCCGGCTTCGAACAACTGCACGACGGGCGCGTACCGCTCCTATTTCCCGGATTGGCCGCGCATTGGAACCTGGGCGGACGGCTTCTATATCACCTTCGACCTGCAGGATCCGAACTCTGGATACATAGAATCGGGAATCGAAGCTTGTAAGCTTGATCGCTCAGACATCGTGGTCGGCAATACCACCAACCCGATGGCCTGCTATACCTACACGATCCCGACCGCAGATCGGCCATCTCTGATTCACTCCGTCGACGTCGCCGACATCGATAGCCCTGCCGGACCGACTGTCGGCGAGCCGGAATACTTTCTCGCGATTGTGAACCCGAGCAATGCACAACAGGGACTCGCCGGCTTGCATCCTTGTACCAGCACGACGACGCCGTGCACATCCAGTCAACTCGCTCTCTTCACTTGGGGAGCGGCCGGTTTCACCGGACCGACCGTCGTTAATGTAAACCCGTACACTCCGGGTTGCTATAACACGTCGAAGTCGAACCAGGTGATCAATACCTACTGTGTCCCTGAGCCGAGCACGAATCCATCGACCATCGGCGCATACGGAAAGCCATCCTGCGGAAACTACAGTACTCCGTGCCTGGATTCGTTGGGTGACCGCATGGCCAACCGGCTGACTTACAATCGTCTGGCTTCCTCGTCTGGCGGAGCGAATGGCGAGTACTTGACCGCCTCGCATGTGGTGATGGAAAGCACGGGCAATCAGCGGACCGGCGTGCGGTATTACATTCTCAGCGTCTCCAACGGGAAAGCGTCGGTGGTAGTCAACAGCGGCGGGAATTCAGGGCCTCCGGACTTGCAGGATCGGAACGGAAGCCTCTTCTTCCTGATGCCAAGCGCTGCTCTCGACCAGGACGGCAACATGGGCTTTGCGTTCACTGCCTCGGATACGCAAGCGCATCCTGCGATCTATTTCGCCGTTTTGCCGTGGGGTGCCCCATCGTTTGACTCGGCAACTCTGATCGTGCAGGGAGCTGGCGATCAAGAGAACACCGATCGTTACGGTGAGTACGCTGCTACGCTGATCGACTCAACCGACAACATGACCTTCTACGGAGTCGGGGAGTACTACAACAAAAACCAGACAGGAACCACGAATTGCGGTCAGCCATCGAGCAACTGCTACACATGGCAGACGCGCATTTTCCGCGGTCAGTACGGATCGCAATTCCGCTAAACGCTGCCCAGCCAATCCGCGGAAAAAAGAACAGCGGCTGAGTTCTCTCAGCCGCTGTTTTTCATTTCCAGGTGCCTAAAAGGAACCCAGCTCCGCTCAGTTCTCGAACATGATCGGAATCAATCCGATGTTCGTGACCTGACCGGGTGAGATATTCACCTTCGCGCCGCCATAAGTACCGTTGAATTCCTTGTAATCCACGTATTGGGATGCGGGCGTGTACCGGCTGGTTCCGTTACTATCCCAAACAATCAGAGCGCTGTGTCCGTTGGATTCCGTCAGAGGGCAAGACCAGACCGTTCCGCTGCTGGAGCACGATGCTGTGAAGGTGGATCCCACCAGCCACTGCATCATCGTGTAGTAGTAGGTGTCATATCCGCCGCTGGTGATGCTCGGCCAGTTGTACCAGCCCACGTGAAACGCACCTCCGGCGCCTCCCTGATACGCATATTGCAGGACGTGCCAGCGAACGAGTTGTCCGTGACAGTCGTCAACCGTGCTGGAGCAGACATCCGTTGTCGTGCTGAAGTTCGATTCCGTATTCATCCACGGAGTCGTCGTCCACCCGGCGTTGTTTTTCGTCTGCACCATGCGGGCAATCATGTTGATGCGTGTTTCCGGCTCATATCCGCTCAGGTACGAGTGGATGCTGTAGTAGTCGGAGAGACGTCCATTCGTATTCTCAAGGCTCAGCCAACTGGACATATACGATGTATCGCCACCGCAAATCGGAGGAGTCGCAACGATCGCGTTGGGCACATTATTGCGGATGATCGGTACGATCGGCCGGAACATGTCGTAAAGCTGATTCACCGTGCCGCTCCAGTAGTGGGTCAAGTTCGGCTCGTTCCACATTTCCCAATACTTGATGTAGTCCTTCACGCAATGTCCTGCAGCAGAGCAATGCTGGGTCAATGCCGTCACGAAGGCCGTGAAGCTCTTGCTGCCATTCGCGTTCAAATCCGTTGGCGGGCCAGGCGACCAGTAAGTGCCGCTGCCGCCCTTTCCCTTCGGATTGCATGGAATGCTGGTGATGTAGCAGGGAACGTGGCCAAAGGTGAAGATGACCGCCGTCGGCTGATGCTGCGCGATCATATCCAGCCAAATGTCGAGATTAGTCCAACTGTATGAATTCGTGCCGTTGTTCAGGATGGCCCAGCTCGTTCCTGAATCCCAAAGACGCACTGTGCCAGGTTGTGATTTGGTGGTAATCCAGGAACCGTTCGTACCGCAGCTGCTTCCGTTCACACACTCGAAGCTGAAGTCGGTCGACTGGATGGGATGGCTCTTCATGGGTTTGGCCGTGGTTCCGGCCGAGCACAATGATGTGAATCCGAGGACACACGCCAACCCAAAGGATAGAAATGCGCAGGACTTCCGCATTTGGGGGATCTCCTTCGTAAAAATTGGCCAGAGTCAAAGAACGATTGAGTGACGCTACGTAAGAACAGCTCTCTTGCTGTCTCGCGCTGGGACCGAAACTTCAGAAACCCGTACTACGTTCAGCTGAGTCTGCCCTTGGACAAACTTCAACGCTAGTCACGAAGGTGCATGAACTGAAGAAAATTCGTACCTTGTACCAACTTGGAACTTGATTCGTGTTTCTGGGACCGCAACGGGACTTTCGGGTTACTACGTTCGGGGGATTATATAACGGCGTTAAAGCTAAACTGCCACGGGTTTGGATAAATTTTCTGTGAAAAAAACCGGGAATCCGCCCGTCTGAAGCGGCTTCCCGGCTAAGGCGTTTCGCTTAATCCTATTGCTCAAGCATGACCGGCAGCACGCCGATCGTGATGGTCGAACCTGCCGTCACTGGATTGCTCTTTCCGGTCAAGTCGAGATAGTCCACGTACCCGTTCGGCACAGTGAAACTAGTGCCAGCCTCGTTCGGAGTCCAGACCCATAGAGCCTGAGTGCCGCCGGCTTCAGTAAAGCTGCAGGTCCAGATGGAGACCCCGCCTCCCGCGGTAAACGTGCAAGGGCCCGCGAATTTTCCGCCGGCCAGATATTGCATCATGGAGTAATAAGCCGTCTCGTACTGCTGATTAGCTCCGATTGTTTCGTTCCACTTGTACCAGAAAACACCAGCAGACCCGTTTGAATCGTGCAGCAGTTGCCAACGAACAATCTGGCCAGTGCAGTCATCCGCGCTGTATGTTGTCGGAGGATTCGGTGAGGAAGATGTAGGGCAAGTGTAGTTCAGCCCCGGCGGAGGTGCTCCATTGAAGTTTGTCTCGCTGTCTACCCACGGCGCACTTTGCCAGTTCGGATTCGACGCCTGAACGCTCAAAAAGTTCGCGTTGTAGTTGCTCCACTGGGATTCTGGCGTGACCGTTTCACTCGCTGAATTCGCTCCCTTCGTCAAATACACATGCCAATTCACCCAATCAGACATGTGCTTGCCGTTAATCAGATTCGCGTCCTCGTAGGCGAGCCAGCTTTGCAAATCGGCCATATAGCCCGCACCCGTGTCACTATCCGGGGTAGCGGAGGGCATTAGAATCACCGCGTTCGGAACATTTGTGCGGATGATGGTACTTGCGGGCGCCACCATCTGGAAAACCTGCTGCATTGAGCCCGTCCAGTGGAAAGTGAGATCCCATTCGTTCCACATCTCGTAATAGCGGATGAGTTTGTTCACACAGTTTCCGGCTGGACTGCAGTGATTGACGAATGCAGTTACGAAATTGTTAAAGGACGGACTGCCAGCCGGCGTTAAGTCGCTAGGCGGTGTACTTGTGCCCGCCGGTGCCGTTGGCGGAGCGGTGCAAGGCGAAGGAGCATCCCAACAAGGCACCCACGTGAATACCTGCGCAACTTCTATTGGTTGATGCGCCGCAATCAAATCAAGCCACTGATCCAGATTCGACCAGCTGTAGTTGCCACCACCCTGGTCCATGTTGGCCCACTGCGTGCCAGCATCGTGCAGGCGAAGTAAACCTGGTTGTGCCTGTGTGGTTGGCCACACGATCTGGCCCTTGCTCGAACCTTCGCAGTCTGCCGTATCTCCGGGACCGCACTGGAATCCAAAATTAGAGAGCGCGATGGAGCCGGTCGGCAACGCGACAACGTTAAACTTGACTCCATTACTCGCCGTACCGCCTACCGTCACCACAACGTTCCCAGAAGTTGCTCCTGAAGGAACCTTCGCAACGATGGCGGCATCGCTCCAGTTTGCAATTGAGGCCTGAGCTCCGTTGAAGGTAACGGTACTAGATTCTTGTTGGGCGCCAAAATTTGACCCCGAGATCTGTACGGACGCGCCGAATACTCCCGAACTCGTCGATAAGCTGGCGATGGCTGGCGGCCCTGACGGAGGTGTCACGAAATTAGCGTGGGACGACCCTCCTCCGCAACCGACTGCACCCATCAACAGCGCTATCACAAGAACGGCAAACACACTTTCAGACGCATGGGGGAACCGGTCTGACATGTTTTCTGACTCCCGAGCAGAGGTTTTCTTATGTCGCCAAATCTAACACGCGCCCTGCGCTAAAGTTTCGCTTCGACAGTGCATGTCCGCTTTCGCGCAAACAATAGAAATAAAGTTGCGTTTGGGCAATGTCGTTCAACTCCGCGAAATTGCAAAGCGAAAACCTCGGCGAGAAAGAATCCCGCAATCGTGTGCAGATTTCTGCGCGAATTCCCACTCTAATGCTTCTAGCATTACGTAACCGCCCTGTTTACAGATGTTTACCAGCTATATAAGCTGGCAGAAGAAATGCACTTCCTATTCTTGCTAATTTGCACTATTGTGCTTCACCGTAGTAACTGTTGAAATCTTCCCCATGTGGTAGGAACCGCCATGACGTCCCAAACCGCGTTTGACACGATCGAAAGTGCGCAAGAGTTTCTTGGATTGCTGCGCGATGCCGTAGAAGAAGCCAAGCAAACCGCTGAGGCCGACATTTTTGAAGGAGACTCAAGGACGGAGCGCCAAAAGGACGCCTTGCGGCTCGTGCTCTACAAATTGGAGAAACTCGAGCAGCATCTCAAGGTCAGCGGACGCTTGCTGAACGACCTGCGCACACTCCGACGACTTTTGCTTGAAGAAAGGTCGGAACCAGGTTCGATCTCGGAGGAATTCAAAGTCCCAGCATGAGCCAGGTTTCGCGCGATCCAGGAAGTAGGGAAGATGGGTGTCGCGTATAGGAGCCCGAGGGGCGAACAGTTGTCGAAGGCCAAGAAGGTTGGGGCTTCGCGATTGCGGCGATTTAGCTTATAATTGATGGCAATCCCCCTTAAGTAAGCACTTCTGCCGTCTTTGAATTGCATTCTCTCCCCTGTGAGTCATTCCACTTCGTTTCGCTGATCTTGAAAGAGATAGCGCGAGTCGCCATTGGGAGTAGAGCAAAATGCACAATTCCGTGAGCCTTATTGAAGAGCTCAAATTTTTGAACGAAACACAACCCGGTTCGGGAAAGAGGCCAAGCAGCTCTATGGACGACGTACTGACCAGAGTACAGACGGCGTTTAAGTCCGCGTTCGACGTGGATCCACAATCGATTTCGGTAAACACCACTCCCGACGACGTTACAGCCTGGGACTCGATGGGCCACGTAACTCTCGCCAGCAGTCTTGAGAAGGAATTCGGGTTGACCTTCGACGTCGACGACTTGATGGAAATGGAAAACGTCAAAGAAATCTGCCGGATCGTGCAGTCCAAGCTCGGCAAGGTGGGGAATGCCCAGCTTTCCTAACCCGAATTTCGCAGCGCGCCTGGTCGATAGGCTGGGCGAGAATTCTGCCCTGATTGAATCGGCAAGCGGGCAGACTTTCGGTGCTGCGGAGATTCTTGGGCATATAGCTGGATTCGCCAATCAATTCTTATCCGCAGGTTTACGTCCCGACGATCGGGTAGTCATCAGCTGTGGAGTAAATCCCGAGAGTGCCCTCGCCTATCTCGGTGCGATGTACGCGGGAATCGTTCCAGTGCTCCTTGATGAGCGCACACACGTCGCATCGATTGATTTGATTTTCGAGAAGACGCACGCAAAAGCCTCCTGGAGTTCCAAGCCGGTCAGGTGGGAATGGGCCCGCAAGAATGACCTGCCTCAATTTGCGCGCTTGTGCGAGCCCTGCTCTCCTGATTCAGTCGCTTCCTGTTTACGTAAGGAAGAAGACTTGGCCGCTCTCATGCCGACTTCTGGTTCCACCGGAATTCCCCGGTTGGTGATGGTCAGCCATCGCAACCTGATCGCGAACACAGAGGCGATCATTCGCAGTCAGCGTCTTGCGACGGATGAAAGAGCGATGCTCATCATGCCGGTGAGCTACTG
>Ga0070734_10004552_pt1 | contig 13048 bp, 12 predicted proteins | sample Coa_R1_8_FD_66444 | JGI IMG/M metagenome (GOLD analysis project Ga0070734, IMG submission 66444) | Surface soil microbial communities from Centralia Pennsylvania, which are recovering from an underground coalmine fire - Coalmine... | ecosystem: Environmental > Terrestrial > Soil > Unclassified ...
AAGGGCGTCAGGTTTTTCGCGTGCATGTGCATCACGCCGACGCCGACGAACAGCGCGAGCGCCATCAGCTTGATGACGACCATGATGTTGTTCGCCGTCGCGCTCTCGCGCGCACCGCGCAGGAGCAGCCAGGTGATCAGCATCACGATCGCGCACGCCGGAAGGTGCAGCAGGATCGGAATGCCGGCGACGTGCGGCGCGCTGTTCAGCAGACCGTGGATCTGCGGATCCGAGCTGAGGAGCGCCGTGCGATAGCCGGTCGTCATCCACGCCGGCAGCGAAACGCCGAAGCCGCGCAGCAGCGTGTTGAAATAGTCGCCCCACGAAATCGCGACGGCGACATTGCCGACCGCGTACTCCAGGATCAGGTCCCAGCCGATGATCCACGCGACGAGCTCGCCGAGCGTCGCGTACGAATAGGCGTAAGCGCTGCCCGCCTGCGGGATCATCGCGGCGAGCTCCGCGTAGCACAGGCCCGCGAGCGCGCACGCGCCGCCGAGAAGCAGGAACGAGAAGACGAGCGCGGGACCGGCGCCCTGGCGGATCACTTCGCCGTTGGGCCCGAGCTGCCCCGCCGCCGCGGTCCCAATCGCGCCGAAGATGCCGGCGCCGATCACCGCGCCGATGGCGAGCATGATCAGGTCGCCCGCGCCGAGCGAACGCTTCAGCGACTGGCTGCCTTCGGTCTCTTCGACGAGCGCTGCGATCGGCTTACGCTGAAGCAGTTGGGACATGCGGGCGGGATTGTACTGGCAATCGATACGCGGTGTCGTTCGAGCAGACGACAAGCGTGCCGTCGCGATCGAAGGCGACCCCGACGAGCGCCGGCCCCGCAAGCGTCAGCGCCGGCTTCGCGTCGCCCGCGACGCGGTACACGCCGCTCGATCCGGCAAGCGCCTCGACAACGTGCAGCACGCCGGCTGCGTCGAACGCCAGCCCCTGCGGCCGCCCGAAGCCGACGAAGAACTCCGACACGTCGCCGGCCGGCGAAATGCGGTAGACCGCGTCGTACGACCCGAGCGTCGGTCCGGTCACGAAGAGCGCGCCATCCGGCCCCATCGCCAGGTGGAATGCCGCCACGCTCGACGGCACCGTCGCGAACGTCGTCGCCTTTCCCGCGCGATCGACGCGAAAGATCGTGCCGGATCGATCGCCGACGAAGAGCGCGCCGTCGGCCGCGAAAGCGAGACCGCACGCGACGCCAAGGTCGGTCGCGAACGCCTCGGCGGTGCCGTCCGCCGCGACGCGATAGACGACCCCTTCGAAGCGGCTCGACACGTACAACAACCCATCGGGCCCCATCGCCATTGACGTCGGGTTGACGATCCCCGACGAGAATGTTTCGCGCGTGCCCGCCGGCGTGACACGAAAGATCGAAACCGGCACCTGCTGTCCGCGCGTGCCGCTGAACGTCACGTACAGATTGCCGTCGCGATCGAACACCGGGTTGTCGACCTGATGCAGCCCCGACGCAAACGGCGACGCGACCTGAACGAACAGCGACTCGCCCGCGGCGTCGGCGATGCGAACCGGCACGGATCCTCCGCCGAGACCGGCCGGGACGACGGCGTCGAGCCGCGACGGCGAGGCGAACACGAGACGCGCGGGGGCATCGCCGATGCGAACGCTCGGGAGCTGTGGCTGATCGGTCGGAAACTGTTCGCCGAGGATCGAGATGCGGCCGCCTTCGATCGCGCTGGCGGGGATGACGGCGCTCACGCGCGCGGGCATGAACGATTATGTGTCGTCGAGCTCGACGTTCCAGTAGAGATAATCGCGCCAGCTTTCCGGGGCGTTCCGCAGCCCGACGGTAATGCGAATGGCGGGCGCTGAATCTGGCCGCTTCGGCACCCGCAGCAGTGTCATGCCGGCTTCAGCCGGCGTGCGCCCACCTTTCTTGCGATTGCAGGTGACACAACAGGTGACGATGTTCTCCCAGTCCTTGCGGCCCCCCTGGGCCACCGGGACGACATGGTCGAACGTGAGATCGCTCGTCGGAAACAGATCGCCGCAGTACTGGCACGTATGCTCGTCGCGAGCGTAGATGTTCGCGCGCGAGAACGGCACGTAGTCGAACCGGCGCTTGATCCTGATGTAGCGCAGCAGCCGGATGACGGATGGAAGCCGGAACGTGAAGGAGACGGCGCGGATCTCGCGGTCGTATTCGCGTACGACCTCGACCTTCCCCTGGCATAGCAGCGTAATCGCCTTTTGCCAGTGGACGATTTTCAGCGGCTCGTACGACGCGTTGAGCAGAAGGGTCTGCTCCATCGGATAAAGGAATTTTGCCCGAGCGCTGCCGAGGTGTCAAGGCGACGCGCGCCAGAAGAGCCTTTGTTTCGTAGTGTTTACCGTCAGCGTATGGTACCCTCGCGCTCGGACCGATAGACCAGACCGTGAAGCGTCTCTCTCTTGTCGCCATCGCCGCGCTCGCATCCGCGTGCGCGTCGACCGGCGCCGTACCCAAGCCGTTCCCGACCCCCGGGTCGTCCGCGCCGAGCGCGCCGGCCGCGCCGCGCGTCAAGAAGGGAGTCGACGGCTACGCGCTCGTCGGCACCGCGCTCGCCCTCCGAGGCATCCCGTACCGCAACGGCGGCACCGATCCGACCGGGTTCGACTGCAGTGGTTTCACGCAGTACGTCTTCGCGCAGTACGGCATCGCGTTGGCGCGCGAGGTGCGGGAGCAGTTCAAGCAGGGCAAGAAAATCGGATCGAACGACCTCGCGCCCGGCGATTTGATCTTTTTCTCGACGACCGAGCCCGGACCGTCGCACGTGGGGATCGCGGTCGGCGGCGACGAGTTCGTCCACGCGCCGAGCTCCACGGGGGTCGTGCGCGTCGAGCGGCTCGGATCCAGCTACTGGGCGCCGCGGTACCTCGGCGCGCGCCGCGTCGACTGATCGCGACGATCAGCCGCGTCTACGCGGCGCGGAACGCACCCTTCCTGATCACTCGCTTCGACGTCGTCGCCGTGAATTGGCGCGTGTGGAGATCGTCCTGCGTGTACTTCACGGTGTGGGAGTGCGCGCGAAGCGGCTCGACCTTCACGCCATCCGCGTCCGCTTCACACGGCAACTGCTCGGTCAGGCGCTCGATGTAGCGCTGCGGGAACGAGGGAAACGTCCGGAACGCCGTCCCGACGACGCCGCCGTGCATCGACTCGAGCGCGGCAAAATCCTTGGTGAGGAAATCGTACGCGTCGGCCGACGGTTTGCTGTCGAGATATGTGTGGACCATCCCGGCGACTTGCTCGAAAAACTGCTGACCGTGGCAATTCGCCGAGTACGTCCCGTCCTCGCGCTCGATGCGGCGGATGCCGGCGAGCTGCGGGTCGATGTGATACAGCTCGTGGACGACGGTGTCCAGCTTCGCGATCCACGCCGCCGCGCCCGGATAGAACTTCTCTTTTCGCGAATGGTCGAGCGACTGATCGCAGAAGCGCGGCAGCGCGAACGACAGCATGTACTTGATCGCGCGCGTGCCGACCGTCACCGACGGCGACTTCGTGACGAACCATTCCGATCGGCGCGTGATGCGCTTCGTGCTTCGATCGCGCCAGAAGTAATAGCCGGGCTCGCTGGCGGGCAGCGTCAGGCAATGGCACGTGGCGAACGCGCCTTCGGCGTTCGATCGGCCGCTTCGTCCGAAGACGAGCACGTCGGCCATGTCGATGAAGGACAGGGTCGGGACACGGGACGTGATGTCCTGCATCAACAGCGTGAGGCGTTCGGTGTAGTTGATCATCCTAAGACACCACTACCTACGACCGAGCCGTGCGCACACGCCGCCACGGGGGATGGGGCCCTCGAGTGGACAGCAACGCGGTCCGTTGTTTCGGGTTCGAGCTGCAAGATAATACGTGGCCGCTCTGGGAGCGTCAAGCTGAACGGGTGCTAATTGCTTGTCAACGTTCAAGTTGAGCCGTCGACTCGGGTTCGACGACAACGCCCATCCGCCGCAGGATCAACTGCTGACGCCGAAGCAGCCGCGCGTTGGGATGCGCCGGACTGTAGACGCGCGGGTTGATGATCGCACCCGCGAGCAGCGCCGCCTGATCGGCCCCGAGATCGGACGCCGACTCGCGGAAGTACGTGCGCGCGGCCGCCTCCGCGCCGTAGATGCCGTCGCCCCACTCGATCACGTTCAGGTACAGCTCGAGGATCCGCGCCTTCGGCAATTCCACCTCGAGACGCCGCGCGATGATCCATTCGCGGAACTTGCGCAGCGGGTTGCGCGACGGCGAGAGGTACAGATTCTTCGCGAGCTGCTGCGTGATCGTGCTCGCGCCGCGCGAGAAGCGCCCGCGTCGCCAGTCGATCTGAATCGAGTCCTGCAGCTGCTCGAAGTCGACGCCCTCGTGCTGCCAGAACGCATCGTCTTCCGCGACGAGGACGGCGCGTTTCAGATTCCGGGAGATGCGCGAGTACGACTGCCAGCGCATCACGCGCTTGACCGGCAGGCCGCGCGCGGCGTCCTCCCGCGCGCGCAGCTCGATGAACGCGGTCGTCGACGGGTTCGTGGTCCGCAGCGGCCGGACGTCGGGCAGCGTCAGGTACGCGTACGCGACGATCGCGAACGCGACCGCCGGCAGCGCGAACACGCCGCCGACGATCTTACCCGGCAACGACCACCTTCAGCCGCTCGCCGGCTCGCGGCTGGTCGCCCGCTGCGTGCGCGTTCATGATCGCGAGCGTCGTCGGCTTGACGACGCCGTTGCCGGCGCGCGCCGCGATCGACTGCCACGTGTCGCCCGCGCGCGCGGTGTAGAGCGCGATCTTGTTCGGTTGGAGACGCTCGGCGTCTGCGCGCGTCAGCGGTCGAAACGAGAGGATCGCCTTCGACAGCGTCGGCTCGAGCTGATCGTATCGGGCCTGCGGCGCGACGCCGGCAACCAGGTACACGTGACGGTCGAGGACGACGTAGGCGGCGCGGATGCCGACACGGCCGATGTTCTGCATCGGGCCCGCGTAGGTGCCGACGAAAGCATCCAGGCCGTTGATCGTCGTCTGTGCGCCGCTGACGGGCGTGAAACCGGCGCGCTGCATCCCGTAGAACGCGACCTGCTCGAGCGTGCGGCCGACCGGCCGCGTCACCGGCTCGAGCACCACGAGCGACTGTTCGCCCGGCTGCTTCGCGACGACGGCTGACGTGCCGTTGGTGACGTCCCAGCCGCCGGGGAAATCGATCGCGAAACGCAGCGAGCCGTGCAGGAACGTCGAACCGCGGACGATGCCCTGATCCGGGTTGTCGCCGTAGACCAGGCCGTCGACACGCTTCATGTAGCCGTCGTGGTCCGTCGTGAACTTCGTGGCGCCCTGCTCCGCGTCGCGGACCGCCGCCTGCACGCGCTGCACGCGGTCCTCGGCGACGGGATGCGTCTGCATCCAGTTCGGCACGCCTTTGGTGTCGCTCGCCTCCTCGATGCGCGCGAGCGTCGTCAGCATCTGCGGGATGCCGTCGGGATCCCACCCGGCGCGCGCCGCGTACTTCGCGCCGAGCGAATCGGCCTCGAGCTCGTCGTCGCGGCTGTTCTTCAGCATCAGCAGGCCGAGACCCTGTTGACCGAGCGTCGCCATCGGCGCCGCCTGCGGCACGAGGATCGATCCGACGATGAGGCCGATCTCGGAGGCGGTCGATCGCGAGTACTGACGCGCGGAGTGCCGTGCGGTGACGTGACCGATCTCGTGACCGAGGACGCCGGCGAGCTGCGCCTCGTCGTCGAGGAACGGCAGGATGCCGCGCGTGATGTAGATGTAGCCGCCCGGCAGTGCGAAGGCGTTGATCGCCGGCACGTCGACGATCGTGAAGTGCCACGGCAGCGTCGGCCGCTCGGATACCTGCGCGAGCTTCAGGCCGACGTCGTTGATGTACTGCTGCAGCGCCTGATCCGGATAGACGCCCATCTCCTTCCGGACCTGGACATCCTGCTGCTGACCGAGCTGAATCTCCTTGTCCTCGCCCATCAGCGAGAACTCGTGCTGCCCGGTGGCCGGGTTGGTCGCGCAGGCCGCGGCCGCGAGCAGCATCGCCGTCGCGCAGGCGTTGAGGCCCGCGTTACGCGTGAGCGCGAGAACCTTGACGGGCGAGCGCACTCTCCAGAGCTCCACGCAGTAAGACGATCAATCGCGGCGAAGAGCTGGCGCCCATGAGCCCGATGCGCCAGATTTTTCCGGCGAGGGGGCCCAGGCCTGCGCCGATCTCGATGCTGTACTCGTCGAGCAGCTGTTTGCGCACGCCGGCTTCGTCCACGCCGTCGGGCACGCGAACGGCGTTCAGCGTCCACAACCGCTCGCCCTGCGGCGGCAGCACGCCGAGGCCGATGGGCTTGATCGCGTCGAGGAACGTCAGGTGATTTCTCTCGTGACGCGTCCAGCGCGCCTGCAGTCCTTCCTCTTCCACCATCGCCAGCGATTCGTACGTCGCGTAGATCAGCGCCGACGACATCGTGTGGTGATACTTCCGGTTGATCCAGTAGTCCTGCAGGAGCGACAGGTCGAGATAGAAGCTGCGGCACTTGACGCGCTGCGCGAGCGCGCGCGGCCCGAACACGACGGGCGCCATCCCGGCCGGTCCGCCGAGGCACTTCTGTGTGCAGCTGTAGACCGCGTCGAGTCCCCACTCGCCGACTGTCAACGGGTGACCGCCGAACGAGGTGACCGCGTCGACGATCGTCAGCGCGCCGTGCTCGCGCGCAATCGCCGCGAGCGGCTGCACCGGGTTCAGCACGCCGGTCGACGTCTCGGCGTGGACCATCGCGACCACGTCCGCGCCGTTCTGTTTCAGGTGGCGCCGCAGCGCGTCGGGATCGGCAGCGCGTCCCCACTCGCTGTCGAGACGCGTGACCGTCGCGCCGTACCGCTCGCACATCTGCGCGAGCCGATCGCCGAAGTAGCCCGTCACGACGACCGCGGCGCGCGTTCCCTCTTTCACGAGGTTCGCGACGCAGGTCTCCATGCCCGACGTGCCGGTGCCCGACACGGCGAACGCGAAGGATCCGTCGGCCGCGCCGAACGTGCGGCCAAGCTGCGCGCGGATCTCGTCCATCAGCTTCAGCATCTGCGGATCGAGATGGCTGATCGTCGGCGTCGCCAGCGCGCGCATCACGCGCGCCGACGTGAGGCTCGGGCCGGGACCGAGCAGGATGCGTTCGTTATCGGGCAACAGGCTCATAGTGTGTGGTTGAGACTTCAGAGTCGAGCGTTGACAGTTGCGACAGCGCGTCGCGCACGGCGGCGGACGCCGCGTCGGGCGCGGGCACGAGCGGCGGACGCGGAATGCCGACGTCGTAGCCGACGACGGCGAGCGCGGCTTTGAGTCCCGCGACGCCGTACCCGCCGCCGCCGAGCAGCTTCGCAATCGGCAGCAACTGGATCTGCAGCGCGCGCGCTTCGTCGTGGCGCCCGGCGCGGGTCAGGTCGTACAGCCGCACGCACGCCTCGGCGACGATGCAGGCGGGCGCGAGGATGCCGCCGACGCAGCCGATCGACAGCGCGGCGTAGAACGTGTTCAGCGTCCCGGCCAACATCTGGAAGTCCGGCGGCGTGTTCGCGATCACGTCCGCGATCTGCGCGATGTCGCCGCCCGATTCTTTCATGCCGACGATGTTCTTGTGGCTCGCCAGACGCGCCACCGCGGCCGGCAGCAGGTTGACGCCGGTGACCGCCGTGAAGTTGTAGAGCAGCACCGGCACGGGCGACGCGTCGGCCACGGCGGTGTAGTGCCGCACGAACACGTCGTCGGTCATCTGCGACTTGAAGAAGCCCGGCGTGCGGACGAGTACGTAGTCCGCGCCGAGCTCGGCCGCGCGCTTCGCCGCCTTCACCGCCGCCCGTGTCGTCTCGCGACCGGTGCCGACGATCATGACCTTGTCGCGCGGAATCGCCTCGCGCGCCGCGACGATCACGCGATCCGATTCCACCTCGTCGAGAAATGCCGCCTCGCCGTTGGATCCGAGGACGACGATGCCGGCGAGCGGACGCTTCGTCCATTTCTCGAGCGCGGCGCGCAGGCGGTGCGTGTCGACCTCGTCGCGGTCGTCGAACGGTGTCGGAATGGGTGCGAACACGCCGGCCAGGGTCATCGAAGTGATTCTAGTCCACTCGTCCGTTGTCCTTCGAGCGCAAGGTTCAGCCCGAGCACGACGAGGAACATCGCCGCGGCCGGACTGAGCAGCCACGGAAAATCGGCGAACACGCGCACGTTCGCCGACGCGTCGTGCAGCATCGTTCCCCAACTGGCGATCGGATCGGGAAAACCGAGGCCGACGTACGACAGCGTCGCCTCGGCGACGATGAATGCGGGGATGAGCAGCGTCAGCTGGACGGCGACATAGCCGCGCGTTGCCGGCAGCAAATGACGAACGAGGATGCGCGGCGCGCTGGCGCCGAGCGCCTCCGCCGCGATCGCGTAGTCGAGACGCCGCTCGGACCTGACGATCGCGCGGACGCCGCGCGCGATGAACGGCGCGCCGACGATGGCGAAGATCGAGGCGAGCAGGGCGAACACGATGGGAGCCGGCAGAACGAGCGGCATCACCGCACGCAGCGCCAGCACGACATACATCGCCGGCAGCACCATCACGAAGTCCGCGAGGCGCATCAGTCCCTCGTCGAGCAGGCCGCCGACGTAGCCGGCCACGCCGCCAGCGAGCACGCCGAGCACGACCGCGCCGACCGACGACACCAGCGCCAGCGCGAGCGACGTGCGCGCGCCGAACAACAAGCGCGCGAAGACGTCGCGGCCGTACGAATCGGTCCCGAGAAGCAGCAGCGGTGCGCGCCCCTCGTCGCTCGACACGAGGAGGCGCCCATCGGCGAACCAGCGCAGCGGGACGATGTTCGACACCTGCAACTCGTAGCGCTGCTCGAGCTGATTGACGAGCCGCCACGGGTGGATGGCCGGACGAACGCCGGCCCACGTCAGCGAAGAAGGCGGCGCGTTCAGCAGGCCGGGAAATCGCGCGTCCGTCGCGTGCGGCGCGAGGAACGGCGCGCCGACCGCGGCGAGCGCCCACACCGCGACGAGCGCAACGCCGAGGCGCCGGATCATTCGCGCACCCGCGGATCGACGAACGCGAGCGCGACGTCGGACGCGAGCGTCGCGCACGCGAGAAACACCGCGCCCGTCCCGGCGCAGCCGGCGACGAGGTACACGTCGCGCGCGCTCAACGCGTCGAGCATCAACCGCCCGAGGCCGGGCCAGGCGGTGATGACTTCGACCGCGAACGATCCGCTGAGCAGCGTGCCCACAACGAGGCCGTAGACGGCGGCGAGCGGGCGCAGCGCGACCTTCAGCGCGTCGCGCCAGACGACGCGCCGGCGCGAGACGCCGCGCGCCAGCGTGGCGATCACGAACGGCTGCGCGATCGCCTCGCGCATCGCCTGCGCCTGCATCCGCTCGAACATCGCCGCGAGCGGCAGCGCGATCGCCGCGGCCGGCACGACGAGGTGCCGCACGAGATCGGCGAACGCGCCGCCCGGCGGGACCGACGCCGAGCGCATGCCGGCGATCGGCAGCCAGCCGGTGCGCGCCGCGACGAACACGAGGAACAACGACGTCAACAGCGGCGGCATCGACAGCAGGACGACCGACGCGGCGCGAATCGCGTGCGGGACGAGTCCGCCGCGCCGGCTGCCCGACACGATGCCGAGCGGCACGCCGACGAGCGTCGCGATCGCGAGCGCGGTGATCGCGAGGATCGCGGTGTTCGCGGCGCGCTCCGGGATCAGCTCGGCGACCGGCCGGTCGTACAGCAGCGAACGTCCGAAGTCGAAGCGGATGGCATGCGCGAGCCAGTCGCGGTACTCCGCGCCAATCGATCGGTTCAGGCCGTACCGCTCGCGCGCCCGCGCGAGCGCCTCCGGGCGCGCGCCGAGACCGAACGCGCCGGTCGCGTAGTCGCCCGGCGCGAGCTCCGTCAGAACGAGCGACGCCGACGAAACGGCGACGACGAGGAAGAGCGCGAAGGCGAGGCGGCGCAGGATGTAGCCGCGCATCTCACTGGCGAACGGCGATCGCGTCCGGCGCCCACAGCACAGGATAGAGATCGACAGCGGGCCTCATCGTCGTGATGCGGGAGGAGACGGCGATGTAAATGCGGCGCGCGGCGAAATACACGACCGGCTGGTGCGTGACGAGGATCTGCTGCACCTCGTCGAACATCCGCTTGCGCTCTGTCTGGTCGATCGTCTCCGCCTGCTGCTGCATCAGATCGTCGATCCGCTTCTCCCAGTCGGTCGCCGGCTTCGGCTGCGACAGATTCCAGACGTGAAACGGCCCGCTGCTCTGCCAGAGATCCTGCTGGTTCGCGGGATCCGTGTCGGTGGGGACGACCGCGAAATAGGCGGCGTCGTACTTGCCGGACACGATGCGCTGCACGACAGTGTTGCCTTCGAGCGCGACCACGTCGACGGTCAACCCGATCTTCTTCAGCTCGTCGCGGACGAACGCGGCGCCGCGCTCGAGACGCGGACGGCCCTTCTGCACCATGATCGAGAAGCGCGCGTCGGCCGGCACGCCCGCCGACGCGAGCAGCGCCTTCGCGCGCGCGGGATCGTACGGGATCGTCGGCGTGCCCGCCCAGTACCACGTCTTGTTGGACGGCGACACCGGTCCATAGACCGGTTCCGCGGCGCCGAGGAACACGGCGTCGATGAACGCTTTTCGATCGACCGCCATCGAAATCGCCTGACGCAATTCGTCGCGCTGCAGCCACGACGCGCGCGGGTCGCCGGCATACGCGCCCGGTTTCAGATTGAACCAGAAGCTGTCGGCGATATAGGCCGTGCCGACGTCGACGAGCTGGACGCGCCCATCGCGCGCGGCCTGCTTCATCGGCGCGTATGCTTCCGGCGTCAGATCCTCGTTCATCACGTCGAGCTGGCCGGCGTCGAGCCGCAGCATCTCGGCGTTCTGATCCGGAATCAGTTCGATCGTGATGCGGTCGAGGTATGGCAGCGCGCTGCCGTCCGCGCTCTTGCGCCAGTAGTGCGGATTGCGATCGAACACGAGGCGCTGCCCCGGCGCGTACTCGCGCAGGACGAACGGTCCGAGGCCGTCGAGCGCCGCGGGCGGCGTGCTGGTACCCCACGCTTTCGCGAACGTGCCGGCCTTCAACGCCGGCTCGAGCGTGTGCCGCGGCAGGATCGGCAGGTTGTCGAGGATGCGGACGCCGGGACCGTATGGCACTGGAAATGTGAGCGAGACGGTGTGCGCATCGATCGCCGCAACAACGATCGGCTTGCCGGCGACGGTCATCGCGTCAGCGAGTGTGCTGTCCGTCTTCTTGTCGTACACCGCCGCGAACGTAAACGCGACATCGTCCGCCGTGAACGGCGCGCCGTCCGAGAAGGTGACGTCGGGTCGGAGCTTGAGCGTGTAGCGGCGTCCGTCGGGATCCGCCGTCCAACTGTCGGCCAGCCACGGTTCGACTTGTTGCGTGGCCCGGTTGACGCGGACCAGCTTCGCGTTGGTGAGGACCGAGACCAGCTCGGTCGTGCGATCGCCGGCGACGAGGCGGTTGAACGACGCCGGGTCGGACCGGACGGATCCGACGATGGCGCCGCCGCGCGCGGGCGCGGACGTCGCGGGCGCGGGCGCCGGACGCGTCGATTCGGCGCCGGTTCGACCGCCGCCGCCGCAGGCGGCGCCGGCGAGCGAGACGACGGCCACGAGGGCCGCGGCGATGAAGCCCCGAAGCAGGCGCGCGTGTCTGGTCAAAAGCTGGCTTGGCGGCCAGAAAACTGGCCGATCAAAACTGTGTGCAGCACGCCCGCCAAAACGCATTTTGCGTGCAAATTCATCGGCGATGGGGGCGCATGCCGCCGGTACGGACAGGTTCTTGGCCGCGTCGGGGACGCGGCCCGCCGCGGACGCCCGTCCAATCGTAGTACAGCAACCTCCGCATGAGCAACGACTTAACCCCTGGAATCGGCCGCGGCCGGCGGGCAGCGTCTGGTGTGGTACCCACCGTGCCATTCCTTTACGCGAGGAGGGTTTCACCAGGATGGACGCGATGGAACGCACGGTTGCCGCCTCCGACAGCAGCAGCTTCGAACCACGTATCGGTCGAAGCGTCTCGCTCGACCATGCGGCCGAGCTGCTCGGAGTGTCACGGCGAACCATCTACAACCGGATTCGCGAAGGACGGCTGCAGACGATCCGCACGCTGGGCGGCTCGCAGCGCGTGCTGCTGGATTCGGTGAACGAGATTCGGCGTCCGCAAGCGTAGAACGACCAACGCGCCTCCGTACTCGGAGACTCCCCATGCGAACCCGTTTCACGATTGCGATCACACTCCTGCTGGCCGGCGCACAGGCCGCGTACGCGGCTGGCGCGCATCGGGCGCGCCTGAGCGCCGACCTGCAGGATCACCTCACCGCCGGCTCGCAGGCGATCGACGTCATCATTCACGGCGATCGATCGACCGTGGACGCGATTGCCGCGCGCTACAACCTCGTCGTCGCGCGCTACATGGCGAGCGGCGCCGTGCTGCGCGTCACCGCCGGTCAGCTCGCGGCGATTCAGCAGGACGAGGCGTTCGATCATCTGTCCGGCAACACGCCGATTCGCGTCAGCGACGCGATCACCGCCGAATCGACCGGCGCCGATCAGGTGTGGGCCGGATCCGACGACATCAAGTCGCTGACGGGCGCCAACGTGACCGTGGCCGTCATCGACTCCGGCATGGATGCCAGCCATGCCGCGCTGAAGGGACGCATCGTCGCGACGAAGGACTTCACCGGCGGTGACGGCGGCGACCGGTTCGGGCACGGCACGCACGTGGCCGGCATCATCGCGGGAGCGCGAGTCGCGACGCCGGACGGCGGCGACTACCGCGGGATGGCGTACGGCGCGAAGCTGGTCAACCTGCGCGTGCTCGACGCGAACGGCGCCGGCACCGTGGCCGACGTGGTCGACGCGATCGACTGGACGATCGCGCATCGCGATCAGTATCGAATCCGGATCATCAACCTGTCGCTCGGCGCGCCGGTGCTGCAGCCGTATGCCGACGATCCGCTGTGCGAGGCGGTCGAGCGGGCGGCGCGCG
>Ga0070734_10004554_pt1 | contig 13044 bp, 7 predicted proteins | sample Coa_R1_8_FD_66444 | JGI IMG/M metagenome (GOLD analysis project Ga0070734, IMG submission 66444) | Surface soil microbial communities from Centralia Pennsylvania, which are recovering from an underground coalmine fire - Coalmine... | ecosystem: Environmental > Terrestrial > Soil > Unclassified ...
CTGCTATTTCTTGAGACGATTCTGTGGGCGCTGTTTGAGCCGGGACGCAGCGCGGTGATTCCGAATATCGTCGCGGAATCCGATTTGATCGTCGCGAACACACTCTCGACAACCACTTGGTCCTTCAACTTCGCCATGGGATTCGCGGTGGGAGGTGCGCTGGCGGCCTATTTCGGACGCAACACCGTGTTTGTTTTGAATTCGCTGTCATTCGTGGCGTCCGCGCTGATTCTCGCGCGCTTGAGATTTAGCGAACCGCATTCGGAGAATCGGCCGCCGCTCCGGCTCCGCGACTTCACGGATTTTTCACCCATCCGCGAAGGAATGCGCTACGTCTGGCGCGATCCTCGGCTGCGAACGACGATCTTCGTGAAAGCGGGACAAGGTTTCCTGGGCGCGAACTGGGTTCTGCTGCCGATTTTCGGAGAACGGATTTTTCCGGTCCGGCGCACTGGATTCACCGAGAGCCAAGCCGGCATGCTCGGAATGAGTTTGCTCATGGCCTGCCGCGGACTCGGTGCGATTATTGGTCCAGTCGTCAGCGGATACTGGGCGGCGGGCCGCGAAAAGCGCATGCGGCTGGGAATCCTGTTTGGATATCTTGCTGGCGCGGCCGGATACCTTTTGTTGGGCCAAGCGCCGGGACTTGCGGTCGCGGCCGCCGGAATCATTCTCGCTCATAGCGGCGCGTCTACGGTCTGGGTTTTTTCCTCGACCTTACTGCAGATTCACACCGTCGATCGATTTCGCGGGCGCGTGTTTTCGGCCGAATGGGCGCTGAGTGTAGTAACGATGTCGCTATCGAGTTATTCAGCCGGTGTGCTGATCGACCACCACATGACGCCGGCGGCTGTGGCTACCGCGACGGGCGTAGCCGTCTTAATTCCCGCCGCGCTGTGGGCGACAATGCTGGCGAAACCGGTTTCGGCGCGCCCATCCGAATCGCAACCGTCAGAATGAGCAGGCTGATGACGATGCTGAAGTTGGCCGGATTCTGGCGAGTGACCGAAAGCAGGGACTCGGTCGCGATGCAAACCAGGATTGGAAAAAGCGCGATCAATCCGCCGCGCAGGTGTTCACGATTCATCGTCGCTCCTTACGTTCACGCCGCTGCACGATTACGGATACCAGAAAGAGCGCCACACCCCCGATTAACCAGGAAGCGGGTTCCGGGACGGGAGCGGCCGCATATTTCACCGTTCCGAAATCGTCTAATCCGTAGCCATCGGCGCGGCAACTATCGAGCCATCGAATGTAGCCGATTGGATCAACGGAAGTAATAGCAACGAAGAAAATGTTTCCGTTCGCGTTATCGGTGGAAAATGTTTTCGTGGTTCCGTCCGCGGTCTGAAGAGTAAGTGTGCCTCCGGTATCGTCGGCATCGGTAATGAAGAAATAAACCGTAGTGAGCGATGTGGTCAGTTGCAGTTTCGTAATATCGTTCGAATCCAGCCAATTCTTTCCGCCCGGCGTGGTGTTGTATCGGCCTTGAAACGGCGAATTGGAGCTGTTGAGAACCGTGAATTCGTTTTTGCCGGTACCGCTGCCTGTGGAGCCCTGGCCGCCAGCGATCGCGCTGAAGGTTCCGACCGTGGTGGATAACGAAGTCCAAGGCCCTTTGGTGTCGTCCTCAAAGCTGGTCAGGGTATCGGCCGTGGCGCCACTTGAGAAGTTGGCAGCCAGCCAATTGTTGCGATCCGCATTGGCGTTCGCGATGCTCGATGCAGACATGATGGTGATGACGTCGGCGCTGGCCGGCAGTGTGACAATTGCCAGGATCGCCGCTAGTTGAATGCTGAGCTTCATTTGGTCCCACCCATAGAATGAAGCGGAGCAGTGAGCAGCTCATGAGTAGAGAGGGGCAAACTAAGACATGGGTGGTACTGGTTCCAACGTTCTATTCCTAATGGAAATCATGGGAAGGAACTGCTTCTTCAGCGACATGGAGCGGCTCAAATCGCGTGGCCCTTACGGTGAGAACATTGTCGATGTTCTGCATTTCGCCTTCAATGACTAAATAAGAATTGTTGAGAATGGTGGCGCGTTCGCGATCGAAAACATCGGGCATGACGACGGCGTTCGAAACTCCGGTCTCATCTTCAACGCTGAGGAAAAGGAGCCCTTTGGCTGTGCCGGGGCGTTGTCTGCAAATGATGCATCCAGCGGTGCGGACCGGCCATCCATTGCGGATTTTCCGGAGCTGATTGGCGGGAGTGACGCCGAGCGCGTTGAGTTTTTCGCGGTGGAACGCCATAGGGTGATTACCGATTGTTATACGCGTATGGTGGAAATCTGCGTTTAGACGCTCGGTCGGGGTCATGGGGAAGAGGGGCTGGGGACTGGGGGCTGGGGGCTGCGAGGGTTCCGTGAAGAGTGGGCCTGTGGGGCGGATTGCGAGTTCTGAATCCCATTGGGTGGCTCGGCGGTGGCTGGGGGATTCGGTGATGAAGTTGAGGGCGCCGATTTCGCTTAGTTTTCTTAGTTCGTCTTTGCGGAGTTCGGGGACGCGGTTCACTAGATCTTGAATGCTGGTGAATGGAGATTGGCGGCGCGCTTGAATGATGGCTTGGGCGGGGGGTTCGCGCAGGCCTTTTACATAATTGAAGCCGAGGCGGACCCAGAGTTGGCCGTTGTGTTCTTCGATGGTACAGGGCCAATCCGATTTGGTGACGTCGATCGGTTTGAAATGCAGGCCGTGGCGCTGGGCATCTTTTACTAATGTTGCGGGCGCGTAGAATCCCATGGGTTGGTTGTTTAAGATTGCTGCGGTGAAAGCTGCCAGGTAATGGCATTTGAGATAGGCGCTGGCGTAGGCGATCAAGGCGAAGCTGGCCGCGTGGGATTCGGGGAATCCGTAGAGCGCGAACGATGTAATGGATTGGATGATGACCTCTTGTGTTTTCGGCGCGATTCCGTTGGCTGTCATGCCGGAACGCAGGCGGGTTTCGATTTCCTGCATCCGGGCTTGGGATCGCTTGAAGCCCATGGCGCGGCGCAGCTCTTCGGCTTCGCCGCCGGTAAAGTTGGCGACTACCATCGCCATCCGCAAAAGCTGTTCCTGGAATAACGGGACGCCGAGCGTGCGCGCGAGAATCGGTTCGAGCAGCGGATGCAGGCACTCCGGTTTTTCGCGGCCCTGGCGGCGGCGCAAATACGGGTTCAACATTTTTCCGACGATGGGGCCGGGACGAATGATCGCGACCTGCACCACGATGTCATAGAAACGTTCGGGGCGCATGCGCGGCAGGCAGGACATTTGCGCGCGGCTTTCTACTTGAAAAAGCCCAATGGTGTCGGCTTTTTGCAGAGAGCTGTAGACTTTCGGATCGTTCTGCGGCAGATGTGCGAGGTCCACTTTTTCGTGATAGGACTCGCCGATGAGGCGGATGGAATCTTCGAGCACGGCCAGCATGCCGAGACCGAGCAGATCTACTTTGATGATGCCGAGATCGGCGCAATCTTCCTTGTCCCATTGAATGACCACGCGTCCGGGCATGGTGGCGGGTTCGAGCGGAACGACGGAATCGAGCTGGCCTTCACAGATCACCATGCCGCCGGAATGCTGGCCAAGGTGGCGCGGCAGATCGCGGATGCCCATGTAGAGATCCAGAAATTTTGAGATGAGCGGATTGTCGGGCGAGAATCCGGCTTCGCGGAATTGGCGCTCGGCCGTGTCCTTGGGATCGGTCCAGCCCCAAGAAGGAACGAGAGCCGCGATGCGGCCGAGATCCGGCTCGGGGAATCCGAGCGCTTTTCCGATGTCGCGCACAGCGGAGCGTCCGCGATAAGTGATGACATTGGCGGTCATGGCGGCGCCGAGTTTTCCGTAGCGCTGGTAGACGTGCTGGATGACGCGCTCGCGCTGATCGCCGCTGGGAAGATCGAGATCGATATCCGGCCACTCGCCGCGTTCTTCCGAGAGAAAGCGCTCGAAGAGCAGTTCCATGGCGACGGCGTCCACTGCGGTGATTCCGAGCGCGTAGCAGACGGCGCTGTTGGCGGCCGATCCGCGGCCTTGCACCAGGATGTTTTGGGAGCGGCAGAACTCGACGATGTCCCAGACGATCAGGAAATATCCGGCGAGATCGAGCTTTTCGATGAGCGCCAGCTCTTTTTGAATCTGCGCGTGAGCGCGGCGGCAGAGTTCGGCGGTGAAGGCGTTTGGATAATATCGCTCGCGCTCGCCTTTGGCGACACATTGGCGCAGGAACGAGTTCATGGTTTCGCCGGGCGGGACTGGATATTTGGGGAACTGATAGCCGAGATCGGCGAGTGTGAACTGCAGGCGATCGGAAAGCTCGCGCGTGTTGGCGATGGCATCCGGATGATCGCGGAAGATGCGTTCCATCTGGCGGGCATCTTTGAGATAGCGCTCGGAGTTGATGGAGAGCAATCGGCCGGCTTCGTGGATGGTGACTTTGTTACGGACGCAGGTGAGGATATCGAGCGCTTCGCGCGCTTGCGGAGCTGCGTGGCTTACGCCGTTGGTTGCGAGCAGCGGGAGATTGCGGGATCGCGCGAAGTCGACGAGCATCTGATTGTGCGCCTCTTGATTGCGATTGAAGTGGCGCTGGAGTTCCACGTAGACGTTTTTGGCTCCGAAGAGATCGATGATGTTGGGGTCGGGGCGATCTGCGAGGCAGACGATTCCTTTGGAAAATTCGGCGAGCTCTTCCGGAATCGCCGCGCCTTCGCCTTTTTTGGCGCGCAGCTTCATGCGGGTGATCAGGCGGGAGATGTTTTGATATCCGGCGCGATTTTCGGCGAGCAGCGGATAGCGATGTCCGTCGGTGCAGGTGATTTCGGCGCCGATGTGGGCGCGAAGTCCGGCTTTTTTGGCGGCCATGTGGAAGCGCGGGGCTCCGCTGACGTTGTCGTGATCGAGCAGGGCGAGGGCGGGGAATCCGAGGGAGGCGGCGCGGGTGATGAGTTCTTCGGGGGTGGAGGAGCCTTGGAGGAAGCTGAATGCGGATCGCGCGTGGAGTTCGACGTAAGTATTTTTGGCCGCGGATGAACGCGGATGCACGCTAATCATAGCTGCCTTCTATAAACCAGCGGTCTGGGGGTTCGGTGTAGATGCGGTACAGAGTGCTGTTGGAAAGCGTGATGTCCCATTCGTCGCGGGTCCATTGCGTGGGGGTCCACCAGTTGCCGGAGGATCGCCAGGGGCCGGCGGCGTTTAGGACTTTTCCGTGGATGTTCGCCGCTGTGACGTGGGCGGGGCGTTGGTGGTCGAGGGTGATTTTGGCTGGAAGTGGTGGGCGGAAGTAGCGGAAGGCTTGTCTGGGGGTTGGGGATTGGGGATTCGGGTTTGGGGGCTGGTGGGTGGCCATTCGGAAAGGGTTTGGGTGGTGTGTATCCAAGAGTTCGGGGGTGCCTACGTTTTGTTCGCCTACTATGGCGCGGATTCTGGCTAGGGTGAGTTCCAGTTTGTCTGGCGCTGGGGTTATGGGGAGGAAGATTCCGCCTTGGATGGTGCGGGGGTGAACGGGTTTTATGGTTAGCGAAAGGGATTGTGTTGCGGCTTGTGGGGGATGGGCTTCGAGATCCAATTGCAAAAGCTTTAAGAGCGATTTGCTTTCGCGCATGGGGACGGGGAGGCGCAGAGTCCGGATGTGATTGGTGCGATCTTCGAGTTCCAGGCTCAGTCGGATTTCGATGGCGGACATGGCGTGGGAGCGGAGTTTTTCGCATTGGTCGTTGAGGATGCGCGCGATCAGGAAAAGCAAGGGTTCGAGCAGCGTTACTGGATGGTCGAGCTCGATGCGGTCCTCGTAGGTGACTTCCGGCTGAAAGATTTTGAGCGGACGATTGGTTGCGCCTCGGGCGAGTTGCTGCAGGTGGACGCCGGCAGGTCCGAAGCGTTCGGCGATGCCGGTTTCCGGGAGTCCGGCGAGTTGGGCGAGGGTGTGGATGCCCCAGCTTTCGAGCACCTCCCACATTTCCTGCTCCATGGGGAGACTCGCGATGTTGAGTTGTTCGAGATTGGGCGAGATGGTGATGCCCGGAAAATTGTGCGCGGCGAGAATGGCGGCGTCGGCGGATTCGGCGAGGGCGACGTTGGCATCCGGACCGGCTTTTTTGGCTATGGCCTGCGCGATTTCGCGATGCGTGCTGTAGAGACGGCGCAGATTATCGATGCGGAAGACGATGGTGCCGGGAGCAGTTTGCTCGAAGGAAGGCGAGAAGGCTTCGGCGATTTCAGACAGGTGGGCTTGGGGGGCATGGATGCAGGCGAACATATTTATCCGAGTGACTTGGCTTTGAAATGCGCTGTGAGATTGCGGACGGGCTTGCGCGGAATGGCTTCGAGCTCCACTTCGCGCATCAGCTCGTAACCGGGCGCGCCCACCCAGGCGGTTTTCTTGCGCTTCATTTCAAGCAGCAGCGAAGCGCAGGATTTGACGAGCGACTGCTTTTCGACCACCGCCAGAATGGTAGGCGTGTTCTCGATGGCGAGGCGGAAGCGGTACCAATAAGAGATGGGGATGCGGTTAGCGTCGCGCGCGGGGATTTGGCAAAGATCGAGGATTACGGCGCCGAATCCGCCGGCGTGAAGCAGGAGGTCGGCGGCTTTGAGAGCGTGGCTGGGGTTGGAGGCGCAGCGAATCCAGATGAGTTGGGAGAGCGAAATCCCGGCTGCCGCCGCTGATACGGGGTCGAAGGAATCTGCGGTGTCGACATAAGCGCAAACTTCGTGGTTTGAGGTGGATGCGGCGAGAAGTGAATGAATTAGAGTAGTGCGTCCGGAGCTTTCGGGTCCGATGATTTCCGAGATCGCACCGCGCGGGAAACCATCGATTGCGGCATCGAGGGAGGCGAGGCCGGTGGCGAGGATTTCCCTGGGCTTGGCAGCCCGAAACGCATCGGGGCGGAATCCGAGCGTGGCAGTGCGAGCGGCGTTAGGGTTCATGCTATTTCGCCTTTTATTCGCCTTTGGATATTGTGGCGCAGAGGCGGGTGGATGTCAATGGTGGGGTGGGGATTGGGTTCGTTTTGAAATTTTGCGTTTTGGATTGGCGCGCGGGATTTGGGTTCGGCGGGGCATTCAAATTAGTTTAGATTTGGGTTGCTCGGTAATGCGTGAGATTGCGCGGGATGCTATGGAAGGGGAAGGGATAATTTTGCTGATCCGTTGTGATTTACAGATCTCGGCGCGGTCAATAAACAGCCGGCAGAAAATTCCAGATGGGCAGCACAAGCGGGCGACTGCTCCACTACACGTATCACCTCGCTTCGGGGGAGGCTGAAACACCTGATCCGAGCTGTTAACGTGCAGTGAGGCTTCAAGATTAGCCGCCCCCGCCTCTGCGAACATCAGACATATGGATCTTTCAAAAGGCTTCCAGATCGAGCAGCCAGAGATCTTCGTCCCGTGGGGCACTGCCGAGACACAGTTTCAGTCCGCGTTCGAGGGACTCCACTTGCGGCGTGTGAGTCACGGTTACTTCACTACCCACTGCACGTCGCTTGGCGGCTTGTCTCATGAGTTGGGTTTTCACTTCCATCCGCGCGGCGGTGGTGTCCTTATCGAGCTGGAGTTTTTCCGCACTTCGTACCTGGATTTAGGAGCGTCGTTTCAAGAATTCCAACAACACCTGGAGGCGACATTCGGCCAGCCTATGATCACGACCTCTGGTTCAGAAGGTTTTCCATCACATACTTGGCGGCTAACGGGTGCCGACCTGGTTCATTTTGTTCAAGATCGATTCGGACTGGAGGAGCACGTCAGAATCAGGCGAACCGCTGCAAATTGATAGCCCGCGATTAGACCGGAGCGCTAACCGCGCTCCGGGGCCGCTGTCTGTTGATGCAGGGACAAAGGCTTCGCCTCTTTCCCCGCGCCCCTTTCTCCGCTAGCGGCATCCTTCCTCCGCTGCGCTCCGGATAGATTCTGCTTGACGAGCCGAACACTTCTTGCACAATCTAGATACCAGCGTCGCTACGCTCCGATGGTGTTCGGTATCATCCCGGAATGCCGTTTGGATTCCCTTCGGAATGAGTGTTCGGCTTCACCGGAATCCCCAGTTGGGGTGGCGGATCATTCTCCTTGTCGACGACATAAGGTAAAACGGTCTCAGTTGTGACTATTGAGCGGCGCGGTCAGGTTTACGGGCGGGTTTAGTTGCGACTTTCGTGGTAGCGCTCCCTTGCGGTCGCGGTTCGGTAACGTGGTAACGCTAATTTTCGCTTAGGGCGGCGGTCCAGGCGCCCGGAGGCTCGCGCAGCAGATCCAAGAAGGCTTGGCCGGCACGGTGGAAGCGCTTTTTTTTGCGATGCACGATGCCGACTGGGCGGTAGAGTTCCAGCTTGGCGATTGGGATTGGGACCAGGCGGCCTTGGCGGATTTCTTCTTCCATGATTCTCGCGGGCATGATGCTGACGCCTTCGCCGTGGGCTACTGCTTCCTTGATCATTTGCAGATTGTCGAAATGGAACCGGACGTTGACCTGCACGTGATGCTCGCGGAGGAAGCGGTCGATGTCTTTGCGGATCGGGAGGTCTTCATCGAACGCTACGAAATCCAAGCCTTCGAGATCGACCGGTTGCACTTCGAGTTTCGATGCTAGCTCGTGATACGGTGACGCGGCCACCACCATTTCCTCTTCGCGCCAGGGCAGCACGGTCACGTCTTTATTGGACTCGGGATAGCTCATCAGTCCGAGATCGGCGCGATCGGTCACTACGGCTTCGTAGACTTTTTCCGGACGCAGATACTCGACTTCGAGGCGCGCTTGCGGATAGCGACGGGAAAACTCCTCTTCGAGCTGCGACATCTCGGAAAGGCCGACGGAATAAATGGACGCCACGCGGACGGTACCTTCCACTTCGCTCTTCAGTTTTTCGAGCGCCAGGTTGAAGTCGTCGCGGCTCCGCAGGATGTCGCGGCACATCTGGAGATAGAGTTTGCCGGCCTCGGTCACTATTAAAGGACGGCTGCTGCGATCGAGGAGCGTGACGCCTAACTGGCCTTCGATGTCGTGCAAATGCTGGCTCGCGGCCGACTGGCTGATTTCATTCTCCAAAGCCCCACGGCTCACGCTCTTGGCCTGCGCTATGTCTATGAAAAGCTTGAGGCGTTCAAACTCCATCGTTACAAATATATTATCTGGATTGCTAATAACATGTCAATGCTAATTTCTATTGCGCTAATAGTAGCTCGCTGCTATAATTTCTTGCATGAACGGACTCCCCGTGGAGCAGGGTCTGTATGACCCACGTAACGAGCACGATGCCTGCGGCATTGGCTTCGTAGTCAATATCAAGGGTGAGAAATCGCACGAGATCATCCAAAAGGGGCTCGAAATCCTCATCAACCTGGCGCATCGCGGCGCTTGTGGGTGCGATCCGGAGACGGGCGATGGCGCGGGCATCCTGATTCAGATTCCGCACAAGTTTTTCGCGCGCGAGTGCGCGGAGCTTGGTTTTCCGCTGCCGCCCGCTGGCGAGTATGGCGTGGGGATGGTTTTTCTTCCGGTAGAACCATCGCATCGATTGCTGGCGGAAGGAATTTTGGAACGGATCGCTCGGGAAGAGGGGCTGGCGGTTCTGGGATGGCGCGACACTCCAGTGAACGTGGATGCGATCGGCCGTGTGGCGCGCGCGTCGCAACCTTATATTGAGCAGGTGTTCATCGGCGGCGCTCCCGGAATGACTGAGGATCAGCTGGAGCGGAAGCTCTATGTGATTCGCAAGCGGGCGGAGGCGGAGATCGCGGCGTCGCAGCTTCCGGATAAGAGCTTTTTCTACATTCCGTCGCTCTCGGCGCGGACCATCATCTATAAAGGCCTGCTGCTCGCGCCGCAGATTGTGGAGTTCTACAACGAATTGGCGGATCCGGACGCCGAAAGCGCGCTGTGTCTGGTGCATCAGCGGTTTTCGACGAATACATTTCCATCGTGGCAGCTTGCGCATCCGTACCGCTATCTTTGCCACAACGGCGAGATCAATACCGTCCGTGGCAACATCAACTGGATGAATGCGCGCGAAAAAGTTCTGGCCACGGACGCGTTTGGCGATGACATCAAGAAGATCATGCCTGTGATTGCGCCTGGAGGCAGCGACTCGGCGGCCCTGGATAACGCTGTGGAAGCTTTGACGCTTGCCGGCCGCAGCCTGCCGCATGTGATGGCGATGCTGATTCCCGAAGCTTGGGATGGCGATGGCGCCATGCATCCGGATAAGAAAGCTTTTTACGAATATCACGCATCGTTGATGGAGCCGTGGGATGGTCCTGCGGCCGTGGCATTCACGGATGGGCGGGTGATCGGCGCGACGCTGGATCGCAACGGGCTACGTCCGGCGCGGTATCTCGAAACGCACGGCGGGCTGTTGATCATGGCGTCCGAGACCGGCGTGCTGCCAGTGCGTCCGGAAGAGATCAAATCGAAGGGTCGTTTGCAGCCGGGAAAAATGCTGCTGGTGGATACCACCGAAGGCCGCATTGTTCCGGATGAAGAGCTGAAGCGGCGATTCTGGACGCGGCAGCCGTACGGGACTTGGTTGAAGGAAAACCAGATCACGCTCGATAGTTTGCCGGAGCCGCCGCGGGTTTACGAATCGGAGTTGCAGACGATTGTGTCGCGGCAGCGGGCGTTTGGATATACGGATGAAGATTTGCGGATCTTGCTCGCGCCGATGGCGGCGAATGGCGAAGAGCCGGTGGGTTCGATGGGAACGGACACGCCGCTGGCGTGTTTGTCGGACAAGCCGCAGCCGCTGTTTCATTACTTCAAGCAGTTGTTCGCGCAGGTGACGAATCCGGCGATCGATCCGATTCGCGAGGAGCTGGTGATGTCGCTGACCAGCTACATCGGGACCGAGCGCAACATTTTGGAAGAGACGCCGCAGCATTGCCATACGCTGAAGCTGCCAAATCCGATTTTGACGAATCGGGATTTGGAGAAATTGCGCCGCGTTTCGACCAGCGATTTGCTGGGAACGACGCTGCCGCTGCTGTTCCGTGTGGCTGGCGGCGAAAAAGAGCTGGAGCGCGCGCTGGATGGATTGTGCCGCAGCGCCTCGATGGCGGTGAAGTCGCGGTACACGCTGCTGATTCTGTCGGATCGCGGCGTGGACGATGAGTACGCGCCAATTCCTAGCCTGCTGGCGCTTTCGGCGGTGCACAATCATCTCGTGCGGGAAGGGTCACGCACGCAGGTGGCGCTGATTATCGAATCGGGCGAGCCGCGCGAGGTGATGCATTTTGCGCTGCTGATCGGGTATGGGGCGAGCGCGGTGAATCCGTATCTGGCGATTGAGACGCTGGAGGATCAGGCGGCGAAGGGAAATTTGCCGGCTGGTGTCTCGTTTGAAAAAGCGCTGAAGAATTACAAGAAGTCGATCAATAAAGGACTGCTCAAAGTCTTTTCGAAGATGGGCATTTCGACGCTGCAGAGTTATCGCGGCGCGCAGTGCTTTGAAGCGATCGGGCTGAACAAGTCTTTGGTGGATAAATATTTCACCGGGACTTCGTCGCGCATTGAAGGCGTCGGATTATCGGTGCTGGCGCGGGAAGCGAAGCTGAAGCACGATTACGCGCAGCAGCCGGTTTCCGAGGCCGCGACGGAGTTGGAGATCGGCGGTAGCTATCAGTTCCGGTCGCGCGGCGAGTATCATCTTTTCAATCCGGCGACGGTGAGCAAGCTGCAGCATGCGGTGCGGCAATCCAGCTTTGCGACGTTCCAGGAGTATACGCAGCTTGTGGACAATCAGAGCCGTGAGCTTTGCACGCTGCGCGGGTTGATGAAGTTGAAAGAGGCGGCGCAGCCGATTCCGATCGAGGAAGTGGAACCGGCGAGCGAGATCGTGAAGCGATTTGCGACCGGCGCGATGTCGTTCGGCTCGATTTCCAAAGAAGCGCACGAGACGCTGGCCATTGCGATGAACCGCATCGGCGGCCGGTCGAATACGGGCGAGGGCGGAGAAGACGAAGCACGGTTCGAGCGCGATGTGAACGGCGATTGGCGAAGAAGTGCGATCAAGCAAGTGGCATCCGGGCGATTCGGCGTGACGACCAACTATTTGATCAACGCCGAGGAGCTACAGATCAAGGTCGCGCAAGGCGCGAAGCCGGGCGAAGGCGGGCAGTTGCCGGGGCACAAGGTGGATGAGGTGATCGCGCGCGTGCGGCATTCGATTCCGGGCGTACCGCTGATTTCGCCGCCGCCACATCACGATATTTATTCGATCGAAGATTTGTCGCAACTGATCTACGATTTGAAGAACGTGAATCCGAAGGCTCGGATTTCGGTGAAACTGGTCGCCGAAGTTGGAGTGGGAACGGTCGCTGCAGGGGTTGCCAAGGCGCATGCAGATCTGGTGTTGATCAGCGGGCACGATGGCGGCACGGGCGCGTCGCCACTTACTTCGATCAAACATGCCGGGATTCCGTGGGAGCTGGGGCTGGCCGAGACTCAGCAGGTGCTGGTGTTGAACGATCTGCGCAGCCGGATCCGGGTGCAGACGGATGGAAAGCTGCAGACGGGTCGCGATGTGACGATCGCGGCGCTGCTGGGCGCGGAGGAGTTCGGATTTTCGACGGCGCCGCTGGTGACGATGGGCTGCATCATGATGCGGAAGTGTCACTTGAATACCTGTCCGGTGGGAATTGCGACGCAGGATCCTGTGCTGCGGCAGAAGTTCACGGGGACGCCTGAGAACGTAATCAATTTCTTTTTCTTTATCGCGGAAGAAGTGCGCCAGTGGATGGCAAAGTTGGGGTTCCGCAAGATGGATGAGATGGTGGGACGCGTGGAGAAGTTGGAAATGCGGCACGCGGTGGAGCATTGGAAGGCGAAGGGCCTGGATTTTTCGACCATTCTCTACAATCCACAAGTTCCGCGGCGCGTGGGACGGCGCTGCACCATCGCACAGGATCATGGATTGCAGCAGGCGCTGGATCATGAGCTGATTCAACTATCCGAAGACGCGCTGAAGCAATGCACGCCGGTGGAGCGGAGCATGGAAATCCGGAATGTGCATCGCACGGTGGGCGCGATGTTGTCGGGTGAGATTGCGCGGCGCTACGGATCGCACGGGTTG
>Ga0070734_10004555_pt1 | contig 13043 bp, 10 predicted proteins | sample Coa_R1_8_FD_66444 | JGI IMG/M metagenome (GOLD analysis project Ga0070734, IMG submission 66444) | Surface soil microbial communities from Centralia Pennsylvania, which are recovering from an underground coalmine fire - Coalmine... | ecosystem: Environmental > Terrestrial > Soil > Unclassified ...
TGGTATCGGTGGTCCTCTCCGCCACGAAGTCGTAACTCCATACGTGGTTGGGCTTCTCAGGCCGAAGCCGGATACAGGACCCATCGTTCAACCACAGCCTGCGCCTTTTCGGCTGTTTTTGCGGGACTTTCAAGCCAGCTACCCGCCACAGCCGTTCGATTCTTTTGTAGCTAACCCGCCAACCCTCCCAGCGAAGCATCCTGGTTATCTGCCTATACCCGTACCGGCCATACATACAGGCCAGTTGGATCATCCGGGCCGTCAAAGGCGGCTCATCCTGCCTGATGTGGGGTACGTAGCGGTGAGTGTTGCGTGGCTGTGCCAGTACCCGGCAGGCCCTTCTCTGGGATACCCGGAAAGCCTCTATCAGCCACAAGGTCGCCCGGCGCAATTTGGCCGGGCTCAGAAGTTTCCCTTGGCCACCTCCTGGAGCATTTGTTTATCCAAGGTGATGTCGGCCACCAAGCGCTTCAGGCGGTTATTCTCTTTTTCCAGGTCTTTGAGACGCTTGGCCTGGTCGATCTTCAGGCCGCCATATTCCTTGCGCCAGCGGTAGTAGGTGTGGGGAGTAATTTGGGCTTCCCGGCAGGCTTCCTCGACCGACTTTCCCTTCGACTGCTCCACCTCCACCTGTCTGATGATGGAGATGATCTGCTCAGCTGTATGTCCTTTGCGTGCCATATAGGCCCCCTTTTCCAGCCCATTCTAAAGCCAACTGTGACTTTATTTTTGGACCAGTTTTTGGGGGGCAGGTCACATGATTTAAAATCCAAAATAAGAGTTTTTAATGAGGATTATGTTGAACAAACCTTACAAAGTGACGTAAAGATTCCATTTATCTTTTTCGCCGGCCAAGAAGCTGTTGATTATTCAACTGAAGAAAATAAATTGGCCGAGAAAAAGAGAGAACTTCCAACAGTAGCCCTGCCGACAACTCACGATGATATTGCCAGAGCTACAGCCCAGTTAATTAAACAAGTAACCGGCATCAATAGTTACAAGAAGGAACTTACAGGCGGAAGCACATATTCCAGTTACGACAAGTCCGATTTTGAAAAGCGCATAAAGCAAATTCGCGAGAAAATAAAAACCGGTGAAATTCCAGACCATACTGCCTTGGTGCAACCAGATATTAACGCTCTAAAGACCCAACTAGTTAACAGTGATCGCATTGCCAAAAACAGCAAAGATATTGGAAGCGCAGCACAATGGCTTATCGATAACGCAGGAGAAATTAAATCTGTACTTCAAAGCACTCCGATTCAGCAATTATCGAAAAGAATTAGTGCTCTAACGGGAGAACAGGTTGATTGGGTAGAGACGGGCGTTTCATTGCATTTTGGCGGAAGCGAGAAACACGATAAGTGCTTTTTCTGTAATTCAAATATCGGGAATTCCGACGAGCTTCTTAAGCATTTTTCCGAGGATGTGGTTCGTGCTGCCAGTGATATCGACAAGTTCATCAAACAAATCGATGCTCATACGACAAATCTAGCCAAACTCGAATCACCAACATCAACCCAAACAGCTAATGCCAATAGGCTCCGTTCGATTTTTGATGGAATAATCCCTATTCTACGTGAGAAGCGTAATTCCATTTCCGATAAAAAAAATTCACCTGAAATTGATACTAAAGTTTTGGCGCCACTAACCACCGTTGCAGAGTCGGACGCAACTACCACGGCTTATGCAATTGAAACTCATTTTGTCGCGGAACAATACCAAGCTTACGAACAAGCTTGTACAGAATTGAAAACCGCTACCGACAAAAGAACCTCGCTTCAAAAAGAAATAGCCAATTTGGGCGAACAAGTTCGCATCCTCAAACAAAAAGCCAAGAACACACATGAGTCCGCATCCGCGTTGAACAGAATATTCAAAATTGTTTTCCCATATAGAAAAATTGAAATTACCGACAATGCCGAGGGAACAGGTTATATCTTGAAAAGAGATGGAGAATTTTGCCCGTTCTCTAGCCTCAGTGAAGGTGAAAAGAATTTTATTGCGCTCGCATATTTCATTTACTCCATCAACGATGCCCAAAATAGATTGGCTAATGACGGCATTGTTATGATCGACGACCCCGTCTCTAGCCTCGATAAACAGTCCATATTTCAAATATTTTCGATTGTTGTCGATGAAATGAAAGAAAATCTGAATCGTCAATATTTTCTCTTTACTCACAACCTTGATTTTCTTGGTCACCTTAAAGAATTCTTTGATAAAGCAATAAAACAAGAAAAAGTCCGACTTATGAAATTATCGGCAACAAATGGGGGATGCGTCATCCAAGAAATGGATTCCCTGCTTAGGGATCATCGCTCCGATTATTACTATGTATTTAGTGTGATATATAAATTTAAAGATTCCTGCCCGCTGGAAGACTCTTATCTTGTAGTGAATTTGTTAAGAAGATGGCTTGAAACTTTTTTGGAATTTAAATTCTCAACTTCCGGCGATCTACAATCGACCATCGAGTTCGCTTATTCTGAAGCACATAAAATAACCGAAAAGTGGACAACCCCTTTCAACGCTAACCATCGGGAAATGTATAGGTTTATTAATCATGGCTCACATGGATTTCCGGATACAGAATCTACCGATGAATCAATTTTGACAAATGCCAATGTTCGGATCCGAGAAGCCTTACAGTTAGTGAAAATACTCGATCTAATGCACTACAAAAAATTGGAAGGTTTGGTTTAATCAAACAGAGCTATCTTCTAAATAATCACTCAACTTGTTAGCTTGTGTACTTTTCTCACTCTTGTTGAAGAAAAGTAAAAAGATATTTTGTAAGTCCATCAGCTGATTTTTCTTTATCCGATAATTTCAGTCACCGGTTCATTCAACATCCTGAAGAACAATTTGTGGATCGTGTTTTTTTATTTCAGGTAACTGGGGGCTTCGGTGCCTTCCTTAAAAGTAAAAAAGCCGAAACCCGAAACGTCGAGGCTCTCACTGCTGAAGGCCCGGACCACTTCGATTTTTAAGAAGTACTTCCCCAAGGGGTACTTGGAGGTTTTAACGGCATAGAGGAAGGTCCGCGTGGGCCTTTTCCAGGTTTCGTCCGTTCGGAGTCCCGCCTGGGCCGCCTTGTAATCACATTTGAGGGGATGTCCGTAGAGGGTATCCATTTTCTCCAGGACCGCCCTCACGTCCGCGGGGTTTTTGACCACCAGGTGGAAACCCACGTCCAGCTTTTGGTACAAACCGTCGCTGTCCTTACGGAGGATGCAGTCAACGGCCCCGTCGCTGACGGCCTTGGCTTTCGCATAGTCGATTTGGGGCGGGGGCGCCTCGGCTTGTTGCCCGCATCCGGAAAGGAACAGGGGGGACAAAAGCGCGGCGAAGAGGATCCGGGCCGTCAAAAGCAAGGGTTTCGAACCGATGGCGGAAGGTTGGCCCATATTATTTCGTGTAAGTCACCGGCAGGCTGATTTCCTTCTCGATCCGGTCGCGGGAGGAATAAGTGGCCATCACCTGCAGCCGCAGGGTATAGGCGCCGCCGCGCACCGAGGGGGCGGGGGCCCAGTCGATCTCCTGGTTTCCCTGTTCCCGGTCCTGGCTTTTCGCCAGGTGGGTCACGGGATTCCCGGAGCCATCCAGGATGTCGGCGCTCACCAGGGCCCGCTCGGTGAGGAAGAAGGGCACTTGGATGCCGGTCGGGGAGGATTGCACCTTCAGGTTGACGGCGTCGGCCCCGTTCCAGAAATATTGGACGCTGTCCTTTTCCGCCACCAGCATCTGGCCGAACTGGTGGTGGATGGCGATGCCCCGGGGTTCGGTGAATTGGAAGTCGTCATCCCCCGGCCCCCCGAAAGCCACCACATATTTGAGGTCCTTGTCGAATTTGCGCAGGCAGGATTTGCCGAAATCGGTGGCCACCACGTTGCCGTAGTAATCGAAGGCGCAGCCGCACAACTGCATGGGGGGGTCGGGCAGCTCGACGCTGGAGATGGCCGCCAGGCCCTGCCCCTCCAGGCTCAGGGTCACGAGCCGCGCGCCCTTCTGGTCGATCACCGCCAGGCGGTCGGCGTAGGGGCCCTGCTGGTAGAAGGTCCAGGCTTCATGGGCGTCGATGGCGGCGATGGCCGAGGGCCCCTGCAGATGCGGGGTGGGCAGGACCCTGAAATGGCCCTTGGGGTCCATGACTTGGATGCGGTTGTTCCCCGTGTCGGCGATGTAAAGGTTCCTTTGGGAATCATAGGCCACCCCCTGGGGCGCGTTGAACTGCCCCGGGCGGCTTCCCAGCTTCCCGACGGCCTTGAGCCAGGTCAGCCGCAGGCCGTCGTGGCGCAGCAGCGCAATGCGGTTGTTACCCGTATCGGCAATGGCCACATCCCCATCCGAATCGATGGCGGCTCCCGTGGGTTGGAAAAACTCCTTCTCCAAATGCCCCACGGCGCCGAACCGCCGGATGTCCTTGAGCCCCACATTATAAAGAAGCTCACCCGCGCCCGAATTGACCCCGATGACCGTCACCACCACGTCGTTCTGGGGCGACTTGGGGTCGTGGTCCGTCTTCAAGAGCGCGCAGGCCACCCCCTGGGGGTCGTTGAACCGGCAGCCCGCGTAGATGGAGGCGATGGTCTGGGTGGCGCGGTGCAGGTTGAAAGGCAGGAACCCGTCGGCGGGATAGACGAAGGTCGAGGGGACGTCCTTGAGGACCTGCACCCCCGAAGCAAACACAAGGCCCGCAACAAAAAACACCACCAACAAGGAATGAAATTTAATTTTCAAAAGAAAACTCCATCAAGGTTTGAGCTTCTTCGGAACGACTTCAAAATCCTGCTCATTATGTGCGATGAGCTTACCTTTCTTATCAAAAACGCGCAACTGCACTTGGTAGGTGCCGTAAAGGCCTTTTTCCGGGATGGTGAATCCCTTCGTGTGGTTGAAACGTTCCTCAACGGTGAAGGGTTGGGTCACCGAATCCGCCGGTACGCTGCAGGTTCGGGTTTCCCGGAACAGCACCTTCCCCCCTGGGTTGACGACCCGGGCTTCCACTTTTAAGCCTTTGACCGGGTGGGGGTAGTCGTTGACCATCTGCAGGCTGGTCAAGAAGGAAGACCCCCAGTTCAACACCTCCCCCCGGTTGTAGCGCGTGGTATGGATGCGCCAGACCGGCAACAGGGGCTGGGAGGCGGTTTGCAGGGCGAAGTAGCCCTGTTTGGGCTTGCGGAAATAATCCACCACGCTCCAGGTGATGGCCGGCCAGCAGTCCACGAACATGAACTGGAAATAACCGTTCATGGGCCTGTACTTCTTCAACCGGAAGCTCTGGATATATTCCTTCAACAAGTAAGCCTGGTACTTTTGGCTATTGGCCACAAACTCCCGCAGGGATTTACCCATCTCCACCTTGGCGATGTTAAAGGTCTGGTGGTACTGGAAATCGTGCAGGGCCCAGGCCTTCCAATCCGGCGGCCAGAGTTCTTTCTTCGAGAAGGTCTTCCTTAAACTTTCCACGTCGGGCAGGGCCTGGGCGCCGAACTCGGAGAAAAAGGTGGTTTCGGGACCGATGGCGCCGAAGGCGTCCTTGATCGTGGACTCCTCCCAATACCAACCCGGATAGGGGTGGTAACGGAAATCGCTTTGGGTGTCGACGAAACGGCTGTCATCCTCTTCCTTGACCGCCCGCGCCAGCACCGGATCCAGCACTTCGCGGTTGTGGGAAGGTTCGTTGTGGCAGCACCAAACGATGATGCAAGGATGGTTATAAAGCATCTTCACCATGTCCTTGACCTGGCGGCAGGCGTTTCGGGTGAAGGCGTCGGTGGCCTCATAGCTCCACTGCAGGGCGAAGTCCTGCCAGACGAAGAGGCCCGCCTCGTCGCAGGCGGCGTAGAATTCCTCCCGGTTGACGTGGGCGTGCACCCTCACCCCGTTGAGGTTGGCGGCCTTCATCAGGACGACATCCTTCCGGGCCTTGTCCGCCGTGTATTCGGAAAGCCATTGGGTGGGGATGATGTTGGTGGCGCGGGGGAAGAAGGGACGCCCGTTGAGGAGGAATTTCCAATCCGGGGTGACCTGGATCTGGCGGATGCCGAACTTCACTGCACCCTTTTCCACCGCACGGCCTGTTTCCGAATGGCGGACAAGGATGGAAGCCTGGTAAAGGTTGGGTTCCCCCTGGTCCCAGGTCCACCAGAGCCGGGGCTTCTGGAAGGTCTGGCTGATGTGCACTTCGGTTTGTCCGCGCTGGAGATGGACGTTCTTCTTGGTTTTGGCCTTCGCTGGAAACCCCAGGCCCTTGAAATCCACCTCGATGTCGTAAGTGCCCGATTCGGCCACGTTGATGAGGACCAGTTTCAGGTTCACCACCGCCTCGCCGTTCTTCAGGAGGACCGAATCCACCTGGGTGCGTTTCAATAAAACGTGGTCCACCACGACTAGTTCGACCCCGTTCCAAAGCCCGCCGGTGTTATGGTCCTGCCCATGCTCGATGTCCCAGCTTCCAGGCCGGGCGTCATGGTGGTTGAAGATGCCTTTGATGAGGTGCTTGTCGTGAGGCCAGACTTTTCGGTTTTCCTTAGGGGACTCCACCCAAACCCGCAGGCGGTTGTATTCCTGCAGCACGCTGGTGGCGGCGAATTCGAAGGTCTGGAAATAACCCTCGTGGGTTCCCAAAAGATGGCCGTTCAATTCGGCCCGGAGGAAATAATCGGCGCCTTTGAAACGGAGGAAAGCCGCTTGGCCCTTCTTGAGCGCCGGGGCCTTGAACTCCCTTTCATAAAGGGCTTCCCCCGCGAATTCCTCCCCCCGCAGGTACCAATTGGACGGCACTTCGATAAACCGGGTAAAAATCCTTTTGAGGGGGAGGGACCGCTTGTCCAGGGTGGACTCGGAAAGCTTGCTGAACCTCCAACGGCCGTTCAGGGAGAGGGATTTGGCCATTTCGATTTCCTTTCAGTGTTCATCCTCAATGCCACACTTGTACAGATTGGTCAAAAGGAGCTTTTAGTTGTAAATATCGGGTTTCATTTACCCCAGGAATTTTTTTGAGGTCCTCGATCTTCAAAGGCCCATGTTTCTTCCGATAATCACAGATTCATTTGGCAAACACGGGACCGATGGAAGGCACTTGGGCCATCTCCTCTTCACTCGAATGGTTTAAATCAGGAGGTGTAACTACCTGGCCCCAAGTTGTGCCAGGGCTGAAACGACTATTTTGATCAACGCTAGGCGTGGGAATTAAGTCGGTAACGCTCTTGCCGTCCTTTTTTTCATACTTGCGGATGGCCAAAACGAGGGACCCCAGAACGACCATGACGGCCAAAAAACCCAACACTTTCTTTTCCTGGGAAGTCAGGGCCAGGGGCATGAAAACCTTCCATTCAACAGGTTGTCCCGCAAGAGCGCTCATTATATAGAGGGTCATCCTCCCGGGCGAGATGCTTGGGAAGGCCTCCAAGTCTCAAAACCGCAGGGAAATAAGCGTTTCCATCTTGAAACACTCGGCGAAGGTTCGAAGCGTCTATACAGTTGTAACAATGCACCATGGGGCCTTCGGCCCCAATAAGGGTAAAATAGGTCTCTCGCGAGTGGGAGTTTCATATTACCGACCAAGAACTTGTCGAAAAAATAAAGTCCGGCGAAAAAGAGCTTTATGCCGACCTCATCCGCCAGTACCACAAGAAGGTTGTGGGCTATTGCCTCTCCATGCTCCAAAACCACACGGACGCCGAGGAAGCCTCCCAGGACATCTTCGTGAAGGCCTACCGTAACCTGCCCAAGTTCAAGGGCAACTCGGCCTTTTCCACCTGGCTTTACCGGATCACCACCAACCATTGCCTGGACGTGCTCCGGAAACGCAACCGCCGCAAAACCTATTCCCTGGACGCCCTGGTGGAGGATGAGGGGGATTCGATCCACCGGCTCTTTTCCTCCGATCCCGTGGCCGCTTCCCAGATGGAGAACCGGGATTTGGCGGGTAAAATCCTCTCAACCCTTCCCGAGGATTACCGGATGATCCTGACCTTGAGGGAGGCCGATGGCCTGGAATACCAGGAAATCGCGCAAACTTTGGACTGTTCCCTGGACGCGGTCAAGGGACGCCTTTCCCGGGCCCGCCGGCAGTTGCAGGAGAACCTCCGACACTTCCTGCGCGAAAAAGACGTCTATAAAGAGGAGTAAAAAAGATGAACCACGAAATGATCCAACAAAAACTCTTCGCCCTCTACGACGGCCCCTTGACCGAAAAGGAAAGGAAGCTGGTGGAAAGCCACCTGGCCCAATGCGCCGAGTGCCGCAAGGCCATCGCCCAATGGAAGGCCATCTCCACCCGGCTTTTCCCCGCCCAAACCTTCTCCGAAGCCGCGGAGGATGCCTTTGTGGCCCGGGTCATGGGCCGGGTCCGGGCCGCCGGTGAAAAAATGGAATCCTGGGGGACCTTGTTCTTTCGCTGGCTGGTGCCCCTGGCGGGTTCGGCCGTGGTGGCGGGCTGGGTTTTCTTTTCCGTCTTGTCCGACACTTCCATCTTTTCCTCGGGCGGCAACGAGGAGGCGGCCTTTCCCTCCGAATCGTCCTATTCCAATGCGTCGGGCAACGGGATCGTACTGGCTTCCTATTCTTCCCAAGACATCGTCCCTTAAAGGAGCGGCAACATGAAACCCTGGCTTAAAAATTCCATCCTCATCCTGATCGGATTCCTGGTGGGCGTGGCCGCCACCAGCGCGGCCTTCCGCCTTTGCTTTCATCCCCACCATCCCCCCGGGGCCGCCGACGCTGACCGCGTGTTGAAGCGCCTCGACTCCCAGCTTAATTTCACTACTGACCAGCGGGATAAGGTGGCCCAACTCTTGAAGCAGGAGCTTCCCAAGGCCGACGCCCTGCGCAAGGAAGGCGACGTGAAATTCCAGGCCCTGCGGGATTCCTTCCGGACCCAATTGCGCACCCTGCTTACCCCGGACCAGGCCAAGAAATTCGACGACATGGCGGCAAAGTGGGACGAGCACAACAAGCCCGGATGTTCGGACCCGGTCACCGGCCGGTAACGACGCCGCTTCACCGCTTCTCTCCCCGCCTTGGGGCCCCAAACCCCAAGGCGGTTTTGTTTCCGTAAATTTTCGCCGTTCCAGATTGAATCCATGCCATGGATGGACATAATGTCCCCCTACCGTTTCCAGGGTGCGGTTTTTACCGGCAGTTAACTATTAAGGAGAGTTTCTGTGGTCCGCAATTTTTATTCTTTTTTTGCCGCCGGCTTTCTCTTGGCCATCCTTTCCGGCTGCGCCGAGGCCCCGGCCAAGGTGGGGGACAACATCGTCGAGAACCCCTTGGAACAGGTCACGGGGGTCACCACCGACGACATCCAAAAAGCCGGGCAGAAGACCGAACTGGGCCTCTGGGACGTTTATGCCATGGCCGTGGAGCGTACTGAGGACCTGGCCAGCAAGGTGGAGGACATCGAACAAGCCAAAGCCCAGGGCCAGCAGGCCGTGGCCTCCGTGCTTCCCCAGGTTTACTTGAACGACTCGCGGAACTGGCAGTCGAGCAGCTACGTTTTCGGGTCTTCTAATTTCCTCTTTGAGCCGTTAGGCAACACCGTTTATCTTTCCGGGGCCGAAACCATATTCACCGGCCTCACCCAGGTGGCCGCCCTGCAGGGGGCAAAGGCCTTGGAGGACCAGAACCGGTACCTTTTGGACCAGGAAGCCCGGAGCCTGCTTTTGAACGTCGCCCGCGCCTATTACGGCGTTCTCGAACTGCAGGACACCCTGGAATCCAAGCAGGAAGTCGAAAATCTCGAGGAACAGATACTGGAGCAGGAAAAACAATGGCGGGCCATCGGCCGCTCGCGGGATAGCGACGTGCTGAATACCGAAGCCCAGCTGGCCCAGATCAAGGGCGACATGGAAAGCACCCAGGGGCAGTTGAACCAGGCGAAGGACGCGCTGGTGGTATTGGCCGGATGGAACTCCAATCAACCCTTGAAATCCGACGAGCAGGCTGTTCCGGCGACTTACACCTTCGAGGAAGCGGCGGCCAAGGTGGAAAGCCGCTATGACGTCCTGGCGGCCAAGGCCACCGTGGACCTGGCCGACGCGTCCCTCCTGCAGGCCCATGGCGGGCACTTACCCTCCCTGGCCTTCGTGGGCGATTACTACCTTCAGCAGGACGGCGGAAGTCCCACGCCCGATTGGGATATCAAGCTAGTGGCTTCCCTTCCCCTTTTCGAGGGTGGGGCCATCCTTGCCCAGGAAAGACTCGAAGCTTCCAAGAAACGGCAGGCCGAGATGCAGTACTCCCTCATCCACCGCCAGGCCCTGCAGGACATCAAGGGGGCTTACCACGCCCTGGCCACCTCCCTGCTGGAACTGGACGCCTACAGCAAGGCCCTGGACGCGGCCAAGAAGGACTATGACGCGGTGGAGCACGACCGGCGGCTGGCCCTCAACACCAACCTGGACGTGCTCCAGGCCCTCACCCAGCTCCAGACCGCCCAAAACAACTACAACCAATCCCACTACCAGACCCTGATCAATTGGATCTGGCTGGGCGAGGCCACCGGCGATTTGCCGAAGCTTCCGAGTAAAGAATAAAGGGATTCTCCATGACCTTATCCGACGTCTCCATTAAGAACCCCGTCTTCGCCTGGATGCTCATGTTCGGGCTCATCCTTTTCGGGATCGTATGTTTTTCAAGGATGGGCGTGTCCCAGCTGCCCGATGTGGATTTCCCGGTGGTGAACATCTCCATTACCCTGCCCAACGCCTCGCCCCAGATCATGGAGTCCGACGTGGCCGACCCGGTCGAGGATTCGGTCCTGGGCGTGGAGGGCGTACAGGACGTGCAGACCACCTGCACTGAGGGGAACGTCAGCATTTCAGTCTTCCTGGACATCAGCCGGAACGTGGATGTGGCGGTCCAGGATGTCCAGACCGCCGTTTTCCAGGTGCAAAAATCCCTTCCGACGAACATTTACCCTCCCATCATCAAAAAACAGAATCCTAACAGTTCCCCCATTATTTGGTTCGCCGTGACGGCGGACCCGCCCCTGACGTTAAGGGACCTGATGCTTTACACACGTGATTACCTGAAGGACCGCTTCACCAGCCTGCCCGGTGTGGCCAACGTATTTCTCGGCGGGTTCATCAACCGACAGGTCAATATCTGGGTGGACAACAACAAGCTCAATGCCCGCCAGCTGACCGCCGATGATATCGTCAACACCATCAACACCCAGCACGCCGAAGTTCCCGCCGGATTCATGGAAACCCCCCTAACCCAGTACGATGTCCGGTCCATGGGCGAGGCCTATACGGTCAAGGATTTCGAGAACCTGCCCATCCTCTCCCGGGGCGGATCCCCCAACTATGTCCCGACCAAGTTAAAAGACCTGGCCACGATCGAGGACGGCCTGGCCACCGTCACCCGGATTTCCCGCTTCAACGGCACCCCCTCCTGCGGATTGGGGTTGGTGATGCAGGACGGCTATAACGCCGTGGATGTGGCCAACGCCGCCAAGGCCCGCCTGCAGGAAGTCCTCAAGGAAATGCCGAAGGGCTACCACATGGCCGTCAACTTCGACACCACCACCTCCATCAAGGACAATGTCCATGAATTGGAATTGACCATCCTTTTGGCGGCACTGTTGACAGCCTTGGTCTGCTATCTCTTCTTGGGAAGCTGGTCCTCCACTTTCAACGTCTTCCTGGCTATTCCCACTTCCTTGTTCGGAACCTTCATCATCATCTATTTTTTCGGGTTTACCTTGAACACCTTCACCCTGCTGGCTCTTTCCCTTTCCATCGGGGTCGTGGTGGACGACGCCGTCATGGTGTTGGAGAACATTGTCCGTCACCAGGAACACGGTGAGAACATGGTGGAGGCGGCCCTGAAGGGCGCCCGGGAAATCACCTTCGCGGCCGTGGCCACCTCGACCGCCATCGTGGCCATCTTCCTTCCCCTGGCCTTCATGCAGGGCATCATCGGAAAATTCATGTTCCAATTCGGCGTCACCATCACGGGGGCGGTGTTGATTTCCCTCCTGGAAGCCGTCACCCTGACCCCTATGCGTTGTTCCCAGTTCGTCCATATGTCCGACGAAACCAAGGGCTTCGCCGGTTATGTCGCGACCCGGTTCCACCGCCTCTCGGCTTTTTACAGCCGGCTTCTGGAATGGAGCCTTTGGTACCGCACTGATCTACTTGCGGCCCAGTCCAAATCCGGCCGTTTGCCTTGGTTCAAGGCTTTTATTTCCAAGTTTTTCCTGACCGACCCCAAGGCCCTGGCTGAGGAAGTCCAGGAAGAAACGAAGAACCCCCAATACTCTCTGGTCCCTCTTTTCTGGTTTTTGGGCGGCCTGGGCGCCTTTTGGGGGATTCACAAGTGGGTGGATTCCAACAACTGGAATCCGCTCATATGGAAGATTACCGGTGGTTTGTTTCTTCTTGTCGTCCTGGTCCACCTATGGAAGGAACGTCATTTCCTTTTCGCCCATATCCTCTATGACCACCGTTGGTGGATCGTTTTCGGCGCCGTGGTCATCTTTATTAGCTCTTTAGGTTTGTCTAAAATCATCAAAAAGGAAATGGTTCCTTCCACGGACCAAAGCGTATTTCTTCTCAACATGCAATTGCCGGTCGATTATTCCATTTTCCGGACCGATGACATCACGAAGCAATGCGAGGCGATCCTGAACAAGCGCGGCGAAATCAAGAACCTTTACGTAGCCGTGGGCGGTTTCGGGGGGAACGCCTCCAATACGGCCATCATGTTCATCACCATGAAACCGGAAAACGAGAGGCCGGTTGCCTCCTGGGACGAGAAGTTCCCGCCCTCGGGGCCGCTGGGCTTCATCATAAGTTTGTACCGGCATTTCGAGGCGCCTCGGCTGACCCAGGCGGAATTCATGGCGGTCTGCCGCAAATCCCTGAAAGCCGTGTCCCCCGACCTCCAGGTCTTCCTTTTGGACCTTTCCCAGCGCGGTCTTTCCACTGGAAAAGGCTATGCCGCCGAATTCATCGTGACAGGACCCGATTGGGATAAGCTGGCCGGTTACTCCACCGAGATCATGAAACGCATGAGGGCCGATT
>Ga0070734_10004556_pt1 | contig 13034 bp, 10 predicted proteins | sample Coa_R1_8_FD_66444 | JGI IMG/M metagenome (GOLD analysis project Ga0070734, IMG submission 66444) | Surface soil microbial communities from Centralia Pennsylvania, which are recovering from an underground coalmine fire - Coalmine... | ecosystem: Environmental > Terrestrial > Soil > Unclassified ...
ATCCCTCACTACCTTCAATTGCTTCAGCCGGACCTGGAAGGAGAGACAGTCGCATGTGTAGCTCCGTTCAAGATAGATCGGAGCAAGGTGTCCAACAGCGACTATCTGGCCTTCTGGGCTTCGATCCCCGAGAGTGAGCGCGAGAAACCGGAAGTGATCGCGGCGCTCTATCCGTGGGGTTGGGGTGCTCCGGGGAACCCGTTTCCTCCTTCGATCCGCAACTATCCGGTGATCGGCGTCCCGATGTCGGGTGCGGCGTTGTATGCAAGTTGGCGTGGGAAGCGTTTGCCGACGCCCTACGAGTGGTGTTTGGCGGCTTTTGGACCAAAGGGAGTGGATGCGCCTCCCGCCTGGTTTGCCAGGTACATTGCGGATAGGCAGCAGACGTGGGAGCGCATCCGCCAGTTGCATGAGGACAAGCTGACGGAACTCATCCGGGGAGGGGAAAGCTATGCGGATGTCAGCTCAAGGGTATATTGCAACGCTATTCCATGGCTGCCGAAATCTGCTTCGGGCGAGGTTTTTGGGCAGTGGTCGAAGGAGGCAACGAAGGAGGCGCTCACACCTCTGCGGGAAACCTGGAAGGAGCCGGACCAGCTCCTTCCCAACGGTTCTCGGCCCTTCGATAAGAGCGAATATGGGGTTCAGGACATGATCCTCAATGGGGCGGAGTTGGTAGTTCCTTCCCCTTCCCCGCCCTACTCCAGCAGAGACATTACCATGGCGGTCGTGTGGAAAAATATAAAAAACAATGCAGCAGCAGATACCCCTTACAGGGTTCCCATGGGGGTCAATGGGGATGGTATCGTGTTGCCGGAGTTACGCGCAAACATCGCACACTATAGCTGGCTCTCTCTTATCTTCCACCGCGCCAATTTCACTCCTCTCGGGATGGAAAAGCTGATGATGAGAGTCAATGTTGAAGAAATGGTGAATATCTTCCGGCCTCTGTTAGGTTGGGACTTCTACCCGATGGTTGCCGGCGCTTATGATCATCCCCCCGTATGGATCCATCCTTTTCTTTTTCTATTCCCACCGGAGGAGGAGGATCGCACAGGATTCAGACAGACGGTGTTACGGTTATGGAAGCCTCAGCCATCTCAAATGCGCATCGAAATGGGACGACCCCTCCCTTATTCACCTGACTTGCCCGCTGTCGATAGAGGATTGCCCTCATTTGACAAAGCCGGCTTATATGTTGGAGCAGCCTTGCATGAGGAGGTAACCTTCTTGTTTCCCACCGGCTTTCGCTGTGCCCGATAGATCCCATCGGCCCCGGTTCTGATTATAGGACTCGCGATGCGATTTCACCCGTGTTGCGCGTTTCCAGGCCGAATCGGGTATAACGAGAAAAACCGTCGGGACAGGGTCCTGGAAGGAAGAGATTGAGCAAGACGGATAAATCACAACTTCCGGTTATTGACGTCGGGCCTCTGGTGTCCGGGGCGGAAGCAGTACACGAGGTCGCTGCGCAGATACGCCGGGCCTGTGAGGAGAGCGGGTTCTTCTATGTCGTCGGGCATGGGGTCGAAGAGGCGTTGCAGCAGAGGCTGGAAGACCTCAGCCGCCAGTTTTTCGCGCTGCCGGAAGAGACCAAGCAGCGGATCGGCATGGAGCACGGCGGCAGGGCTTGGCGCGGCTACTTCCCTGTCGGCGGCGAACTGACCTCCGGCAGGCCCGATATCAAAGAGGGCCTCTACTTCGGCTCCGAGTTGGGCGAAGACCATCCCCTGGTTCTGGCCGGGATGCCGATGCATGGGTGCAACCTCTTTCCGCCCGATATGCCGCGCTTCCGGGAAGCCGTGCTGGAGTACATCGCGGCGTTGACGCGGCTGGGCCATGCCCTGATGGCCGGCATCGCCCTCAGCCTCGGCCTGGAAGCGACCTACTTCGCGGACCGCTATACGTCCGACCCGCTGATCCTCTTTCGCATCTTCAACTATCCGCCGCCCGCTCCGAATAGCGGCCCCGAGCCGGTCTTCGGCGTGGGCGAACACACCGACTACGGCCTGCTCACCATCCTGAAGCAGGATATGTCGGGCGGGCTGGAGGTGAAGATCGGCGGGGAGTGGGTCGCGGCCCCGCCCTTGCCGAACTCCTTTGTGTGCAATATCGGCGATATGCTGGACCGGATGACGGGCGGGCGCTATCTCTCCACCCCGCACCGTGTTCGCAACGTCTCCGGCCGAAACCGCCTCTCCTTCGCCTTCTTCTTCGACCCCAATTTCTTTGCCGAGGTGCGGCCCATCGAGAACAGCGCCGTAATCAACGACAACCGGACGGAGCGCTGGGACCAGGCCAGCGTCCATACATTTCAGGGCACGTATGGCGACTATCTGCTGGGGAAAGTGGCGAAAGTTTTCCCGCAGTTACGCCGTGAGGTATTATGATGTTCCCGGTATGACCTAATTGAGGCGACGGCCCGACGCCTTGCTTTATTCCCTGATGAGAAAGACTTCACGCCATGTTACCCTTTGCCATCTATCATGAGCACCCCGACTGGTTTCGCCCGCTGTTTGCGGAACTAGACCGACGCGGCCTCCCTTATGTTCGATTGGATGCCCGCCGACACCGATACGATCCTACGGCCCATGAAGAGACCGAGTACTCCCTCTTCTTCAACCGCATGAGCCCCTCGGCCTACCTGCGCGGCAACAGCAATGGGATCTTCTATACCCATGCGCTGCTGGCGCACCTGGAGCGACGCGGCGTGCGTGTGATCAACGGCGCGCAGACCTTCACCTATGAGACCAGCAAGGCGCTGCAGCTCGAACTGCTGGAGAGCCTGGGACTGTCCTACCCGAAAGCACGAGTCCTCAACAGCCCGGACCTCGCGCCGGTCGCGGCGGAGGGGCTACGCTTCCCCGTCGTGGTGAAGGCCAATATCGGCGGCAGCGGCGCGGGGATTGTCCGCTACGACACGCCCGAGGCGTTGAAACACGCGGCGGAGGCGGGCGCGATCGAGCTGGGCGTGGACGGCACGGCGCTCGTGCAGGAGTACATTCCGGCGCGCGACGGCCATATCACCCGCATCGAGACCCTGGGCGGGAAGTACCTGTACGCCATCAATGTCTACACCACCGGGGAGAGCTTCAACCTCTGCCCTGCCGACATCTGCCAGACCGCCGACGGGCGGGAGTTGACCCGCTCCGCCTGCCCCCTGGATGCGCCGAAGACCGGCCTGAAGGTCGAGGCGACCACGCCCGCTCCGGAGGTGATCGCGGCGGTCGAGCGTATCGCGCAGGCGACGCGCCTGGATGTGGGCGGGATCGAGGCGATGGTGGACGACCGCGATGGCACGCTGGTCTACTACGACATCAACGCGCTCTCCAATTTTGTGGCCGACGCCGTCAATGTCGTCGGCTTCGATCCCCACGCCCGGCTGGTGGACTTCCTGGTCGCCGAGGCGGAGCAGGCGCAGCGGGGCGCGACGGGAGGGAACGCTTAGATGCGCTACGGATACTGGCTCCCCGTGTTCGGGGGCTGGCTGCGGAATGTGGGGGATGAGGGGATGGAGGCGACCTGGGAGTATGTCTCCCGCCTGGCCGTCCGCGCCGAGGAGATCGGCTTCGACCTCACCCTGGTCGCCGAACTCTACCTCAACGACATCAAGGGCGAGGAGGCGCCCGCCCTGGACGCCTGGTCCACGGCGGCGGCCCTGGCTGCGGTCACCCGCAAGCAGGAGATCATGGTCGCCGTCCGCCCTACCTTCCACAACCCGGCGCAGCATGCCAAGCAGGCCGCCAACATGGACCATATCAGCAACGGCAGGCTCTCCCTCAACGTGGTCTCCTCCTGGTGGGCCGACGAGGCCAAGAAGTACGGCATCGCCTTCGAGCAGCACGACGACCGCTACGCCCGCACCGGCGAGTGGCTGTCCGTCCTCGATGGCGTATGGAGCGGCGACCACTTCTCGTATGCGGGCCGCTACTACCGCGTCGAGGACAACGTCCTGCAGCCGAAGCCGGTCACCACTTCGGAGCGGCCCCGCCCACTGCTTTACGCGGGCGGCGAGTCGGAGGCGGCCAGAGATCTGATCGCCCGCACCTGCGACGGCTATGTGATGCATGGCGACCCGCCGGAGAAGATCGGAGCGCGCATTGCGGATATGCGGGCGCGGCGCGAACGGCTCGGGCTGCCGTCGCTGAAGTTCGGCGTGGCGGGCTATGCCATCGTCCGGGATACCGAAGCGGAGGCGCAAGCGGAGAAGGAGCGGATCACCGACGTGCGCGGCACGGCAGCGGGCTATGCCAACTACCAGCAGTGGCTGGCCGGGACGCAGTTGGAGCAGCATGTGTCGCTGGAGGACTACTCCGTCTCGAACCGGGGCCTGCGCACCGGCCTGGTGGGCACACCGGAGCAGGTGCGCGCCCGCGTGGCCGCCTTCGAGGAGGTCGGAGTGGACTTCTTCCTGCTCCAGTGCAGCCCGCAACTGGAGGAGATGGAGCGCTTCGCCGCGCAGGTCATCCACGGTTGATGCTCCCTAAGACGCTACGGCCGGAAAGAGAAGCCCTTGTGCGATGCGTAAGGGAACTTCAAATTGGCGCCGTCGTAGAGATAGAAGAGAGCGTCGTTGCTGGGCGACGATAGCGAGAAAAGGGAACCCGTTTCTTCTGGAGTTTGGTGGCTGCCTGTCGCTCAGGCAGCAAGCCCTGGGAGTGTACAAAGGAGAGTTTCGTCTAATTTCCTTTGAAAGGAGCAGGGAATGGCAATCAAAGAAGTGGCGCAGGGGTTGGTCAACCTCTGTCGGGAGGGGCAGTTCGACGCAGCGATGACACGGTACTACGCAGAGGATATCGTGAGTGTCGAAGCCTCCGGCGATCCGGCTGAATCGCGCGGCCTGGCAGCCGTGAAGGCCAAGGGGCAGTGGTTTATGGAGAACCACGAGGTGCACGGAGCGGAGGTCACAGGGCCATATATCAACGGCGATCAGTTCGCCGTTTGGTTTAAGCTCCATGTCACGCCGAAAGCCACAGGAGAGCGTACTACCTTCGAGGAGGTGGGCGTCTATACCGTCAAAGACGATAAGGTCGTCCACGAACGCTTCTTAAGCCTGGCCGCGTAAGGAAACCGATCCGGGCAGGATACTCTCAGTACCTGCCCGGATCGCCTCGTATTTGCTTTCCGTTGATACATATATCTCCGTAGTGCATAACCCATTGGGCGCATGACTTTCGGATTGTGCCATGGCACGCCTCTGTAGTATAATGGGGTGGTGAAGCAACGTATCGGGGATCGGAGCGTATGACAAAACGGGAGAGCATATCTATTTCTGGCGCTGAGGATCAGATCCTCAGTACAACCTACGCTTGTAACGGCCTGGACTTCGTCGAGACGACCTACCCTCGGGAGTATCGGAACCCCTCTCACGCCCATTCGGAAGCGCAACTCATCTTTTTGATGGCCGGAACCGTGTTAGATACGCGCCCGCGCCAGTCCCTACTTCGGGAACCCGCGACCCTGATATTCCTTCCCGCAGGTGAACCCCATGCGACCCACTCGCATGCGGGCTTCCAAACGTTCCATATGGGTATCACCCCGCAATGGTTGGAACGGGTGCGACAATATACCGCGTTTGGCGATTCCCCTGTTACCTATCGCGCCCCGCTCCCCCTCCAACTCGCGGCGCGCCTGCATCGTGAGTTTCTCCGTCAGGACAATCTGACCCCGCTGATGCTGGAAGGGTTGACCCTGGAACTCATTGGCGAGATGGCGCGGCAAGCGCCTGCTTCGATGGAGAGCTGCCATCCCCGCTGGTTGAGTCGGGTGGAGGAGCTGCTGCACGCTCGCTTCACAGAGAACCTCTCGCTTCAGGAGCTTGCGGAGGCTGCGGGCGTACACCCTACGCACCTTACCCGTGTCTTCCGCGAGAAGCATCGCCGCACCATCGGCGACTATCTGCGTGAACTGCGCCTGGAGCAGGCGTGCCACGAATTAACCACTTCTCCTCTGACGCTGGCGGAGATCGCCGCCATGCTCGGCTTTTATGATCAGAGCCACTTCAGTACCCTGTTCAAGCGGCATACCGGCCTGACGCCAGGTGAGTTCCGCAAAAAAGCGCTCCTTCGCTAATTCCACACAATTTCCGCTCCGATTCTCCAAGACACAGCGGCCTCTTCCATGCTAAGATAGCTTTATCTCAATGATGCCTGGTTAAGAATTCCTCTTCGACCTTTATCCCGGCATTGAAACGCCGGTCTGAAACACAATGTTGCGCTTCGCGTAGTCCCAATCCGCTTCAGGAAGCACTCTATTGCGTTCTATGTCGGATCATACCAAGTCTTGCCCAGGTCGAACTGTATTTCCAACGCGACGTAGCACATACGATAAATTCCTGCTTCGCAGGCACCGCGGAACGAATCTACATATGGAAGGAAATCCGCCTCTATGAACAAACCGCGTCTCTCGCTGGCGCCCTTTGTCGTTGCTCTGCACTGCCTGATCTCTATACCGGTCCGCGCCGACAAGGTAGACGACTACATAAAGCGGCAGATGGAAACACGCCATATTCCTGGCGTCTCGGTGGCCGTAGTACGCGCAGGCAAGCCTATCCTTCTGAGAGGCTATGGGCTGGCAAACGTTGAGGCGAATATGCCTGCGACCAAAGACACGGTCTACCAGTTGGCCTCGGTTACCAAGCAGTTTACCGCGACAGCAGTCATGATATTGGTTCAGGAGCGGAAGATCTCTCTGGACGCGAAGATCACAACCTATCTGTCAGACCTGCCCACCGCTTGGAACCAGGTGACTGTGCGGAACCTGCTGACCCATACTTCCGGCATTAAAAGCTACACGAACATCCCACCTCGTCCCGACCTTAGCACTGTCCTGCGCAAAGACCGTACCCCTATGGAACTCATCAGTACGGTAGCCGAGGAGCCATTGGAGTTTCCGCCGGGTGAGCGGTGGGACTACAGCAATACAAACTTCATCCTGCTTGGCGTGCTCATCGAGAAGATGAGCGGCAAGTCCTATGGGGATTTTCTTAAGGAGCGCATCTTTACCCCGCTGGGAATGACAGCAACGCGGGTCAATAATTTGTATGACATTATCAAGAATCGGGCTGCCGGCTATAGCTTTAAGGATGGTAGGCTATATAATGGCGAGTACGTGAGCCCAACGGGAGCCTTTTCGGCAGGAGCCCTGGTTACAACTGTGGTCGATATGACAAAATGGGATGCGGCACTCTATTCGGACCTCATCCTGCCGCAGCCCGTCTTGCAGCAGATGTGGAGGCCGACCAAGTTGAACAACGGCAGTTTCGCGAATTATGGGTTCGGCTGGAGTGTGGATACCTATTATGATCGTAAGCTGATTGAACATGGAGGCGGCATCCCCGGTTTCTCAACCCAGATTTGTCGCTTCGTGGATGATAAGTTAACGATCATTGTCCTGACCAACCTGGACACCGGCGATGCCAATACGCTGGCAAAAGGAATCGCTTCGCTCTATCTTCCGGCCTTCGGGATGGAGACCAGGAACCGCAAATAAGGCGATATGCAGGGCGATTACATCTAACATCGGCTTGTAGATGGACATCCTTGGTATTCGGGCAAAGTCTTCGTAAAGAAAGGAGAAAACTCTTGATCCTCTCTGGACAGAGCACCCTCGTCCGCCTGGTTTTGCCCCTTGTCCTCGCAGCAATGAGCTGTGGGGTAGGGCATGCGGCGCGCGCGGATAAGATAGATGACTATGTGCGGACGGTAATGCAGAAGCAACATATTCCCGGCATCTCGGTCGCCATTGTGCAGGATGGGAAGGTGGAGCGGGCAAAAGGGTATGGCATGGCGAACGTGGAGCTATCGGTTCCAGCTTCGGAGAACACCGCCTATCAGCTCGCTTCGGTGACCAAGCAGTTTACCGCGACCGCGATCCTGATGCTGGTCGAGGAGGGCAAACTCAGCCTGGATGACCCGGTCACCAAAATCCTTCCGGACCTCCCGACGGCCTGGGAGAAGGTCACCCTCCGGCATCTGTTGAGCCACACTTCGGGCATCAAAAACTATACCAGCACCAAAGACTTCGACAAGACCATGCGGAAGGACTTCACCCAGCGAGAGATCCTCGACCTGGTCGCAAAGGAGCCGCTGGAGTTCGCGCCGGGAGAGAAGTGGAACTATAGCAATACCGGGTTCTTCCTGCTCGGCATGGTCATCGAGAAGGTCACGGGCAAGTCCTATGGCGCGTTCCTGGAGGAGCGGATCTTCCAACCGCTGGGCATGATGCACACCCGCGTGAACGATCTGAATGTCATCCTCCCGAACCGTGCGCACGGCTACTCCTGGAATGGCAAAGAGCTGCGGAACGGGGAGTATGTCAGCCCGACCCAGCCCTTCGCGGCGGGCGCGCTCATCTCGACCGTGAGCGATATGGTGAAGTGGGACGCGGCGCTCCGCACTGAGAAGCTGGTCAAAAAGTCCACCCTGGATCAGATGTGGACGCCGGCTCCGCTGGCGAAGGGCCAGACGGCGAATTACGGCTTTGGCTGGCAGGTGGAGCGGGTGAACGGCCATCGGCTGATCTCTCATGGCGGGGGCATCCCCGGCTTCTCCACACAGATCTCACGGTTCGTGGACGACAAACTGACGGTCATCGTCCTGACCAATTCCGATAGCGGCAATGCAGGGGGCCTTGCGCGAGGTATCGCCGGTCGGGTGCTGCCCGCGCTGGCGAAGCAGGCGGAAGCGCCGATCCCGGACCCCGAGCCCCAGACCACAGGGCGTCTCAAGGACATGCTCCAGAAGGCGATGAAGGGAGACCCCGACCTCGAACTCTTTACGCCGGAGTTCCAGAAAGTGCGGACGGCCCACATCGAGGAGGAGAAAGAGCGGTTGGCTGACTTTGGCGCATTGAAAACGTTTCAGCTCATGGAGCGGAAGCCAACCGATGAGGGCGTCCAATTGCGGTATCGCGCCACGTTCGCCAACCAGACGCTGCAACTCTTTTTCTTGATAAACAAAGCGGGCAAGATCGCCGGGGTGGGGATGCAACCTGAGGACTGAGGGCTCACGCTAAGCCGGTGCTGCCAAATCCGCCGGTGTCGCGCTCCGTCGCATCCAGTGCGGTCTCCTCGATCCAGTGCACGCGCGGCACCGGCAGGACCACCATCTGGGCGATGCGGTCTCCCCGCCGGAGGGTGAAGGGCTCTTTGCCATGGTTGATGAGCAGCACATGGACCACCCCCCGGTAGTCCGCATCGATCGTCCCCGGCGCGTTCACCATACCGATCCCGTGCTTCGCGGCCAGTCCGCTGCGCGGGCGGACCTGCGCCTCATAGCCGTGCGGCAGTGCGATCCGGAGGCCCGTAGAGACCAGCGCCCGCTCGCCAGGCGCGAGGACAAGCGGCTCCCCTTCGGGGAGTGCAGCAGCCAGGTCCATGCCCGCCGCATCCGGTGTGGCGTAGCGCGGTAAGGGAAGATCCGCAGCCTCCGGCTCCCTCTGAATCCGTACCGTAAGCTGCTCCTGGTTGTTCTGATCGCCCTGCATAGCTGTCCTCCTCCCCCGGAAGTATTATAGCAAATTACGTTCCGAGTGGTAGCGTGAGGCCAGAGGAGATGTTCACCATGGTCATCCTGCGCCTTCTCATCGCGTTCTATCTTGCTCTCTGGCTCGGCCTCTTGGCTGCCCATGGGCAACCGCCGGTATGCCGGACGTGGGATGCCCCCGCCGCGAGGGCGCATGATACAACGGACCACGGCTATGACCTGACCCACATCGCGCTTCACCTCGATGTAGATTATCCCCATCTCGTCTTCCGGGGAGTAGTGGTGAATACCCTGACCCCGTTGCGGGAGGGATTGGCATCGGTGGACTTTCACTGTGGCGAGAACCTCCGTGTCGAAGGCTGCGAAATCGCGGGGCGGAAGGCGACCTTTACTCGTGACAAGGAGGTACTCCGGATCGCCCCACCCGCTCCGTTGATACGGGGCCGGTCCGCCTCCATCACGATCCGATATTCCTGCACCGAGCGCAAGAGCCGGGGCTTCTTCTGGATCCAAAGCCTGGAGCCCTCTTCCCAACGGGTCGGCTTTTATACCGAGGGGGAGCCCGACAAGAACCGCTCCTGGATCCCGACCTGGGATGCTCCGGATGACTTTGCCACTAGCGAGACATGGACCACCGTCCCCGCCGCCTGGTATGTGGTCGGCAATGGGGCGCTCCTATCCAACCGTCTTAACGCGGACGGCAAGACCCGGACCTTCCACTGGAGGATGGATCGGCCCCACGCAACCTATCTCCTCTCCCTTGCCGCCGGGATCTTCGACATCCAGACGACGCAATGGCGGGGCGTACCGCTGATGTACGCCGTTCCGAAGGGTGAAGGGGATCGGATCGCCGAGACCTTCGGCTGTACCCCTGATGTCCTTGCGTTCTACTCCGACACCCTCGGCGTCACCTATCCCTGGTCCAAATACGCCCAGACCACCATGTATGACTACCGGGGAGGTCAGGAGAACATCAGTGCAACGACCCTGGGGGAAGATTCGCTGGTGGACAGGCGGAGCGGTTCCCACCTGAGCGACGGCATCGTCGCGCACGAACTGGCCCATCAGTGGTTCGGCGATCTGGTCACCTGCAGAGACTGGGGCCAGCTCTGGCTCAACGAGGGTTTTGCCGTGTTCTTCACGGCGCTATATGAAGAACATAGCCAGGGCAAGGCCGCTTACGAGCAGAACATGCAGGGGATCATGGAGGAGTACTTCGGCGAGAGCGAACGTTATAGGCGTCCGTTAGCGAACCCGCAGTATGCGGACCCCAAGGCGATGTTCGACCGCCATACGTATGCTAAGGGTGCGGCAGTCCTCCATATGATGCGGCGAATGCTGGGCGACACTGCCTTCTTTGCTGGTCTGCGGCACTATCTCACCCAATATCGCGGCAAACCTGTGGACAGTCACGACCTCTGCGCGGCCATGACCGAAGCCACGGGCATCCCCATGGAGCCCTTCTTCAATGAGTGGGTCTATAAACCCGGCCATCCGGTACTGGATTACACCTGGAGATGGGAGGAGGCAAAGCATGAGGTTGTCCTGGTGGTCAAGCAACTCCAGGACACCAAAGACGGCACACCCCTCTATGATCTGACGATGATGGTTGGGCTCTTCTCCAACAAGACGCTCCGGCGGGAAAAGGTAAAGATCGCCCAGGCGGATCAGGAGATCCGCTTAAGCATGGGGGACAGACCGGATGCCGTGCTACTCGATCCCGATCACGACTTTCTCTGCCGGATTCCCAACTCCTCCTGGGCCGTAGAGGAGTTACCGACCCTCCTGCAACAGGCCCCGAATGCCGTGGATCGAGCGGAAGCGATGCGGCGATTGCTGGCGGGTACGCCCTCAGATCGGGCGGTCCAAATGGTGATCGAGGCGCTTCGGGCGGACGCAGGCCCCTCTCCTGTCTTCTCCCTGTCTCAACTCGGGGAGCTGAGGCGCAGCGATTTGCGTCTCTTTTTCCGCGAGCAGATGGTGCATCCAAACAGGGAGCGCCGCCTACAGAGCATAAACGCCCTGAGCAAGCTCCCGCCGGATGACGCGGATATCCGGACCTTCCGAGGATTGGTCAATGACCGCGAGCCCTATGCCGTGGTCATTGCGGCGGTATCCGCTCTGGCAGATTGGGATGCGGTGCACAACCGGGATGTGTTTGAGCATGCGAAGCACCTGTCCGGACAGAACCTCTCTCTCCGGCTTGCCGCCTACGATGCCCTGGCGAAGGCCGACCAGGCAGAAGGCAGAGAGAATCCCAACGTGGATAAGCAGATGGCGGATGGGCTGTTAAAGTTTCTGGCGGACGTGGCGGATGGAAACAAGGCTTCGCTTCGGATGACGCCCGGTCTCCGCGATTTTCTGATACCGGGTTTCTCGCGTGGAACGGCCAGCATTCTCAAGAACCTCAAGTTCTTTCAGTTTCTCGGGCGCGAAGACGTGGATAGGATGCTGCGCGGCGCACGGATAAAGCAGATCTACTATTACAAAGTGATCACGAAGGATAGGGCGTTGTTTTACATTTTCCGCCTGACGCCGCAAGGGCAGGTCGGGGATATAGACATCTACCCTGGCTAAACCCGGAACCTGGCATCCGTCCGATTCAGTTGGGGCAGACGTTGCCGCCTTTGCCGCCGGTCTGGAAGCCGTTGGACTGGATCTGGTCGGTACGATACCCCTTGCTATGGCCGTCCAGGAAGGTCAAGTTCGAGGCGTCGAAGTGGCGTTGGGTGAAGATATTACCCACCTCCAGGTTGAAGTAGCCATCATCGGTAGAACCATCCCCGAACAAGAACCCTCCCCCCGAACTCTCCTCGCCCAGCAGCATCCAGGAGGCCGGCGCGTCGAAGGTCGCCAGGCTCTGGCCCGGATTGAACCCTGTTCCCGTCCGATGAACCAGGCAGTCGTTGTAGGCGTAAGAATCCCCGGAGGAGCGCCCCTGTCCGTCCGTAGGACAGATATAGATCTGGGCATTCTTGACATAGGGATAGATGCTGCCGCGCGTAACATCGTAGGCTTTGGGGGTGGGATTGGCAGGAAAGACGGAGAAGTAGACCCAGCCTCCGTTCAACCCGGCCCCAATGGGGCCATCGGTTGCGGCGGGGAGGATCTCATCATAATCCTGGATATACTCCTGAACGGCCATGCCTAACTGCCGCATATTGCTGAGGCAGTTGGTGCGCCGGGCGCTCTCTCGGGCGCGGGAAAAGACGGGAAAGAGGATGGCGGCAAGGACCGATATGATGGCGATCACCACGAGCAGTTCGATGAGTGTGAAACCATGGCCAGCTTTCCGGAGGGCAGCAGTCTGCTTCCGCATGGCGGTTCTCCTTTCGGAACGGGGTGGCGCTTCGGCGCGTCTGAAGTCATTGACCGGTGCGACATCAACATGGTTTCAACGAATTCGAGGATTTGCATCCTACCTTCGCGAATAGGAGGTTACAAAGGAGGCATGGTTCGCAGATGAAGGAGATTCCCTGGATACGGGCGGGAGTGTCCGGTAAGGCTCCGCTATGGGGTTTCAAGGACGGCATTCAGGTCGGCCTCTGG